>Ga0068714_10007224_pt1 | contig 10891 bp, 10 predicted proteins | sample MTBNYHSulfiMetaG_FD_62988 | JGI IMG/M metagenome (GOLD analysis project Ga0068714, IMG submission 62988) | Enrichment culture microbial communities from rom New York Harbor, USA that are MTBE-degrading - MTBE-NYH (New York Harbor Sulfidogenic)... | ecosystem: Environmental > Aquatic > Marine >...
GTTACACCATTCGACCGGGAGGATATAGCCCTCCTGTCTCATTCTCTGGATGATGTTACCGATTTTATCCACGCCGCGGCTGATGCCATGTTTATCTATAAGGTAGACCGCCCCGGCCAGCCAGCCAGGGAACTAGCCGATATCATCGTCCAGGCGGCAGTCGAGGTGGAAAAAGCCATGCCGGAATTGCGTCACCGTGCCGGGTTAAAGCGAATTCTTGAGCGGTGTGTGGAGATTAACCGACTGGAAAACGCGGCCGACCGCGTATTCCGCTCGGCCATAGCCGAGCTTTTTGACAATACCACGGATATTACCGAAATTATCAAGTGGCGCGAGATTTACGAGCATATGGAGAGCGCCACCGACAGGTGTGAGGATGTGGCTGACGTCCTGGAAGGAGTAGCCCTCAAGCATGCCTGAGGCATCTCTCGGCATACTTGTCCTGATTATCATCCTGGCCATTGGTTTTGGAGTATCGAATGGTTTCAACGATGCGGCCAATGCCATCGCTACCGTCATTGGTACCCGCTCTCTTTCCCCCCGTAATGCTATCATAATGGCCGCTATCTTGAATCTGGCAGGGGCAGCTACCGGAACGGCCGTTGCCATTACCATTGGCAAGGGGATTATGTCACCGGAGGTCATCCAGGAATACAGCTATGCACCGTTGATTGCCGCTCTGGCTTCAATTATCATCTGGGCTACCGTAGCCACATACATGGGGCTACCGGTAAGTATCAGCCACGGCTTTGTCGCCGGGCTGGCCACCGCTGCTACCGCGCTGGCAGGTACTAATGCCGTGCTCTGGGGGTGGGGCTACAAACTGACGACAACCCTGCTGGCCGTGGTGACAGCTCCTTTGCTCGGCTTTATCGGTGGTTTTGCGTTGATGACCACACTTTTCTGGATCTTTCGGCGGACTGCCCCGGACAAGGTACAGACTATCTCCAACTACCTGCAGATTCTGGCTTCCGCTTTTATGGCTTACACCCACGGTAAAAACGATGGTCAGATGCCGATTGGGGTTATTACCATGGCACTGGTTATTTATACCGGTAATTCTCAATTATGGGAACAGCTTCCTTATGGCAGTTTGTGGTGGGTTATCATCCTATCGGCCTTAGCCATCAGCTCAGGCACCGCTGTTGGCGGCTGGCGCGTTATTCAAACGATGGGTATGAAGATTACCAACCTTAGACCTGTTCATGGCTTCGCTGCTCAAGCCGCCGCCGCCACCGTTATCGAGGTTGCCTCACACCTGGGTATCCCCGTCAGTACCACCCACTGCGTCAGCGCATCTATCATGGGGGTAGGCGCCACCAAGCGGTTCTCAGCGGTGCGCTGGGGAATAGCCGGTAATATCGTGGCCGCCTGGGTACTAACTTTCCCTATCTGCGGAGGATTGGGGTACCTGTTCGCCTGGGTGCTAAAAACGGTATTTTAACTTACAGGACAATCTCTCTGGGAGTCACCCGGCATTTCTCAGCCGTGATAATAGCCTTAATGTCCGCTACCGCCAGGTCAATCTCATCCCACCTGTTGACCACTACATAATCAAACAGGGATAACCCTTTTACTTCTTCCTCAGCGGTCTTCAGGCGGAGAGCCAGGTCAGATGATGACTCGGTGCGGCGTTGCTTAAGTCGGGCAAAGAGCGCATCCATTGAAGGCGGCATAAGAAAAATAGATACCGCCTGGGGCAGTATTTTTTTAATGGTAGTTGCTCCCTGAATGTCGACTTTCACTATTACATCCTCACCCCTGTCCAGCGCCTGTTTTACTGCGTCCTTAGGTACACCGTACCAGTTGCCATAGACATTAGCCCATTCCAAAAAGCCACCATTTTCAATCATCTTCTGGAATTTCTCTAGAGAGACAAAGTGATAGTCCACATTGTCTCTCTCATTAGGCCGCTTGGGTCGTGTGGTGAGGGTAGTAACATACTGGAGAGGGTAGCCAGAGTCCTTCATCCTGGCTAAAACTGCATCCTTCCCTACCCCTGAGGAACCGGAGAGAACGATGAGCAGTGGCCTGGCTGGCTGGTTAAACAGGAGATGACCACTGGGAGCCGCTTCTTTCATCCCTCTGCCTGAATTTTATACTGGAGCTATTTGTTCTGTGTCGCTTTCGAGCCGGCTAGCTTGAACCCGGCCAGCGATAGTTTCCGGAGTGAGAGCCGCCAAAATGATGTGCCCGCTATCAACGATAATAACAGCCTTGGTTCTTCTGCCATTCGTCATATCAATCAATTGCCCATTGTTTCTGGCTTCGTGGATGGTACGCTTGGTAGGTGCCGAGTTGGGAGAAGCGATAGCGATAACCCTGTTTATTACTATTATGTTATTAAATCCGATATGAACCAGTTCAATGCTCATCGTTCTCTCCTCAGAGTAAACTGACTAGTGCTGGAACACGCGCCTTATATCTTATAACTTCTTCGGCAATTAGGCAATACCAAATATTGCATTTATACCATGTTGATGGTAAATTATATCGTGTCTGACGAGATTTTTTATTCTGGAGGTTACCTTTGCTGCAACAACTATCAGCAGTTTTGGCTCCCTACCGCGGGCAAAGAGGAGCAACCATTCCGGTTCTACAAAAGGTACAGGAAAAATTAGGCTATCTTCCCGAGGAAACCCTCCCGGAGATAGCCACTTTTTTAGGCCTGACCCAGAATGAAGTTTACGGTGTGGCCACCTTTTATGCCCAGTTCCGCTTTGAAAGACCAGGTGAACATACAATCAAGGTATGCCAGGGCACTGCCTGCTATGTCCAGGGTGCGAAACGCATCCTGGAGGCAGTAGAAGATGAACTAAATCTTTCACACGGGAAAACAACCACTGATGATTACAAATTCAGCGTGGAGAGAGTGGCCTGTTTTGGCTCCTGCGCTCTAGCTCCAGTGATGGTAATTGACAAGACAGTCTACGGTAGAATGACGCCAGCCAGAGCGAGACAGATACTAAACGAGTATTAAGGGGAAGAATGATGTCATTTGACGAAATTCGTAACCAGGCCATTGCCGAGTGGGGGGCTTTACAGAAAAGTGATAAGCCCCGCATTCTTGTGGGTACTGCTACCTGTGGCCGGGCCGCCGGTGCACTGTCTGTGCTTGAGACTATTGAGAAGGAACTATCCAGACTGGGTATTGATGCCATCGTAACACAGGTAGGCTGTATCGGGCTCTGTTATGCCGAACCAATCGTAGATATTATTAAACCAGACCGTCCTCGCATCTGTTACGGTAGCGTCACTCCGGAAATCGTTGCCCAGCTAATAGAAGACTACATTGTTAACGATAATCCCCGTCCTGACCTGGCCCTGGGCACCATAGGAGAAGACGTCATCGATGGAATCCCCAGGCTTTTTGAGTTACCTGTACTCAAACCACAGGTGCGGTTGTCACTGCGTAACTGCGGGCATATCGACCCGGCCGACATCAAGCAGTACATCGCCAATGACGGTTACACCGGTCTGGTTAAGGCACTCTCAATGACCCCGGAAGAGGTTATTGAGGAGGTAAGGAAATCAGGACTGAGGGGCAGAGGGGGTGCTGGTTTCCCCACCGGACAGAAGTGGGAATTCTGCCACCGCTCGCCGGGCACCGAGAAATACGTAATCTGTAACGCTGATGAAGGCGACCCCGGTGCCTTTATGGACAGGTCACTGCTGGAGGGAGACCCCCACGCGGTACTGGAAGGAATGCTCATCGGTTGCTACGCCATGGGAGCAAATCATGCCTATATCTACTGCCGGGCAGAGTACCCTCTGGCTATAGAACGACTGGAGACAGCGCTCTCACAGATGGCAGAGTGTGGCTTACTGGGAGAGAACATACTTGGTTCCGACTTCAGCCTGGAAATAGTAATCAAGGAAGGCGCCGGTGCCTTCGTCTGTGGCGAGGAAACCGCCCTGATGGCCTCCATTGAGGGCAAGAGAGGTATGCCACGTTCCCGTCCACCCTTCCCGGCCGTATCCGGCCTGTGGGGCAAGCCAACCAACATTAATAACGTGGAGACCTGGGCTAACGTCTCCGCCATACTGCAAAAAGGAGCTGACTGGTATGCCAGCTTTGGCACCGAGACCAGCAAAGGCACCAAGACCTTTGCCCTGGCCGGTAAAGTAGCCAGAACAGGCCTCATTGAGGTACCCATGGGTATCAGGCTGGGCGACATTATTTATGAGGTTGGTGGAGGAATAGTTAACAATAAGAAGTTCAAGGCAGTACAGACGGGTGGCCCTTCTGGTGGCTGCCTGCCCGCCAGCATGGCAGACCTGCCCGTAGATTATGAATCGCTGGCTCAGGCTGGCTCTATAGTAGGCTCGGGAGGAATGGTGGTGGCCGATGAGGATACCTGTATGGTCGATATGGCCAGGTTCTTTCTGACCTTCTGTCAGGCTGAGTCCTGCGGCAAGTGTGTACCCTGCCGTGTCGGCACCAGACACATGCTTAAGATTCTGGAGCGTATTACCGAGGGTAAGGGAGAACCTCGCGATATTGAGCGCCTGGAGCGATTGGCCGGACTAATCAGGTCTACTTCCTTATGCGCCCTGGGCGGAACGGCTCCCAATCCGGTATTAACCACCCTGCGCTACTTCCGTGATGAATATGAGGCTCATATAAATGAAAAACGATGCCCGGCATTAGTCTGCAGCGAACTGATTGCCTATTATATTCTCCCCGATAAATGTGAGGGGTGCGGCATCTGCCTCAGGAATTGCCCCGTCGACGCCATAATCGGCGGCAAGAGGATGGTGCACATTGTCGACCAGGAGAAGTGCATCAAATGCGGCACCTGTCTCAATGTTTGCCCTGAGAGGTTCAGTGCCGTGGTCAAGGTTTCCGGGGAGAAGGTTGAGGTACCAAGTGAGCCTATCCCCATAGCCAAGGAAGGAAAAATTAAAGACGAGGCTCAAGAATAGCTGCACCAATACCGGTACCAGCCTGATACTGGAGCGCGTGGAGGTAAGAAGTAGTTGTACGAAATTCTGCTGAGGGAAGATTTAGTTCCCAATATCCACCTCTATAAACTTGCGGCACCCGGTGTTGCCAGGAAAGCTCAGCCGGGACAGTTTATTATTGTCCGGGTAGATGAGAAAGGTGAGCGCATCCCCCTGACTATTGCCGATTGGGGTCGTGAGGAGGGAAACATCACCATCGTTTTCAACGAGGTGGGGAGGACAACCCACAAGCTGGCAGCACTGAAAGAAGGCGACTTTATTGCCAATGTTGTCGGGCCACTGGGATTGCCCACCCACATTGATAAATTTGGTACCGTAGTCTGTGTTGCCGCCGGATACGCCATTGCCGCTATGGCACCGATTGCCCGTGCCCTGAAAGAGGCCGGCAACAGGGTCATCTCAATTATCAGGGCGCCCTCAAAGGAGACGCTTTTCGGAGAGGAGCGCCTGAAAGAGTTCAGCGAGGAGGTAACGGTCGTTACCGGTGACGGCTCGTATGGCCGCGAGGGCTTCTTGCTTAAACCACTCAAGGAACTCCTTGAAAATGAGGTGGTTGACCGCGTCATCGTCATTGGCCCCGCCTGCGTCATGAAACTCGTCGCCGGGACGACCAGGCTTTTTGGAGTCAAGACAACCGCCAGCCTGAATCCCATCATGGTCGATGGCACCGGCATGTGCGGCTGCTGCCGGGTAATGGTCGGTGAGGAAACGAAATTTGCCTGTGTTGACGGCCCGGAGTTTGATGCCCACGAGGTTAACTGGGACTGGTTGATGGCGCGCCGTTGCACTTATTCTGGTGCCATGCCTTCAGTGACACAGTACCAGTGTCGTTACTGCGCCCAGTGGTAGCCGGAGACAGGGGTTATTAGCTATGCCAAAATTGGACCTAGAACGTGTGGAGATGCCGAGGCAAGACCCCAAGGTACGGGGCAAGAATTTCTATGAGGTCGCCCTGGGCTACACCGAAGAGCAAGCTAAACAAGAGGCCAGCCGCTGTATTCAGTGCCCCAAGCGTCCCTGTACCGAAGGCTGCCCGGTAGGTGTAGACATCCCCGATTTTATCAAGGCCATCAATGATGATGACATGCCCGAAGCGGTCAGGGTACTGAAAAGCAAGAACAGCCTGCCCGGTATCTGCGGGCGGGTTTGCCCTCAGGAAACACAGTGTGAATCCATGTGTACTCTGGGTAAGAGAGACGCACCCATCGCCATTGGCCGCCTAGAGAGATACGTAGCTGACTGGGAGCGAGCGCACCGGGAATCAGTAAACCCATCAGCAGACCCACCCGAACCAACCGACAAGAAAGCAGGCATCGTTGGCTCCGGGCCAGCCGGACTAACCGCAGCCGCCGATTTAGCCAAGTGGGGGCATGGGGTTACCATTTTTGAGGCACTGCACGTGGCCGGCGGCGTATTAATGTACGGCATACCCGAGTTCAGGTTACCCAAAGAAATTGTCCAGGCTGAGATTGACTATGTTACCTCGCTGGGGGTAGAACTTAAACTGGACTCGGTAATAGGTAAAATCGACACCGTCAACGAGCTGCTAAGCGGTGGCTACGATGCTGTTTTTCTGGGCACCGGTGCTGGACTGCCGCTCTTTTTGAACATCCCCGGAGAGAACCTCTGCGGTGTCTATTCCGCCAATGAATTCCTTACCCGGACTATCCTGATGAAGGGTTACCTCTATCCAGAGTATGATACACCAATTACAATTGGGAAAAGGGTGGCTGTAATTGGCGGTGGCAACGTGGCTATGGACTCAGCGAGGTGCTCCCTCAGGCTTGGCGCCGATGAAGTCCATATTGTCTACCGGCGCTCGGAAGCCGAGCTGCCCGCCCGGCGGGAAGAGGTGGAAAACGCCATGGAAGAGGGGATTATTTTCAAGTTTCTCACCAATCCCCTCGGTTTTATCGGTAACGGCCGGGGCTCGGTAATGGCCATGGAGTGCATCGAAATGGAACTCGGCGAGCCTGACGAAAGCGGGCGGCGCCGCCCCATAGCCAGACCGGGAAGCGAATTCTTAATGTATGTTGATACGGTAGTGGTAGCCCTGGGTAATAGCCCCAACCCGCTGATTGCCGCCACCACCCCGGATTTGGCAACTACCAGGCGGGGTACTATCATCGCCGACGAAATGACCGGTAAGACCATGAAGCCAATGGTCTGGGCCGGCGGTGACATTGTTACCGGCGCCGCCACCGTAATCAGTGCTATGGGCGCTGGCAAGCGGGCCGCCGAGTCTATGCATAAATATCTACGTGGCGAAGACACTTCCTGGCCGGAGTAAAAAACGAGGAGGCCACAAACCTTACTGATATCGCAATTTAGAACAACCGGGAGGGTGCAGTAATAAAATGGACAAGATTACATTAACTATTGATGACCAGCAAATCGAAGTCAAGCCAGGGGCGACGGTATTGGAAGCCGCCAGAGAGGCTGGCATATATATTCCAACCCTGTGCTATCATCCATCCCTGACCCCTTACGGAGGCTGCCGTTTGTGCGTGGTAGAGATTGAGAGAATGCGCGGCTTTCCTACCGCCTGCACCACACCGGCCGGCGATGGCATGGTGGTGAAGACGAAAACACCGCAGCTTCAGGAGTTCCGGCAAGGTGTCCTGGAACTCATCTTGACCGAGCACCCTCACGTATGCCTTATCTGCGACCGCAAGGAGCGGTGCCAACCCTTTGACGTGTGCCTGCGCAACGTAAATGTTACCGAACGTTGTGTGCTCTGTCCCAACAACGGACGTTGTGAACTACAGCAGGTGGTCGACTACATCGGAATAAAAGAGATAACGCTACCCTATACTTACAAGGAGCTACCAGCATTCACCGAAGACCCCTTCTTTGACCGTGACTACAATCTGTGTATCCTCTGCGGACGGTGTGTTCGTGTCTGCCAGGAAATAAGGGGCGCGGCTACCATTGCCTTTACCTTCCGTGGCAGCCAGGCACTCATCGGGACTGCCTTCAACCGGCCGTTACTGGAATCAGGGTGTCAATTCTGCGCCGCCTGTGTTGACGCCTGTCCCACCGGTGCACTGATGGGACGGGATGCAAAATGGACAGGACTGGCTGAGCGTGAAGTACTTACCACCTGCCCCTATTGCGGGGTCGGTTGTCAGCTAAGGTTACAGCTTAAGGAAGACAGAATCATCGAGGTCCTCCCCCAGATGGAAAACGAGGTTAATCGAGGACAGGCCTGTGTCAAGGGACGTTTTGGTATCCCTGAATTTGTTCACCACCCGGAGCGCCTCACCAGTCCGCTGGTGAAACGACGGGACGGCCAGTTTGACGAGGTCTCCTGGGATGAGGCCCTGGACTTGATAGCCAGTAAGCTGGCCAGTTACAAGAGTGATGAGATAGCCGTAATCTCCTCAGCTAAATGCACCAATGAAGACAACTATGTTGCCCAGAAATTGGGCCGGGCGGTGCTGGGCACCAACAGCATCGACCACTGCGCACGTCTCTGACATTCCCCCACTGTGGCCGGTCTGGTCACATCCTTCGGCAGCGGCGCTATGACCAACTCCATACATGACATCGGTGAATCTGGCTGCGTGCTGGCGATTGGTACCAACACTACCGAAACTCACCCGGTAACAGCACTGGAGATAATAAGAGCCGTACGTAATGGAGGCAAGCTCATCGTGGCCAACCCGCGCGAGATTCCATTGGTACGCTGGGCCGACGTATGGCTGAGACAGCGTCCCGGTACCGACGTTGCCCTGCTCATGGGAATGATGCGGGTGATTGTGGACGAGGGACTGCTCGATTCAGCCTTTGTTGAAGAGCGCTGCGAGAATTTTGATGCCCTTAAGGAATCACTCAAGGCCTTTGACCTGGCGACCGCGGAACACATTACGGGGGTGTCCCGCGAAGATATCGCGGAGGCCGCACGGATTTATGCCACCAGTAAACCGTCAGCCATCCTCTACGCCATGGGCATCACTCAACACAGCCATGGCACCGACAATGTCATGGCTTGTGCCAACTTGGCCATGCTTACCGGGAACATCGGCAAGCCAGGAGCCGGAGTCAACCCCTTAAGAGGCCAGAACAATGTCCAAGGTGCCTGCGACCTCGGCGCTCTGCCCAATGTATATCCCGGCTATCAGCAGGTGGCCGACCCGGCCATCAAGGAGAAGTTCGAGAAGGCCTGGGGCGTCAACCTGAACCCCTCGCCGGGACTGGTACTTACCGAGATGTTTGAGGCCGTCGATAAGGGACAGCTAAAAGCAATTTATCTTATCGGTGAAAACCCGGTGCTGAGCGACCCGGACAGTAACCATATCAGGAAGGCCGTGGAGGAACTGGAGTTTCTGGTGGTTCAGGACATGTTCCTTAACGAAACTGCCCGGCTAGCTGATGTTGTCCTGCCTGCAACCAGTTTCGTAGAAAAAGACGGCACCTTCACCAACAGCGAGCGGAGGGTGCAGCGAGTCAGAAAAGCAATCAATCCGATAGGAGACTCCAAACCTGACTGGTGGATTACCTGCCAGATTGCCCGGAGAATGGGTGCCAAGGGCTTTGAATTTGAGAACCCGTCTCAAATCATGGAAGAGATTGCCCGTCTCACCCCCAGCTATGGAGGTATCTCCTACAGCCGCATAGAGAACGGCGGTTTACAGTGGCCCTGCCCCACTCAAGAACATCCCGGGACTCCCATTCTCCATACCCAGCAGTTCAGCCGGGGGAAAGGTAACTTTGTGCCCCTGGAGTATAAGCCACCGATGGAGCTTCCCGATGACGAGTACCCCTTAGTCCTGACCACCAAGAGAAGCCTGTATCATTTCCACACCGGTACCATGACCCGAAAGGTAAAGGGACTTAACGACATCCTGAGTGAGGAACTGGTGGAGATAAACCCGATTGACGCCTCAACCCTGGGCATTATCGATGGCGACATCATCAAGGTCATCTCCAGGAGGGGGGAAGTAACGGCCAAGACCAAGGTAACGGAGGCTTCACCAGCCGGGGTGGTCTCCATGGACTTTCACTTCGCCGAAAGTCCGGTGAACGTACTGACCAATCGCGCCCTTGACCCTGTGGCCAAAATACCTGAATTCAAGGTCTGTGCCGTTAGAATAGAGAAAAACGGCCACAGGTAACCAAGGTTAACCAGTCTTTCCCAGAGCATTTAAGAGGGGCGAACGCCCCTCTTTTTAATTTTCCTCCCTACAACCCCTACAGAAACGCGCAACTGGAAGTTTAGAACTCAACCTTTTTCCGGGCAAAGAAATGCTCAATGCCACGCTCTACTCTGTGTCTAACCGGCATGAGGATGCCAATGACCACTGCTACGGTGATTAGATGAATATACAATTTCTCCCCCAATATGTCCCCAAGATATTTAGCCAGCATGTGCTCGGAGAAGCTGAAGATAAAGATGATAAGCGCTAATAATATTGAGTATATAGTTGTCTTTTTGATAATAACGGTAATGTCAAACAACTGATACTTTATTATGGCTATCCCGATTAAGCCTGCGGCAATGTCGTTGAGAAGCATACAGGTTGGCATTAAATAACGATTGTCAATACCATAAAGTATGGCGATTTTCGACATGGCCAAATGGATTATTAAAAAACTGATAAAGATGTACAGTATATGGCGCTTTCTTAGTAGCGAGCTTTCCTGCCGGTAAGCACGGAACAGGAACCAGAGTGCCGACAGACCAAAAAAGTACGCAATGGGTATGCCGATGAGATTACCCATAAGGAGCATAGAGTCGGGGCGGTAGATGTTTCCCCAGCTATAATTGTAAACGCCCACAATCTTGCCCGCCAGGCCGGAGACGCCAAAAGTGAATAACCCCCCAGCAAGCTGGGGGGCATCTTAAGGACTATTGTCGAACATTTTTAACTGAATGGAGTCATCTTCATGAGCCTGATATTCAATATATTTCCGAATTATGTCT
>Ga0068714_10007227_pt1 | contig 10889 bp, 6 predicted proteins | sample MTBNYHSulfiMetaG_FD_62988 | JGI IMG/M metagenome (GOLD analysis project Ga0068714, IMG submission 62988) | Enrichment culture microbial communities from rom New York Harbor, USA that are MTBE-degrading - MTBE-NYH (New York Harbor Sulfidogenic)... | ecosystem: Environmental > Aquatic > Marine >...
AAATGGGATATATGAGCGCGCTCACAGTTCAACCTTCAGGTTGCAGAGAAACACCACACGCTGAAGCGTGAACCCTAAACCCCATAGCCCCCGAAGTTTAGAGTTCAAGCTTCAGGTTGCAGCGAAATACCACAAGCTTTAGCGTGAACTCTAAGCCCCGGCGCTAGGACGTCAGCGCCATATACAGATCGCGGTTCGACTTGGCGCCTAGAATCCGCGCCCGTCGGGCCTTATCGCTCAGCACCCGGCTGACCGACGCCATGAACTGAAGATAAGCCCCGGGATTGTCTTTGGGCGCCAGCACCATCACAAAGATCCGGGAAGGCTTCTGGTCCAGGGAGTGGAAATCCACCCCCTCGGGATGCAGACCCACCCCGCACACCAGCCGGTCCACCGCGTCTGTTTTGGTATGGGGCAGCGCGATGCCATCCTGCATCCCGGTACTCATGATCCGTTCCCGCTCCAGCAGGTCGGCCAGTGCCTGCTCCTTGCGCTCGGCCTCGATGTCCCCCGCCCGGGCGAGAATCTCCACCATCTCCCGGATGATCTCCGATTTCGTCTTGCCCTGGAGCCGATATTCCACCGAGAAAGGATTCATCCCGCTCGACAGCTGAGGCTTCTCCTTGCCGTCACTCGCGCTGGCGTCGAGGATCTGCCGGCCGATCTTCTCCCGGTCGGCGAAGGATTGCAGCTCCCGCATCGTGCGCTCCAAGTCGGCCAGCACTTCATAGACCAACGTGTTGATGAAAGCCGCCTGTGAAGGATCGCAGTCAAACTCGATCTGACTCGGGGACACTTTCATACTGATAATCGTGTCCCCTTTGCGGATCTGATAGATCCTCTCGTCCATGTCGAACAGATGCACGTAAAAGCCCTCAGTCGTGAACGAATCGCTGATGTTGCGAAGCACCAGCTCGGTCGTCTCCCGGCTCGGCATCGTGATTTCCAGGTGCCGCGACTCCCGCTTCTCTTCCGGCATCGTCCTCAAGGCAGGCAGCTTCGAGCGCAAAGCCAAATCCAGCGCATAGGGAGCGGCCAGGGTGGTCAAGAAGGTCATCATCATCACCACGCCGAACGACTCGTCCTGAATAATCCCGTTGGAAAGCCCGACTCCGGCGATGATCAGGGTCACCTCCCCGCGGGGTAGCATCCCCAGGCCCACCCGCAACGCCCCCCGCCCGTTGAAGTTCAAAAACAGGCTCGGCAGGCTGCACCCGGCCAGCTTCGCCCCCACCGCCACCCCGGTATAGATGAAGCCGAAGACCAGCACGCGCGTCGAACCCATTTCCTGAAAATTGACCAGCATCCCCATGACACAGAAAAAGATCGGCACGAAAAACCGGTAAAGGGAGGACAACTGGTCCTGAATCACATTGGCCAAATCGGTGCGCGACAAAGACAACCCCATAATATAAGCGCCGATGATCATCGCCAGCCCCACCTGCTCGAACAAGCCGGCCACGATCAGCGCCAAGCCCAGGCTCAGCACCGCCATCGTCGCCGCATCCCGGCTCTTTTTGAGCGCTCCGGCGATTTGCCGAGCAAAGGCAAGCCCCAGGGCGGTGCAGCCCAGCCAGATCGCCACCGACCGAAACGCGACCCCGCCGACTCGGGCCCACTCGATGGTTCCCGAGCGCGCCACCCCAATCACGATCGCCAACAGAATGATCCCCAAAACATCGTCGATGACCGCGCCCGATAGAATGGTCACGCCTTCGGGCGAATCCACCTTCTTCCGATCGGTGAGAATCCGCGCGGTGACACTGACCGACGTGGCCGTCGAGATCACCCCCAAAAACAGCGGAACCGGATCGGCAAAACCGTAACTCACCCCGAAGACATATTTCGAACACAACACGACGGCCAGGTCCCCCAGGACAAAGCTGACCAGCGCCCCGCCCACGCCCACGACCGTACCGGGCACCGAATACTGAAGAAACAACCTCAAATTGGTCTTCAGCCCCACCAGAAACAGCAACAGCACCGAGGCAATCGTGGTAAAGCCATACAGGCCGACCGAGATGGGGAAAACCTCCGGGCGGGGGAACAGGCCCTCCGGCAGGCCGGGCAGGACAAGCGAGCCTAAAGCATACGGGCCGATCAGCGCCCCGGCCAGAATCTCCCCCAGCACCGACGGCATCCGAAACCGCTTGAACAGCAGCCCTCCGCTGTGCGCCGCGAAGATAATCACGCCCAGCTGAAGCACGAGCATCATCATGTGTTCAAGCATCACTCAAACCACCTTCTACCCAAAGTCCGAGCCTGCATCCCGATCCGACACGATCCAGGCAACAGCACAGGCGTTCTTCCGCTACGCTTTCGCCCGCGCCCGCGCCAGCGCGTCATGGTACTCTTGCAGCGAATACACTTGGGGCGGGCGCCCACCGGAGGAACGAATCCCTTCCACCGCCGCCCGCGCGGCGGAAATCGTCGTCACGTACGGGACACCGCGCTCCACCGCTGCCCGCCGCAAGTAGAGCTCATCCCGCTGGGCCTCCTCGTCCAGGGGCGTATTGATCACCAGCGCGATCTCATGGTTCACGATTGCATCATAAACGCTCGGCCTGCCCTCGCGCAACTTGTAAATGAACTCGGCGCAAACACCCCTCGCCTCCAGGGCCTCGCGCGTCCCGGAGGTCGCCACCAGCGTGAAGCCCAGCTGCTCCAGTTGCCTCGCCACGTCAATCAGGTCCTCTTTGTCGCGATCATGGACGCTGCAAAAGACCTTCCGAGCCGCCCCCTGCTCCGAAGGCCCGGGCAATGGCATGCCCACCGCGGCCTGCGCCTTGGAAAAAGCCAGCCCGAAATGATCCGCAATACCCATAACCTCTCCGGTCGAACGCATCTCAGGCCCCAGCACCGTATCCACGCCCGGAAACTTCGCAAAAGGCAGCGCCGCTTCTTTGACCGAAACAGGCCCTACCCGCGCCACGCCGTCGCCCAGTCCCTGCTCCTTGAGGCGCTTGCCCAACATCACCCGGGCCGCCACCTGGGCCAGCGGGATGCCCACCGCTTTGCTTACATAGGGAACGGTCCGCGAGGCCCGGGGATTGACCTCCAGCACAAACACATTCCCCTGCCGCTCCAGCGCTTCCTTCGAAAAGTCCAACGGGCCTCGAATCCGCTTGCCCACCGCCTGCGCCCCATAGACCGCGTACTGCACGTTCATCAGCCCCTTGACCTCCAGGGCCAGCGCCAGCCGGCGCGTGTAGTCCTCGATGCGTTCCAACGTCTCCCGCTTCAGGGTGCGCGGCGGAATCACGCACGCGCTGTCCCCGGAATGAACCCCGGCGTATTCGATGTGTTCCATGATACCGCCGATGAACACGTCCCGCCCATCGCAGATCGCGTCTACGTCCACCTCGATCGCGTCCTCCAGGAACCGATCCACCAGCACGGGATGCTCCGGCGCCGCCTCGACCGCCGTCGCCAGGTAGCGCTGAAGCGCTTCCTCCCGGTGAACAATCATCATCCCCCGCCCGCCGAGCACATACGACGGGCGCACCAGCACCGGATAGCCGATGCGAGCCGCAATCGCGCGCGCTTCTTCAAACGAGCGCGCTGTGCCACCCGGCGGCATCGGGATCCCCAGCTGATCCAGCAGTTGGCCGAATCGCTTACGGTCTTCGGTGATATCAATGCTCTCCGGACTGGTGCCCACAATCGGCACCCCGGCCGCTTCGAGCGGCAGGGCCAACTTCAGCGGGGTCTGCCCGCCGAACTGAAGGATCACACCCACCGGCCGCTCGACTTCAATGATGTTCATTACATCCTCGAAGGTCAAAGGCTCGAAGTAAAGCCGGTCGGCCGTATCGTAATCGGTCGAAACGGTCTCCGGGTTGCTGTTCACCATAATGGTCTCGTAACCGTCCTTCTTCAGGGCGAAGACCGCTTGGCAGCAGCAGTAATCGAACTCGATCCCCTGCCCGATCCGGTTCGGCCCGCCGCCCAGAATCATCACCTTCGGCCGCTGCGACGGGCGCACTTCGCTGTCGAGAACCTCCTGTGCTCCGCTCTCGGTCAGGGACTTGTACGGCGTTTCATAGGACGAGTAATGGTAAGGGGTATAGGCTTCAAACTCGGCGGCGCACGTGTCCACCGTCTTAAAAACCGGCCGGATGCCCAGCTCGGTGCGCAGCCGCCGCACCTCCCGCTCGCCGACGCCCCACAAGCCGGCCAGGTGCGCGTCCGAAAACCCCGCCTGCTTGGCTTCCAGCAGTTGTCTCTTCAGATCCTCTCGCTTCACGACCTGCTCACCGCTTGCTCATCGGCTCCAAGGCAACCGACACCTCAAAGGGTCTTTGCGGCCGAACGCGAACGTTATGAACCACCGCCCGCCGGTATCCCGGCGCTCCCGCGGCCAGGTGGTAAGTGCCTTGCAGGGCGACCAGGGAGAATGTTCCGTCCTCTTTCGTGAAGGTGCGAACCGGCACGCCCAGATAATTCGTGCCTCCCAGGAGACGGATTTCGATCGATTCCACGCCGCGACCTGTGCGCGCATCCGTCACGGTTCCCTTCACCCCGCCAATCGGTTTGAGGGGACCGGCCTTCGTCAGGTAGCGCAGAACGGCCTTCAACAGCTCGGTTCGTGGCCCAGCCGGCGACAACGCTTCCCACGGAACTCCCAGGTAAACCATCCGGGAAAAGGTGTTCGGCGTGGCGAAATTGCCGACGTAGGCCACGGCGGCGGCGCTCGCCTCGCTGACCCCGGCGTAATACAGCACCGGCTCACTGCCTCCATAAGGCTCCAGCCGGCAAGGAGACCGTACCGCCAAACGCTTTCCCTCGGCCGGCTCTTCTCCACCGTCGAAGCGAATCTTTACTTTTTGCCAAACGGGACTGTCAGGATCGCCCTCCAGCTCCAACCGCGCGGGCAGAGGCTGCCAATCCTCTTCGGAATAGGCCTTGAGGTAGTCCTGGTAAAACTCCCGGCTCTCCGGCTTCGCCCTCCGGCCCGACAAAGCAGGACCGATGCCGCTGCCGCAGATGAACAAGTCTCCCTCCTGATCGAGGTAGGCCTTGAGAAGCGCTTGCTCCTCAGCCGCCAGCGGTTCTCTACCCTCCGCTCCACACGTCCACAGCACGCGCGAGTAGTCCGCCAAGGCGATGTCCCCGCTCAGGACCGCTTCCGACAGGCAGGAATCAAAAGACCTGCGCAGCTGATCCAAGGAGTCGCCATAAAGAGCGACGACCCGCTCTGTCCTATCGAAGCTTCGCCCGCGTGGCCCATCGTCCACGACCAGAATCTCACCCTTCGCATCGTGAACCCGGACGCCCAGGATCGCCGAAGGCGCTGTCTCCAAACCTTGTCCACCAATGAGCACCGCGGTCATTCGGAAGTAATAGACTTCGCCTGAGGCCGCCCCGACCATCGCCGTGCTCTGCATCTCAGGGCCGACGTCCGGCGCGTCAAAACGCTTCCACAGTGCGAAAGCCTCTCCAGCCTTCCGGCGATAAAGCCGGTACTCGACGATCCCGGCCGGCTCCTTCGACGCCCGCCAGAGAACCGCCACGCGCCCTCCTCCCTCGCTCCGGGCGGCCAATATGGCAGGAGTTCCCGCCGCCATGCGCTCGCCCTCCCGCCGGGTCAGGGAGGCACAACCTCCCGCCAGGCACATCGCTGCAATGATGCCCCCTATCGCCCAAAGCATTCTCTTCATGATTCTTCCACTCCCATACCGCTCGCAAAGGGATTGAGTTGCTGAAGCGCCTCTTCCATCCGGACCAGATTCCGCACAGGCTCCAGGAACCACGGATCGATCCGGGTATGCTCATAGATCTCCTCGGTCGTCACGCCTGCCCGATAGGCTCGGGCCACCGTAAACAGCCGCTCGGCATGAGGCACCGCCAAGCGCCGCAGTAATTCCTGCCGCGTCTCATCGGGCTGAATGCGCAAACCCACGTCCAGGCCGACGTGCCCGGTCTCCAGCGACCGCAACGCCTTCTGAAGCGCCTCTTCGTAAGTGCGGCCGATGGCCATCGTCTCACCGACCGATTTCATCTGGGTCCCGAGAATATCCTGCGCCCCGGGGAACTTTTCAAACGCGAAGCGCGGAACCTTGACCACCACGTAGTCAATCGTTGGCTCGAAGCTGGCCGGCGTCTCGCCCGTGATATCGTTGGGAATCTCCGGGAGAGTATAGCCCACGGCCAGCTTCGCGGCGATCTTCGCAATCGGGAAGCCGGTCGCCTTGCTCGCCAGGGCGCTGCTGCGGGACACCCGAGGGTTCATCTCGATGACCATCATCTCGCCCGTCTCGGGATGCACCGCAAACTGGATATTGCTCCCGCCCGTTTCGACGCCGATCTCCCGGATAATGGCGATCGAAGCGTCCCGCATACGCTGGTATTCCTTGTCGGTCAGCGTCTGGGCCGGTGCGACGGTAATGCTGTCCCCGGTATGAATTCCCATCGGGTCCACGTTCTCGATCGAGCAGATAATGACCACGTTATCCGCCAGGTCCCGCATCACCTCGAGCTCGAATTCCTTCCAACCCAGCACCGATTGCTCAATCAGCACCTCGCGCACCGGACTGTTATTCAGCCCCCAATCAATCAGCGCCGGATACTCGTCGGCATTGTAAGCCGTCCCGGCGCCCGTCCCACCCAGGGTAAACGACGGCCGAATGATGGCGGGAAAACCCACCTCTTCAATGACCTCCAGCGCTTCACTCAGCGAGCGGGCCACGCCGCTTCGGGGCACCTTCTGCCCGATGCGCTCCATCGCCTCCTTGAACAGCTCCCGATCCTCCGCCTTCCGGATGGCGGGCAATTTCGCCCCGATCAGCTCCACGCCCAGCTCCTCCAGCACCCCGCTCTCGGCCAAGGCGACCGCCACGTTAAGCCCCGTCTGTCCCCCCAGCGTCGGCAGCAACGCCTGCGGCCGCTCCCGGCGAAGAATCTCGGCCACCACCTCCGGTGTAATCGGCTCAATGTACGTCCGGTCGCCCATATCCGGGTCGGTCATAATCGTCGCCGGGTTGCTGTTGACCAGGACGACCTCATAGCCCTCCTCGCGCAGCGCCTTGCAGCCCTGCGTGCCGGAATAGTCGAACTCGCAGGCCTGGCCGATCACAATCGGCCCCGAGCCGACGATCAGAATCTTCCGCAGATCATCCCGCTTCGGCATAACGCCCCAACTTCCACTTCTCTATCCACTATCCACTTACCCGCTATCCATCATCCCACTGAACTTCCGAAAGAGGTATTCCGCATCGTGCGGCCCGGGCGAAGCCTCCGGGTGGTACTGCACGGCAAAGAAGCGCCGCTCCTCGGACTGAAGGCCTTCGAGCGTGCCATCGTTGAGATTCTTGTGCGTGAGCACAACATCCGGAGCAGCCAGCGACTCGATATCCACGCAGAAGCCGTGGTTCTGCGCCGTGATCTCCACCCGCCCGGTCAGCAGATTCTGTGCCGGCTGGTTCCCTCCGCGGTGACCGAATTTCAGCTTGAAAGTTTCCCCGCCCAACGCCAGGCCCAGGATCTGATGCCCCAGGCAAATACCGAACAACGGCACCTTGCCAAGCAGCTCCCGCGTTTGCTCAATCGCATAAGTGACCGCGGCCGGGTCGCCCGGGCCGTTGCTGAGAAAGACGCCATCGGGCTTTTCGGCGAGCACTTCGCTCGCCGGCGTGTCGGCCGGCACCACCTTGACCCGGTTGCCTTGCTCCACCAGATGGCGCAGGATGTTTTGCTTGATGCCGAAGTCATAGGCAATTACACATCGCCTCGGCTCGATTGGTTGCCACTTCTCACCCAAGTGAACCCGTCCCTCGGTCCATTCATACGCCCGCTCGGTCGTGACCTCTTTCACCAGGTCAATGCCCACCAGGCCGGGACTTTGCCGGGCGGCTTCGACGAGTTCCCGGTCGGTGCGATCCTCGGTCGAGAGAATCCCTTTCATCACTCCCTGGATGCGCAGCTTCCGCACCAACGCCCGGGTATCAATGCCCTCCAGGCCGACGAGGCCATGCCGCTCGAGATAATGCTCCAGGCGCTCCCGGCTGCGCCAGTTCGAGTCCAGGGGTGACAGCCGCTTGACAATGAAGCCCGCCACAAACGGCCGCCGGGATTCGACGTCCTCCGGGTTCGTGCCGTAGTTGCCGATCATCGGGTAGGTCATCGTGACAATCTGGCCCCGGTAGGAAGGGTCGGTCAGGATCTCCTGATACCCGGTCATGCTGGTGTTGAAGACGACCTCGCCCGCCGCCTCACCGGACGCACCGAAAGCATATCCGGTGAAGACCGAGCCATCTTCCAGCGCCAGGCGGCAAATGCGGCGAGAATCCATCCCGGTGTCCCTCTGTCCAGGCCAGCCCTCTCCGCGCCTCGCTCCGGCTGCACCTTAAATCGAGGCAGTTGAAGGGATTAAAGCACACCTAAGCCCGGAAGGTTGACGGGTATCATATCAGATTCACGCTAAAACAGAAGCCTTGTTTCCAAGGCGAGGGAATCCGATAGTAGCACGATTCACAGTCATTACTGCGAACCTTAAACACTATACAAAGTTCTCCATTAACAATCCTCACGCAAAGCCGCTAAGCCGCTAAGATTCTAATTTCTTGGCGATCTTTGCGCCTTGGCGTAAGGTCTTGAATTGTGCTCCATTTGATGTTCCCACTGGCAACTCGTTCCCAAATTGTATTTAGGAACGCACTTGTTCGAGAAGCTGGGCTTCGTTTTTGAAAGGCACCCTCTTCATATCATCTTGCGGGGGTTCCAAAACACAGGAAGCATAACTTCAGGAATGATTGCGTTCCCAAGCGCAGCTTGGCAACGAGGCTAATCTTGCAACGAGGCTAACCACCATTCACGATTCTGTCTTCTGTCTTCTGACTCCTGACTTCCGACTCCTCCCCCCGGCCAATCCCCTCTGAATCTCCTGGATCTTGTCCCGCAAAACCGCCGCCTGCTCGAACTCGAGATTCTTCGCCGCTTCGAGCATCTGGCGCTTCAGTCCCGCGACGAGTTGTTTCGGGTTCTTGCTCGCGAGGAGTCCGGGCGAGATGACCGCCAGGGCCAAGTCTTCCGCCTCAGCCTTCTGGCGGGAGCGCACCTCGAGCATATTCTTGACTTTCTTCTGAATCGACTTCGGCTCGATGCCATGCTCCCGGTTATAGTCGAGCTGGATTTGCCGCCGCCGCCGGGTTTCCTTCAGCGCTCTTTCGATGCTGCCGGTCATCTGGTCGGCGTACATGATCACCTGCCCGTTGACATTGCGCGCCGCCCGCCCGCAAACCTGAATCAGCGAACGCTCCGAGCGCAGAAAGCCCTCTTTATCCGCGTCGAGAATCGCCACAAGCGAAACCTCGGGCAGGTCCAGCCCCTCCCGGAGCAGATTCACACCAACGATCACGTCAAAGCTGCCTGCCCGTAGGCCTTCCAGAATATCCACCCGTTCGAGGGTATCAATCATAAAATGCAGATACCGGCTCCGGATGCCCAATTCCTGGAGGTAATCGGCCAGCTCCTCCGCCATCCGCTTGGTCAGCGTCGTGACGAGAACCCGCTCGCGGCTTTGCACCCGCTCCTGAATGCGACCGATGAGGTCATCCACCTGCCCTTTCGCCGGCCGGACAATCACCTCGGGGTCCACCAGGCCGGTCGGCCGGATAATCTGCTCGACGACCTGCTCGCTGATCTCGAGCTCATGATCCGCCGGCGTCGCCGAGACGAACACCGCCTGGTGAATCATCTCCATAAACTCGTCAAAGCGCAGCGGCCGGTTGTCGAGAGCGGAGGGCAGCCGGAATCCATATTCGACCAGCGTCGTCTTGCGCGAGTGATCCCCGCCCCACATGCCATGCACCTGGGGCAGCATAATGTGCGACTCGTCCACGAAGACCAGATAATCATCGGGAAAATAATCGAGGAGGCAACCGGGACGCTCGCCGGCGCCGCGCAGATCAAGATGGCGCGAGTAGTTCTCAATGCCCTGGCAGAAGCCGATCTCGCGCAGCATCTCGAGATCATAGCGCGTGCGTTGCTCCAGCCGCTGCGCCTCGAGCAGCTTATCTTCCCGGCGCAGCTGTTCCAGCCGCTCGGCCAACTCGGCCTCGATCCGCCCGATCGCCTCCTGCACCCGCTCGGCCGGCGTCACATAATGCTTCGCCGGGTAAACCGCAAAGCGCGGCAGGTTGCCCGACAGCAGCTCTCCCGTCGTCGGATCGAATTCGATGATCCTCTCCACCTCGTCGCCGAACAGCTCGATGCGCACCGGCCGCTCCTCGTAAGCCGGAAAGACATCAATCACGTCGCCCTTGACCCGAAATGTGCCCCGGTAGAAATCAAGGTCGTGCCGGACGTACTGAAGCTCGACCAGCTTATGAAGAATCTTCTCGCGCGGCTTCCGGTCCCCCGGATGCAGCAGGAGAATCATCTCCCGGTAATCCTCCGGACGCCCGAGGCCGTAAATGGCCGACACCGAGGCGACGATGATCACGTCCCGCCGCTCCAGGAGAGACGTCGTCGCGGAAAGCCGCAGCCGGTCAATCTCATCGTTGATCGACGCATCCTTCTCAATGTAGACGTCCGTCCGGGGAATATAAGCCTCAGGTTGGTAGTAGTCGTAATAGCTGACGAAATACTCGACCGCGTTGTGGGGAAAAAACTCGCGGAACTCGGCGTACAACTGCGCGGCCAGAACCTTGTTGTGCGAGATGACCAGCGTCGGCCGGTTGATCCGCGCGATGACGTTGGCCATCGTGAACGTCTTCCCGCTGCCGGTCACGCCGACCAGGGTCTGAAACTTCAGCCCCCGCTCGATGCCCGCCACCAGCGCCTCAATCGCCTGGGGCTGGTCTCCCTTCGGTTCGAAATCCGATACGAGCTGGAACTTCTCGCTCATAGTGCACGCTTTCCGAGCCGCTGGATCTTATAACACCCCCAAG
>Ga0068714_10007228_pt1 | contig 10888 bp, 6 predicted proteins | sample MTBNYHSulfiMetaG_FD_62988 | JGI IMG/M metagenome (GOLD analysis project Ga0068714, IMG submission 62988) | Enrichment culture microbial communities from rom New York Harbor, USA that are MTBE-degrading - MTBE-NYH (New York Harbor Sulfidogenic)... | ecosystem: Environmental > Aquatic > Marine >...
CGATTTGGCCGCATCTGCTGCGTTGCGTGACACTCGGCATAGGGTGACTATAGCCTCGTGTCCCGCGCCTTGCATCTGCGGCCAACTCGACTCGTGAAATATCCGGGTTAGCTCTGTTGGGTTGACCCGGGGATGGTTCTGCCAGGAGAATATCGGCCACCTTCGCCGGGCGGGAACAACCTGGCGGAGCTCATGTAACATCCGGGCTACAACCTCCAGCCGCCAAGTCCCGCGCCCGGCGTCCAGGAAACCAAAATCGGGCCGGTGAAAAACCAGGGCCGGGGTCCGACCCGGGGGAGACGAGGGCGGAGGCGGTCCGGATCAGGAGGAGATATCGGCCATGGGCTCCAGACTGGAAAAACTGGAACAACGGATCGAGGCCGCCTTTGTTGAAAAAACCCGCCGATCAAAGGAGCTGAACCAGAGGGCCCGGAGCGCCCTGCCGGGCGGGGACACCCGGTCCACGGTCCACTACTTCCCCTACCCGGTCTACATGGCCCGGGGCCGGGGCTGCCGGTTGGACGACCACGACGGTCACGAGTACCTGGACTTCCTCAACAACTACACCTCCCTGATCCACGGCCACGCCCACCCCCGGCTGGTCGAGGCGGCCGGGAAAGCCATGGAGAAGGGGACCGTTTTCGGCGCTCCGGCCGAGATTCAGTTCATCCACGCCGAGCATCTCTGCGGGCGGGTGCCGGGGTTGGAGTCGGTCAGGTACTGCAACTCAGGCACCGAGGCGACCATGTTCGCCCTCCGGGCGGCCAGGGCCTTCACCGGGCGGGATGTAATCCTCAAGATGGACGGAGGGTACCACGGGACCCACGACCTGGCCGAGATCAACGTGACCGCTGACCTGGAGACCGAGGGCGCCCCCCGGACCCGCCTGGAGCCGGGTGTGCCGGCCTGCCTGGCCGAGGGGGTCCTGGTGGTCCCGTTCAACGACCTGGAGGCGGTGGAGGGGCTTTTATCAAAGCGGGGCGGCGAGATCGCGGCGGTGGTGGTCGAGCCGATCATGGGGGCCGGCGGGCTGATCAACCCCCGGCCGGGCTACCTGGAGGGGTTGAGGCGGCTGACCCAACGGTTCCAGGTCCTCCTGATCTTCGACGAGGTCATAAGCTTTCGCCTGGCCTGGGGCGGGGTCCAGGCCCGGGAGGGGATCAGGCCGGATCTGACCGCCCTGGGCAAGATAATCGGGGGCGGCTTCCCGGTGGGCGCCTTCGGCGGCCGGGCCGAGATCATGGCCCTCTTTGACCCGGCCCGACCCGGCCGGCTGGGCCACGGGGGGACCTTCAACGGCAACAACGTCACCCTGGCCGCGGGCCTGGCGGCCCTGGAGCTGTACGACCGGCCGGCCGTGGACCGGCTCAACGCCCTGGGGGACCGGTTGAGGCTGGGCCTCGAAGAGGCCCTGGAGTCGGCCGGTCTCAAGGGCCGGATCACCGGGGAGGGGTCCCTCCTGGGCCTGCACTGGGGCGACGAGCCGCCCCTCAACGCCCGGGAGGCGGGCCTGGGGGCCCGGGAGTACCGCCGCCTCTTCCGGCTGGTTCACCTCCAGCTGGTCAACCGGGGCATCCACTCCGCCCCCCGGGGGATGTACGTGGTCTCAACCCCCATGACCGAAAAGGAGGTGGGGGTGTTGGTCGAGGTCTTCGGGGAGACCCTGGACCTGGTCAAACCGGCCGTGGCCGAGACCTGGCCCGGGCTGGTGAAGGGGTGACCGGAACGGAGGGTTCATGAGGAACGCCCAAGGAGACGGGAAGGCGGCTCACCCTCCGCTGTCCCGTCCCGGGACGCGGGCCGGACGGGCGGGCCGGCGGGGTCCGGAGCGTGACCCCGGCCCCAAGCTCAACAGCTTGAGATAAATAAATAAATAAACTAACCCCTCTCACCCCGACCCTCTCCCCAAGGGCCGGAGGGGACCGGAAGGCCCCCCAACCTGGGGGGTGAACTCAGCTGCAATTCTCATCAAGGTCAGGTTCCCTTTGCCGGGAGACCGGGACAGGGGGCCGGAGCGGGCTGCCCGACCTCCGGCCCCGGTCGGCCGTCGCCAAGACCATCCCCGGCTTGGTCAGAGGATCTTCCAGAACCGGAGCCACCAGACAAAGGCCGCCCCGGCCAGGGCCAGGAGGGTGTAGTGGACCCGGCCCTTCCAGCCCCAGTAGCCCCTGACCCAGGCCAGGGCGCAGAAGGCCAGGGCCAGGAGGGCCAAGCCCGCCCCGGGGTAGGGCAGGCTCAAGACCGCCTTGAGGAAAGGGGTGATCCCGTAGGCGAACTGGTGGAGGTTGAGGAGACCAAGGAGCATCCCCCCCAGGAAGGCCAGGAAAAGGGCCGCGGCCAGACCGGCGGTCCAGCGGGCCAGGCGGGGGCCCAGGGATCTGGGGCCGGGCCTGGTCCGGCCCTTCCAGGCCAGGATGGGCCAGGCGACGAGGGCCGAGAGAAAGAGAACCAGAGCCGAGGCCAAGAGCCCGCCCTGGAAGGGCGGGGTTTGGTGCCGGGCCAGGCGGAGGAAGGCGATGGAGGCCTGGGAGTTCATGGCCATCCGGTCGATCCAGCCCCCCGGGGTCTGGTGGAAGATCATCCTGTCCCGGCCGCCCAACTCCTGGAAGACCAGGGGCTCCACCTCGATGAACTCCTGGGGCCTGGTCCGCCTCTCCCAGCCGATGAGGAGGGTCCCCTCCGGGGTGGCCTGGAGGCGGGCGGTGTAGAGGGGGGTCAGGACGGTCTGGAAGGTGGAGCCCACGGCCGAGGTGGGCAGGTAATAGCCGGAGAAGCGCCGGACCCGCTCCCGGTGATCGGGAAGGGGCCGGGGCCGGGCCATGGGGGCGGGGTAGTAGTGGTCCAGGAAGGCCGGCAGGATGTCGTAGCGGGCCCAGTAGGCGGTCTCGCAGTTGAAGGCGGCCAAAAAGCCGACCCTTTCTTCCGGAATCAGGGCCATGATACAGCTCACCCCGGACATGTAACCCCGGTGGACCAGGACCCGCTGGCCGTTGGTCAGGAACTCGGAGAAGCCGTAGGTCAGCCCGGAGAGCCGGGGGTCGTGGCTGAAGTGGCGCTTAAGCATCAGCCGGACCGTCTCTTCGGCGAGGATTCGGCCCTTCTCCCCCCGGCCGCCCTGAAGGAGGGCGGTCATGAACCGGGCCAGGTCCAGGGCCGTGGCCGCCACCCCGGCCGCAGGCACCACCTGGGGCGTCTCCGGTTCCAGCGGTTGGAAGCGGCCCCTGCGGAGGACGTTGCCCACGGTCATCCGGCCGGCCAGACGGGGCGGGAAGGGTTGGCGGATGGTGGAGTCGGTCATCCCCAGGGGCTGGAAGATGTTTCTCTCCACGTAGTCCTGGAAGGGGGTCCCGGAGACCACCTCCACCAGGTAACCGGCCAGGGTCTGGGCGTAGTTGGTGTAGGCGGCCAAACGGCCCGGGGGCCTGACCCGGGCCCGGCGGTGTCCGGAAAGCCAGACTGCCAGGGGCTCTACCTCCTCCGGGGAGGGGGCCAGGAGGGACTCCAGCCTGAGCTCGAACCCGGCGGTGTGGGTCAGGAGGTGGGCCGCGGTGACCGGCTGGGGGAAGGCGGCCGGGACCTGGAAGCCGGTCTCGGCGAGATAGGAGTTGACGTCGGCCGAGAGGTCCAGGCGGCCCTGCTCGTGGAGCTGCATCACCGCCGTGTCGGTGAAGAGCTTGGAGAGGCTGCCGGTCTGAAAGGGGCTCGAGCCCGGGTCAAAGGGGATCCCCCTTTGGAGGTCGGCCAGGCCCCAGCCCTTGGCCAGGACGACCCGGTTGTCGTTGATGACCACGGCCACCGCCCCGGGGATCCGGTGGGCCCTCATCTGGGCCGAGATGAGGCCGTTGAAAAAGGCCTCCACCTCCAGGGGGTCGGCCGGGCCGGCGGCCCGGCCGGGAGCCGGAAAAAGAAGAGCCAGGGCCCAGACCAGGCTCACAAGCCCGGCCCGGCGGGCCGAAGCAGGAAAGGTTCCGCCCAGGGGCATGGTCTTCCCTCCGGGGAGGTTAAACCCGGATAATTCATCAGCCGGTCCGGTTCGGGGTCCATCTCCTGGATTCGGCCCCCTGGCCGGGACCGCTCAAGAAACACCCGGGTGAAAGGGCCGGCCCCCGGCCCGGGGCTGCCACCCAAAAAAATAACAAATCCCGGCTGTAGATAACAAGCCCCGGAGGGGATTGTCAGCTCCCCCTTGGCTTTTTGGTGTAAAGCAGGATCATCAGGGCCGGGGCCTGGAGCAGGTCCGCGGCCAGGGCCAGGAGGACGGCCAGGCAGGTCAGGAGCCCGAACAGGGCCAGGGGACGAAGGGAGGCCAGGCCGAAGATCAGGAAGCCGGCCCCCAGAACCAGGCTGGTCATGACCATGGCCCGGCCGGAGGTCAGGAGGGTGGAGCGGACCGCGGCCTTTGGCTCTCCGGTCAGGCCCTGGTAGCGGCGGAAGTTGACCAGGAAGTGGATGGTGTCGTCCACGGCCAGGCCCAGGGCGATGGAGAAGATGAGCATGGTCTCCAGGTCAAAGGGGAGGTCGGCCCAGCCCATCAGCCCCAGGGTCAGGAGGATGGGGGTCAGGTTGGGGATCATGGCCGCCAACCCCAGGCGGAGGTTCCCCAGGAGGAGGGCCATCATCAGGCTGATGGCGACCAGGCAGAGGAGATAGCTCCTCACCGCCGAGCCCAGGAGGGCCTTGAGGGTCCGGCTGTAGAGGGCGGCATGGCCGGTCACGGTCACCCGGGCCAGGCCGGCCAGGGCCTCCTTGAAGCTGGCCTCCACCTGCCGGATGAGGGGGAGGTAGTCCAGGGTGTCGTGCCAGGGAAGCATGATGGTCACCCTGGTCCGGCTGAAGGCCGGGTCCACCAGCTCCTCCAGATCGTCGCTCCCGGCCGCCTCGAAGAGGAGGAGCTCCTGGCTGATGAGCCTTTGGCTTTCGGGGAGGCGGTAGAATTCGGGCCGGTCCTCGTGGAGGGCCTGGTTGATCTCCTTGACCACCCGGGCCAGGGAGATGACCTTGCCCGGCCGGGGCTTCACCTCTCCCTCCTCCAGCCAACCGGCCAGCCGGTCCAGGGCCGCCAGGACCTCCGGCCGGTGGAGGCCGTTCTCCCGCCCGGTGTCCACCACCACCTCCAGGGGGACCGAGCCCTTGAGGTGAAGGTCGACGACCCGGGTGGCCCGCCGAAGGTCGGAGCCGGGGGGCAGCCAAGCCAGGGGATCATGGGACAGCCTCAGGTCAGTCGTGCCCCACAGGGCCAGGCCAAGGAGGACCAGGCCGGCCAGGGTGACGGCCCGGGGCCGGGCGGCGGCCAGGCCGGCCAAGGTTCCCAGAAACCGGTCCAGAAGGCCGGTCCCGGGGAGGACCTCCGAACCCCCTCCCTGGTCCCGGTCCCGGGGGTGCCGGGCGGCCGCCAGAGAGGGAGGGGTCCGCTCCCTGACCGGGGTCAGGGCCAGGAGGGCGGGCAGGAGGAGGAGGGTGTAGACCAGGGCCAGACCCACCCCCACCGCGGCGAAGAGGCCCAGCTCGGCGATGGGGGCCACCTCGGCCCCCAAAAAGGAGAGCAGGCCGGCGGCGGTGGTCAGGGTGGTCATGATCACGGCCAGGCCGGAGTGACCCAGGGCAAAGACCACGGCCTCCTCCCGGCTCCCGGTCCGGTCGAGGCGGCGGTAGTAGAGGGCCAGGATGTGGACCGAGTCGCCCACCCCCACCACCAGGAGGAAGGAGGGCAGGATGACCGTGGGCAGCTTGATGGTCACCCCCAGGAGGCCCATGGACCCGAGGGTGGAGGTCAGGGCCAGAGACACCACCAGGAGGGGCAGGACGACCCCGCTCCAGCGGCGGAAGGTAAGCCCCAGGAGGAGGGCCACGGCGGCCAGGGAGAGGGACAGGAAGCGGAGGATGTCGCCGGCCATGATCCGCTTGAGGAGGACCGAGACCAGGGGGTGGCCGGTGAGCAGGAGGCGGGCTCCCGGAGTCTGGTGAAGGGCGGCCACGGCCAGGACCGCGGCGGCCTGCTCCGCCTTCTCGGCGGGGGTGAGGTAGAGCTCCCGGGCCGGGAGCTGGGGGGAGGGGGCCCGGAAGCCGGCCAGGGCCTCCTCCTGGGTCCCCATGGTTCCCTTCCGGGCGGCGCTGGAGAAGGGCTCGGTCTCCAGGACCACCGCCGCCAGCCGGGCATCGGCGGAGACCAGGCGGTTGAGGTAGAGGGGGTTGGACAGGGCCTCCTCCCTGACCCGGGCCGCCTCCTCCCCGGTCCCGGGCAACCGGGCCAGGAACTCTTCCACGATGAGGGTCTGCCCTTGGCCCCGGGTGTGGCGGACGTTGATCAGGGAGGTGACCTCCCGGAGGTGGGGAACCCTGGCCGCCAGGTCCTGGTGGAGGCTTTTAAGGCGGCGGAGGACGGCCGGCTCAAAGACGTCCTCCGCCGCCAGGGCGGCGAAGATGAGCTTGCCCCGGCCGAACTGGTCGCGGAAGGCGTTGTAGTCCCGGATGGCCGGATCGGTCTGGCGCAGCAGGCTCTCGTTGGAGGCGTCGAGACGGAGGAGGGGCAGGCCCAGGCTTAAGGACAGGCTTAGGGCCGCGGTGACCAGGATCACCGGCCAGGGCCGGCCGTGGATTAGCCGGGCCAGGGCTTGCAGTCGCTCCTCCAGCCGGCCGCCCAAGATGGACCTCCATTATGGGGTGGGAATTATACTTTTAGCACTATCAGGAAGGGCCAAACAAGGCGGTCAATGACCGGGGTTGGGGTGGCCGGTCTGGCCTTGGTTGAGAATTGGATGGGCGGGTTGGCATTAAAGTCAACCCGCCCAGAAAGCAGTCTAGGGGGCCTGGTAGCGATAATTGAACCGGCGGTTGGGGGCGCTGTCGCCGGAGAGGGCGAACTGGGTGATGTCGCCCAGCCGGCCCAGGTTGTCGGCCCAGTGGAAGTCAAAGGCCGGATCTCCCCCGCCCAGGCCCAGGGAGGAGCGGGGGACGGCCAGCTCCAGCTCGGCGCCGGCGACCCGGAAGGGGATGTCGTCCCGGACCTTCATCCAGCCGCCCTGGCCGTCGCTCCTTTTGAGGGTGGTCCGGCCTGAGCTTAAGACCTCCAGGTTGACCGCGAAGTCGTAGCCCTCCCAGCCGGTGGCGTGGTCCTGGTCCACGTCGATGAAGAGGAGCATCCAGTTGGGCCCGGACGGGTCGGTCAGGGGGGCCGCGGTCCGGGCGTAGAAGTAGACGAAGCGGCTGTCCCGGGCCACCTTGGCCGCCACCAGGTCGTTGCGGCCGCTGGCCTCCAGGTAGGGCCCGGCCGAGCCCCAGCCGGGATGATCCCGGGGGGCTACGTCGCCGGGGGTGTCCAGGTACTCGGGGCCGACCTCCTCCCAGTCGGAGAAGTCGCCGTCGATGACCATGCTCCTGGCCGGGGAGGCCGGCTCGGGGGAGCGGACCCCCTTGAAGCGGCGGATCTGGGCGGCCATCTGGAAGTAGTAGTTGTCCCCATGGCCGCCGGCCATGGGCTCGATGTCCCGGCTGTACTCCTGGGTGTAGGCGTCGATGAAGATCCCGCCCCGGGGGTCGGTGTAGCCGGCCGGCCCGGTCCACTCGTTGGTCCTGGCCGCGACCCACTCGTTGAAGCCGGTGATGAAGATGAACTCCGGGTCCAGGTCCAGGGCCCTCTGCCACTGCTCGGCGAAGTTGTAGCCCAGCTCCACCGCCCCCGGCTCATCGACCTTGGACCCCAGGCCGCCCAGCCAGGAGCGGCCTTTTGCCCCCCGGGGATAGCTCATGGGGACCAGGTACTCCTCAAACGCGTTCTGGGCCACCCCCACGGTGACCTGCTCCAGGTTGCCGGAGGAGTCGTAGAACCCGTTCTGGGGCCAGACCTCCAGCCAGCCCCACTGGTCCGGCCCGGTGGGACCGGTGAAGTAGGAGGGCTGGGGGGAGCGGAAGGCGAAGAACTCCTTGAACTGGGTCCAGAAGATCTCCGGGTCGGCCAGGAGGAGGGGCTTGCCGTCCCAGATGAACCACAGCTCGGGGTAGAGCCCGGGGCCGTAGAGGTCGGCGAAGAGCTTCTTGGTCACGGTGTGGGCCCGGGGGGGGTAGAAGGGGGCCAGGAAAGCGACCTGGGGGGTTTGGCCGCCCTCGGCCCGGACCTGGGAGAAGACCCGGAGGAGGGTCTGGTACTGCTCGGCGTAGGTGAAGCCGTTGGTCACGTCAAAGATGATCACGTCCACCCCGGCGTCGGAGAGCATCTGGGCGTGCCTGCGGATGACGTACTCGTCGGTGGAGAGGTAGTAGCCCAGCTCCGGCCGGCCCCAGTGGTGGGGGGCCGAGAGCGGACCCCAGGCCGGGTTGTCCGGGTCGGCGGCCAGGAGCTCGGTGATGTCGAAGGGTCCCTGGGTGCCGTGGGCCCCGTGCCACAGGAAGTAGAGCAGGCCGACCTTCTTTCCGGGCCGGGGGGGGCCGGCCTCCTCATACCCGGGGAGGGTCCGTCCGGCCCCGTCCACGGCCGCCCAGGTGTCGCTTTTCAGGTCCACCGGGGCGGCCGGGGTTGAGCCCGGGCAGAGGAGGAGCAGGGTCAGGGCCAGGACCAAGAGGGCCAGGCCGGCGGACCGGGAATGAAGCAGCACCATCCAGACCTCCAAGCAGGCGGCGTCGACTAAGGGGTAGTTTAACCGATGACCTTGCCCAGTAAAGGGTTCCGGGGCGGGGCGGGGTTTTTCCCCCCCTGGGTTTGACAACCCGGCCCGGGGCTTTAAATTCCTATTAGAGGTGGTCCGGGGCTCGACCGGGAGGTGGAGGATGCGGCCGAAGGTGGTGGCGTTCCTGATGGCCTTGGGGCTGGCGGCCGGCCTGGGAGGCCCGGCCCTGGCGGCCCGCCCCTTTCTGGAGTACACCTTCGACGGCCAGCCGGAGGGCTACCTGGTCCTCGGACCGGTCAAGACCCCGGACCGCTACGGGAACCCGGAGGGGGCCTACCTCTTCGACGGGCTGGACGACTACATCGACCTCCCCAACCGGCTCACCCGGACCTACACCGTCTCGGTCTGGGTCCTGGCCGGGGAGGGCAACAGCGGGCCCGAGCGGTTCAACATCGTCGACGGCTGGACCAGGGGCGAGGTCCTGGCCATCTCCTACAACCAGGCCTACGACGTGGAGGCCGATCCCACCGAGTTCATCGGCTACTCCGGTCCGGGGGATTACCTCATTGCCTCCTTCCACCCCTGGCAGAGCGAGTGGGTGGCCTACGCCGAGCGCCACCTCTGCCATCCCCTGACCCTCAACGACGGGCAATGGCACCACCTGGCCATGAGCTTCGACGGGACCGTGGCCCGGCTCTACGTGGACGGGGAGGAGAAGGTCTCCTACGCCTTCGGGCCCCAGGTCCCGACCAACGAGAACGATTTCACCGAGGAGGACATCCTCAACTACACCGATCTTTCCCTGGGCCGTTTCGGAAGGGTGGGGACCTTCTTCTCCGGGGCCCTGGATCTGGTCAGGTTCTACGACACCGCCCTCTCGCCCCGGGAGATCGCCGAGCTGGCCACCCAGTAGGATAGTTCCCAAGGGACTCGGCCGGACCCGGGTAATCCCAAGTTGCCTTTAAAGGGCAGCTTGGGTCAGCGCGCCCACGGGGCGCGCCGAGCTCTCAAGAGCTCGTAAGGCCGGCAGAACCACGCTTTTGCCGGCCGTTAGCGATCAAAGCCGACAGCCGGCTTTGATCGCGGAAACGAGATAGCCCGCCCGGCCCCTCTCCCCCGCCTTTAATCATCAAATATCCCGGCCCGGCTTGACCTGATCGTCCCGAGGGCGGTAAATGGACCTGCCCGAGGAAAGGAGGGGCGCGACCGTGGACTCATTGTGGGGAGGTTCGATCCTGATCACCGGGCTGCTGGTCTTTTGCGCCCGGGTGGTGGACGTGAGCATGGGGACCATGAGAACCATCAGCATCGTTCAGGGCCGGACCACCACCGCCTTCTTCCTGGGCGCCCTGGAGGTCAGCCTCTGGCTGGCCATCATCTCCACCGTCCTGGAGAAGATCTCGGCCAATCCGATCCTGGCCGTGTTCTACGCCCTGGGCTTCTCCACCGGCAACGTGGTGGGGATCAAGCTGGAGAGGCGGCTGGCCATGGGGACCCTCATTCTCAGGGTGATCTCCGCCTCCCAGAGCTCGGAGATGGCCACCCGGCTCCGGGAGGCCGGCTTCGGGGTGACCACCTTCCAGGGGGAAGGCAAGTCCGGGCCGGTGGTGGAGCTCTACATCGTCTGCCGCCGCCGGGACATGAAGATCATCCTGCCCATCATCACCGGGATCGACCCCGAGGCCTTTTACGTGACCGAGCAGGTGGGGCTGGTCTCCAAGGTTTACCGGCCCTTGATGCATCCCCTGACCGGCTGGCGGTCGGTCCTGAAAAAGAAGTAGGCCGGGAACCTCCCGGAGGCCGCCGGAGGAGGCCGGGAGGCGGGCCGGGCAGAAGCCAACCTGACTGTCGATCGCCTTGACAGTTGCCCCCGGGAAAGTGACAAAAACCCCACAACCCCCCCCTAGATCCTCGAGCCCAATCCAAGCCGGTTGATGACCGGCCCGGGAGCCGGGCCGGCTGTCGGATTTCTTAACGATCCGTAAAGGGAGGCCGGCCTTCCCGGCCGGGTCGGGGCTGACCCGGGTCCGGCCCGGCCCTCCCCGGAGCGGAACGGGAACAAGGGGAGGCCGGGTCAATCCCAGGCCGAACGCGGGAATCCGGGCCAGGGCGGCGAAGAGGTCCCATTGATCGGGGGAAAGGGACCGGATGGCACGGTGGTTGCGCACCCGATTGAAAAGATAACCCGACCGGAAAGGAGACCCGGCGATGCTGGTTCTAACCTGCCGGGGGAGCACCCTGGACGGCGAGGTGGGCGGCTGCTTCGGCTTGAACAGCTACTTTCTGTG
>Ga0068714_10007230_pt1 | contig 10886 bp, 7 predicted proteins | sample MTBNYHSulfiMetaG_FD_62988 | JGI IMG/M metagenome (GOLD analysis project Ga0068714, IMG submission 62988) | Enrichment culture microbial communities from rom New York Harbor, USA that are MTBE-degrading - MTBE-NYH (New York Harbor Sulfidogenic)... | ecosystem: Environmental > Aquatic > Marine >...
CGGGCCGAGGCGATCGCCGCCCCGGTCAGCTCGGGCGGCCGCCGGTACACGTACCACGCCTCGGGGATGACCTGCTCGTCGCCCTCGGCGTCAGTCACGGTCTGCGCGGGCTCGACGACCAGCGCCCAGTCGTCGGTGTTGTCGTAGCCCTCGCGGAACTGCTCGATGTCGGCCTCGGGGACGTCGCCCTTCGCCGCTTCGGCGATCGCCGCCTCCCTGCTCGCGACGGGGCCGACCGGCCGCGCCGCCGGGTCGTTCTTGAAGAACTCGAGCTGGGCCGTCTTGCCGACGATGGCCAGCGCCTGCTGGGCGTCGGTGACGCCGGGCAGCTGGATCGAGATCTGGTCGGCGCCCTGCTGCTGGACCGTCGACTCGCTCACCCCGAGGCCGTTGACGCGCCGGTCGATGATGCTGAGCGTCTGCTCCAGCTGCTCGGCGGTCGGCACCTCCCCGGCGTTGGTGCGCGCCTCGTAGACGACCTCGAGCCCGCCTTGAAGGTCAAGGCCGAGGAAGGTCTTCTCGCCCGGCGGGATGATGAAGTACAGAGCCACCCCAACGAGGGCAGCGACGACCGCGAGGATGATGATGTTAAGGTGTCTGCGCATGCTGGAAGGCCCCACTCACGGCCGTCGGAGGCTGAAGCCTACCCGAGCCCATTGCGGCACGCAACTGGGGCCCGGAGCGGCGGGCGCGCCCAGGCGTCGCAGCGGGGACCGCGCTCACGTGCCGCTCGGCGACGATGGCCTCAGCGGTCCTTGAGGAAGCTCGGGATGTCGAGCACGTCGTCGTCGACGTCGAAGCGCGGCCGCGCCTCGCCGGACTCGAAGGTCGTCGTGGGTCGCGGCGTCGCGGACTCGGCGCGCGCGGGCGCCTCGAAGCCCTCGACCGTGCCGTCGAACCCGGTGGCGATCACGGTGACGCGGACCTCGTCGCCGAGCCCCGCGTCGACGACGGCGCCGAAGATGATGTTGCAGTCGGCGTCGGCGGCGCTGGAGATGATCTCGGCGGCCTCGTTGATCTCGAAGAGCCCGAGGTCGCTGCCCCCGGTGATGTTGAGCAGGATGCCTTTGGCGCCCTCGACGCTGGCCTCGAGGAGCGGCGAGCTGATCGCCGCCCGCGCCGCCTCGACGGCGCGGCTCTCGCCGCTGGACACGCCGATGCCCATGAGCGCCGACCCGGCGTCCTTCATGATCGTGCGTACGTCGGCGAAGTCGAGGTTGATGAGCCCGGGCACGGTGATGAGGTCGGTGATGCCCTGGACGCCTTGGCGGAGCACGTCGTCGGCGACCTTGAAGGCCTCGATGACCGAGGTGCGCCGCTCGACGACCTGCAGCAAACGGTCGTTGGGGATGATGATCAGCGTGTCGACCTTGTCGCGCAGCGACTGGATGCCGTCTTCGGCCTGGCGGGCGCGGCGCTTGCCCTCGAAGGTGAAGGGACGCGTGACGACGCCGACGGTCAGGGCGCCGAGCTCTTTCGCCAGCTCGGCGATGACCGGGGCGGCGCCCGTACCGGTGCCGCCGCCCTTGCCCGCGGTGACGAAGACCATGTCGGCGCCCTTGAGCGCGTCGCGCAGCTCGTCCTTGCTCTCGACCGCGGCCTGATAGCCGATGGTCGGGTTGGCGCCCGCCCCGAGACCGCGCGTGATCTTGCTGCCGATGTGGATCTTGACGTCGGCGTCGCACATCTGCAGCGCCTGGGCGTCGGTGTTGACGGCGATGAACTCGACGCCCCGCAGACCGGCATCGACCATGCGGTTGACGGCGTTGGTGCCGCCGCCGCCGACGCCCACGACCTTGATGACGGCGAGATAGTTGGCCGACGAGTCCATCATCTGGCTACCCTCCTGTTAAGGTCGAGACCCGCCGTCATGACTCGCCGCCGACTCTCATCCAGTGCTTGAGACTGCGTGGACACCACCTCTTGACCAGCAACCCATCGCCCCGTTTTGCGGGCGTTTCTCTCACCGTCAACCCTGCCCCGCCGGTCGAGAGGAAACCCTCGCCTGAATATACCGACGCCCCGAGAGGGGTGTCAAACAGGTCCGTCGTCCGGCGCCCGGCGAGGCGGCCTTCGTCTCGCCCTCGAGCATACCCTCGGCCGTCACTTGAGCAGCGGCCGGCCGAGCGGGCGCTCGGGCACGGAGACGTCGACGTAGGTCGGGCGCAGGCCCCGGGCGCGATACGCCGCCGTGACCGCGCGGAGAGCGATGACCTTGTCGCCGAGGCGCCCGGCGTCGCCGAGACGGACCAGCGGACCGTCCCGCAGGGTGACGGTCAGGCGCAGCGTCCTGGTCACCTCCACGCGCGCGACCCGGCGCCGCAGGCTGCGGGGAACGTCGGCGAGCATGGCGACCGCGGTCTGCACCCGCGCGTCGCCCGCCGCTCGCCCGGCCTTGGGCGCCTCGGCGACGCGCAGCCGCGGCAGGGCGCCTTCGACCTTGCCGGCGGGGCCCTCGTCAAGGGTGCCGCCGCCGCCCGCCGCGCCGTCGGCCACAGAGGCGTCCGCGCCGTCGGCCGCGGAGGCGTCGTCGCCGGCATCGGAGTCGTCGGCCGCCGAGGCGTCCTCGCCGGCGACCGGGTCGGGGGCGTCGGCGCCGTTCGCGGGCGCCTCGCAGATCACGTGCCCCTCCGAGCTGACCAGGAACCAGCGCCCCTCGGCCAGCACGGCCAGCGCCGGCCGGTGCTCGACGAGGCGCACGCGCAGCGTGTCGGGGAAGTCGCGGTCGATCTCGACGTCGGCGAGGTAACACTGCCGGCGCAGGACGCGCCGCACGTCGTCGGCCGTGACGGCGAAGAGGTTCTCGCCGAGGAAGGCGCCTTCGAGCGCACGACGGGCGTCCTTCTTGACCACCATATGGGCGCCGGTGACGGTGACGCGCTCGGTGGTGAAGGTGGACGTCGAGCGACCCCAGGCGACGACCGCGCCGGGCACGGCGAGGACGGCGACCGTCAGGAGGATGCTCCAGAAGATGTGCAGACGGGGGCCGCGCGCCCCCCCGTGTCTCGCCATGCGTCTCTGCCCCGGGGTCGGGTGAAGGGTCGGCTCACCCGCGTATTCGCCGCCGCGGGCGGCGTCCCTGCGGGGCGGGCGGGCGTCAGTCGCGACCGGCGGCGGCGCTCGCCGGCGGCGGCGCGGCCTCGTCGTCGAGCAAGGCCACGAGCTCGGCCGCGACCGTGTGGATGTCCCCGGCCCCGATGGTGAGGACAAGGTCCCCGGGCCGCACCGTGTCGCGAAGGTAGCGCACCACGTCGGCGTTGCGCGGCAGGTAGCGGACGGGCCCTCCGGGCCGCGCGGCCAGATAGGCGTCGACGATCAGCTTGCCGGTGATGCCGGGCTCGGGCTCCTCGCGGACGCCGGTGATGTCCGTCACCACGGTCTCGTCGGCGAGCGTGAGGACGCGGCCGAACTCGCGTTGCAGGTGACGGGTGCGCGAGTAGAGGTGGGGCTGGAAGACGGCGATGACCTTGCGGTGGCCGCCGAGGTTGGCGGCGTTCAGCGTCGCCTCGATCTCTGTCGGGTGGTGGGCGTAGTCGTCGTAGACGAGGATGCCGCGCGGCCGCCCCACCTCGTCGAAACGGCGCGCCGCGCCGCTGAACGTGGCGAGCTGTGCGGCAGCCTCGGCGACGCCCAGGCCGCAGCGGTCGACGATCGCGAGGCAGACGAGGGCGTCGACGACGTTGTGCACGCCGCCCACGCGGAGACGCACGACGCCGAGGTCCTCCTCCCCGCGCCGGACCGTGAACTCGCTGCTGAAGGTGTCGACACGCTCGACGTGGGCCTGCCAGTCGCCGGCGTCGATACCGACGGTCAGCACCGGCGCCGTGGAAGCCGCGCGTAGCGACTCGGTGCCGGTACCCTCGACGAGCACGAGGAGCCCGTCGGGGGGCAGCAGGCCGACGAAGGTGTGGAACACGTCGCGGATCTCGTCGAGGCAGCTGAAGTTGGCGTGGTGGTCCATCTCGAGGTTCATCACCGCGGCGATCTCGGGCCGCAGGTGCACGAGGCTGCCGTCGCTCTCGTCGGTCTCGGCGACGAGCCACTCGCCGCGCCCGAGACCGGCGTTGGAGGCCATCTCGTTGAGCTCGCCGCCGATGACGTAGGTCGGGTCGAGACCGGCGCCGTGGAGGACGTGGGACACCATGGACGAGGTCGTCGTCTTGCCGTGCGTGCCGGCCACCGAGATGCCGCGCCGCGTGGCCATGAGGCGGGCCAGCATCTCGGCGCGCTGCAGCACGGGAAGGCCGCGCTGGCGGGCCGCCCGCAGCTCGGGGTTGCCGCGCGGGATCGCCGAGGAGACGACGACCACGGCGGCGCCGACGAGGTTCTCGGCCCGGTGGCCGATGGCCACGGGGACGCCGGCCTCGGAGAGCCGCCGCGTGTAGCGCGACTGCTTGAGGTCGGAGCCCGCGACGCGCACCCCCATCTGATGGAGGACGAGGGCGATGGCGCTCATGCCGGCGCCGCCGATGCCGATGAAGTGCACCGGCTGGGGGAAGCTCTCGCGCGTCCTGCTCACCGTCCCTTCGCCTCCATGAGCGCCTCGATGGTGTCGGCGACGCGCCGCGTCGCGTCCGGGCGGCCGAGCCGCCGGCTCGCGGCCGCCATCCGCGCCCGCCGCTCGCCGTCGCCCAGCAACTCGGCGACCAGACGCCCGAGGAGCTCGCCGCTGAGGTCGCCGTCGTCGACCACCAGCGCAGCCCCGCCGGCGGCCATCCACTCGGCGTTGCGTCGCTGGTGGTCGGCGGTCGCGTGCGGGTACGGCACGAGGATCGCCGGGCGCCCGAGCGCGGCGATCTCGGCCACGGACCCTCCGGAGCGGGCCACCACCAGGTCGGCGGCGGCCATCGCCTGGGCCAGGAGCGGAGTGTACGGCAGCAGCCGGTAGCGCTCAAACCGCGCCCCGCGACGCTCGAGCTCGGCCTTCACCTCGTCGTGGTTCCGCGGCCCGCAGACGTGCACGAGCTGGAAGGGGAGCTCGCCGCTGAAGGCATCGAGGCAGGCGCGGTTCAGCGACTGGGCGCCCTGGCTGCCGCCGAAGACCACCACCACCGGCAGGTCGTCGCGCAGGTCGAAGGCGGCGAGGCCCTCGGCGCGCGTGGCCGCGACCTGCGCCGCGGCCAGCGGCCTGCCGGTGACGACGAATTTCGGCGGCTCGAGGCCGGCGATCGGGAAGCTCAGGCAGAGACGGTCGACGAACGGCCTCAGGAGGCGGTTGGTGACCCCGAGGCGGGCGTCGGCCTCGAGGGCCACGGCCGCGGTCCCGCGCGCCCCGGCCAGGGCGACGACCGGCCCGCTGGCGAAGCCGCCGCCGCCGACGACGGCGTCGGGCCGCAACTCGCGCAGGATCCCGAGGGCGCGCGGCGCGGCCGCGGCCAGCAGACGCAGTGTCGTGAGATTGGAACGCGCCGTCAGCCGGCGCTCGAACCCGCGCATGTCGAGGGTGCGCACGGCCCAGCGGTCGGGCGGCAGCGCGGCCTGGGCCGGGGTCGTGACGAAGGCGATGCGGGCGCCGCGGCCCTCGAGCTCAGCGGCGACGGCGAGGGCGGGCGTCAGATGGCCGCCCGTCCCCCCCGCGGCGAGGAGCACGGCGGCTCCGTGGAGCGCTGACGACAATGTAGCTCCTCCGGTTGGTGGAGACGTTGACGAGGATGCCGATCCCGGCGAGGACGACGACCAGGCTGGTGCCGCCGATCGAGACCAGCGGCAGCGGCACACCGGTCAGGGGTACCACGCTGAGCGCCGCTCCGATGTTGATGAACGCCTGGCCGATGATCAGCCCGGCGATGCCGACGGCGAGCAGCTTGCCGAAGAGCTCGCGACACGAGAGCGCGATGCGGAACGCCGCCCAGGCGAGCAGCACGTAGAGCCCCAGCAGCACGAGGAGGCCGACGAGCCCGAGCTCCTCGCCGATGATGCCGGTGATCATGTCGGTCGTCTGCTCGGGCAGGTAGCCGAACTTCTGCACCGAGTTGCCGAGACCGACGCCGAAGATCCTGCCCGAGGCGATCGAGACCAGGGACTGCGTCGCCTGGAACCCGCTCGTCTGGGCGAAGCGCTGCGGGTCGAGGAAGGCGGCGATCCGGTCCATGCGGTACGGCTCGATGAGGATCAGGGCGCCGACGAGCACCGGCGCCAGCGCGGCGAGGCCGAGGAGGTGCCGCCAGCGCGCCCCACCCGCGACGAGCACGGCCGCCGCGCCCACGCACAGGACGAGGGTGGTACCGAGGTCCTTCTGCAGGAGCCCGACGAGCAGGCCGAAGGGGACGAGGCCGACGAGCACGAGACGCCCGAAGCCCTGCCGCGTACGCAGTGCCGCCGGGTCACGCACGATCAGCGCCGCCAGCAGCCCGACGACGGCGAGCTTGGCGATCTCGCTGGGCTGGAGCTGCGTGAAGCCGAGGTCGATCCAGCGCCGCGCCCCGCGCACCGTCACGCCGAACCCGGGGACGAAGACCGTGACGAGGAGGCCGGCGGCCACGACCGCGAAGGGCACGGCGAAGCGGCGCCAGACGACGTAGTCGATGCGCGAGAAGACGACGAGGGCCAGCACCCCGAGCCCCGCGAAGACGAGCTGGCGGCGGAAGAAGTAGAAGGTCGTCCCGTGCTCGAAGTAGGCCTGCGCGGCCGAGGCGCTGTAGGCCATCACCAAGCCGTAGAGGAGGAGCAGCGCGGTCGCGAGGAGGAGGAGACGGCGCTCGGGCGCGCCGCTGCCGAGCGGCGCCGCGCGGCGCGCGGCGCCCGAGCGGCGCGCCGCCGGCGCACGGCCGGCGGCGGACGAGCGGCCGGCGGGAGACGAGCGCTCGCGTGCCGGGTGTTTGGCCGGCGCGGCGCTCGCCGCGCCGGCCCGCGCCGCACCGGTCCTGGGCGCGGTCGCGCGTCCGGTACCGGCCGCGGCGGTACGGCCGGCCTTGGCCCCCGCCCCGCGGTCGCTCCTGGTCGCCCCGCCGCGGGACGGCGCCGGCCTCGGCGTCGTCGCGCCGCGCCCGTTGACCCACGGGGCCGGCTCGAGGCGCTCCTTCCCCGCGGTGGTGCGACGCGTGCTCACGCTCCCGTTCTCCCGCCTCTCAGCTTCTCGACCAGCTCCATGAAGTGTTCGCCCCGGTGCTCGTAGCTCCTGTACTGGTCGAAGCTGGCGCAGGCGGGGCTGAGCAGGACGACGTCACCGGGGTCGGTGTGCGCCGACGCCCAGGTCACGGCAGCGTCGAGGTCGGGCAGGGACGTGTACGGCACGGCCGTGGCGGGAGCGCGCTCGGCGCGCCGCCGGAAGGCGTCCTCGAGGGCGTCGCGCGCCTCGCCGAAGAGCACGGCCTCGCGGACGCGGCCCTCGCAGGCCGCCGCGAGCTCGTCGAACGACGAGCCCTTGCCGCGCCCGCCGAGCACCAGCACGACGGGGCCGAAATAGGCGGTCAGCGCCTTCAGAGTGGCGTCGACGTTGGTCGCCTTGGAGTCGTTCACGTAGGTCACGCCGTCGACGACCCCGGCCACCTGCAGCCGATGGGCCACGGGGGCGAACGTCTGCAGCGTGGCCGCGATGGAGGAGGGCGACGCCCCTGCGGCCGCGGCGGCCGCGGCGGCGGCCAGCGAGTTCTGCAGGTTGTGCTCGCCGCGCAGCGAGAGCTCGTCGGCGCGACACAGGGCGACACGCTCGCCGTCGAGCGCGAGCCACAGCCGGCCGCCACTCACCCCGGCCGCCTGTCCGGCGGCACGGTCGCCGGTCGAGAACCAGCGGCGACGGCCCTGCCCCGGTATCGTCTCGGCCGCCGTCCCGGGGTCGTCGGCGTTGAGCAGGGCGAGGTCGCCCGGGCGCTGGTTCTCGAAGACACGCAGCTTGGCCGTCGCGTACCCTGCGTAGTCCCCGTGGCGGTCGAGGTGGTCTTCGGTCAGGTTGAGGAGCACGGCCACGTCGGGCCGGAAGCGGTCGACGTCCTCGAGCTGGAAGCTCGACAGCTCGGCGACGACGACCGCCGCGGGGTCGGCGGCGAGCGCGAGCTGCGCCAGGGCAAGCCCGATGTTGCCGCCGATCGCGGCGGGGATGCCCGCCTCCTCGAGGATCCTGCCGGTCAGGGCGGTGGTCGTCGTCTTGCCGTTCGTGCCGGTGATGCCGATCAGCCGGTTCGGCAGGAAGCGGGCGGCGAACTCGACCTCGCTCCAGAGGGGGACGCCGCGCGCGACGGCCGCCTCGACGAGGCGGCTCTGGCGCGGCACCCCCGGGCTCTTGACCACGAGGTCGGCCGCGGCGGGCAGCGACGCTTCCCCCCCGGTCCGCACCTCGGCACCCGCCGCCTCGAGCTCGGTCCGCACCTCGGCCGCGATCTCCCCGCTCTGGTCGAGCGCGACCACGTGCACGCCGGGCAGGCGCTCGAGCGCGAGGCGGGCGGCGGGGCGGCCGCTGCGGCCGAGCCCGAGCACGACGAGGGTACGGACGCCGTCGAGCTCCACGGTCAGAAGGTGGCGTAGTAGGCGACGAACCCGGCGCCGGCGAAGATCGCGGCGACGATCCAGAAGCGCACGATGATCTTGGTCTCCGACCACGCCTTGAGCTCGAAGTGGTGGTGCAGCGGAGCCATGAGGAAGACGCGCTTGCCGGTGAGCTTGAAGACCGCGACCTGGAGGGCGACCGAGCCGGCCTCGAGCACGAAGAGGCCGCCCATGATGACGAGCGCCAGCTCGGTGCGGGTGAGGATCGCCATCGCGGCGATCGCGCCGCCGAGCCCGAGCGAGCCGGTGTCCCCCATGAACACGTCGGCCGGGAACGAGTTGTACCAGAGGAACCCGAGGCAGGCGCCGCCGACGCAGCCGGCGACGACCATGAGGTCCTGCACGCCGGGGTCGTTGGTGTTGCGGGCGATGATGAAGGCGACGCCGGCGAGGGCGACAAGGACGATGGCCGAGGCCCCCGCCGCGAGCCCGTCCAGCCCGTCGGTCAGGTTCACGGCGTTGGAGAACCCGGCGAGCGTCAGGAACACGACGGCGTAGAACCCCCAGGTGCCGAGGTCGAGGCGCACGTCGGTGAACGGCACGTCGATGCGCGTGTCGAGGCCGCAGAAGTGCAGGACGACGAAGCCGATGAACAGCGAGAGCAGCAGCTGGAGGAGGAGCTTGTAGCGGGCGGAGAGGCCGAGCGACCGGCGACGGACGATCTTCATCCAGTCGTCGACGAAGCCGATCGAGGCGTTGGCGAGGGCGGCGAAGAGCACCGTGAACGAGGCCACCGAGAAGCGACTGAACACGATGTAGGGGACGAGCACCGCGAACCAGATGAGGAGGCCGCCCATGGTCGGCGTGCCCGACTTGACCTGATGGCCTTCGGGGCCCTCGACGCGGATGTTCTGGCCGTACTCGTTGAAGCGCAGCCAGCGCACGAAGGCCGGCCCGATGGCCAGCACCAGGACCATGGCGGTGACGCTCGCCACCATCGCACGCAGCATCGCTCAGTCAGCCCCTTGCGTCGTCTCCGGCGGGCCCGCCGGCCGGGTGCCGGGCGCCGGCCCGTCGCCGGCGGCGGCCGGCGCCGCGCCCGCGGACTGCGGGGCGGCCGGCTCTTCGGCCACCGGCTCTTCGGCGGCCGGCTCTTCGGCGGCCGGCTCCGCGCCGGCGTCCGTCGCGCCGGCGGCCGGCGCCGCGCCGGCCTCCCCGGCGTTCGCCGCCGGAGGGTGTGCTTCCTTCACCGCGGCGGCGACGCGCTCGAAGGCGAGCGCGCGCGAGGCCTTGACGAGCACGGCGCTGCCCGGCGCCAGCGCCCCGGGCAACGCCGCGATCAGCTCCTCGACGGTCGCGAACCACACCTCGTTCGGGGCGCCGCAGAGGTAGTGGCGGGCGAGCTCGCCGGCGGCCACGACCTGCACGCCGGCGCGGGCGGCATACTCGCCCACGGCGCGATGATAGGCAGGCGCCTCCGGCCCAAGCTCGCGCATGTCGCCGAGCAGGGCGATGGCCGGCCGCCCGGCGGCGAGGGCGACGAGATGGTCGAGCGCCGCCCGGTTCGCCGCCGGGTTGGCGTTGTAGCTGTCGTCGAGCAGCAGGCCGCCGCCGCGCAGGGCGACGATCTCGCCGCGCAGCTCGGAGAACGTGACGGCCGCCGCGCCGGGCCGGGCCTCGTCGAGGCGGTAGCCGAGCTCGAGGAAGGCGGCGAGCGCGGCCTGCGCGTCGCGCAGGTAGTGCTCGCCGCCGAAATTGAAGTCGACGGTGCCGCGGCGGCCGAAGGAGTCGACGAGGACGTGCGTGCCCGACCCCCGCGCCTCCGCCTCGACCAGGTGCACGTCGCTCTGCGGCGTGCCGAAGGTGACGACGCGCCCGGCGTGCCGGCGCAGGTGTGCGTCGAGCAAGGGCTCGTCGCCGGGCACGACGGCGGTGCCGGGGCCGAGCCCGTCGAGGATCTCGGCCTTGGCCGCCGCCACGTCCTCGATGCCGCCCACCAGCTCGAGGTGGACCGGCGCCACGTTGGTGATGACGGCGACGTCGGGCTCGGCGATCGCCGCCAGCTCGCGGATCTGGCCGGGCCCGCGCATGGCCATCTCGACGACCGCGACCTCGGTGCTGCGCTCGACCTCGAGCAGGGTCAGCGGCAGGCCGATCTCGTTGTTGAGGTTGCCGTGCGTGGCGACCACGCGGGCCACCGGCCGGAGGAGCGCGGCGAGGATGTCCTTGGTCGAGGTCTTGCCGGCGCTGCCGGTGATGCCGACGACCTTGACCCCGGCGCCGCGGCGCACGGCGCGCGCCAGCGCCCCGAGGGCGGCGACGCCGTCGTCGACGGCGACGCAGGGCCGGCCGTCGCCCAGGGCGGCCGCCGTCTCGCGGCGTACAAGCACGGCGGCCGCCCCGGCGGCCAGCGCCCGGGCGGCGAACTCGTCGCCGTCGAAGCGCTCGCCGCGCAGGGCGACGAA
>Ga0068714_10007231_pt1 | contig 10883 bp, 11 predicted proteins | sample MTBNYHSulfiMetaG_FD_62988 | JGI IMG/M metagenome (GOLD analysis project Ga0068714, IMG submission 62988) | Enrichment culture microbial communities from rom New York Harbor, USA that are MTBE-degrading - MTBE-NYH (New York Harbor Sulfidogenic)... | ecosystem: Environmental > Aquatic > Marine >...
CCATGGGAAAAAACCATTTTTGGAGGGGCAATATCAGCTCCCATAAGCATCGTAAACCAGATAATGGTATGAAATCGCAATATATCCTTACCGATCAGGTGTACAGCCTCCGGCCAGTAAAAACTAAACTTTTCTTCATCAATACCATAACCGGCTACGGTCAGATAATTGATTAAAGCATCAAACCAGACATAGATGACATGTTCCGAATCAAAAGGAACATCGATTCCCCAATTGAGACTTGCCCTGGTTCGAGTAACGCTCTGGTCTTTCAGCCCTCTTTCAATAAAACGAATAATTTCATTTTTTGCGGACTCCGGTTGAATACAATCGGGATATTTACGGATATGTTGAAGTAACCGATCTTGATAACGGCTCATCTTGAAAAAATAGCTTTCTTCTTTAAATTTTTCAATCGGCCGGCCGCAATCCGGGCATTTATTCCCCTCCACCTGACTTTCCGGCCAGAAGGTCTCACAGGGAATACAATACCATCCCTCATATTCTCCCTTATAGATATCCCCTTTATCGTGTAAGCGATTGAATATTTTTTGAACCACCAGTTCATGTCGTTTCTCAGTGGTACGAATAAAATCATCCGGCCTGATATTTAATACAGGCCAGAGTTCTTTGAATTTTTTTACAACCTGATTGGCAAGTTCCAGGGGTTTTATTCCCATTTTTTCTGCTGATTTCGCTATTTTCTGACCATGTTCATCAGTGCCGGTAGCAAAAAGCACATCGAAACCTCTGAGCCGTTTATACCTGGCCATGGTATCGGCAGCAATAGTGGTATAGGCATGTCCTATATGGGGCACATCGTTCACATAATATATGGGAGTGGTAATATAATAAGCTTTTCTCTTTTCCATCTTTCTTTTTGTCATCCTTTCTTTTTATTCTATATCATAATACAGTTAGGAGACTAAGTTCTTCTGAATCCCTTCTGTATTTTACTGCTTCCCCGTTTAATGTCTACTTTTTAAATTACCTTATTAAGATTCATTCTACTTTTAAAATTTACTTTTATAGATTCAGTATTTTTTCTAATTGCGATGGTCCAAGAGCTTTCGATAGACCCAATTTTTAGGTACCTGATACTCTCTGGTTATCAGTAAAACTATATCTTTATTATAATACCCTTTTTTCAGGTAATTTTTCATCTTTTTTTTAATTTCATTCTCAATTTTTGAATCATCAATGGAAAAAGTAGGCTCATTTTTCTTTTCTATTCGCCCTTCCAATACAATGGTTAATTCACCTTTAATCTCCCGGGGGGTTATTTCACTGATTATCTTAGAAAGCATTCCTCTTTTAATCTCTTCAAATTTTTTGGTCAGTTCCCGATTGATGACAATTCTTCTTTCCCCCATTGTTTTTTTAATTATGGCTAAGGTATCTTTAATCCTGTGCGGGGATTCAAAAAAAATAATTGTTCTGCTTTCCTCTTTCAAGCCGAAAAAAAAATGTTCTCTTTCTGTCTTTTTTTTTGGAATAAATCCCTCAAAAATAAAACGGCTTATATCAAACCCTGAGGTTGCCAATGCCGCCGTTACCGCAGAAACTCCTGGTATTGGAATGACTTGAACATGATTTTGAATCACCAGATTGATTAGTTCATATCCCGGGTCACAGATCCCGGGCATTCCAGCATCTGATACCAGTGCAACATCCTGGCCTTTTGTCAGACATTGTAAAATAAAATGGCTTTTCTTTTCTTTATTAAATTCATAATAGCTAGTTAAGGGTTTCTCAACTTGGTAATGATTTAATAGTTTCCTGGTATGCCTGGTATCTTCGGCTGCAATTAAATCCACTTTTCGCAAGGTTTTCAGGCTGCGCAGGGTAATATCTTCCAGATTTCCGATAGGTGTACCGCATATATATAATTTCCCTGGCTGCTGAGATTTCATAAAAATGTTTCCTTTTTTTATCTTTTGAAATTGACCAATTACCCTACTCTTTACCTAAAAAGTATAAACTGAAAACTGTAACCTGTATTTATAGATTTAATATCCTGAATTTTGTTTTTATATTTTGTCTTTAACTGAAAACAGAAAACTGATAACTGAAAACCGTATTTATTACTCATTACTCATCACTTATTACTGTATTCGGACTCAATACGCAATACGCACGACGCAATACTATTTTGAATTTAAACTCAATACTGATTTTTTCATTATACTTGCAATATCTTGCAATATATCGAATTATTGATTTCATGTTTTAACTGAAAACAGAAAACTGATAACTGAAAACCGTATTTATTACTCATTACTAATCACTTATTACTGAATTTTGGACTATATACTACATACTCGATACTATATACTGTATTCAGACTCAATACGCACGACACATTACTGGTTTTTAGCAACGACTGCCTAATGATTTAAAAACAGGGGAGTCATAATCTTCAATTCTGTTCCTCCCTGTTTTCTTGCTTCAATCAGAAACCTTCTGGCATGATGATTTCTTATAGTATAAACAAATTGTAAAACTTTTGGTTCCAGCTGATATTTTTTAAGGGTCATTATCACCGGAATCAGGGTGTCAGCCCGATGGATGAGGTAAAGCCGGCCTCTCTTTTTCAATAAATGACTGGAAATTAGCATCATGTTATCCAGAGTTATATTAATCTCGTGTCTTGCCAGCAGTTGCTCATCTGTAACGCTGAGCTTTCCTTTACCGGCAGGTATATAGGGAGGATTTGCAGTAATCACATCAAAAGATTCACCTCGAAATTGATCCTTTAAATTTCTCATATCATCATGAAGAATATAAATCTGATTCTCCAGATGATTTAAAACTACATTTCTTTCGGCTATATTGGCCAGCTTCTCCTGAATTTCCACAGCATAAATAGTATGATTTTTAGTTGAATCATAAATCAACAGGGGTACAATTCCGCATCCTGTCCCAAGATCCATTATTCTTTCTTTCTTCTTCAGGTACACAAATTGTGCTAACAGCATTGAATCCAGTGAAAAACGATAGCTATTTTTATCCTGAATGATTTTTAGTTGATTTTTCCCCAGTGGCTCGATTGTTTCCCCCGGCCGAAGATTTACTTTCTGCATGGTTGTTTTCTCTATTTCCCTCTCCATGATTATCCTGCCACTCTTCAATGGAAACTTTAACTCTGTTTCTGATATGTTCGTTATCTTCTTTCTCTATGGTTTCCATCACAATATAACGGCTCAATATATTTACTTCGATAACCTTGCCCTCTTTCCCTTCTTTGGTTTTAATATACTTACCTAACCTGGGATATCTCTTAAGCTCTTCTTTATAAAACTTAGCCTCAAAATTCAGGCAACACTTCAATCTACCGCATGTTCCGGATATTTTAGATAGGTTTAAGGCAACACTTTGCATTTTAGCAACGTTGATGGGAACAGGTTTAAATTCTGACATAAAAGTAGAACAACACAGAGGTCTTCCACATATGCCAAGCCCTCCTACCATTTTTGCCTTATCCCTGACTCCTACCTGTTTCAACTCTATTTTTGTCTTAAAATTAAAAGCCAGCTCTTTGACCAATTCCCGGAAGTCAACACGATTATCAGCACAAAAATAAAAAACTAATCGACTTTTGTCAAATAAGTATTTACATCTAATGAGATGCATATCCAATTGATATTTTTTGATTTTCTCATGACAGATAATATACGCCTCATGTTCATCTAACTGTATATTCTTCCATTTTTCGAAATCATTCTGTGTGGCTTTCCGAACAATTTTTTTTAGAGGGGTTTCCAGCTCTTCGGGTTTAATATATTGAACCGGAACCACAACCTTCCCAATATCCAGCCCCAGGGAGGTTTTTACAATACATAAATCTCCCACATTCAGGGTAAATTTCGCATTTTTAAAATAATAAACAAGACTGGAACTCTGAAATTGAATGCCGACAATTTTTGGCATTATTCATCACCTAACCGGATAAAAAAATTTTCCAAAAGAGTGTTCTGATTAATATGTTTTTCCAGCTCCTCCGGAATACTTATTAGATATTCTAAAATCATTATTATTCTCTTTCCGGAATAGTATTTTGCATATTCCTGTATTGAACTGATTTGCTCCTGAAAAATAAGTTGATGCTTTTCCATGCCCATTTTCAGAAAAAGCATATCACGAAACCATAATATCATCATTTCTACAAAATCTTGAAAATAATCCATGATATCGGGGAATATCTTCTCAGGATTAAATATAAAATCACTTAATTCTTGGGGTCTTATTTTTACTAATGAATCAATATATCGATCTTTCACTGCCAACTTCTGATGATTGCCTGCCAAGCTTAAAGCTTTTCCGGGACTTCCATAGGACAACCTCATGAGATTCTCCAGTTGATTTTTGTCTAATGAGCTATTCCCCAATAAAATCTTCCGTTGATGCTCAATGGACAGTGGTTTAAACGGTAACCGGCAACAACGGGAAAGAATGGTCGGCAAGATTGCATCAGGAAAAGCAGTAATCAAAATTAATAAGGCAAAGTCTGGAGGTTCTTCCAGTATTTTTAATAGCGAATTGGAGGCTTCGATGGTCATCCGGTCAGCATCATCAATGAGAACTATTTTTTTATTGTTTTCCAGGGGTTGAAAATAGATATTTCTTTTTAGTTCTCTGATTTGATCAATTTTTATGACCGAGTTTTGTGGAGATATGATGTTAAAATCAGCACTGATACCCTTTTGGATTTTCAGGCATGCTGTACAATGATTGCAGGGATTTTGTTCTTTAGAGAGATCAGTACAGCTAATCGCTTTGCTAAAAGCGATGGCGGTTAATTTTTTACCGATTCCTTCCTTCCCGGTAAAAAGATAGGAATGACCAATCTTCTCAAACTTTATTCTGTTCTTCAGTATTTGGATGGGCCTTTCATGCCCAATAATTTCTTTAAACTCAATCATTTTATATATAAATATCTCTTATTACTTCCCCGGTATTTGTTTAGCTCTCTAAAAATATATTTTTATGAAACTTCCGGGAAAGCCTCTGGTTTAATATCTTAATGATATCATTCAACACTAAACCAATGTCCCGGTTAGTATCAATGACTTGAATTCGTTCAGGATTATTCCTGGCAATCTGGTGATAACCATCTCTTACCCTGTCTAAAAATAATTTACCTTTTATCTGTTTTTTTTGAATAAATTCATCCTCAAAACGCATCTCTTTCCCTTTGCTGAAAATGGTTGATCGTTGTAAACCAATCTCAGTATCCACGTCTAAAAAGAAAGTGACATCAGGGACGATGTCTTCCACAGCAAAATGATTTAGATATTCAATGATTTTCATATCAATTCCACGACCAAACCCCTGGTAGGCAGTTGTGGAATCAAAATAACGATCACTAATGACAATGGAACCTTTCTCCAGGGCAGGCCGGATGTTCACCCTTACATTCTCAGATCTTGAAGCAGCAAATAATAATAATTCAGCCTTATATCCCAACCCTTCACTTTCTCTTTCCAGTAATATTTCCCGAATTTTATCAGCAGCTATAGTTCCGCCAGGCTCTTTGGTCAGCACAGCAACAAGACCATTTATCAGAATGATATGATGTAGTTTTTGGGCAAGTGTTGTTTTTCCGGATCCTTCAAATCCTTCCAGTGAAATAAAAAAACCTTTTTTCATTTTGTCTCTTCTTGTTCATTATTTTGATCTTCTTCTTTTTCTATCATTGCCTTTAATAAATCCCTCATGGTAACCACCCCTACCAGATAACCATTGCGTACCACGGGTAAATGATGAATTTTATGGCGAATTAATAAATCTGCTGCCATCACCTCGTTGTCTTCCTCATTAATGGTGATAATGTTTCTCTTCATGAATTCATCCACTTTATGATTGGCATATTCCTTTAGTTTTTTGGAAAGCTGGATAAATTCAGTTATAAAAGAATTGCTATTGATGATTCCTAAATAATTGGGTAACAATGATTTTATAATATCATGATGAGAAATAAAACCTACAACTCTCTGTTCTTCGTCTACAACAGGTATGCCGTTAATACGCTGTACAGCCATAATCTCTATGACTTCCTCTAAATGACAATCCGGAAGAACACTCGTGGTATTCCTTAACATAATATCTTTAATCTTCACAAGTTTCACCTACTGTCCTTATTTTAATCTGGTCACCTTAATACTGGGGAGACATTGAATAATATCATCTTTAGTATGGAATTCTTCCTCTTCTGTTAAAGCACTTGCCAATCCACAGGCCATGGCAAATTGGATGACCTCCCTCATATCGGCTTTCTCTTCCTCAACAAGCTTAATGGCAAATCCCGCGATCATGGCCTCGGCGGTTCCAATAATATTTACAACTTTTTGATCCCCACTTTCAGCCAGCCATACCTGCTCACTGGTAGCAATAATGTCCTTGGTGTCCTGATAAGATATTACGGCAATTTGAATGCCCCGGCTAACAATTTCATGAGCAACTTTAATGGCTGTTTCCTGGCTGTCCACGGATTTATTAAGGACCCGATTATTGGATGCACGTAAATCCGGTTTTGCTAATAAGGGCTTTGCCTCCAGACCTTTTTCAAAAGGAATACCTGATGCATCCAGAATGGTACCTACTTTTTTCTGATGTGCCAAATCAATGAGCTGGTAATAGATATCATCCGGGACATCAGTGGGAAGGCTTCCGGATAGAGCAACAATCTTACTCTGGGACATAACACGGGAAAATATTGATTTAAATCTTTCGAGATCTTTTTTGGTTATCTTTGGACCAGGATCGCTCATCAGGGTATGTGTTCGATTCTGATGTTCAACAATAATAATATTAGTCCTGGTTTCTTCCTCTATATGCCAAAAATTGGTTGTAATTCCATATTCTCTAAGTTGCTCAGCTATAAAATGACCGGCATGGCCACCCAAAAATCCTAATGCCATGGTATCAAGTCCATAAGCTCTTACTGCTTTGGAGATGTTGATACCTTTACCTCCCGGAATCCTGGAAACTTTTTCTACCGTAAGATATTTATCCGGTATAAACCGATCCAGTTCCAGGGTAATATCAAGGGCTGGATTAAGGGTTACGGTTGTAATCATTTAAGGCAAGTCCTTTCCTGCATAAAGATTATATCTTAATTAAAAGAATTTATCAAAAAAGCCTGAACGCCTGCTATCATTTTTTGCTATCTGATAACAGGACTACTTTACTTATATTTTTCCTTTTTACTATTATAGTAAAAAAGAATATTTTTTCCCGGGCTTAAACAATTTTATTAAAATAATTCCACCCACAAATCCACCAATATGTGCAAACCAGGCTACACCTGAATTGGCTCCCTGTAATGATAAGTTTGACAATCCATAAAATAATTGAAATACGATCCAAAGACCAAGTACAAACAAGGCCGGCATCTTTATTAATCGAATGAAAAATCCAAAGAAAATAAGAGTGGTAATTCGGGATTTAGGAAAAAGGACAAAATAAGCTCCCAATACTCCGGCCACAGCACCACTTGCACCAATCATCGGTACATTTGATTGTGGGCTGACTAAAATTTGTCCTATGGCGGCCAATACACCGGCAAGGAAATAGAAGGCGGTAAAGCCCAATTTTCCCAGATAATCTTCAATATTATTTCCAAAAATCCAGAGATAAAGCATATTTCCAAAAAGATGGACAAAACCACCATGCATAAACATAGAAGTAATAACAGTCAAATAAATCGGGGAAGGACCATAAGGAATCAAATCTACACTTTGACTCAATTCATAGGGAATAAGACCAAAGGCATAGATAAATTGTATGCTATCTGCCACGATAAAAGATTGATAATAATATACCAGAGCATTGATAATGATAAGAACAATGGTAACAACCGGTATCTTTCTGGTTGGCATTTCATCCCATAGTGGAAACATAATATAACCGGAGGAGAAAGTTCCTCCTTAAACTCCTTTATATCTAATTGCTTTATTTTATAACATATTCTAACTGAAAATCCTTCAGAAATTCATTTCTATTTTAAAAAAATATATTTTATCAGTTCAGATTCTTTTGAAATTCCGATATGATACCTATGATATCATTGAATAAAAAGACATTAGTTTTTAATTATAACATAACACAATAGAAGAATGTGCTGCTAAAAAAATATTTTGATATAGGGATTAGGGAATGGATCGTGATAATATCTATGCGGCAATTGATATAACCTGAACGTTAGTCAGGATTGAATATATATTCAAGGGGAGGGTGATCAAGGTAATGATATTGATAAAGAATATATTCCACAATTCTTTTTGCAGCCTGGCCGTCACCATAAGGTGATTTATTAATAACCATTTTCCGGTATTCATCGGGACTGGATAACAATCTATCTACTTCTCTGCTGATAACTTCTTTTTCAGTTCCCACCAATTTTGCAGCTCCAATTTTTACCACTTCCGGCCTTTCTGTCTCTGTTCTTAATATCAAGACCGGTTTCCCTAATGCCGGAGCTTCTTCCTGAATCCCGCCTGAATCAGTCAATATTAAAGTAGATAAAGCCATCAAATTAGCCATTTCCTGGTAATTTAATGGTTCTAACAGTATAATATTTTTTTTCTCCTTTAGGTGATTAAAAATCACTTCTCTTATAATTGGGTTTTTGTGCACAGGGAAAATAATAAACAGGTTTTCATGTTTCTGATTTATCAGGGATAGTGCATGACAAAGATTTTCGAGAGGCTTTCCCCAATTTTCACGCCGATGCATGGTTACCAATAATACCTGTTTCTTCTTATCAAGCAAAGCATTAATTTTCTGATTAGAAAATTTAAAAGAACTTTTTTGCATTAACATTAACGCGTCAACGACTGTATTGCCTGAGATAAACACATTTTCCTTTGCTATGCCTTCTTTTAAAAGTATTTGTGCGCTAACTTCTGTCGGAGTAAAATGATAATCTGTTAACACAGTCGTTAATCTCCGATTGATTTCCTCAGGGTAAGGATAATATTTTTTCCCTGTTCTTAACCCCGCTTCAAGATGCCCAACCTTTATCTTCCTGTAAAAAGCAGCCAGAGCACCTGAAAAGGTTGTGGTCGTATCACCCTGCACCAGGACCAGATCAGGCTGGCTCTTTTTTAGTACTTGCTCTAATTTCAGCAGTGCCTGAGAATTAATTTGAGATAATGATTGACCATGTCTCATAATATCCAGATCAATATCGGGATGAATCTGAAAAAGGTTTACCATCTGATCCAGCATTTCCCGATGCTGGGCAGTTAGTATGATAATGGGTTCTATCCATAACGGATATTTTTTTACCTCTCTGATAACAGGAAATATTTTTATAGTCTCTGGTCGGGTACCAAAAATAAAGGCAATTTTAATTTTTTTATTCCTATCTTTATTCATAGTGAATCTCTTCGATCTCAGCTTCCAGCAACAGCTTTCTGGCTAATTCATCAGGGTAGCTCTTTTGATAAAATATCTTTACAATTCCGGCATTGATAATCATTTTAACACAGGTAATACAGGGTTGGTCTGTGCAGTAAATATGGCTATTCTGAATACTTATACCATGCATTGCCGCCTGTATAATGGCATTTTGCTCGGCATGTAAGCCCCTGCATAATTCCTGATGTTTTCCGGAAGGGATATCCAGCTTTTCACGTAAGCAACCCGTTGTTTCACAATGAGCCAGTCCACGTGGGGCACCGTTGTAGCCGGTGGTCAAGATCCGTCGTTCTTTAACGATGACCGCTCCAACTTTTCTCCTTAAGCAGGTCGATCTGCTTGCCACCAGTTCAGCTATTTCCATAAAATATTGATCCCAGGAAGGCCTGGACATGATAAAAACCCCTTGATTAGTATAAAGTATACCGTATATAGTATTACGTTTGTGAGCATAAGCTCTGGAAAAATTTAAATGTAAATAAAAACCTTTATTTCTTAAATTTATTCCCATTATTTAGATTTATGACTTTCATTGATGCTGGTAGAGTTGAACGATATACATTATACGTTATACTTTTTTATTTTGTTCCAAATAAGCGGTCTCCGGCATCCCCCAAACCGGGAACAATATAGGCATGGCTGTTCAATCCTTCATCTATAGTTGCCGTATAAATTATAACATCCGGGAAATGCTTATGTATTACTTTAATGCCCTCAGGTGCGGCAACAAGGCACATGAATTTGATGGTGGATTTGGTAAATTTTTTGATAAATTCAATGGTTGCCACTGCTGTCCCTCCTGTTGCCAGCATTGGATCTACTACAATAACGTCACGTTTATCAATATCCTGAGGTAATTTAGCATAATAACTGACCGGTTTTAATGTTTCCGGGTCACGATACATACCGACATGGCCAACCTTCGCAGAAGGTATTAGTTTCAATATTCCGTCAACCATCCCCAGTCCTGCCCGTAATATTGCGATAATTGCCATTTTTTTTCCTGATATCATTTTTCCTTTTGTTTTGCAAATAGGTGTTTCAATATTCACTTCTTTCAGTTCGATATCACGGGTTACTTCGTAAGCCATCAGGTTGGAAAGCTCATCTACAAGTTCACGGAAATCTTTGACATCTGTTTTTTTATTCCTGAGCATAGTCAGCTTATGTTGAATTAAGGGATGATCCAGAATAATAGTATTTTTCAAAACAAATCCTCCTTGAATGTATATTTATTTTATGTTTAAGTATGATTGTACAGCAATTCCTACTTAACGATTATCGAAAATATCATCAACTTTCTGTAATCGGATAATATGCCGACTTTCCCGGCTGAATTCAGTAGTAAGCCACGTTTTGACAATATCTCTGGCCGGTCCTGCTCCGATGACCCTTCCGCCCATGGTCAGAATATTTGAATTATTGTGCTCTCTGGTCATTCTGGCTGAGAAGGTGTCATG
>Ga0068714_10007233_pt1 | contig 10881 bp, 8 predicted proteins | sample MTBNYHSulfiMetaG_FD_62988 | JGI IMG/M metagenome (GOLD analysis project Ga0068714, IMG submission 62988) | Enrichment culture microbial communities from rom New York Harbor, USA that are MTBE-degrading - MTBE-NYH (New York Harbor Sulfidogenic)... | ecosystem: Environmental > Aquatic > Marine >...
AAAAATTGAGGTATTGATGGAAGAAGTGATTCTAGTAAAGGGAACAGTTAAAAGGCTGGTCTACCATAATGAAGAAAATGGATTTGTCATAGCTCGTATTGACATGCAGGAACCGGAGAAAAAAGAAACGACTGTAGTGGGTAAAATAGCTGCCGTAAGCATTGGAGAGACGTATCAGTTTAAAGGTAAATGGAATTTAGACTCCCGTTATGGTTGGCAGTTTATTTTTGATGATTATGAAATTATCTTACCAACTACACTGGAAGGAGTCCGGCGTTATCTCGGTTCCGGGTTGATTAAAGGGGTAGGCCCTTCAACAGCAAACAGGATTGTCGATCATTTTGGAGATAATACTCTGGAAATCATAGAGGAGCATCCCGAAAAGCTGAATGAAGTGGATGGAATTGCCCAAAAAAGAATTGAGCTTATAAAAAAATCCTGGCAGGAACAGAAAGAAATTAAACGGGTTATGTTGTTTTTACAATCCTACCGGATTACAACCGGTTATGCGGTTAAGATTTTTAAACAGTATGGTTCTAAAGCTATCGAAAAATTAAAAGAAAATCCCTATTGTCTGGTAGATGATATTTTCGGTATCGGGTTCAAAATTGCCGATAAAATAGCTCAAAATCTGGGGATTCAAAAAGATTCTCCATCCCGGATCAGGTCGGGAATTAAATATTGTTTAAATGAAAATGCCGGACAGGGGCATTGTTTTGTCTATCAAGATGTAATGACTCAAATGACTGCAGAATTATTGGGAATAGAAGAAGAACAGGTAGAAAGGGAATGTGCTGTTTTAAATCACAGCAAGGAAATTATTATTCAAAATGACCAGGTGTGGCTACCTCTATATTTTCATGCGGAAAAAGAGGTAAGTCAAAAAATTGCAGGCTTAATCCGTTTTCCTCAACAATTAACACAGGTTAATATTGACTTGAAAATTGAGCAGCTGGAAAAAAAATACCGGATCCGTTTTGCTAAAGAGCAAAAGCTGGCAATTAAAGAAGTTTTGCTCCACCGTGTTCTTATCCTGACCGGTGGTCCCGGTACCGGAAAAACAACGACCACCATTGGATTAATTGAACTATTTGAGGATTTGGGACTGAAAATCGTACTTGCCGCCCCGACCGGCAGGGCTGCTAAAAAGTTAAGTGAAGCTACCCGGAGAACTGCCAAAACGATTCACCGTCTGCTGGCTTATAATCCCAGGCAAAAGGGCTTTACCAAAAATGAACAAAACCCGATCAGGGCAGATGTTATCATTCTGGATGAAGTTTCTATGATTGATATTCTTTTAATGCATCATCTTTTAAAGGCAGTTACAGAGAATACTTTCTTAATTTTGATTGGGGATATTGATCAATTACCATCAGTTGGTCCGGGAAATCTATTAAAGGACATGATTGATTCAGGAGTTATTCCTGTTATTCGTTTAACACATATTTTCAGACAAAAGGAAAAAAGTTTAATTATTGTAAATGCACACCTGGTCAATCAGGGAAAATATCCCATTCTGAGTGGTAAGCAGGAAAGGGATTTTTATTTTCTTAAAGAGGAGGACCCGGAAAGAGCTGCTGAAGAGATTATTCGCTTATGCACTACCCGGTTGCCCCGCAGCTATCACCTGAATCCACTGCGTGATGTACAAATCCTGACACCTATGTATAAAGGCGCCGTGGGTGCAGATCAGTTGAATCATATGATGAGGAATGCCTTAAACCCTGCCGGGAAAAGCGTGAAATACGGTCACCAGCAATATAAAATAAATGATAAGGTAATGCAGATTCGAAATAATTATGATAAAGAAGTATTCAACGGGGATATAGGGAATATCCAGGAAATCGACTCTGAAGAGCAAGTAGTTAAAGTTCTTTTTTATCAGCGTGTGGTTGAATATGATTTTTCTGAATTAAATGAACTGGTATTAGCCTATGCAATCACCGTTCATAAAAGCCAGGGAAGTGAATACCCGGTGGTTATTATTCCCATGTTGACCCAACATTTCCTTTTGCTGCAGCGCAATTTATTGTATACTGCTATTACCAGAGCCAAGAAACTGGTTATTATTGTGGGAACTAACAAAGCCCTGTGGATTGCTATTAAAAACAATAAGACAGTTAAAAGGAATACCTTTCTTAAAGAAAGGCTAAAACAGATGACCCATTTAGTATATAGATAAATCATTTTAATTGTATCGGAAATTCAAAAAATCAGATATTATACAGATAGATTATTTGTAAAAGAGGAATATATTTTGACAAGATACTTATAGGAAATTATTTTAGAAATAGAGGGGTTTAAGGAGGGGGATATGATAATAGAAGATATCATTAAAGAATTGGCTGTACCAACAGAATCAAAAATTGTATTACTTGTAGCGGATGGGATTGGAGATCTTCCTTCCAAAGAGGGGAAGACAGTTCTGGAATATGCTTATATACCCAATTTGGATCAAATGGCTGCCCGCTCTGTCTGCGGCTTAACAGACCCGATTTCCCGTGGTATTACTCCGGGTAGCGGACCCGCTCATCTTTCTTTATTTGGTTATGATCCCATTAAATATCAGATTGGAAGGGGTGTTTTGGAGGCGCTGGGTATTGATATTGAACTGACCGCAGATGATCTTGCCTGCCGGGGAAATTTTGCCACCATTGATGACCATGGTGTGATTACTGACCGCAGAGCAGGTAGAATACCTACTGAAACAAACCAGAAAATCTGTGCCTTATTACAGGAAAAAATCGCCGCAATAGATAATGTAAAAGTGATTATAAAACCGGGTAAGGAGCATCGTTTTGTGGTGGTGTTTAGGGGGAAAGAGTTGAAGGACGGAATATCGGATGCCGACCCCCAGGTTACCGGTAAAAAAATAAAATATGCCCAGGCTTTGAAGCCGGAAAGCGAAGAGAGTGCCCGAATTGTGAACCGGTTTATTGAAAAAGCGTTAGAGGTTCTCAAAGACCAGCACCCTGCTAATGCTATCCTGTTAAGAGGAATTGCCAAACATCCAGGACTACCTTCCATGAATGAGCTGTTTAAATTAAAGCCTGCTGCCATTGCCACTTATCCCATGTATCGTGGTCTGGCAAAGTTAGTGGGAATGGATGTTATGGATACCGGAGAAACCATAGCTGATGAATTCAACACTCTGAAGGAAAAATATCAGCAATATAATTTCTTTTATGTTCATATTAAAAAGACGGATAGTTATGGCGAAGACGGGAACTACGATGCTAAGGTTAAAGTGATTGAGGAATTAGACCATTATATTCCAGAGTTGGTGAAGCTTGACCCTGATGTTTTAGTGATAACAGGAGATCATTCAACTCCTGCAGCCCTGGCAGCACACAGCTGGCATCCCAATCCTTTCCTGCTTTATTCCCGCTATATTCGCGTTGATGATGTTAAACATTTCAGTGAGAATGAATTCGTCAGAGGAGGATTGGGTCGTTTCCCTGCCATGGAGGCAATACATCTGATGCTTGCCAATGCCCTGAAATTGAATAAATATGGTGCATAGGTAGATAATAGAAATAAACCAATAATCTTGAGGATATTCGTATGACCGGACTTGATGTCATATTATTACCGGAAGAACTACAGGGAAAAGAACTAACAAATTATCTGGTTGTAGTGATTGATGTTTTACGTGCCAGCAGTACCATCATAACAGCCCTTGCAGAGGGCGCGAGCAAAATTATTCCTGTTTATTTACCTGAAGAAACACAAAAGAGGGCAGAAACCTTTCGACCTGGTGAGGCTTTATTGTGCGGGGAAAGAAACGGAAAAAAATTAGCTGATTTTGACCTGGGAAATTCTCCACGGGAATATAACAACATCAAAGTCAAGGGGAAAATTATTTTGTTGACTACCACAAATGGCGTTAAGACAATTGAATTGGTACAGAAGGCAAAAAAGATCATCATAGGCAGTTTTTTAAACATTCAGGCAATCGTACATTATTGCCGGTCCTATTCCGGGAAAGTTTTGTTGGTCTGTGCCGGTGATAGGGGTATTGTTTCACTGGAAGATACAGTCTGTGCCGGAATGATAATGGCCTTATGCAAGGACCAATCCCAAAAATTTGCTGTTCAAAATGATGATTCCCTGATTGCCTGCCGCCTGTACCGGGAATTTAGAGATGGTTTGCTTGCCATGATGCAAAAGAGTATATGGGGTCAACATCTCATAGAATTAGGGCTTGAACAGGACCTTATCTACTGTTCACAGAAAAATATCTATCATCATATCCCAGTCGTTAAAGGTGATTCAATTATTGATGATGATTGCTTCAGAGATTATCATGGGATAAAGATGCAATAGAGGTAATAATTGATGAAAAAACATCTATTTATACCTTCTAAAATTGATTATGTCAGGGGTAAGCGTCCCCGGGTAGATTGTATTCTCTGTGCCATCAGGGCACATGATAAAAGAGTGGTCGATTCCGTGATAATCGGTACATCTCTGATGACCGTTGCCCTTAATCTGTATCCCTATAATCCCGGTCATTTGATGATTTTCCCCAATCGGCATATTGAGGATATTAAAGAGCTATCCCGGGATGAAGTTATTGAAATGCACCGATTAACGGTTTTATCAACAAAGTTATTACAAGAAATCTATCATCCACAGGGTTTCAATATAGGTTATAACTTGGGAGAAAGTTCCGGAGCAAGTATCAGGCACCTGCACCGGCATATTGTTCCCCGGTATAAGAATGAGTTAGGTTTTGTGGATATTCTTGGAGGTTCCAAAATTATCGTGGAAGATCCCAAGCATGCTTTAGAAAAGCTCAAACAGGCTTTTCTAAAGGAAGAGAAGGGATAATAGAAGGTGTGGATTCAGGAAAAAAAATTAGATAAAATAAAGAATATAGGACGATTTTATATATTTATTTATAAAGGAGAAAAACGAAATGCAATTACTGAAAAAGCTTTGTGAAACCCCGGGCATATCGGGTTATGAAAGCCAGGTCACGGCTGTTATTAAAGAAGAGTTGCAAAGTTTATGTGATAAAGTAGAAACGGATTGCTTGGGGAATGTTATTGCCCTGAAAAAGGCTGCTCTCAAAGAAAACAATGTCAAAAAAATGAGAATAATGCTGGCTGCCCATATGGATCAAATTGGATTTCTGGTCAAATCTATTGACCGGAAAGGGTTTATACGGTTTGCCAGAGTTGGAGGTTTTGACCCCAAAACCCTGGTTGCTCAGCGTGTGATTGTTCACGGTAAAAAAGATTTGGTTGGTGTTATCGGCTCCAAGCCGATTCATGTCCTGGAGGAAGCAGAAAAGAAAAAAGCACCCGATTTCAAGGAATTTTATATTGATGTCGGGCTGGATCAAAAAGAGGTAGAAAATGTTGTCCAGCCCGGTGATTTTATCACTTTTGACCGGGATTTTGTCCAGATGAATGATAAGATGGTGACCTCTCTTGCCCTGGATAACCGGGTAGGAGTTTATGTTATTATAGAAGCGATGAGGAGAGTCAAGAATCATCAGGTTGATATTTATGCGGTAGCCACTTCTCAGGAAGAGGTCGGCCTAAGGGGAGCGATGACCTCCTCTTATGCTATTGAGCCCGATATCGGTATTGCAGTAGATGTTACTATAGCTCTGGATACCCCAGGTATTAAGGAGGATGAAAAAGGCTGTGCACTGGGCAAAGGAACAGCCATTGCGGTGTTGAATTCCTCCATGATTGCTCATCGGGGATTATGTCAGTTTATGAAAGAACTGGCAGAAAAGAATAAAATCAGTTATCAGATTGATGTTATGGAAAGAGGTGGTACAGATGCCGGTTCTATACAGAAAACCCGTTGTGGGGTGATAACCGGTGGCGTTTCTGTTCCATCCCGCTATATTCATTCCGTGGTAGAAATGTGTCATCGTGACGATATTGAAGCAACCATTCAGTTGCTGGTATGCTTATTAGAGAATATCCACCAGGCTGATTTCCTGAAATCATAGTTTAATCAAAATATTTAGAACAAATGTCGGATAAGAATATTACTACAAGGTTATTATCAATACATCGCTGCCTGTCAATCTTTTTTGGTCCTTTGCATTGGTGGCCCGCTGACTCGAGTTTGGAAATTATAGTGGGGGCAATACTAACACAGAACACCAATTGGCAGAATGTCAGTAAAACCATTGAAAAGATAAAACAAGAAGGACTGCTTGATGTGGAAGTCCTTTTCCATGCCGATGAGCAATATTTGAGTCAAATAATTAAATCCTGCGGTTATTATAATCTGAAAGCACAGCGGCTTAAAAATTTTATCCGTTTTTTCTATCAAAAATATGATGGTTCGATAAAAAAAATGTTCAATCGGGATTGGCGGCTTTTAAGGAGAGAGCTATTGGCCATAAACGGTATTGGCCCGGAAACAGCTGATAGTATTTTGTTATATGCCGGGGAGAAGCCTGTCTTTGTTATCGATGCTTATACACGAAGAATATTCCAACAGCATAAGCATATCTCTACGGAGGATAGTTATGAACAGATCCAGCAGTATTTTATGAACCACCTTCCCGGGGATTATCATTTATATAATGAATTTCATGCTCAGATTGTAATGGTAGGCAAAAATTACTGTAAGCGTAAGAATCCGAATTGCCGGGATTGCCCGCTATCGGTATTTCTAACATAAAGCTGTTTTTTCAAGTTGCGGATTAGTCAGGAATTGGATAGAATGTTGTCAGATATCATTAACGATTTTTTAATTGAAATTAATCTTAATCAATATGTGGGGATATAATTGTCTTCATCAATGAACGAGAAGCGATTTCAAAAAGAAATACTTGATCTAGAAGACCGCAGTTTATCACCCTTTGGTACAAAGAATGCTGCTGCTCGAAGAAAGGTACCTATTTCTCATCCCTTAAGAGGGCCTTTTTCACGGGATCGGGATCACATATTATATTCAGGTTCTTTTCGACGTTATATCGGGAAAACTCAGGTGATTTACAATGCAGCCGCTTTTGATGAGCAATTGGCTAATCGCAGTATTCATACTCTGCAGGTTTCCCAGATCGCCCGTTCCATAGGAAAAATCCTGAAACTAAATCAGGATTTAATTGAAGCCATTGCCCTGGGACATGATCTGGGGCATGCTCCCTTTGGACATGACGGAGAAAAATTTATACAGGAGATATGCAGGCAATTTAAGCTGGGTCTTTTTTTTCACAATTTGCATAGCTTAAGAGTAGTTGATCAACTTTCCGATGCCAACAGGGGAATGGATCTGACTTTCCAGGTAAGAGACGGGATTATCTCACATGACGGGGAGGTAAATGAAATCAACATACGGCCGCATGCAGGTAAAACAGAAGAGGATATTCAGGATTATATAAAGCGAAGACAACGGGGAGAAAAGGCAGATATCTCACCCTCCACATTGGAAGGCTGCCTGGTTCGGATAACTGACTCAATCTCCTATATCGGCCAGGATTTTGAAGATGCCGTACGTATCGGCTTGATTAAGAAAGATGATTTGCCGATAAAAATCAGAGAAAAGCTGGGAGAAACTAATAGTGAAATCATTAATACCCTGGTCAATAATGTCATTGAACAATCCTATGGAAAGAATGAAATCAAATATTCACAAACCATTGCTGATTGTGTTTTTCAATTAAAGAAATTTAACCTGTATCATATTTACGAGAATCAAGCATTAAAGAGGGAAAGGGAAAAAATCAGAAAAGCATTTTTTTATCTTTTTGACCATTTTGTACAGGCTATCAAGGAAGGGAAAACTGAATCAATTGTCTTTCAGGAATGGATCTTAAATCGGGGAGAGGATCAAGGTAATAAATATTTAAACGACTATTGTCCCGAAGTAGTGGTGGTAGATTACCTGGCTTCAATGACTGATCGCTATTTTCTCAATGCCTATCAAGATTTATCAAAGTAAATATTGCATGATTTGATTTTATCAAATTTTTAGGGATAATCAGTAGAAAAAGAATCTTTTAGATGATGGTTGTTTCCGGTTGATATTTTAAGAATTGAAACTTTTTTACTAAATGGTATTATTATGCCCTGATATTATGTTATAATTCTTATAATTAATAACAAGACAGAGAAATTCTATTTGAGGAGTCTGTCATTTGTCTATAAAAAGATATAACACCTTATGCAATTATCATTCCCATAAAAAGAAGAATTCCCTGAAATCTAAAAAGAAATATTCTCTGGTTAAAAAAGGATTGCTGGGGATGATGGCTGCATTTTTAGTGCTGGCAGGGATCAATCTGTTCTTCAATATACCCTTTATGTCATTGGGTCTGGAAGAGGAAAAAGAACAAGTTCAGAGTCAAAGTCATAGCCCGGGAGCAACACCGGTTTCTAGGTTACAATTGACAGACAATCATCATGATGGTAATACTGCGCTACCTGTGCAGGGATTACAGCAAATTAAGGATGAATTAGACCGGTTGGCTACCCATAATGAACAGATTAGTGAACTGGAACTGAATCTGAGATATCAAAAGGAGCAACCAGAGGAAATTAAAAGGTTTTCCGGACAGTTGAATTCCGGGGAAACACTTTATCAGCACCTGGTAAAAAATGATATTTCCCCGACAGAGATTTTACGCTTACAGGAAAAGGTAATTTCTGTAGTGGATATTAGTCGATTGAATGCCGGTACCAAGTTTTCCGTTCATTATGACAATAAAGATAAAATAGTCCAATTTGATTATCAACCCAATCAGCTGGATGTTTACCATATTAAGATTCCCCAAAATGAAATGGGAAATATAGAGGTAAGCAAGGATGAGATTTTTCGGGAGATTACCTGTTTTGAGGGAGAAATAGAGGGCTCCCTGTATCAAGCCATGACTGATTATTGTAATTCAGGTCAACTGGCTGTGCAGCTGGCTGAGATATTTGCCTGGGATATTGACTTTTTGACTGAATGCCAACCCGGAGATACTTTTAAAATTTTAGTGGAAAAACTGTACCGGGGAGATTTTTATCGCTGGGGAGATATTCTCGCTGCCGTCTATGAAGGTGAAATGCTCAGCACCCATACTGCTATTCTCTTTGAAGATCCTGACGGGAATGGTAATTATTATGATGAGAATGGCAAGTGTTTAAGGAAAGCTTTTTTAAAGGCACCGCTCGATTATAAATATATCAGTTCCGAATATACACAAAGCAGGTTTCATCCCATTTTAAGAATCTGGCGTCCCCACCTGGCGATTGATTATGCCGCACCTACCGGAACGCCGATTGTATCAATCGGTGCGGGAACAGTTATCTCCAGGTATTATGATCAGGGTGGTTATGGTAATTATGTCCAGATCAGGCATCCCAACGATTATGTTACCGGTTACGGTCATTTATCAAAATTTGCCCAGGGATTACAGGTGGGACAGCGGGTAGAACAGGGAGAAATTATCGGGTATGTCGGTGCAACCGGTTTGGCCACCGGTCCCCATCTGGATTTTTCCATCAGCAAGAATGGACAACGGGTTAATTTCCTGGGATTAGAATTACCGCCTGCCAGTTCGGTAAGTCCGGATTACCAGGAAGATTTTGATATGGTAAAGAAAAATTATCTGTCTATTTTAAAAGAAAACATTTGAAATGATTACAGGTAAATTTTAGAAATAATTTATCTCCAATTAAAGGAGGAAGGTAGCTATGAAATTAAATAAGATGATACATTATACAATGATACTATTTCTGTTTTTTATCGTTTTTCAATTTTTTATTCTAAATGGTGTTGCACAACAACTGCAGATTTTCAGTAATACACAATCACAGGCAGTGGAATACCTGCAAAGGGCAGTGGACAAAATGGAAGAAGCATTGGATACTTACCAGGGGGCCAATTACCCGGGCAGAAAATTATGGACTGAAGCGATTGATTATGCCCAACAAGCGCTGGAAATTGATCCTGATTTTATTGAAGCCAATTATTACCTGGCCTTGATGTATCAGCATACCGATTGGTATTACCGGGAAGCGGAACAATGGACAAAGTACCTGGAGCTAATCGAAAGCACGGATTTGACCTCTCCCCAGGTTAAGCAGAACTTAGCCCATGCCTATTATCGTTTGGGTTATAACTACTATCAGAGAGGTGATTACGAGCAGTCTCTCATTTACTTCCTGAACTCAATTAAAGAATATCCCGATTTGATTGATTCCAATTACTGGGCTGCCCGCGTATTTTATGAAACCGATGATCTGGAAAATTCACTATATTACTGGAACCGGGTACTCAACCTGGATCCAAACTATCCCAGGGCACAGTATTTTTATGATAAAGTACAGGCATCTATTGATTTCGGCAAGGAAACATACACCTGGTATGAACAGGGCTATAATGAGTATGAAAAAATGAATTACGGCCGGGCAATTGACTCCTACCGGGAAGCGATTCGACTTAATCCAAGATTTCCTGATGCCTACTACTGGCTGGCGAGAGTCTATTTTGAAACTGGAGATTATAATCAGGCAATCCGTTATTACCGGCAGGTGCTGAACCTGCAGCCGGATAATACCAGAGCTGATTATTGGCTAAAAGAATCTCAACGTCAGCTAGATGCGAAACAATAAGAATAGATAAATAATTCTTTTAAAATTTTGTCTAAAAAAATTTAAATTGGGGAATAACTATTATAGAAAAAGAATAAGATTTTAAAAATATTAAGTAGATAACAGTTTCATACTATTTTTAGAAATTAATAAGAAAGGTGATGCCTATCGCATGAGAAATAAAAAGTTGAAAAAGGTAAACTGTCCGAAAGGGCAGGACGCAAAGTTTTGGGTCTAAGGTTTGTACTGAGAACCTTATCATTTTTATTTCTTAATGTATTTCTTTTGCTACAGACTATGACTGCCAGACTACCGACTTTTTGTT
>Ga0068714_10007234_pt1 | contig 10879 bp, 7 predicted proteins | sample MTBNYHSulfiMetaG_FD_62988 | JGI IMG/M metagenome (GOLD analysis project Ga0068714, IMG submission 62988) | Enrichment culture microbial communities from rom New York Harbor, USA that are MTBE-degrading - MTBE-NYH (New York Harbor Sulfidogenic)... | ecosystem: Environmental > Aquatic > Marine >...
GGTGCGCTCCGGGGGCCTGGAGAGCGCGGTCCGGCTCCCCGGCTTCCGGCGGGACCTGCCCCGCATCCTGCCGTGCCTGGACATGCTGGCGCACCCGGCCACGATGGAAGGACTTGGCGTCGTGCTCCTCCAGGCCTCCGCCTCCGGGATTCCCGTGGTGGCATCCGCGGTGGGCGGCATCCCCGAGGCCGTCGTGCACGAGGATACCGGCCTCCTGGTCCCCCCGGGCGATCCCCGAGCGCTGTCGGGAGCCGTGTCGCACCTCCTGGCCCACCCCGAGATGGCGAGGGAGATGGGTGCCCGGGGGCGGCTGCGGGTGCTGGACCGGTTCTCGGTGGACCGCATGGTGGAGGGGAACCTGAACGTCTACCGGGAGATGCTGCCCGGCTGACGCTGGGCGGTCGCGCACGCCGACGCCTGGACAGAGCCGGGATGTCCTCCCCACATTCGCAGCACTCCGACGGATCCTCCTTTCCACCCCTCCGACACGGCCCCGAGAGAATCATCCATGAACAGACCGTCAAGCGGGTCACCTCCACCGATGTCCTTCCTGGCCCGTCCCCTGGGCCTGATCTGCCTTGCCATGGTCCTGGCCTCCCTCCCGGCCTCCTGCGCATTCTCCAAGGCGGAGCGCCTGGCTCGATCCGTGGAAATCCGTCGGACCGCCTACGGCGTCCCCCACATCCTGGGGGAGAACCTGGAAGCAGCGGCCTTCGGTCTGGCGTGGGTGATGATGGAGGACCACGGTGAGGAGGTACCCCGGCAGCTCCTGCGGGCCAACGGCCGGCTGAGCCTGGCCCTCGGTCGGGAGGAAATGGACGAGGACTTCCCCGGGCGCATGGACCACGACTTCGCCGTGGAGACGTTCCCTCTCCTCCCGCCGGATGTCCAGGAGATCCTCACTGGATTCGCCCACGGCGTGAACCACTTCATCAAGCTCAGGGGAGCCGAGCTTCCGGGCTGGGTGACACCCACCTTCACGCCCCTGGACGTCGCCGCACGGGACGTCCAGGTCTGGGACGCGGGAGCCGTCCGGAGGTTCACCACGCTCAGGGAGGCCGGGGGCCCCCGCGACCCCGCAGGGATGCCCGCCACGCCAGGGGAAGGCCCGGGCAACGGGTGGTGGACGGACGCCGACGGAAACAGCGGGCCCGGCGGCTGGGACCCGGACGAGGGATCCAATGCGTGGGCCTTCGCGCCTGGCAGGAGCGCGTCGGGGCATGCGGTGCTGATGCGGAACCCCCACCTCGCCTACACCGCCGGGTATTACGAGGCACACGTCACCGTGCCCGGGGTCCTGAACTTCTACGGTGACTTCCGGATGGGTGGGCCCTTCGGTGTCATCGGCGGGTTCAACGACCGGCTCGGCTGGGCCACCACGAACAACGCCCCCGACCTCGAAGAGATCTACGCCCTGCTGAAAGACCCCGCGAACCCCGACGCGTATCTCTTTGACGGGGAGCCCGTTCCCCTGGAGACCCGGCGGGTTACCCTGGAGCTACCGCTGGGAGACTCCGCAATCAGCGAGACACGGGAGTTCCGGTTCTCCCCCCTGGGCCCGGTGCTCTTCGAGACCAGCGACACGGTGTACGTCCTCAAGACCGCCGTCCTGGGCCAGTACAGACTCGGGGAGCAGTGGCTGAGGATGATGCAGGCCCGCGACCTGGAGGAGTGGAAGGAGGCCATGCGGATCCGGGCCAAGTACAACTCCAACTTCACCTACGCCGATGCCGACGGGAACATCTTCCTGGTCTGGAATGCGTCCACCCCTCTCCTCCCCCACGAGTTCCGCGGGGATACGGCCGTCGTCGCCGCCGGAGCCGGGGACGTGTGGACGGAGCTCTACCCCTGGGACGACCTGCCCCAGCTCCTGAACCCGGGCGGAGGCTACGTCCAGAACTGCAACGATCCCCCTTACTACACGAACCTCCACGAGCCACTCCCCCGGGAGAACTACCCGGCCAACTTCCCGGAGCCCCGCCTCCGGTTCCGTACCCAGCACTCCCTGGAGCTGGTTCACAACGACAGGGTCCTGAGCCTCGAGGACGTGGTGGAGCTGAAGCACTCCATGCGGATGGTCCTGGCGGACCGGGTGAAGGACGAGCTGATCGCGGTGGCCCGGGCCCGGATCCCTTCGGGGGAGCTGGCGGCCGCCGTCGACCTCCTGGCGGGGTGGGACAATCGCGCGGCCCGGGACAGCCGGGGGGCCGCCCTCTTCGAGGCATGGGCCTTCCGGTACTTCGAGACCACCGACGCCGAGCGCCGGTACCGTGTGGCCTGGTCGGAGGAGGACCCCACCCTGACCCCCCGGGGCCTGGGGGATCGGGCCCGGGCGGTGGAGGCCCTCCGGTGGGCCGCGGAGGACTTGAAGGCCCGCTTCGGGTCATGGGACGTCACCTGGGGAGACGTGCACCGGATCCGGGCCGGGGACCTGGACATCCCCGTGGGGGGGTGCACGGGTGATCTGGGTTGCTTCCGGGTCATCGGTTACCAGCGGGACGAGGACGGGAAGTTCCGGGCCCGTACCGGAGACGCCTGGGTTCTGGCGGTTGAGTTCGGGGAGATCCCCCGGGCCTATTCGGTCCTGGCCTACGGCAACAGCAACCGGGAAGACTCGCCGTACTTCTACGACCAGGCCGAGATGTTCGCCAACGAGGCCGTGAAGGTTGTAGCTTACACGGAAGAGGACATCCAGCGGGATCTGGTCGCACGGTATCGCCCGGGCGAGGAGAGCCGTCGTTAACCGGAGGCGAGGGTGGATTTCGCGAACCTCCCGATCGTGGGCAGGGAGGAGATCCAGGAGATGGTCCGCCTGGGTCTGGCCTCAGCGGTGGACGGAAGGGGGAGCACCCTCCTCCCGGTAGGAGAGCGGGGCCTGGGCAAGACCCGTCTCTGCCGGTGGGCCAGGGAGGAGGGGGAGCGACGAGGGTTCCGGGTCGCCGCGGGCCGCTCCCACGAGGCCGAGTCCGGCCTCTCCTACTCCCTGGTCTCCGATACCTTCCTTCCCCTTCTGCGGGACCTCCCAGCAGAGACGCTCGACGCCCTGACCCGGGGGCGGACCCGGGAGCTGGACTCCCTCCTCCCCGGGCTTTCCGTGGCCAGGGGGGTTCCGGATCCCGGGGAGCGCACGACCCTCGCCGAGGCGCGGGTACGCTCCCTCTGGGCGTTCTCGGAGCTTCTGGCGCGGCTCGCCGAGAGAGATCCCCTGCTGGTCGTGATGGAGGACCTCCAGTGGGCCGATCCTTCCTCCCTGGAGCTCCTCCACTTCCTCGCCCGCCGCATCGAGGACCGACCGGTCCTCATCCTCCTGACCCGGGAGGAGAGCCTGCCCGGGGAGAGCTCCCCCCTGGCGGAGATGGAGCGGTCCCTCGTGAGTCACGGGCTGGCCCTGGAGATGGTCCTGGCTCCCCTCTCCCGCGAGCAGACGGGCCTCCTGGTCCGGGGCGCCTTCGGCCTCGAGGAGGAGGCAGCCAAGGAGTTCGGCGACCACCTCCACCGGTGGACCCAGGGCAATCCCTACTTCCTGGAGGAGACCCTGCAGAGCCTGGTCCGCTCGGGGCAGCTGTATCGCAAAGGAAGCGCGTGGCTGGGCTGGGAGGTACGGGACTTCCAGCTTCCTCTCACGGTCCGGGAGGCCGTCCTGGCGCGGGTGGCCCACCTGACCGGGGACGCCCGGGGGGTGGCGGAGCTCGCGGCGGTCCTGGGAGACGGTGTCCCCTTCCAGCTCCTGGGGGTCCTGAGCCCCCTTCCGGAATCGGAGCTATTGGGGCACCTGCACGACCAGGTGGCAGGGGGCATCCTCACCGAGAGGCTCGAAAGGGGGGAGGTCGTCTACGAGTTCCGGCAGACCCTCATCAAGGAGACCCTGCTGCGGGAGCTTGGGCTGGCCCAGGCCCAGATTCTCCACGGCCGGGTGGCCCGGAGACTGGAGGAGCACTTCGGGGCCCAGGCTCGGGACCAGGCGGACCTCCTGGCCTATCACGAGCTCAGGGCCGGAGGTCATGGTACACCCGATGCGGCCGTGTACCTGGTCCTCGCCGGGAGGAACGCCCTGGGCCGATTCGGAAGCGCGGAGGCCTCCGGCTATCTGGCGGCCGCCCTTTCCCTCCTGGAGCAGGAGGAAACGGAGGGCAAGCCTCCTTCGCCGGTGGAGGGTGGTCGCCCGGGCGTCCTCCGGGAGCTGGCGGTGGCCCTCTCGGAGCAGGGACGGTACCAGGAGGCGGTGGAGCGGTGGGAGGAGGCCTGCAGGCTCGCCGAGGAGGCGGGGTCCCCGGAAGACGCCGCCGAATGCCGCCGCCAGATCGGCCTGATCCGGGTCTCCCGAGGGCGGCCCGGCGTGGCCCTGGAGGAGTTCGACGGGATCCTGTCCTCGCCTCCCCACACCTTGAGCCCCGGCCTGAGGGCCAGGGTGCGCCTGCACCGGGGGGTGGTGCTCGAGCAACTCGGGCGGCCACGGGAAGCCAGTGAGGAGCTGGAAGGCGTCCTGGCGGATCCCGAGGCTCGGGAGGATCCTTCCATCGCCGCCGAGGCCCACCGCGTCCTCTTCAATCTCCACATGTGGGTGGGGGACCCGGAAAGGGTCCGGTTCCACGCCGCCCAGGCCCTGGAGCTGGCTCGGCGCGCCGGCGACCGGACCGTGGCATTCTGGACCTACTGGGGCCACGCAGCTTTCGAGGGCCTCATGGGCAACCTCGGACCCATGACGGACCTGGTCCAGGAAGCGGACCGGGTAGCACGGGAAGTCCGATCCCCGCTGCTGGAGCTGAGGAGGAGCGAGCTGGCCCTCGAGCTGGCCTCCGCAAAGGGCGATTGGGACACGGGGATCATCGCCGGCGAACAGGCGATTGCCCTGGCCAGGGCCCTGTCCCAGCGGACCGTGCTGGCCAGGGTGCTCGTGTGGACCTCCCTGATCTACGTCGGCCGGGGGGAGGTGGAGCTGGCACGCCCGCTCCTCCGGGAAGCGTGGGAGCTGGCCGCCACCGGTGAGGAGGGGACACTCAACGTGCATGGAGCCATTCCCGCCCACATCGGAAGAGCCTTCCTGGCCCTCGGGGAGGGGGACTTCGACGAGGCCGCCCGGATCGGACGCGCAGGACTGGGCATGGCGGAGCGAGCGGGATACCGCCTGTGGGCTCTCCACCGCCTGCTTCCCCTCCTGGCCGACGTCTATTTGCGCAAGGGGGACCTGGAAGGGATCCGGGAGATGGGCGGGCGCCTCCGGGAGGATGCGGAGGCCGTCGGGCACCGGCCTGGCCTCGCCTGGGCCAGGGCATGCGATGCCGCGGTCATGCTCCTGGAGGGTGGCCGGGAGGAGGGAGTCAGGCTCCTTGGGGAAGCCGTCACGGACCTCGAGGGGATCCCGTGGTGGAGGGACGCTCAACGGTTGCGGCTGCTGAGGGCCCGACACCTGGCGGAGCTCGGGCGGAAGAAGGAGGCCCTGGAAGACATGGAGGTGGCCCACGAGGCCTTTCTCCGCATGGGTGCCGCGGCGGAGCTCGAGGAGACACGGGCCCTGTTCCGCCAGGTCGGCGCCCGCCCTCCCCGGCGGGCCGTGCCGGGGGACTCCGTTCTCTCCCCCCGGGAAATGGAGATCGCCCGCCTCGTGGAGCAGAGGAGATCCAACAAGGCCATTGCCCGTGAGCTGGGGATCTCCCCCCGCACGGTGAGCACCCACCTTTCCCATATCTTTCAGCGGCTGGCGATCGGCTCCAGGGGGGAGCTGGCGGATTACCTTCGCGGGGCAGGCGTGCCGGAAGAGTGAGGGAAGACTGTGACCGAAGAAATGGACGATTCGCCTGAAGGACGCATCCTGGCCGCCTGGAACGAGCTGGAGGCGGCCCTCCGGGCCACCCTTTCGGCGTGCGTCGTGGCGCCCCCGACCCAGCCCTTCGAGCTCCTGTCGGCCCTACGGATCAACCGCGTCATAGGGCCGGAGGAGGAGGAGCGCATCATGGCCTTGAGGCAGGCGCGGAACCGGGTGGCTCACCAGACAGCAGATCTCTCCCCTGCGGAGGTAGCCTCCTACCGCGCGGAGGTGGAGGATCTGGTGGCCCACCTTCGGAATCGCTCCCAGGAGCCATGACCCTTTCCCCCTATCTGCACATCCTGCTGGGCCTCACCCTGCTATTCGCCGGCGGAGACCTCCTGGTCCGGGGAGCCTCCCGGCTGGCCCGGGCGTTGGGCGTCTCGCCCCTCATGGTGGGACTCACCGTGGTGGCCTTCGGCACCAGCGCGCCGGAGGCGGCCGTGAGCGTTCAGGCCTCCCTTGCAGGGAACCCCGGCCTCGCCCTGGGGAACGTGGTGGGAAGCAACGTCTTCAACGTCCTCCTCATCCTCGGGATGGTGTCCCTCATCGCCCCTCTTCCCGTCCAGAGGCAGCTCATCCGCCTGGACGTGCCGGTCATGATCGCCGCCAGCCTCCTGGTCTGCGTCCTGGCCCTGGACGGGACCGTGGGGGTGGCTGAGGGCGCCGTGCTCATCAGCGGGCTGGTGGGATACCTGGGCTACCTGGTCCAGCAGGGGAGGCGGGCGCCTGGGAGCGTCCCAGAGGAGAGCGACCCGGTGCCGCCCGCCGGCGCCCGGGCCAGGGGCACGAAGTCCCTCATCATGGATCTGGTACTGATCGCCCTGGGCCTTGGCGCCCTGGTCTGGGGAGCCGACCAGCTGGTGGAAGGATCCGTGGCCATCGCCCGCCGCTTCGGAGCCAGCGAGCTGGTCATCGGGCTCACCCTGGTGGCAGCGGGGACCTCTCTCCCGGAGGTCGCCGCCTCCGTGGTAGCCGCGGTGAGGGGTGAAAGGGAGATCGCGGTGGGGAACGTTGTGGGGAGCAACATCTTCAATCTCCTCTTCGTTCTGGGGGCTTCGGCCCTGGCCGGGGAGGGAGGCGTGCCGGTGCCCCAGGGAGCCCTCACCTTCGACCTCCCCGTCATGGCGGGTGTGGCCCTGGCCTGCTTCCCCGTGTTCCTCACCGGGAGGGTCATCAGCCGGTGGGAGGGCGCACTGTTCCTCCTCTACTACGCGATCTACCTCGTCCTTCTGCTGGTGGACGCCTCGGGGCACGACGCCCGGGACCTTCTCTGGAATGCCATGCTGGAGTTCGTCATCCCCCTGACGGCCGTGACGGCCCTTCTGGGCTGGTGGAGAGGGGAGATGGATAGGCGGACTCTGGGACACCGGTGACCTTCGGCGCCGGGGACGAGGGCCGGGGATGGGGACGGGAAGGCCGATCCCTGCTGTTCCCCCCGCCCGCGCCCCGGTAAGATGTCGGGGCCTTCGAAAGCTGACCCGACGAGCGGAGATCGGCCCCCATGTCCAAGCCCATCCTTCCCGTCCTCCTCCTCGCGGCCCTGGCGGCCTGCGGAGGGCACTCCGGCGACGCGCCCCCCACCCGGGACCGCCCCTCCTCCACCCCCGACACCCTCCGGATCCTGGCCTACAACACCCATCACGGGGAAGGAATGGACGGAGCGCTGGACCTGGAGCGGATCGCCGACCTCATCGTGGCGGTGGAGCCGGACGTGGTGGCGCTCCAGGAGATCGACCGGGGGGTGGAGAGGACCGGAGGGGTGGACCAGGCGGGCGCCTATGGGTCCCTCACCGGCATGGAGCCCCTCTTCGGCGACTTCATGGAGTACCAGGGAGGGCAGTACGGCATGGCTCTCCTGAGCCGCCTGCCGGTGGTGGACTGGGTCAATCACCGTCTCCCCCCGGGTACGGAGCCCAGGTCGGCCCTCACCGCCCGGATACGCCTGGAGCCCTCGGGCCGGCAGGTCCTGGTTGCAGGGATCCACTTCTACAACACCGAAGAGGAGCGCCTCGCCCAGGCCCGGGCCCTCATGGAGATCCTCGAGGGGGAAGACGGCCCGGTTCTCCTGGTGGGTGATTTCAACTCCCTCCCGGGCTCCCCGGTCATGGAGCTTCTCTCGGGCCAGTGGGAGGTTCCGGCCAAGACCGGGTCACCCTTCACCTTCCCTGCCGACGTGCCCGCGCGTGAGATCGACTTCGTGCTGGTGCGTGCCCCGAGCGGGTTCCGTGTCCTGGAGTACCGTGTGTTGGACGAAGCGGTCGCATCGGACCACAGGCCGGTCCTCATGGTGCTGGAGATCCCATGAACTTCTCGAGCCTCGACCTCACCGTCTTCCTCCTCTACTTCCTCGTGGTGGGGGTGGTGGCGGTGGTGGCCTCCCGGCGGGAGAAGCTGGCGGCGGATTACTTCCTGGCAGGCCGGAACCTCCCCTGGTGGCTCATCGGCATCAGCCTCATCGCCTCCAACATCTCCACCGAGCAGCTGGTGGGGCAGGCGGGGCAGGGGGCCGACTTCGGCCTGGCGGTGGCGGCCTACGAGTGGATGTCGGCCATCACCCTGGTCATCGTGGCCCGGTGGTTTCTGCCGGCCTATCTGGCAAACCGCGTCACCACCATGCCCGAGTACCTGGAGCGCCGGTTCGACGTCCGGGCCAGGAGCTGGCTGGCCGTCTACATGCTCCTGGCCTACACCTTCGTGGCCATGGCCACGGTCCTCTATTCCGGGGGGCTGGCGCTGGAGACCATGTTCGGGCTCCCCCTCTGGTGGGGGATCACGCTCCTGGCCGTGTTCTCCGGAGCCTATACGGCCTACGGAGGCCTCAAAGCAGTGGTGTGGTCCGACCTCATCCAGGGGACCATGCTCCTCCTCGGCGGCGGGTTGACCGCCTGGCTGGGGCTCCGGGCGGTGGGGGGATGGGACGTTCTCATGGAGGAGGCAGGAGACAAGTTCCACATGGTGCTCCCCCTGGATCACCCCGAGCTCCCCTGGTTCGCCATCTTCTTCGGCGGCCTCTGGATCGCGAACCTCTTCTACTGGGGATGTAACCAATTCATCACCCAACGTGCTTTGGGCGCCCGGAGCCTTCGGCAGGGGCGTTACGGGATCGTCTTCGCCGCCTACCTGAAGCTCCTGATCCCCTTCATCGCCGTGATCCCGGGGATCATGGCCTGGGTCCTCTACGCCGATGACCTCACGCGGCCCGACATGGCTTATCCCATGCTCCTGGCCCGGCTCCTACCCAGCGGGCTCACGGGCCTCATGCTGGCGGCCCTCCTGGCAGCCATCATGTCATCCCTGGACTCCATGCTCAACTCCACCGCCACCATCTTCACGGTGGACCTCTACGGCAGGCACATCCGCCCCGATGCCAGCCAGGGGCAGCTCATCTTCGTGGGCCGGACCAGCACCGTGGCCTTCCTCCTGGTGGCCTGGGCATGGGCCCCCTTCCTGGTCCGGTTCGAGCGGGTGTTCTCCTACATCCAGGAGTTCTGGGGGCTCATCACCCCGGGCGTGGCGGTCGTCTTCCTGTCGGGGCTCTTCTGGAGGGGAGCCACGGCCCGTGGCGCCGTCTGGGTCATGGGGCTGACCTTGCCCGTGACCATCGGCGTGAAGTGGCTCGCGCCCGGGACAGCGTTCCTGGACCAGATGTGGCTGGCGGGTCTGGCCTTGCTGGCCATCCTGGTGGGGATCTCGAGACTATGGCCCCAGGAGGAGCGCCCGACGCAGATTACAGAACCCACGGAAGGACCAAGGGCTCTGCCGGAGCGGGACATCCTCTTCGATGTCCTTTCCATCGGAGCGGTGGTGGCTACCGTGGCGCTCGTCGTTTTCTTCTGGTGAGGGGCGGAGCGGGAGGGTCCTGGACCGCTTCCCGAAGTCCATTCACTGAAAGGAGTCAAGGAGATGTTCACCCGTCAGAAGCAAGACAAGGTTCCCAGGACTCTCGTTTTCGGCACGGTCACGGCGCTCTGCCTCGCAGGGGCCCTGGGGGAATCGGAGGCGGCCGGCCAGGACCTCACCTACACCAGCGTCACCCGCGGCGAGTTCGGTGGGGGGCTGGGCACGCTGATGCGATTGGTGCCGGATGCCCAGGAGCCTACCCGGGAGACCGTGTACCTGAAGGGCTCCCTCATGAGGACCGACGAGGGGAGCACATCCACCATCCTGGACCTGGGTGAGGGCCGTTTCACCCATCTCGACCACGAGGCAAGGACCTTCTACTCGTTCACGATGGCCGAGATGCAGGAGCGGATGGCAGCGGCGGTGGAGGAAGCACGGGGCGCCGAGGCTGCGGAGAGCCCGGAGCGGCAGGGCGCCCAGGAGCCCGAGGTGACCTACGACGTGCGCTTCTCGATCGACCGGACGGGGCAGAGGATGAGCTTCGAGGGGTACTCGGCGGAGCAGGTCCTCATGGTGGTGGAAGTGATCCCCCGGTCGACGGATCCTGATGCGGCCCAGGAGGAGCCGGGGTCCATGGTGCTCCTCTCCGATCTGTGGATGAGCACCGACTTCCCCGGTCTTGCCGCCATCAGGGAGGCCCAGGCGAAGGCGGCCGCAGAGTCCATGGGGACCGGGGAGGGAGGCTTCGCCGCCGCCATGCAGCAGGCCTTCGCCTCGGATCCCCGGATGCAGGAAGCCTTCGAGCGGAATGCGGAGGAGCTTCAGGGCCTGGACGGGCTGGCCGTGAAGACCGTCTCCTACTTCCTGCTCCTGGCCCCTGGAGCCGAGCTGGACCGGGCGGCCGTGCTGGCCGCCGCTGACCAGCCCCTGGGGCCGGGTGTCGGCGAGGCCGCGGCCGGCGCCGCCGCCGCCGGCGCCAGGGAGGCCGCCCGAGGGGCCGTCAGGGGGCTCACCAGGGGGATCCTGGGCCGGCGCCAGCAGGAGGAGGCCCCTCCGCAGGCGGAGGCGGCCCCCTCCCAGTCCATCGTCCTGCGGACCACCTCCCTGGTGGAGGGGGTCAGCACCGGAACCCTGTCGGAGGACCTCTTCCGGCCCCCCGCGGGGTACACCGAGAAGAGGCCTGATTGGGGGGGGAGTTCCGAGGCCCACTGACGGACGCGCCCCGGGAGAGGT
>Ga0068714_10007235_pt1 | contig 10879 bp, 6 predicted proteins | sample MTBNYHSulfiMetaG_FD_62988 | JGI IMG/M metagenome (GOLD analysis project Ga0068714, IMG submission 62988) | Enrichment culture microbial communities from rom New York Harbor, USA that are MTBE-degrading - MTBE-NYH (New York Harbor Sulfidogenic)... | ecosystem: Environmental > Aquatic > Marine >...
ACCTATGGTACTGTTTATCAATTCAATTTGGAGGCCGATTATCAGTAAGCCTACAAAGGTTTGTACCGATACTGCGATCGCTATTCCAAAAATAATTAAAGCGGTCTGGCCCTTGCCTGACTTTAAAAACCTGATCGCGATTTTCAGGGAGAGCATAACGCACCTTGTGCCGGGCCTTGATTATTGTTTTTCATGTATAATATCCTTGATGTATATTTAATCATATTCATTGTTATAAGCTCTAATTTTTTTGGTCAATCTCTTTACTTTTCGGTCATATAAAAAGTATTACTGTAAGCCTTCTATGGGTAATAATAACAATGACATTACCGCATGATTTCACACCGGGAAAGAAACAATTCCTCGCCGAGATCCTTGAGGGACTTCAGAAATCGCAGAAAGAAATTTCGTCCAAGTACCTTTATGATAAAAGAGGGGCAAGCCTCTTTGAACGAATATCTCGCCTGAGGGAATATTACATACCCCGTATCGAAGCATCTATCATGCGAGATAACATAGGCGATATAGCCAAACTAATCGGCCCCCGGGCCTTAATTATTGAATATGGAGCGGGTGATTGCAAGAAGATTCGGTTCTTGCTCGATCACCTCGAGGAACCGGTCACTTTCATGCCCATTGATATTTCCCAAGCACAGCTTAAGCGGGTAACTTCAAGACTGGGCTTGGACTATCCTGACCTGGATATTATTCCGGTATGTGCTGATTATACCTGTAACCTTGAACTACCAAGAACCAATAGCGTTTTTCTTCGCAGGGTGATATTCTTCCCGGGCTCGACTATCAGTAACTTTACCCCTGTAGACGCCGTGGATTTTCTGCGTCATATGGCTTCTAAACTTGACGTGGATGATGTACTACTCATCGGCGTAGACCTGAAAAAGGATGAAAACGTTCTCTATAATGCCTATAACGACAGTAAAGGTGTTACCGCGGAGTTCAACTTAAATCTTTTGAAACGTATCAACCGTGAACTTAACGGGGACTTTGAACTTAGCCAGTTTCGGCATTATGCTCCATATAACAATAAAAAGGGGTGTATTGAAATGTATCTGGTAAGTCTAAAGGAACAGATGGTACACCTTGGTAACGTTGACATATATTTTAAAAAGGGAGAAACTATCTGGACGGAAAGTTCCTATAAATACAGTATTGATAGTTTTAGCGAGATGGCCTCTCGGGCGGGATTGACGGTGGAACGCGTATTGACCGATACTCGGCGGTGGTTCAGCGTCTATTGTTTGGTATCGGAGATGGCCTAGTTCATTGTGGGATATTTTCATTTACAGGGTGTCAACCTCACAATGTCTTTGGCTTTCAACACTTTATCTAAGGCTAATATTGCTTCTTCTATATCATTCTTCGTGCTATACCTAGAGAGAGAGAATCTGACTGAGCAGTGAGCTTCCTCGCGGGTCCTCCCCATAGACAATAATACATGGGTGGGTTCGGGCGAACCGGATTTGCAGGCTGAACCCGAAGACAGGGCTATTCCGTACCAATCGAGCGCAATAACGATAGACTCACCACGTAGGCCAGGCAGAGTCATATTAAGGGTGTTGGGCAGTCTTTGCTCTGGGTGGCCGTTCAGTTTAGCCGAAGGAACGATTTGCCTAATGCCCTCCTCCAGTTGATCTGTTAAGGATTTAATTTCCGCATAATTAGTTAACGCAAACATGGCCTGCTCTGCAGCTTGCCCGAAACCGACAATTGCAGTGACGTTTTCAGTACCCGCACGGAGTCCGTTTTCCTGGCTACCTCCGTGTATAAGCGGCTCGATATCAAGGCCTTGCTTAACATAAAGTCCACCAACGCCTTTTGGGCCGTGTATTTTGTGGGCTGAGATACTGAGCATATCGACCTGAAGATCTTCAATATCTACCTTGATTTTTCCGACCGCCTGTACAGCGTCGCTATGGAAAAGTACACCCTTTTTATGCGTAATGGCCGCTAGTTCCTTGATGGGGAGTATAGTACCTACTTCATTGTTTGCCATCATTATGGAAACGAGGATGGTATCATCGTTTATTATTTCCTCCAGTTTGTTAGCATCAGGAAAACCATAACTGTCTACTTCGAGATACGATATCCGGTAGCCAATTTTTTCCAGAAACCGGCACGTATTTAGAACCGCAGGATGTTCAATGCTTGTGGTTATTATATGCTTACCAATGTAACCCCCTGATAAAGCGATGCCCTTAATGGCCATATTTGCTGATTCTGAACCGCTCCCGGTAAAGATAACCCGACGAGGACGAGCATTTATCAGTTTGGCTAGCTGCCTCCTGGCCTTTTCCACAGCCTCCCGGGCATTCCTCCCTGCCGTATGTATACTGGAAGGGTTGCCATGCTCGGATTTGAGATATGGAAGCATAGCTTGATACACTTCCTCTGATAACCCTGTAGTCGCATTATTGTCCAGATATACGCGCCGTGGTTTAACAGACTTTACCGAATTGTTTGTATTACAATAAGCCCCGTAATCTATATGATCACCTCTTTTATTGCTAGGACATGATTCGATTTTTATTACCTCACAGAGAAGCGCTTTGTAGACAGGAAAACCCGATATCAAGTCATAATTACCTAGGTCAGTGAGTTCGTTAACGTTCCATTCCTGCCAGGCCTTGGGCCCTACCGGAGTACCTCCACCCATGTTGCATTCAATGGAACCCTTGGACATGTTCCGTGTTACCCTGGCTCGGAATGGGATGCTTCCCCTTCTGGTCCTGACCTCAACAAGGTCTCCATTCTCGATATGCCTTTGTCTGGCATCCTCGATATTTATCTCCACTGAAGGCTCGGGGTTATCCTTCACCAGACCTTCGATTCCGTGATGCTGTGACCGGAAGTCATTGTCCGGTCGGGCCCCGGAGTTAAATACGAGTGGAAACTCTTTAGTGAGAGCGGGGCTACCCAGTGGTCCTTCAATTGGTTCTATGTATTTGGGTAGGGGTTCATAACCATACTCATCGAGAACTGTGGACCAGATCTCAAATTTACCCGTTGATGTACTGAAACCCGGTTTCCCATCCTCTCTAAGTAGGCCCTTCTCCCACTTCTTGTACTCCATCATGGCGGTAGGTATTCTTACCCAACCCCCTGCTTTCCTGATATCTTCGAGTTGGTAACCCGAGCTACGTAGCACCTGGCGGACCATATCCTCTTCGGTCTGCGGAAATAGGTGCCCATACCCGAGGCGCCTTGCCAGTTCAGCCATGATCAGATAGTCGTTCCTTGATTCCCATAATGGTTCTATGGTTTTCTCGCGTAGCCTGAATATTGGGCCATAGGTCATATAGGAGAAGATTTCAAACATAGTGCTCGCAGGTAAAACGATGTCGGCATAGGCCGAATCAGCCGTCAGTTGACGGTCTATGCAGACCAGAAATTCAATACCGGAGAGCGTGTTTCTCCAGATGGCTGTCTGTGGCCACGATGTCAATAGTGAAGCTCCCTGAATAATAAGAGCCCGAGTTTTATATGGCACTCCCTTAAGCACAGAATCTACCATGGCGATGGCATGTGACTCACCGCGGTATTTGCTGTATATCGGGAACTCCTTGCGGCCAATAGCGAGGTCCAGGTCAGGGTTCTCCAGATTAGAGGATCGATCTATCGGGAAATTGCTGCCGGGCATCGTCAGGCCAATACCACCCGGTACATCCAGTTGTCCAGCCAGTGCAAAGAGCGTAAGGGCGGCACGGGCTGATTGAACTCCGCTGTTGGAATATTCAAGCCCGGTATACACAAGCAAAGACGCCCCATTCGCCATGCAAATTCGACGTGCGATTCTGCGAATGGTATCGGCAGATATGCCTGTAATAGTCGCCACCGCTTCTGGGCGAAAATGCTGGACGTAGCGGGCAAGTTCGTCAAGTCCGTGACACCATTTTTCGGCAAAATCTACATCGTAAATGTCTTCCTCAAACAAGACTTCGATCATGCTTAAAGCCAGGGCGCCATCAGTTCCCGGACGTATCGGAACCCATTCAGCGTTGGTGCGAGTAGCGGTTTCTGTCCTGCGTGGGTCGATTACAATAATTTCAGCCCCGCGTCCGGCAGCCGCTTCCAGTCGATCCATGTCTGCCGGAGGTGAATCAACAGCCGGATTAGTCCCCCAGACGATCTCTACCTCAGCGTTTTCTATGTCGGAGAACATATCTATCTGTGTTCTCCCCATGGTTACATGGGGAGCTATCATATGCATGGAGACATAGCACAGGGCACCGACGCCCGTAGTGTTTGGTGAACCAAAAGGGAAAAGGATATTCGATGCTGACGAAACCATTGCTCCTTTGGGCTGGTACATATCGCAGAGTGAAAGTTCTTGAGCTCCTCGCCCTGTATAGATAGTTACCGAATGTGGGCCGGTTTCACCTTTAATCCTATTTAGGTTATCAACGATCCTGTCGTACGCTTCATCCCAGGTTATTCTTGTGAAGTCGAAAGAACCCTTTGGCCCCCTCCTTTTCATGGGATATTTAAGTCGTTTATCAGAGTATATTATCTCCGTGGCATGCTCACCACGTTTGCAGATCGTTCCCAGTACATGGTTTTCATCTGCACGTATATCCACAAGTCGTCCATTAAGAATGGCCACTTCCACCCAGCAGCCAGCCGGACATATACCGCAGAGACTCTTTTCCCACACCACGCCGCTTCCCGACTTTCGGTTCATTTTTATTTCCTTGTTGTATTATTTTGCCGGTAGCTAAGATGCCAATTGTTAGGTTTTTTCGTTGACCATATCTTCATGGGGAGTATATCATTTATTATTGCAGGATAGCATTAAATAATCTTTCGATTATAGAAGCGGTAGATGAAATTTGAGGTTTTATTTAAAGCGATACTACTAGTGGGGCCGACCGGGTGTGGTAAGAGTCCCTTGGGGCAATTACTGGAAAGATTAGGATTGAAGGGAATGAGATGTCTTCATTTTGACTTCGGTAAGAGGCTTAGGAAAATCAATGCTGAACGTCCGGGGTGGTTGAACTACGAGGAGACATATATTATCGAGAAGATGATAAACACTGGGGCTCTCCTTGAAGATGAGCAATTTCCACTTGCAAGAAAGATCCTGCTAAGTTTTATTAATGAGCGACAAAGGAAAAATTATAACCTTATCATACTTAATGGCTTGCCACGCCATATCGACCAGGCAAAAGCGATGGAAAATGTCATCGATATAGTATCTGTAATAAGCCTTGAATGTGCACCGGAGGTGGTTTTGGAAAGAGTCAGAACAAATGCCGGGGGGGATCGTAGTGAGCGTAATGATGACACTTTAAAAGAGGTAAAAGGACGCCTCGTTGTTTTTGCTGAACGAACTGTTCCTATGCTCGATTACTACGGCAGACTGGGGGTGCCCGTAATACACCTCCCAGTAGCAGCCAAAACATCTTCCGAAGAAATGCGCATCATGCTTGAAAACTGTCCGTCATTAGCACTTTAAGCGTGAATGTGTGGCAGAGGAACCTATAGCCGTATCTGTCCGCTGCCGAAGATGATCCACTTGTAGGTAGTAAGCTCCTTAAGTCCTAATGGCCCCCGGGCGTGCATCTTCTGGGTACTTATTCCCACTTCTGCGCCCAGCCCGAACTGGCTGCCGTCGGTAAACCTTGTGCTGGCGTTTACATATACACAGGCAGCATCTACCTCGTTTAAAAACCGCATGGCAGACTGGTATTCTTCGGTGACGATAGCCTCAGAGTGTCCAGATCCATAACTTTGAATATGCTGCATAGCCTGGTCCAGAGAATCGACCACCCTTATTGCCGCGGTTAGGGAAAGAAATTCCCTTCCCCAGTCATTTTTATTGGCGGAGATAGCTTTCCAGGAGGCATTGTCTTTCAGAATAGCCATTGCCCGTTCGTCGCAATGCATCTCAACCCCCGCCTCAGTCCATTTGGCTGCTATTAGCGGCAGATAACGTTCAGCAATATTTGAATGTACCAGTAGTGTATCCAGTGCGTTACATACGGTGGGTCGCTGCACCTTGGCATTATTTGCGATCGCCACTGCTTTGTCCAGATCAGCGCTGCTATCTATATAAGTGTGGCAGACACCGATCCCTCCACTTACCACTGGCATCGCGGCATTTTGCGTAACAAATTCGATTAACCCCGCACCCCCCCTGGGTATAATGAGGTCGATAACGTTGTTCATTTTGAGCATTTTGCTTACTACAGACCGGTCGATACTTTCAATAAAACCTATTGCACCATCCGGTAAACCTGCCCTGACTGAGGCCTCTTTAACCACATGTGCCAGGATGCTTGAGGAATTTATTGCTTCCTTGCCACCTCGGAGAATGATAGCGTTCCCCGATTTGAGACAGAGGCTGGAAATGTCAACGGTTACATTTGGTCGGCTTTCATAGATGGCACCGATAACTCCTAGCGGAACCCTTTTTCTACCGAGTTGTAGGCCATTGGGAAGGGTGCGCATGTCAAACACATCGCCAACTGGATCAGGCAGCGCTGCTACAGTTAATACATCCCGAGAGATGCCTTCCAGTCGTTCGGCCGACAGCATCAGTCGGTCCAGCATTGCAGCTCCCATTCCTGAAGCTTCTCCTGCTTGATAATCAATCCTGTTGGCTTCCATTATCTCGTCCGTTCTGGCTAAAAGATCTTCGGCAATGTTAAATAAGGCTTTATTCTTTACGTCCGTAGATATATAGGCCATATGGCGGGAAGCGATCTTTGCTGCTTCTCCCTTTAACTCTAACTCTGTAAGAGGTGATGTCATTGCAAGACCTCCTTCTTTTAATAAATTTATTCTAGGTGGCCGCGGCCCTTAAAATTATAGTGATATAGAGGGGGCGTGCCACTTACCGCCCGGTTGACGCGTTTTCTTAAAAAGCATCTTCCTTTGCGTCCATCCTTGATTTCAATGATGTAACCATCACCATCTGCGATTCGGCGATATTCCCTGAGCACCAATTCGCCCCACCAGTTGATTTGTGATTCATCGTGAAAGCGATAGTCTACCTCTACAATAAATTCCCCATCGTCGAGACGGTACAATTTGCCGATTTCCATTGTGATCCTCTCTTTCTTAGATCATTACCAGGTTATTCCGATGGATCACCTCCGAGCCATAATCGTAGCTAAGGAGAGCGGTGATCTTTTTAGAGTGTACCCCTTTAATAACAGCGATATCATCCGAGCTATAGTTGGTTATCCCGCAACCTATATGGTTATTTTTATAGTCATAAATGTTTACTATATCCCCCCGCTCGAATCTGCCGACGGCACGCTCGATACCGGCTGCGAGAAGGCTCCCCCTTTTTCTCAGTGCTTCGGTAGCGCCAGAATCAACGATAAGTCTGCCCCGAGTGGAAAGACCGCTGAGCATCCAACGCTTCCGGCTTTCCAATTTACTTGTGGTGGGTACGAAAGTGGTGCCTATTTCCTCACCTGCAGCGAGTCTCCTTATTACCTCTGGCTCCTTACCATCTGCTATAATCAAAGTGACACCTGAACTGGTAGCCAGCCTGGCGGCTTCTATCTTAGTAATCATGCCTCCAGTGGCTAGGCTGTTCGAGGTTCCCTTTGCTAGGCGTTCTATTTGGTTATCGATTTTTTCCACCCGTGGAATAAGGCTTGCCTTGCAGTTTGCGTGGGGGTCCGCTGTATAAAGACCGGCAATATCCGATAGTATTATAAGAAGGTCGGCATCGACTAGATTAGCTACCATAGCCGAGAGGTTATCGTTATCACCGAAGACAGATTCCTTGATCTCATCGACGGCTACCACGTCGTTCTCATTTACAACGGGCATTACGCCAAGTTCAAGAAGTGCAAGCAGGGTGTTGCGGGCATTCAAATACCCGGCTCTGTCAGAAAGATCAGCCTTTGCCAGCAGAGCCTGAGCCACAATTATATCGTGCTCCTTGAAAAAACGATCGTAAAAATTCATCAGAAGGCTTTGGCCAACCGAGGCTAACACTTGGCGGTATGGAATGCCCTTTATTTTCCGGGATATTCCCAGCCTGTGTTTACCAAGGGCTATAGACCCGGAAGAGACAACGATGAGCTCTTTTCCTTGCCGATGCAGCGTAACCATCTGGTTGAATAGAGGTGATACTACATCATTATCAAGATGGTCTTTACCGCCTGTAAGTAGGCTGGTACCCAGCTTGACTACTATTCTGTTGTAGCTTTTGTCTTTGGCTTTACCCATCCTGCCGCCGAAAACTATCAGGAATTGTCTCATTATAGCAAGGTGGCCAGAGCTTGGACAAGAAAGTTTAACCAGCGTGAATCTTAATTAATATTGACTCGAGTAACTCGTACCATTTTATCGATCTCTTATAATCTATTCTCAATTGGAATCGGCTGATCTGAACACCCTCAGTAAACATTTTAGAAAGCATTTGTTTATCAAATGGCATGTACGGGAAAGTCCTTAAGATAATTTGCCCGCTTTCAGTGTCGATGGAGCGGATGCCAGCGTTAGTCGCCAGAGATTTGACTTTGACTGTATATAGCAGATTTTCTGTTTCTTGGGGCAATGTACCAAAGCGATCGATTAGCTCGTTCTTCATGTCTTCAATTGCGTCTACCCCGCCGATGGTCCCCAGTCTTCGATAGAAGGAAAGCCTTGTATTAAGATCGCTGATATACCATTGAGGAATATAACTGTCGATTGGTAGATCGACAGTTAGCGGTGTGGATGACGGCGGAGCTTTTTGCTCGGTCTTGCCAGATCTCCTGTTCTTTTCTCTGTCCACTGCTTCTGCAAGCAAACGACAATAGAGGTTGAAGCCCACTGAATTGATCTGGCCGCTCTGTTTCATGCCCAACAGGTTGCCGGCTCCCCTGATTTCCAAGTCTCTCAAAGCAATGTCAAAGCCTGCACCAAGATCAGCGGCTTCGAATATGGTCCTCAGGCGCATCTCTGCGCTATGTGTCATGTGGCCTTCACGTCCATGTAAAAAATATGCGTAGGCAGGATTAGTACCACGACCTATCCTGCCCCGTAATTGATATAGCTGTGTCAAGCCGAATCTGTCAGCCTTGTTTACGATAAGGGTGTTTACGTTTGGCATATCTAAGCCAGATTCGATAATCGTGGTACATAGCAGAATATCTATCCTACCATTGGCGAAGTCCTTTGTTACCGATTCCAGGTCGCTTTCCGTCATCTGGCCGTGGGCGATAGCGATACTGGCTTCTGGTATCAGATTTCTCAACCGCTCGTAAATAGTGCCGATACTCTGTACGCGATTATGGACGAAAAATGTTTGCCCTCCACGCTCAAGCTCTCTAAGTATGGCTTCCCTGATCAGCGTTTCATCATATTCTGCGACGTATGACTTGATAGGCAACCGGTCTTCCGGTGGTGTCTCTATGGTGCTCATATCCCTTACCCCTGCCAAGGCCATATGTAAGGTTCGGGGAATCGGGGTGGCGCTTAAAGTGAGAACATCAACTTCCTTACGAATCTGCTTGAAAAATTCCTTATGGTTAACCCCGAAGCGTTGCTCTTCATCGATAATCAGCAGGCCCAGGTCTTTGAATTTAACGTCCTTCTGCAAAAGCCGGTGGGTACCTATGCATATATCTATTTTTCCTGATGCGATTCCTTCGATGATGCCCCGCTGTTCTTTCGGATTCTTGAATCGACTCAAGGCTTCAATACGTAATGGAAAAGCACTCAATCTCCTGCTGAAGGTTGAGAAATGCTGCTGGGCAAGTATGGTTGTTGGTACTAGCATGGCTACCTGCTTGCTGTCCATCACCGCCTTAAAGGCAGCGCGGATGGCTATTTCAGTTTTACCGTATCCGACATCTCCGCATACGAGCCTATCCATGGGCTTAGGCTTGTTCATGTCATCCTTAACCTCTTTTTGAACTTTGTACTGGTCCGGGGTCTCTAGGTAAGGAAATGAGGATTCGAGCTCTTGCTGCCATACAGTATCCGCAGAAAAGGAAAAACCGGGGACTACTTCTCGCTCTGCGTAAAGGGAAAGGAGTTCTTCAGCTACTTCTTCTGCAGCCTTGCTGGCTTTTTGCTTGGCGTGGGACCATTCAGGAGTGCCCAGCCTGGTGGGCATAGGTGGTTTTTCGGTAGCTCCTATATAGCGGCTGACACGGAAGATCTGGTCGGTGGGAACGTAAAGCCGGTCCCCTTCGGCGTATTCAAACACCAAATATTCCTTTTCAGCTCCGGCGCTCTCCATTATCCTGACACCTTTAAATTTGGCGATGCCGTGCTCGACATGCACTACGTAATCACCGGGATTCAGATTGCCGTGTATGCTTCTATGTGAAGCCGGACGTTGTTTTATTACGCGATGCTCTTTGCTAAAACCGAAGATTTCGTAATCTGTGAAGAGGTGGTTTTGGTGGTCCATGGTCCAGCCTTTATCCATTAAACCGCTGACCAGTGTAACTGAACTGGTCGGTGGAATCTTTGAGATTTTTTCTTGGGCAGGAGCTATAATGTCAGCTTCTCCGAGAATCTCTGAAAGGCGACTTGCCTGATGACTAACCAGTATGATACGATGCCCCAGCTTCTGTAAATCTTTAAGCTTTCCGATCATTGAAGGTATCTGCCCTGCATAGCAGGGTGCAGGTGAGAAATCCAGGCGAGACATTCCCTTGTCTGCATCACTACCCCATGAATTGAGGGAAAGCTGTTGTACATTATCCATAACTGCCATGATTTCCTGCCAGTTAAGATATGTTTTCGGAAGATTGTGTGGTAGGTCGCCCCGATTAATCTTATCTCTGCGGAGATCTTCTGCCTTTGTCTCAAGTGCCAATGCCAAAGTTTCCATGTTACGCGGCTCATTCAGTACAATCAGTGTATCTTCGGAAAGGTAGTTGAGCACACTTTCCCTTTTAAT
>Ga0068714_10007236_pt1 | contig 10878 bp, 5 predicted proteins | sample MTBNYHSulfiMetaG_FD_62988 | JGI IMG/M metagenome (GOLD analysis project Ga0068714, IMG submission 62988) | Enrichment culture microbial communities from rom New York Harbor, USA that are MTBE-degrading - MTBE-NYH (New York Harbor Sulfidogenic)... | ecosystem: Environmental > Aquatic > Marine >...
TTATATCTACACCGAGATTAAAACGGTGAACGGGTGGGAAGGAGTGAAACTTGATTCTGTACCGGAAGGGAATTCAATTTATGTTCATACAAACACTGATGCCGGCCTTCAGAACATTCTTTACAGTGTTACCGCCATTGATTCATCAGGAAATGAAAGTGAGAGAAAGCCTGACCTGTTCAGCACCAGAGGTCTGCACAGCACCATTCATTCAAAAATCTTCTATGATTCATGTAATAATGCCATGGTAATTTCATGGAACAAATATCTGGGATGGGATGATAATGTATCTGGATACAGGATCTTTGGCCGGGAAGGTGGCGGCAGTTTCAAGCTGATCACCGGAATAAATCCTGATGACAGCACACATACTATTTATAAAATTAAAGTAAACACCCATTACTATTATTATATCGAAGCCATAAAAAATGACGGGTTGATCTCCAGGTCGAACATAGCACACAAATTTACTTATGCCCCTGATCCGCCCGATATAATGATTATTGATTATATCACCGTAACAGATGAAAATAGTGTAGAGATAAAATTTGAATTTTCCGAGGAATCTGAGATCGATGATTTTGTCTTACTAAGATCCAGTGTGTTAAACTCAGAATTTAACCAGATTAAGACAATACTCAATGTGGATGCATCTCCTGTCATAATAATGGATTCAATTCTTACCGGGTATGAGCCTTATTATTATTACAGGATCGGAGCCCTGAATTCCTGCTCGTCAGTTATTGACACTTCCAACCTGGCATGTAATATTATATTATCCGGCAGTAACACCGATAATATTAATACACTGACCTGGAACAATTATATCTACTTCCCTTCGGGTATTGAGACCTATGAGATATACCGACAGGATCCTGATGGAAATTTCAACCTGCTCGATAGCATTAGTCCTTCATCTACTGTTTATGAGGACAACATAACGGGTTTATACGGACTGGACTATCCGGGAGAAATTGCCTATAGAGTTCACGCAGTGGAAAATTCAACAGGTAATTATTCGGTATCAAATCTTTGTAAAATAAATATCCATACTGATATTGTCCGCCTCCCGAATGCTTTCACGCCTAACCAGGATGGGAAAAACGATTATTTCAAACCCGTAATGAATTTCATTCCTGAAAAATACCTTCTTATTATCTATAACCGTTACGGGATTGTGATCTTCAGGTCAACAGAACCTGAGACAGGCTGGGATGGGAAAGTTAACGGAAATCATCCTGCACCGGAAGGAGTCTATACCTATCATATTGAATATACTTCGTTCAACGGTCAGAAAAAAGTTATTAAACCCGGAACCGTAACACTATTTTATCCCTGACGAATTGATTATATTTGTATTCAGGTCATTTTTATCAACCAGCTGAGTTTAATTTAATCTGTAAAATGACGGTTTTAGTACAAACTGAAATAGATGAGATGCAAAAGCAATTCCAGGATCTTCTGGAAAATTGCATTTATTGCAATACGGATGAAGACAGGGAACTAATGACCAGGGCATTTAATTTTGCGCTTGAGGCTCATAAAGGTATGCGCAGGAAATCAGGGGAACCATATATCATGCATCCCATCGCTGTTGCAAAAATCGCAAATCAGGAAATTGGTCTGGGCATTACATCGATTGTATCATCCCTTCTGCATGATACTGTAGAAGACACTGATTACACCCTTGAAGACATTGAAAGAAATTTCGGATCGAAAATCGCCGCAATTATTGACGGACTCACCAAGATTTCAGGTGTTTTTGATAATAAATCCTCCCTGCAGGCTGAGAATTTCAGGAAAATGCTCCTCACACTTTCAAATGATGTAAGGGTCATACTTATCAAGCTTGCCGACAGATTGCACAATATGAGAACACTCGATGCACTCCCGAGACATAAACAAATAAAAATCGCCGGAGAAACCACATATCTTTTTGCACCCCTTGCTCATCGTCTTGGTCTCTATTCCATTAAGACAGAACTTGAGGATCTTTCACTTAAATACAGATACCCGAGGATTTTTGAAGAAATTTCTGCAAAAATCAGGGATAATGAAGAAAAGCGTATTAATCTCATCAATAAATTCTCCCTGCCAATCATTGAAAAGCTGGTTAACGCAGGAATTCAATTTAACATCTCCGGCAGACCCAAATCAATTTATTCCATCTGGAATAAAATGCAGCAAAAAAATGTGGGATTTGAAGAGATTTTTGATCTGCTTGCTATCCGGATAGTGTTTGAACCCAATCATGATATCCCTGAAAAAACACAATGCTGGAATATTTATTCCATGATCACCGATATCTATCCTCCCCGCCCGGACCGGATACGTGATTGGATATCGACTCCAAAAGCCAATGGATATGAAGCTTTACACGTTACTGTCATGGGACCGTACGGGAAGTGGATTGAAGTACAGATCCGTTCAAAAAGAATGGATGAAATTGCTGAAAGGGGTTTTGCCGCGCACTGGAAATATAAAGAACCCGGAGCTGATGATAAAGAACTTGATAAATGGCTGAAAAGAATCCGTGAACTGCTGGAAAATCCGAATTCAGATGCATTGGAATTCCTGGATGATTTCAAGATGAACCTCTTTAGTACTGAAATATTCGTTTTTACCCCAAAAGGACATATAAAAACCTTGCCATCACAATCCACCACACTGGATTTTGCTTATGAAATACACAGTGAAATAGGCAACAAAGCAATCGGAGCCAAGGTAAATCATCATCTGGTCGGATTAAATCATGTTTTGCAGAGCGGAGATCAGGTCGAGATCATCACTTCGGAAAATAAGAAAATTGAAAGAGACAGGCTCAATTATGTCATCACCGTCAAAGCCAAAAGTGCTATTAAAGCTGCACTGAAAGCAGAAACAAAAAACAGGATAGAAGTTGGTAAGCGAATACTTGAAGACAAACTGAAAGAATTAAAATTATTACCCAGTTCACGGGTATTCAAAAAATTACTGCCAGCTTATGAAGCCGTGTCGAAAGACGAACTATACAGTAAAATAGGAAGTGGATTTATTACACTCGATGATCTTAAAAAAATATTAAGAAAGAACACAAAAAATAAATGGATAAAATACTGGGATCTTACAATTCACTGGACAAAAGATAAACAGGCAAAGAAAACGGATGGTGAAGAACCCTTTGTTCTGCGCGAAGCCATTGATGAATCTGAACAGACTTATACATTAGCCACCTGCTGTAATCCAATTCCCGGTGATGAGGTCATAGGATTTATCAATGATTATGATACTATCACCGTGCATCAGGCCAGATGCAATGAAGCTCTAAAAATCGTTACAAGCCAGGGTAACAGGGTTGTCTCGGTGAAATGGACCAAGCATAAAATTCTGGCTTACCTGGTCAGGATCAGTATCAACGGATATGATCGTTTTGGAGTATATAACAATATTACCAATGTTATTTCAACTGAATTAAGTGTTAATATCCGGACAATAAACCTTCACAGCCATGATGGGATTTTTGAAGGTAACATTGATCTGTACGTACACAATACTACCGACCTTAATAACCTGATCATGAACCTCATGAAAATAAAAGGCGTTGAAGGAGTACACAGAATAGAGGTTAAGGATTGAGATTATTTCCTGCCTGAAACATCTCATGATTTAAATTTTAATTAACATCTATCCCATTTTACCAGATTTATATTATTTTTGAATTTTATTTTTAATTAGACCAAATTATGGTAAGCGAAGAAAATAAAGAAACCGTAAGAAAAATATTTACCGAGTATCTGGAGAAGAAAGCCCATAGAAAAACACCGGAGAGATATGCAATCCTCGAAGAAATATATTCACGTGAAGGTCATTTCGATATTGAATCTCTCTATATTTTCATGAAGAATAAAAATTACAGGGTAAGCAGGGCAACTCTCTATAATACCATTGAACTGTTGCTGGATTGTCACCTTGTGGTAAAACACCAGTTCGGCAAGAATATTGCGCATTTTGAAAAAGCATACAAGTGCATGCAGCATGATCATCTTATTGACCTCGACACAGGCAAGGTAATAGAATTCTGTGATCCAAGGATTACGGAAATAATCCGCACTGCCTGCGAACTTAATGATTTTGAACCCTCTCATCACTCCCTTTACATATACGGCAGAAATAAAAAAACTAAAAAACGCAAATGATTATCCTGTTGAATATAAATTTGCAGGCAACTCCCTCCTCACTGAGGGATTTTTTCTATCTTTAAATACCTTTTTGGATAATTATTTAATCAGATATCGAATATGAAAATGGACATTTTATTAGGCCTTCAGTGGGGAGATGAAGGGAAAGGAAAAGTTGTTGATGTTCTTTCTCCGTCCTATGATGTTATTGCCCGCTTCCAGGGTGGCCCAAATGCAGGACACACGCTGGAGTTTAATAACATCAAGCATATATTACATAATATCCCTTCCGGCATTTTTAGGAAAGATACGATGAATATAATTGGGAACGGGGTTGTCCTTGATCCGATAATATTTAAAAAGGAAATTGATTCTCTTCATAAACTTAATGTGGATGCCACCAGGAACCTACTGATTTCAAAGAAAGCACACTTGATCCTTCCCTCGCATCGTATTCTTGATGCTGCTTCAGAAAAGTCAAAAGGAGCCGGAAAAATAGGCTCTACACTGAAAGGTATCAGCCCAACTTACATGGACAAGACCGGCAGAAACGGATTAAGGATTGGTGATATCACAATACACTTCAGAGAAAAATATGATGCCCTTGTTGCTAAGCATAAAAAACTTCTGCAGATTTATGATTTCGACTATGATATTAAGGAGACAGAGACAGAATGGTTTGAGGCGATAAACACCCTGAAAAAATTTAAATTCATTGATAGCGAATATGTTATAAACGACTTACTGAATAAAGGGAAAAAGATCCTGGCCGAAGGAGCACAGGGCACATTGCTGGATATTGATTTTGGCTCCTATCCTTTTGTTACATCTTCGAATACAATCTCTGCCGGAGCATGTATCGGACTGGGTGTACCTCCATCAAAAATCGGTAAAGTAATAGGTGTCTTCAAAGCTTACTGCACACGGGTGGGCAGCGGCCCATTCCCAACTGAATTATTTGACGATACAGGTGATGATCTTCGTCTGACCGGTCAGGAATTCGGTTCAACAACCGGCCGACCAAGACGTTGCGGATGGATCGACCTTGTCGCACTGAGGTACAGCATTATGCTCAATGGCGTCACTCAACTTGTAATGACAAAAGCAGATGTACTGGATAACTTTGACACAATTTATGCAGCTACTGCTTACAAGGTCAATGGAAAAATAATCAGATGCTTACCATACCAGCTCGATAAAAATACTATCCCGGTTTATAAGAAGATCAAAGGCTGGAAATGCAAACTTACAGACATACGGCGCAATAAAGATTTCCCGAAAGAACTGGTCAATTATATATCATTCCTTGAAAAAGAACTCGAAGTTCCAGTTCATTATATCAGTGTAGGTCCTGACCGGAATCAGATAATAAAGGTAAAATAAGAGGTTTGTTTGAAAGCAAATCCTGATCACTTTTTTATATTAGGTAATTCCAGTCCATACCCGGATCTTTTATCTTCTCTTTTTAGCAGGACAGCAAAGACAACACCCAATAATCCTGTAACAGCAAGCATCAGGATGGGCTTAGTATAATCATACACTGAGGCTCCGGCACCGATCATTTCTGGTGTAATCCCGGGATTTGAAATGTCCAGTACACGTCCAATAAGGATCGGAAAGGCCCACAAACCAATATTCTGGATGGAAAACATCAAACCATAGGCCGTACCCAGCCTGTTCTCCGAAACAATTTTGGTAACTGAAGGCCACATGGCCGCAGGAATCAGGGAAAAAGCAACACCCAGGAGAAACATCGGGATGTATGGACTTATCCTGGTCAATGAAAACATGCAATGAACGATCACTAGAAGGAACGATCCCAAGATCATGACAGAGGCACTCTTCCCCCTTCTGTCTGTGTATATTCCAAATAAAGGAGTAAAAAGAATAGTGCCGAAAGGCAGGACGGACACGATCCATCCTGCTTGTTCAAGGTTTATGCCAAATTTATTGGAAAGAAGGTCAGGGGCATATTTAATAAAAGGAAATACTGCGCTGTAAAAAGTAACACATAAAAGAGTTATATAAATAAATGATTTATTGCTTATTATCTTTCCCAGGTCTGAGATCCTGAATTTCTCAGATTCTTCAGCAACAGGGGCCATTGATTTTTGTCTATCCAGCTTAAGATCAAAAATAATATAACCGCAGAAAGTCAGCAGACCAATCAATAATAATAATGTCCCGAACCAGATAGCTATACTCCAGTTTCCGTCCGGATCACCAAGTTTTGGAGAAATGATCATGGCTGCAGCCTGCCCTAACCTCCCGAATGCAAGATTCAATCCCAGGGCCAGAGCAAGTTCCTTACCTTTAAACCATTTTACAACAGCTTTAGTAAAGACCACAATGCTTGTTTCTGCACCCAAACCAAAAAGAAAAAATCCAAGTGACATCATCTTGAGAGAAGGAGAAAACGAGGGTAATAAGGATGAAATCCAAATAAAACCAAATCCACCGTTCAGGAAATGATCACTTGCCCCGTATGCGGTCAATGCAGCACCCAGTACCATGAAAACCGTGAACATAAATCCTGTTATCCGGATTCCAAGTTTATCCAGGATGATACCTCCAATAACAGCCATAAGCAGGAAAACATTCGAGATACTGTAGGCCGACATAAAAAAACCGTAATCACCGGATGACCATAGAAGTTTTTCCTGCACAAGACTCTTCAGTGGGGATAATGCATCATAAAAATAATAATTCGCGAACATGGTTATACTGACAAGGAATAATACCATCCATCTGAGAACTGGAGAATCACTGATTATTTTCTTAGTTTCCATTTTATTAATTTAAAGCCTTAAAAGTATAATTTTCGGGAGAGAATTAAGAATAAATTATTCAGATTACTTTCATAAAGATCGCTTACAGCCCGGTTCCTTAATTAATTACCAATGACAAGGCCAGGTTTTAACAGGGTAATGGAAAAATACCTGGCAAGGTTCCTCGATGCGCTCAGAACAATGGTTCATAATTTTAAATTTGCAGTTCATCGATTTTTAGTAAATTGGACTTTCAAACTTTTCACCTGAAACAATGAAGACTCTAAACCAGTTCTTTGAGAACTATGCCCGGCAGTTTGCAAGTAATCCCATGATGCTTGAGAAGACCGGCGATAATTGGATAAGTTCCTCCTACCGGGAAATCCGAGAGCAGGTTCATCAAATGGCAGCCGGACTGATTACCCTGGGATTGAAAAAAAACGATCGGGTTTCGCTCATATCTGAGGGGCGGAATGCATGGGTAATCAGTGAACTAGGCATTCTGTATTGCGGGGCAATAAATGTTCCCCTATCAATTAAGCTGATGGAAGGTTCAGATCTAAAGTTCAGGATCAGCCATTCGGGTTCAAAAATGGTGATCATTTCAGGCAATCAGTCAAGGAAACTTGAAGGTATTAAAAATGAACTTGATTCGGTTGAAAAATTCATCTACCTTGATCCAAAGGCATCCTATGAAAGCAGAGATATCTATTATGGTGAGGTAATCGAAAAAGGGAAAAAATACCTGGAGAAAAACAGAAATAAGTTTGATGAGATATGGAAAAGTGTTGAACCCGGCGATGTTGCCAATATCTGTTACACATCAGGTACGACGGCAGATCCCAAAGGGATCATGCTAAGCCACAGGAATTATACGGCCAATGTAGACCAGGCTCTGACACTTATGAATATTCCACAGGATTACTGTTCGCTTCTTATTCTTCCCTGGGATCATTCATTTGCACACACGGCAGGAATTTATTCCATCATAGCATCGGGTGCTAGTATGGCCTCAGTTCAGACCGGATCAAGTCCGATGGAAACATTGAAAAACATACCCATCAATATCAAAGAAGTAAAACCCAGCTTTTTATTGAGTGTACCTTCACTGGCAAAGAATTTCAGGAAGAATATCGAGAAGGGGATACGGGAAAAAGGACCCGTGATTGAAGCACTCTTTAATTTTGCATTAAAAGTTGCCTATAAATATAACGGTATAGGTTGGAATAAAGGAAAAGGATTAAGAATCCTGCTCAAACCTTTGTATAAGCTTTTTGACATCATCCTGTTCAGGAAAGTCAGGGAAGGTTTTGGCGGAAGGCTGGACTTTTTTATTGGCGGAGGTGCATTACTTGACATAGAACTACAAAGATTCTTCTCTGCCATTGGCATTCCAATGTATCAGGGATACGGGCTTTCAGAATCTGCCCCGGTAATCAGTTCCAATGCTGCACATAAGCATAAGATGGGATCATCAGGATTCCTCGTTAAAGACCTTGAACTAAAGATCTGTGATGATGATGGCAATGAGTTGCCCCTCGGTGAAAAGGGTGAAATTGTGGTTAAAGGAGAAAATGTGATGCTGGGATACTGGAAAAATGAAAAAGCCACAAAAGAAGCCCTCAAAGACGGATGGCTTTATACAGGGGATATGGGTTATATGGATGAGGACGGATTCCTTTATGTGCTGGGCAGATTTAAAAGTCTCTTGATCTCTGATGATGGTGAAAAATACAGTCCGGAGGGAATTGAAGAAGCATTTGAGTCCTCGAAATATATTGAACAGGTGATGTTGTATAATAATCAAAGGCCTTATACGGTATGTCTGATATATCCCAATAGGGAAGCCCTTAAACGAGTTGTGACAGAACACGGAAAAGATCCTTCCAGCACCGATGGTTGTGTGGCAGCTTTAAAGATCATTGAATCAGAACTTAATGAATACCGGACAAACGGAAAATATGGAGATATTTTCCCGCAGCGCTGGCTGCCCCCTGCCTTAGGGATCCTTTCCGAAGGATTCACCGAGGAAAACCGGATGATGAATTCCACCATGAAGATTGTCCGGCCAAAAATCACAGAAATTCATGCAGAACTTCTTGAGCATTTATATACACCGGAAGCAAAAATCATCGATAATGAACGAAATATGAGTGCGATCAGTAAACTTTTAGCATAGTTGCCATTATTCAGACATTTATTCTTTCTGTTTCTCTTATCTCTGTTTTATGAAGATACCGGTCACCTTTGGCAGATTATTATTAATTCTCTCCTTGCTCCTAGGGTCTAATGATAATGTTGAATCCCAGGAAGGTTACCCTTTCATGTCCCATTTCTCATTTCTTGAGAATATGGATTATGAGAATTTTGACCTTATACAGGACAATCATAATAACATCCTGTTTGCAAACCGGAAAGGAATATTATCGTTTAACTCCCGTAACTGGGATTTGTTACCAATGCTATACTATCCTCTCTGCTTTGAAAAGTCACATAAAAATAATGGGATTTATGTCGGGTGTCAAAACGGTTTTGGATTTCTACAGAGGGATGAAAAAGGGAAATACAGATACCTTCAACTCAATGATATTGATTCAACAGGAGAAATAAATGCTCTTGGTATTACTTCAGAACGAACATTCTATGTAAATCAGTACAGAATATTCCAGACCGTTAACCGTGATCATAAACCTCTTAAATACTGGGAATTTCCATTTGAATACCCGGTAAACGGAAGTTTTGTATTTGATGACAAATTCTATTTCATTATAAATAACAGGGGATTATTTAAAGCCGTCCGTGACACTTTTGAACTTGTCTCCAATGATAATTTTGTAAAGGACCTGCGGATACTTTTTTCTATAAGGATCGATCCTGCCAGAATATTATTAGGTTCTGCTGATAACAGGATTTATTTTTTCGATGGATCTGAATTTCTTCCCATAAACCTGGCCGATTATAAATATCTCGATGAAAGCATCATCACTGATGGAGTTTCACTGGGTAATAAAACAATTGCATTATCTACCTTACTGGGAGGAGTACTGTTATGTAATTATGAGAACGGCAGGACCTATCAAATAATAAATTATAATACAGGATTGCCTGATGATGAGATATTTTGTCTTGGAACGGATAATTTCAATGGCTTATGGCTCTGTCACGGTTTTGGTGTCACCAGAATAGATCCATGGCTCAGCATAAGGGATTTCACATGGTTCCCGGGTCTTCAGGGAAATTTAACCCGATCCGTTTTTTTTAAAAATAAACTTTATGTAGGAACAAGCGATGGTGTTTATATTCTTGAAGAAAAAAAAGATTACATTGAGAAAGTACTGAAAGAGAAGCCATCTTCTGTTGCTTCATCAGACGTTACAGAAACAACATCGTCAGAGCCTGAAAATCAAACTATTGAGCCCGTTTCCTCCATGCCGAAGAAAGAATGGAGACTTTTCCGCAGACTTAAAATCAGAAAAACTGAACCACCAGAGCAGGTCGTCACTAGTGATAAACCTTCTGAAAAAAAAGTCCAGAATATCATATCATCTATTACCCATAAAACTAAACCTATTGTTCAGGACAGAACAATCCGGAAGAAAAAAATATATTCGTTACAATCAATAAGTCATTCCTTCACTGCAATACCTGGAATAAGAGGAAGATGCACGGAATTATTTATTATCAGCGGACATTTGCTTGCCGGCACCAATAATGGATTATATGAAATCAGGGGCAACACCTCCATACCGGTGTTGCCCAACCATTATATACAATTTGTCAACTCAGGGCCTGATCATTCAAAGGTTTTTGTCGGAACTGATAGATCATTTTTTATTTTTTCGTTCCAGGCCGGAAAATGGGAAGTTATAAGGGAATTAGATGCACTGGGCTACACCGTTTATTCAGCCAGCATGACTTTACCGGGTACATTGTGGCTTGGAAGTGACAATGTC
>Ga0068714_10007237_pt1 | contig 10878 bp, 10 predicted proteins | sample MTBNYHSulfiMetaG_FD_62988 | JGI IMG/M metagenome (GOLD analysis project Ga0068714, IMG submission 62988) | Enrichment culture microbial communities from rom New York Harbor, USA that are MTBE-degrading - MTBE-NYH (New York Harbor Sulfidogenic)... | ecosystem: Environmental > Aquatic > Marine >...
ACCGACATGAGCATGCCCCCCGCGTGTGAACTCTTCGTGAATGTTGAGTGCGCCTCGCATGAATCGGCGCACGCATCCGTGGTAGGAGGCCCGCTGGAAGGGTATCCTGCATACAAGTCGGGTGAAACTGTATGGACGATGGGAGCGGGCATGCGCGAACGGCGAATCGTCATCATGGGTGCGGCTGGGCGGGACTTCCATGACTATCTCGTGCGCTACAGAGATGACGCCACCACCCGCGTCGTCGCCTTCACCGCAACACAGATTCCCGGCATAGACTCGCGCACCTTTCCGCCCGTCCTCGCCGGGGAGCGCTATCCGCAGGGCATCCCAATCCTCCCCGAACGCGACCTCGCGCGATTGATCGCCGAGGAACGCGTGGACGAGGTCGTCTTCGCCTATAGCGATGTGAGTCACCAGTACGTCATGCACCACGCCGAGGCCGTCATCGCCGCAGGCGCCGACTTCACGCTTCTCGGCGCGGAGCCAACCATGATTGCGTCGCATCTGCCTGTGATCTCCGTGTGCGGCGTGCGCACCGGCGTTGGCAAGAGCGGCGTTGCGCGGCGTCTGTTCGCTCTGCTGCGCGACCGGGGACTGCGCGCCGTGGACATCCGTCATCCAATGCCCTATCGCGACCTCGAGGCTATGCGCGTGGAACGCTACGCCTCCCTCGAAGACCTGGACCGCCTCGGCTGCACGATTGAGGAGCGCGAGGAGTACGAGCCCCTGATTGAAGAGGGCGCCGTCGTCATGGCGGGCGTGGACTACACTGCGATCCTTGCCGAGGCCGAGGCCGAGGCGGACGTTATCGTCTGGGACGGCGGAAACAACGACCTCCCGTTCATCAAACCCGACCTCGAGATCGTCGTGCTCGACCCGCACCGCGCGGGACACGAGCGCGCCTACCATCCCGGCGAGGCGAACTTCCTGCGCGCGGACGTCCTTGTCATCAACAAGGCGGACAGCGCCACGTGTGAAGCACTCGACGCCGTGCGCGCGGCTGCAGCCGAGTTCAACCCGTCGGCGACCGTGATCGAGGCCGACTCGGTCATCACCGTCGAGCGTGCGGGCGAGCTTGCAGGCAAGCGCGTGCTGGCAATCGAGGACGGCCCCACGGTCACCCACGGCGGCATGGCGTTCGGGGCCGGAGCGCTCGCGGCGCTCGACGCCGGAGCAACGCTGATCGATCCGCGGCCGTTCGCGGTGGGGAGCATGGCACGGACGTTCGCGGCCTTCCCGCATCTCGAGCGCGTGTTGCCGGCCATGGGCTACGCGCCCGAGCAGCTGGCCGACCTTGAAGCCACGGTGCGCGCATCGGATGCCGAGATCGTGATCGTCGCCACGCCGATTGATCTCGGGCGGCTCATCGACCTCGGCAAGCCCGCCGTGCGTGCGCGCTACGCCGTGGTGGAGCGAGCGGGATCGCCGAGCCTGGGCGAGGTCCTGGACGCTTTCCGTCGTTCGCGCGGACTCTAGTTTCCCGACTAGGGTTTCCCCCAGAATACGACTGCGAGCATACCAGGCCCGGTGTGAGTGCCGATGACGGGACCGATTTCGCTGATTATCACGTCGCGCGCGCCCGACTTCTCCATGATGACGTCGCGAAGACGCTCGGCATCGGCAAAACAGTCACCGTGACCCACGAGAATCGTCTGGGAGGCGGGATCGTGGGCGCGCTCGCTCACGAGATCGGCGAGCGCACGTGTGGACTTCAGGCGTCCGCGAATGCTCTTGCGGATCTCGAGCCTGCCTGAACTCGCGATGCGGAGCAGCGGTTTCACGTCGAGGAACGTCCCGGCGGCCGCGGCAGCGCCCGGCAGGCGCCCGCCGCGCCGGAGCGCCTCGAGATCGTCCACGATGAACCAGCCGTTCAGATAGGGCCGCTGGGCGATTGCCCACGCCTCTATGTCGGCAATGGGCATTCCGTCTCGCCAGCGGCGGGCGGCCTCGTATACGAGCAGACCCTCGGCGACGGAGGCCGCCTGGGTGTCCACGAGACGGATCTCAGCGTCGGGATACTCTTCGAGCACTTCCTGACGGGCCATCCACGCCACGTCGAACGTGCCCGAGAGCGCAGAGGTGAACGCCAGATAGAGGACCGGTTCGCCAGCCTCGGCATGCCGCCGGAAGGCGTCCAGGAAAACGTGACGGGGCACCTGCATCGTCGTGGGGTGCCGGCCTTCACGCATGGCCCCGTAGAAGTCGGCCCGAGAGTACACGACTCCGAAGTCATCGAGCCGCTCGACGCCGTCGAGCGCGTACGGGAACTGGAAGACACGCACGCCGAGTTCTTCGACAACGTGCGCGGGCAGATCCGAACAGGTGTCGATGTACAGCGCGGAGTTAGCTGGCACGCGGGAGTCCCCTCGTCAGGAGTTCTTGCGCATGGAATCACACGTACTATAGACCACCGCGACCGCACCCGGGCCAACGTGCGCTCCGATGGCCGGCCCAATCGGGCAGATATCAACCACGCGGCCGGCAACTTCCCCGATCATGCCGGCCAGTTCGCGGCCCGCCGCCTCGTCGTTGATGTGGTGAACGATGACCTGATCGAGACCGCCCTTGAGCCGGATGTCGCGCGCGAACGAGCCCACGATGTTGTCGATCGCACGCTGCTTCGTGCGCACCTTCTCGTAGACATCGGTTACACCGTCGCGCACCGTCAGAATCGGATGGATGCGCAGAATCGCCCCGACCAGCGCCGAGGCGCTGCCGATGCGCCCGCCCCGGCGCAGATATTCGAGGGTGTCTGGCACGAAAAGGAACCGCGTGCGATCGATCATGCTCTTCGCCGCCGTGACCACCTGCGCGACCGCCTCCCCGGCGGCGGCTGCACGCGCCGCGGCGATGGCCGCGAAGCCGAGTTCCATAGAGTTGCTGCGCCCGTCAAGAACTTCTATGGTCGCTTGTGGATGCCGCTCGAGAACCATGTCGCGAGCGAGCAGTGCCGTCGAGTACGTGCCGCTCATCTTGTCGGAGATGAACACGCCGACAACATCGTCGCCACTGCTCACGCGTTCCTCCATGAGGTCCACGACGTCCTGGACGGCAGGCTGCGAGGTTGTCGGGAAGGAGCGGGTCTGCGTAAGCGCGGCGTAGAACGGTCCGTAGTCTGTGGCGTCATCACTGTAGTTCACTCCGTCGAGCAGCGACGAGAGACTCACTACGCCAAGATCCAGAGCTTCTCGAATCCCGCGCGACACGTACGACGTACTATCGGTGATCACCTTGACGGCCACCAGGACTCCTCAATCGCGAAAGCATGGCGCCCTATTGTCGGCCTACTCGGCCAGACCGTCCAGCGGCAACGACCTTACACTCGGCACTCCCGCAAGTGACGGCACTCGCCTAGACTGGGCGAAGGCATCCATCGATCGGAGGAAGCGATGAACAAACCCGTCCGCGGGTGGGGCGGGACGACCTGGCCACGCTGGAGCATCCTGGTGGCGCTCGTAGTCCTGTCGCTCGGCGCGTCGTACGGCGCGTATACACTGGCCGGGTACTCGTGGGACCAGGTCGTTTCTTACCAGAGTCCCTACACGACGATGTCGGGCATCGACTACGTTGGCGCGCGCCCGAACCTCGACGTGGCGGTGCCCAATGCCGAAGCACGCCGCGTGGTGCTGATCGTGATCGATGGTCTGCGCGATGACGCCTCACGGACGATGGACTCCATCAACGCGTTGCGCGAGCAGGGTGCCGATGTCAGCCTGACCGTGCCACAGCCGAGTCTCTCCTACCCCACGTGGACCACGATCCTCACGGGAGCCCCGCAGCAGATCAGCGGCGTTACCACCAACTGGTACGAAGGCCGCGTACCGGTAGAGACGCTCTTTGATGTCGCGGCGGGCAGCGGCCGCAGCGTCGCGGTTGCCGGACCCGTCGATCTCGAAGCGCTCTACGGCGTTTCCGAAGTCACGAGCGCCACGGCGCTGACCGAGTGGGACGACGCGACGTACATGAGCGACGACATCGTTGACGGTGCGCTCGCATTGAACGCCAGCAGCCCTGCCAACTTCACGTTCGTCCTGCTGCCCGATGTCGATGTGGCGGGACACGCCTACGGCGGCGCGTCGGATGAATACGCGGCAACCGTTGCCAAGATTGACGATGACCTTGCGCGTCTCATTGCAGGCCTCGACGACGGCAGCACGACGTTCGTCGTCCTGCCGGACCACGGCCACACCGACACCGGCGGCCACGGAGGCGGAGAGGCCGCAGCGACCGCAACGTTCGCGGCGTTTGCCGGTCCCGGCGTTGCACAGACGACTGCGGAGGCCAATCTCGAGGACATCGCGCCCACCGTCGCCGTGATCGCTGGCCTGCAGGCGCCGCTCCAGGGCACGGGAACGGCCATCGACGCCATCCTCGCCGACGAAAACGGCAGTTCGCGCGACGCCGACATGGTCCGCGCCGCAGGCATCACACTGGAGTACATCGCGACCGTGCTCGGTGAGGACGGTCTCGCTGACCTCGAGTCCATAGACTCCCCTGCGGCGTTTGCCCGGCTACGTGCAAACGCCGACGCCGAGCGCCTGGCCGCCGAGCGAAGCGGCCGATTGCCGTGGCTCATCGGGGCGATCGTCGCGCTGGCCGCCCTGCTTGTCATCGTGGGAGTCCGCTCCTGGCGCGCGCTCGTCGCGTCCATCTCCGGCGCGGCCGTGTACTTTGGCCTCTACAACGCGCTCTTCTTCCTGGCCCATGACTACGCCTGGTCGCTCTCTACGTTCAACGAGGAGTCCCAGGTAAGCGCGTTCTTCAACGGGCGCATGCTCGAGGCGGCTGGCTGCGGCATCATCGCATGCGCGGTTGCGGCGCTCGTCTATGTGGCGCTCCGCCGCCAACCCCGAGGGCCGCACAGCGGCTATCTCCCCGAGTGGCTCGCCCTCGGCCCAGCGACCATTCTTCTCACGCAGCTTGTCCTCGCCCTCCAGGTGGCCATCTTTGTGTGGCAGTGGGGCGCAAGCGTTGTCTGGATCCTCCCAAACATGCAAGACGCCTTCAAGTACGACCTGGACCTCATCCAGCTCACGGCGCTCGCGGCCGCCGCGCTGCTCGGCGCAGGGATCACCTGGGCAATTGGCCGTCTTCACCCGAGAACGCGGAAAGCGGCGTCGCAATGACGCCGCTTTCCGCTGCCTAGCCCGGCACAGGGCCGGCGTCCGGTGCTGTGCCCCGCGCCGGCCGGGGCACAGGCCTGACCCAGCTAGTGGAACCAGGAGAACAGTCCACCCTCTTCGTCGGGATCATCGGATTCGGCGGGCTCAACGGTGTCCGTGGGTTCAACGGTCCCCGTTGGCTCGATGGTGCCCGTGGGCTCCACTGAGCCAGTGTCCTCGGTACTCGCGAGCCCGAGCCACGACATGAACTTGGTCACCACATCCTGGAGGCCCGATGGCACGTTGGTGCGCTCGCCCGCGTCGAAGGCGGCTTGCATGCGGGCAAGATTCCGCTGAATCCGCGAGAGTGCGTTCTCGATCCCGGTCAGCTTCGGCTCAACGGTCGCGCTGGCCATGACCGAGACGGTTCCCTCTTCCGATTCTGCATCTGACTTGCTCTTGCCGTTCGACTCCGCGTCCTTGTCCTTGTCTTTGTCTTTGCCGTTCGCGTTGCCGTTGTTCGTCGCATCGTCAGTGCTGTCAGTAGCCACGGTTGCGTTGCTGCTGTGACTGTTGCTGTGACTGTTGCTGCTCGGCCTGGCGATCGCCACGCCGGTGGCTGCCAACATCATGACGAGCGATAGAACAAGAACGGCCGCGATCACCCGTCGTGTTCTGTTCATCCAACCACACTCCGTTCTGCATCCGGCGACACTACCCCACATCTCGTATATCGACCCCGCATGCCCGCGTCTGGATGCCTTTGCGACGAGCGCGCGGCCTGTGATCCAGCGCACGGCGTCCAACCAACCGGCGCGGTCCACAAGGAGTCCGCGGATCTCCTCGCCGGGATGCCGACACCCTTACGCCCGACCCCCCTCGATCAGCTTCAGCAGCCACGCCATGTTCGCGCCGAGCCTCTCCATGGTCGCCATGCCCTCGGCGTCCTCGGCAACCGCGCCTTTTGCGCCAGCTACGCCGAGGTTCCAGTAGCTCGAACCAACCGTGATCATCTCGGTGATGCCAAAGAGGTGGTTGATCGAATCCAGCGCGTGGATCGCGCCCGCTCTCCGGTTCACGGCAACAGCCGCGCCTACCTTGCGCTCCAGCATGCCGGAGTTGCCGCGGCCCACGTAGCCCACGCGGTCGACAAGCGCTTTCGTTTCCGGCGTAATGTCGGCGAAGTAGACGGGAGATCCGATAATGATGCCGTCGGCTGCAGCGACTTTGGCGATGCACTCGTTGATCGCGTCGTCGCGCCCGTGGCACCGTTGGTCCTGCATCTCGCGACACATCATGCAGGCCGTGCACCCCTGGACGGGCTGCCCGGCGAGTTCCACAAGTTCGGTCTCGATACCCTCGGCAGCAAGCACCTCGAGGACGCGGGTCAGAAGCATGGCCGTGTTCCCGCCCTTGCGTGGACTGCCGGAAATCGCAACAACTCTCATGAACTGCCTCCATCTACTAGTCTCAGTACCCCATCTGCGGCAAGCACACGCGCGCCTGCCGCGGCCATCTCAACAAACGCACGGTCCCCATCGCCTTCGGCGAGATCCACGGCACGACAGCCATCCCGCACAACCATCACCCGGAGACCTAGACCGAGCGCGTCAAGCGCCGAGTACTTCACGCAGTACTCCGTCGCCAGGCCAAGCAGCACGACCTCCTCAACACCGCGCACGGCGCACCACTCGGCCAGACCGGTCGGGCGCGTACGAGCGTTGTCGAAGAAGCTGCTGTAGCTGTCGACGTCCGGATCGGCGCCCTTGCGCACCACGTGATCGATACCGGCGACGTTCAGCGCCGAGTGAAACGATGCCCCCGGTGTGCCCTGGACGCAGTGGTCGGGCCACAGCACCTGGGGCACGCCGCCCAGCTGCACCATATCGCCGGGCGCCGCTCCCGGATGGCCTGAGGCGAAACTCCCGTGACCGGCAGGATGCCAGTCCTGCGTGGCAACAACAAGCCCGAAGTGCGGCATGAGGGCGTTTGCGACCGGCACCACCCGATCTCCATCCGGCACCGCGAGCGCACCGCCGGGCATGAAGTCGTTCTGAATATCCACGAGCAGCAGCACGCGCATGACGGTCTCCTTCTACGAAGCGGTAAGACCCCGGGCCGCAAGAACGAGCGCCGTCTTGCGCGTCTGCAGGCCGATCTCCATCCCCACCTTGTACACGTGCGGATTGAGGAAACGGCGATGACTCGGGTCCAGGCGGGCAAGACCGCAGAGCGCACGATCGCGTGCCTCGGTGGCCGAGGGCATCTCGGCCACACACCGGCCGCCGATGAAGACCGGCTGCAGGAGTTCCTCGCAGCGGTGCGCCTCAGCGTATGCGGTCCGGCGCGTGGGGTCGAGCGGGTCGACCATGACGCAGGCTCCGGCAGGAGGCTCGAGTTCGTCGTAGATCATGTCGCCGATGAGATCGCCCGCGTCATTGACGTAGCGCCGCACGGCGAGCAGTCCAGGCGTCGTGACCTTCGTCGTTTGCTCCGAGAGCTTCACGCGCGGCTGCCACGCGCCGCCCGGCTCACGGATCGCCGAGAGCTTGTACACGCCGCCGAGCGCAGGCTGGCCGTGAGCGGTGGCGAGCCTCGTGCCCACGCCCCAGATGTCGATCGCCGCCCCCTGCTCCTTCAGGCTCTCGATCGTGTACTCATCGAGCTCGTTGGAGGCGTAGATCCTCGTGTTCTGGAAGCCAGCGTCGTCGAGAAGGTTGCGGGCGTGGTTGGAAAGCCATGCCAGATCGCCGGAATCGATCCTTACACCCGCGAGATCGCAACCCTTCGCGCGCAACCGTCTGCCCGCAACGATCGCGTTGCGCACGCCATCCAAGGTGTCGTACGTGTCCACGAGGAGCACGGCGTTGTTGGGCATCGCATCAACGTAGGCAAGAAAGGAATCCAGTTCCGTGTCAAACGCCATGACCCAGCTGTGCGCATGGGTGCCGCCGACCGGTATCCCAAACCGCTCCCCCGCGAGCACATTCGATGTTGCCATACACCCGCCAACGTACGCCGCCCGGCTGGCCGAGAGTGCGCCATCGGGACCTTGCGCGCGTCGCAGTCCAAACTCAACCACGGGATCGCCCTCGGCGGCGATGCAGACGCGGGCGGCCTTCGTAGCAATCAGTGTCTGGAAATTCAGTGCGTTCAAGAGCGTCGTTTCAACCAGCTGGCACTCGACGATCGGACCCGTGACGCGCACCAGAGGCTCGCCGGGGAAGACGACGGTACCTTCCGGCACGGCAGTGACGTCACCCGTAAACCTGAAGTCCCGCAGCCAGGCCAGGAACACATCGGGGAAGAGCGGCTCGCTGTCGGTCCCGGTGAGCGTTGCGAGATACGCGAGATCTTCCTCGGCGAAGTGCAGGTCCTCGAGATACTCCGCTATCTGCGCGAGACCACACGCGATCGCAAAGCCGCCGTTGAAGGGATTCTCGCGGAAGTAGGCGTGGAAGCATGCGTCCGTTGACGCGATCCCGGCGTGCCAGTACGCGTACGCCATCGTAATCTGGTAGAGATCCGTCAACATCGCACTCGCGCCCGCCGAGCGTGGGTGTTCGCCCATAGACACCCCCTTCGCGTTGCCACCACCATGCACCTAGCATAGCAGCGGCAACGCGATCGCGGGGGCGTTATCCGAGCAGTCCTCGGGTGCGCGGAACCTGACCCGCGTCCGGTGCGCGCTGGCCGGTGCGGCCGTCTCCTCCTACCTACGCATCCATCCCCATGAAGTCAACGAGATACGTGTCACCGCTCTTGATGATCTCGAAGTCCTCCTGATACTGACTCTCGCTCCACTCGGCAGAGTCAAGCAGCCGGACGAAGAGCAGATAGACGCCATCTTCAGTCACGGCCGCCTCGGTCATCTGCGCAAAGGTCACGGCGGCGCCGGGGTCGCGCAGGTAGTTCTCGGGGTGCTCGGCGAGGTCCTCTCTGAGACGGTCGGTGCCCATCGCGGCGAGCGCGTCGAGGTCACCCGCGTACTGGGCGCGGATGAACGCCATCGCGAGCGTCTGGACGGCGTCATTGACCTCGGCGGGAAGATCTCCGGGGGTCGTGTCGATAACGGGCACGTCTTCGCCGCCGATCTCCTCGATGCGTATTGTGAGCTCGTCCACCTGCTGCCGGAGGTCCGCATTCTGCGCTTCGAGCGCGTCGATCTCCTGTACGAGCGGCACGGGCAGCTGCCGGGCGATGGCGGGCACCGCAAGCGCGCTCATCGAGCCGAGTGCGAGCACCGCGGCCGCCGCAGTGGCGACGCGCCAACGCCAGAGCCCACGCGCCAGGGGCATTCGGCGCCCCGAGGGTACAGAAGCCTCGGGCGCTCCGGCCTGGACCGGCGCAACGTCAGGCGCATCTGCCGCCTCGAGCGCCGACTCGAAGTGCTCGACCGGCTCGAACGCCTCCCCGAGCGAGCGGAGCCGGCCAACGAGCACCTGCAGACGCACGGCCGCGGCCTGGCAGTCACCGCACTCGGCGAGATGCCTCTCTACCTCGCGCGCCTGCGCGTCCGGCAGCTCTCCCGCGCTGTAGGCGTCCAGTAGTTCGCGGACATCCGGGCAGTTCATCGCTGTACCTCCTGTTCGATCTGTGGCGTCATGGCCACTTCGAGCGCGCCAAGGGCGCGGTTGATGCGCGATTTCACGGTGCCGGCCGGGCATCCGAGCAACGTAGCGATGTCGTCGACCGTGAGGTCTCTGAAGAAGCGGAGCGCGATCACCTGGCGGTGCTCCAGTGAGAGACCCTGGAGCGCGTGCATCAGGTCCATATGCGCCTCGGCACCATGCAGGGTGAACGCACCGGCATCCTCAACCTCCTCCACCAGCACCGTCCGCGCGCGCCGCCTCAGAAATGTGTTGCACTTGTTCACGAGAATCCGAGAGATCCACGCCCCGAAACGCTCGGCGTCGCGAAGCGTCCAGAGCTTGGCGTACGCCTCGGCAAACGTGTCCTGCACGAGATCGGAGGCATCCCATTGGGACCGGGTCATCGCATACGCCGTAGCGTAGAGCGATCGCTCGTGCCGCCGAACAAGTGTGTCAAACGCACCCGCGTCACCACCGCGCGCGCGGGTGACCAGATCGGATTCGGTCATCGGGCCTCCTTGCCTTCATTGCTGTAGACACACGGACACCGCGAAAGGTTCCCCGGCGTGCGTCGCCCATCGGGACTATCTTCGCAGAACGCTCTTGACCCGTCGCGGCGGGAGCCCTATCTTGCGTTCTATATCCTACTATTTTGGTCAGTCTTATCGGAGTGATGAATATGAGACTCTCGGCGAGAAGCGAATACGGACTGCTGGCGCTCGTGGACTTGACCGTCGGCTACCCGGCCGCGCCGGTGGCGGCGCGCGACATCGCTGAGGCCCGCGGCATCCCACAAGCGTTTCTTGAGCAGCTTCTCGCCGACCTGCGGCGCGCCGGCCTCGTGCGCGCGACGCGCGGCGCCCACGGCGGCTTCACGCTCGGCCGCTCGCCGGCCGAGATCACCGCACTCGACATCGTCGAGGCGCTCGAAGGCCCGATCGAGCCGTCCGTCTGCACCCGCGCATCCTGCGGTGCGGGCGAGCACTGCGCCGCGCTCAGTGTGTGGTCCGACGTCTCGGACTCGATCAGGGACGCGCTTGGCTCGTTCACGCTCGACACGCTCGCCACACGTCAGGCATCGCTGGACCGCACACCCCTTACCTGCACATCACGAAAGGACGCCTGAGTCATGCCCCGCTCCGTCTACCTGGACTGCGCCGCAACCACGCCCACCGATCCGC
>Ga0068714_10007239_pt1 | contig 10875 bp, 9 predicted proteins | sample MTBNYHSulfiMetaG_FD_62988 | JGI IMG/M metagenome (GOLD analysis project Ga0068714, IMG submission 62988) | Enrichment culture microbial communities from rom New York Harbor, USA that are MTBE-degrading - MTBE-NYH (New York Harbor Sulfidogenic)... | ecosystem: Environmental > Aquatic > Marine >...
AACAAACCCCTGCCGGATTGGGAACTCTCCAACCCGCTGCGCGCCGCGAACCGTGCCATGCTTCTGTGGCCGCTGGTGATCGGGCTGGGGCTGCTCTCCGCGGGCAATAACACCCTTGCTATGCTGGCCCTGCCGCCCATCCAGATTGTGGCGCTTGGCCTGCCGCTGTGGTGGCTGGTGGAAATGGGACGCGCCGGGCTTAAATCACGAAGTCCACAACGCGACTGGGGGATGATCAGCTTCGGGCTGACCGTCACCTCCACCATCACCCTGATCGCGGAGGTGCTTGTGATTATCGCTGCCGGACTACTGGCCACGGTATGGCTCTCGACCCGGCCGGAGTTGTTGGATGAACTCAACCGCATCGGGCAGCGGCTGGCGTATTCCCGCATGAATCCGGTCATCATCGAGCGCGTCCTCACCCCCATCCTGAGCAACCCAGCCGTGTTGTTTGGCATCATCGCCTTCAGCGCCGGGATCGTCCCCCTGCTGGAGGAGTTTATCAAGCCGCTGGCCCTGTGGGGACTGTCCGGCAAGCGGCTCACTCCGGCCGAAGGCTTCGCGATGGGCGCCATCTGTGGAGCCACCTTTGCCTTGTTTGAAAGCCTGGGCATGTTCCTCTCGCCGGGCGCGGCAGAAAGCTGGGGTTTATTGATCCTTGGGCGCACTGGCACTGGCATCCTGCACACGGTGACCAGCGCGGTGATGGGCTGGGGATTGGCTTCAGCCTGGAGCCAGCAAAAATATTGGAGCCTGGGCGCTGCTTACCTGATCGCCGTCAGCATGCACGGTATCTGGAACCTGTTCGGGATGCTCTCGGGCTTCGGGATGCTGATCAGCCCGGATGCCAGCGCTGCTAACCTGAATCTTGCTTCCCGGTTGGGGATGATTGCGCCGGTTGCCCTGCCTGTCCTGGCAATCACCCTGCTGGCAATTTTCTTCGGCTTCAACCGCCGCCTGCGCGCGGTTGAATAAAATCATTTTAATTTCCAATCCCTTCAGAACATAAAAACACCGGATGGTGAGCCACCAAACCGTGGCTGCTCCTCAGGAGATCACTTAAGGTGCGGCCTGTGCGCAGCCTAACGCATCGCGAGCCTGCTCCAGCGCGGAAGTCTTCGCAAAGGAAGAGTCTGTGGTCTCCTGCTCAAGCCGTTTCCACAACCTGCACAGAGAAGTATCCATCTTTTCGGTCAGTTGGTCTGCTTCCAGAGTCAGTTCAAGCGCCCGATCCCAATCGCCGGTGCGGGCAAAAGCTTCAATGAAGGGGATCCACTCCGCGCCGTGTCTCGGGGAAAGCCCCAGCGCGGCAGCCTGACCAGCCAGCTCCACCGCCCTGTCCCAATCCTCGTACTGCCGGGCCAGATCGGCTTTCTCAAAATAGGAACACCAGTCCCGTTTGGGCTCCGGCCCAAAGAGCTGCCGCAGCGCAGCCCGGTCGATCCCCTCTCGCGCCAGGATCTGCCCCGGGTTGGCCAGCAGCCACAGATTCTCTTCTCCCTCTTCCATCACCAGCGTGTCGCGGTAAACCGGGTCCAGCACCCGCAAACACCCACGGGAGGGGTTATAGCTGACTGCCATCGCGTCGGCCACTGTGCCTTCGTACTTCACATTGCGGAGGTCATAGCGGATGCTATCATCCGGGTCCAGATCGATGAGATCATCCACAGACCAGGTGCGCGGGGCGCTGATCCACCAGTAGGGAACCTGCTCCGGAGTGATTTCTTCCGTGTAGAGGGTGTTAAGGGCAAAACCAATCGAATAATCCGCCACATAGCTGAACGGCACTCCGGGGCCGGCGATTACTGTGCCCGGCTCCAGCGCGGGCGCGCGCCAGCTCAACTGCCAGTAATATTCTCGTTGAATTTCCCAAAACAGGCTGTATTTGTGGATGGTCTGGGTGTGGGTGGCAACAGAAAGCCCCACCAGGATGCTCAACAATGCGGCCCGGCGCCGGGGGCCCCGCACCAGCCAGAAAACCAGGCTCACCAGCAGCACCGCCACCCCCCACATCATCCCCAGCGAAAACCGGTCCGACCAGGTGCCCACCGAGGCCTGGCGGTCGGTGATCCACACCGGCAGACCGCCCAGAATGAGCGCTGCGGCTCCGGTCAGGATGCTCTGCCTGGCGAACCGCCACTCACTCTCCGCGGGGAGTTCCTCGCGGGTGCTGCCGCGCAGGTCAACCCAACCCACCAAAACAGCCGCGGCCAGCCCCAGCCCCCACGAGAACAGGTTGATCGTTTCATCCAGTGAGACCGCTTCCGGCTCGAGGGCGGCCAGCCACACAAAAATGCTCTCGTAGATCGAATCGCTGAGGGCCAGCTCCGCAAACCGCCGCAGCGCGCCGAACGGGTCCTGCGGGAAGCGTTCCAGCAGGATGGGACTGTTGGGGTCGATTTCAGGCAGCAGGGCCGGGTACACAAAAAAGCGGAAAGCCATAAAGCCAATCAGCGGCAGCCAGTAAGGCAGCCAGCGCCGCAGCACCTGCCTGGCGGTGGCCGCTCGTGAATCCTCCCGCGGGCGCCGCAGCAGGATCCACAACAGCGCCGGGCGCAACAGTTCCAGGCCGACAAAATACTCCATGATAAACATGTGCACGGTGGAAAACAGCAGGGCCAGCGGAGTATATACCCAAAAACGGCGTGGTTCGCGGACAGCCTGCACCATAAAGGCCAGTGAAAAAGCGAACAGGGCCGCGGCGATGAAGTGCTGGCTGTAGGCCACCGAGACCGGCTGCTGGAGAAAGCCGGGAAAAACGGCCAGCAGCATCCCGATCCAGTGGACTTCCCGGCGGCGCTCCGGCCAAGTACCGCGCAGCGCCCAGCAAAAGCCCAGGATGGCCGCCCAGCGCGCCAGCAGGGTGAACATCTGCCAGCGCAGCGGGTAAAGCTCCAGCACCGGCATGGTCACCGAATAGGTCCAGGCTGAGAAAGGACGGTCATAGATAAAATAATCCCAATAAGCCGAAGGGCTGCTCTGGTGAGAGAGGAAGATTGCCTGCCAGTCATCCCAGTAAAAGCCCAGCCGGGGGAACTGGATGCCGTAGGTCAGCAGCATGATTGCCAGCAGAAGCGCCGGGTAAAACCAGTTTCTGGTGAAGAGTTTCTCTAAACGTTTCATCTTTCTAAAAAATCCTACAAAGTGTTTTCTCTTTGCGGGTTAGCGGCTAGAATCATACCATGTTCTGCAAATGTGGTGATTCGCGATGACGCGAACCGGTTTTGTATGGGTCATCCTGGCCTTTACTGTGTACGGCCTGGTGCATTCGAGCCTGGCCTCGCTGCGCGCCAAAGCGCTGGCCGAGCGCTGGTTTGGCCCGGGGGCGCGGCGCTGGTACCGGCTGTTCTTTAACTTCCAGGCTGCCGCCACCTTCCTGCCCATCCTCGCCCTGGTGGGGCTGCTGCCGGACGCGCGCATCTACGCCATTCCGCTCCCCTGGGTGCTGGCCACCGCTGCCCTGCAGGCGGTCTGCGCGGCCGGGCTGCTGGTGGGGGTCATCCAGACCGGCGCGCAGCATTTTCTGGGACTGCGCCAGCTGTTTGGCAAAGACCTGGGCGACCACCCCGACACGCTGATCGTCAAGGGCTTCTACCGCTGGGTGCGCCACCCGCTGTACACCTTCGGCCTGGTCTTCATCTGGCTGACCCCCATCATGACCTGGAACCTGCTGGCCTTCAACCTGGGGGCAACGGCCTATATTCTGGTCGGGATCATCTTTGAAGAGCGCAAGCTGGTGCTGGCCTTCGGCGAACAGTACGCCGCCTACCGCCGCCAGACTCCCATGCTGGTGCCGGGGTTGAAACTGAACCGCAAGCAATAACACTCCCCACCCAATGTCATTCTCTCCAACTTGCAAAAACGCCGGAATTTTCGCGGCTAAAATCATCTCACGCAAAGCCGCAAAGGGCGCAAAGGTTTTTAATTGGTAAACGGCTGCCCGCGCTGCTTCGGAGCGTTTTCCGAATAAGAGACGAGGAGGTTGCCGCACCGCCGGAAAAGCGTCCGGCGGTTCGCAACGACACGTGGAGAACCGGCGTTCAAGGCCAACCAGTGGGGGATTTGTTTTTTTTTCTGAAACAATTCGAAACAATTCCTTTTCTCCAAAACCAGCATAATTTCTTTCAACGCGATGGCGCAGGGGCGCAAGGGCGCAAAGTTTTAAGGGTTTGACTGTTCATGGTGATCGATTCGCTCTATGGATCATCCCGAAAAGAAATGCGCGAATAACACGTGGTGGGTGATTGCACGAAGGCAGCAGAGCACTGCGTGGGGCAGAAGGATTTGATTTGCTTTTATGAAACAATTCGGAACAATTCCTTTAATCCACAGGGGCAAGGACCCGTTTTGTTTTTGCGCGCATATCGACGAGGACGGCCTGTAAGGCGCTGCTTAACGCTGGTTGAGATTCATTGCCAAATATCAGGAACCGGGCTTTCAGCATGTTGGTGAGGCTGGTGGAGGCCATGCTGAGGACGCGGAGCAGCCCGGCAGCGTTGTGGTGGGTGGAGTAGAGGCCGTGTTTGAGGGCGTTGGTATTGCCGACGGGGGCGCCACGGCGGTGTTTTGGGGAAAGCGGGGCAAAGGATGCGGTTTCCTGCTCCAAGTGTTTTCCTTCTGTTTTGAAAGATTCAAAAGAGACAAACCATTATAGAACATATATTCTATTAAGTCAAGAGTCAATTTTTTTGGATTTTTGGTTTACCGACAGAGCGCGAAGGTGACAAAGAGGAAACTACACAACATTACTGCAACGGGAAGGTTGCCACACCGCCGGAATTGTCGCGGCTAAAATCATCTCACGCAAAGCCGCCAGGGGCGCAAAGGTTTTTAATTGGTAAGCGGCCGCCCGCGCTGCTTCGGAGCGTTTTCCGAATAAGGGACGAGGAGGTTGCCACACCGCCGGAAAAGCACCCGGCGGTTCGCAACGACACAAAAGGGGGTCCGCGTTCTGCTCCACACCCCTGACTCGTGTCATTGCGAACGAGTGTAGCGAGTGCGGCAATCTCCAACCCGCAAAAACGAGAACGCCAAGTTGTCTGCAGAAGGATGATCAGCACCCCAAGGTTGGGATTGGCAAGCAGACGCCAAAAACAAACCCTGTATCCGCTTGCGTTTGGAAATGCATAGTCATATAATGTGATTACTTATCAGTGAGGTAGTTTATCGGTTAATGGTGAGCGGAGAGCTTGCCATTTTTGTTTTTTCCTTTGAAATTATCTGTTTATTATCCTTCACAGGTTTGTTATACAGGATAATTACAGTATTTCTAACAGTTGGGCAGATAAAAATCACCTTGCAACTAACCAATCCATGATTAACGAACATTTTTTGGAGTCTTGAAATGCAAATCATAAATTTACTCTCTGAGGTGGTCATTTTATTCTTCTGTATATTCTTGATTGGATTAGCAATAGCGATCGTGATAAAGCCAAAACGTGCCGAACAATTTCTTAGTTCTTATGCCAGTTCAGCACGCGCACACTACACAGAACAGATTGCGCGCTTAATTGTTGGTATAGCATTTATTGTTCTTGCTCCCTACATGTGGTACTCGAATCTGTTCAATCTTTTTGGCTGGATTCTCATTGTTACTACCATCGGGTTACTACTTATCCCTTGGCAATGGCATCACAAGTTTGGCGAATGGGTTATTCCTTTAACACTCCGCTATATGAATTTTTATGCGTTTGGTGCTTTCTTGCTTGGCGCACTTATTCTCTGCAGTTTATCCAAAGTTCTGGTCTCATGAATAATTCACAGATAAAATCTAGCCATTTCAGAAGTACTCTCTGGATTCAGTAGGAGAGTCTTGCACAAGCGGTGTCTGCCCAACAAAGCGTGCAATGGACGCTGGGGATTCTGCGGCCTTTTCAGGCATTTTCCTACGTCATAGTCTTCGGCTTAGCCGTCCCCGCCTCAGCACAGGTGATGCGCAAACCGTTGGGCGACAAAAAAGATGATTTTGAAATAAGGGATTGAAAGCAATGGAAAAGAAGAAGAAACTTGTCGCCGCCAAGAAAACAGTTTACACGGTTGGTTATCTTCGCTCGGTATCATGGCACGCTCTAAAAGAGGCCAAGGAAATTAAAGAGGAATCCTATCTCAACCTTATGGCTTCACTGGTATTCTCTGCATTTACTATTGAAGCCTATCTCAATCATTTGGGAGCAAAGATTATCCCTTTTTGGTTAACAATTGAAAGAAACTTAAGTCCATCAAAAAAACTCGAAATAATTGCTGTACAAATGGCAAAGCCTATTGACTATGGACATCGACCGTTTCAGTCGTTCAAATCGATTTTTCAACTTAGAGATCTTCTTGCACATGGTAGAACAGAATACTTGGCTGAAGAAACCATACAAATTTTAGCTGATGGAGACGAACCCAAATTACCTAAAGCAGAATGGCAGAAACAGGTTACGATTGAAAAAGTACAGCGATATTTTGATGATACAAAAGAAATCATAGAATATTTGCATAGTGCATCTGGTTTAGATGTCAATCCACTTTTTGTGCCTGAAACTTCCGGTTGGAAAATATCTCCGATAGACGATGAAAGAAAAGCATGATTTCAATGCCACCCAACACAGCGTACACCTGTCATGTGGGATTAGCTCCGAAGGGCGGTGGCGCGGTTTGTATGTGGCAGTGAGAGCGGCCTGGTTTTTTCTGAATTGGTGGGTTACGGGACAGCAGGGAGTCCGAATGATCCTAAGACGCCTATCCGTCCATTCACCCACCCTCACTCTAAAGTTGGATGGCACCCTTGTTTCAGTAGGATTGGAAATATAATGAATTGTGAAACGATCTATCACTACACAACTGTCTCAGGTCTTATCGGTATTGTCACGCACCGCGAAATATGGGCATCTGACTGCCAATTTTTAAACGATGGAACCGAGCTGTCATACGCTGAAGATATCTTTCGCAAAGAAGTGCAAAAGCTCAATCTGCCACCGCTTACAAATGGTGGCTATTTAATTGCTGGCCCATCAATATGGCTTTTCCGCATGTTTATTGCTTGCTTCTGTGAAGATGGCGACTTGCTTAGTCAGTGGCGAGGTTACGGAGCGGATCAAGGCTACGCAATTGGTTTTGACACAGAGATACTAAGGTCTCTCAATATAGGTGAGGTTAGCCCAGTGCAGTATGGAATCGTGAATCCATCGGAGTATTTTAAACAAGAACTTGATGATGCTAATCATATTTCTGGCCATCCTGGAGTATCGGAATGGTATGCATCCGAGCGATTACTCCCACGGTTAGCACGTGTGAAGCATCCAGGCTTCGCTGAAGAGCGTGAGTGGCGGATATTAAAACAAGTGCCATTCTATGATCTATCCTCACAAGAAGTGAATACTCAATTCCGACCATCTCCAATGGGACCAATCGCGTATCTTGTTTTACCCTTTCCGCCCGATTGCCTCCGCGAGATTGTAATCGGTCCAGGAAGCCATACCGAAACTCATAAAGCTGCTATAAAAAACCTGCTCAGAATCAATAATCTTCCGAGCGTAAACGTTCGCATCTCCAATGTACCATTTCGGAGATAAATACGGCTGCCCAACACCAGTTCCAGCGGACAGTGGCTCTGCTGTTCACGTAAGCCATTATCCAAACACAAGGTAATATATACCCCTGAACTGAATTTAATAGTCGCTTGATTAGTAGTTCGAGCCCACTTCAAACAGACCTTTTATAGGCAACGCACTCCATCAGGGATGTGCCTCTTTGATTGTAAATGCCGGTGAGAGTGGGTTTTGGTTCTATAGTGTCAGAGTACACCACATCGGAACTTGCACCTGCGGGGATTACTCTCTTTACTCTTTTTCCTTTCGAGGCAGCCCGTTTTTGGAGTGGCGCGGTTTGTTTGTGACAGCGCGCGGATTGGGTTAAGCAACCAAAACAAAGTGAATAAATTTCAAAATGACAAACGAACCCCAACAGCCTCCGAAAATGTTGGGTTCAGCAGGCCAACGAACCATTTCAACCTCATCTGCCATCCTGACATCGTCTCTCCCCCCATGCCGGTGAGGGGGAACCTTTTGCCGCCGGGCTTCGTCTGATTTATATAAGAAAATTGATAAAAAATAACTGGATCATGATTTCAGGAGAAAACACATGAAAATCTTAAAAGCCTCAGCAGCTTTATTACTGGTTACCGCGATCATCCTGTCCGGCTGCGCGGCGGCCGGCACCCCCACCTTGGACGGCACAGGCTGGGTGATGACCAACATGGGCGGCCAGGCCGTCCTGGCGGACACCACCGTCACCCTCATCTTTGAAGACGGGCAGTTGGGGGGCAGTGACGGCTGCAACCTGTACGGCACCACCTATGAGACCAAAGGGTCGTCCCTCGCCATCGATACCAGCATGATGATGAGCACCCTGATGGGCTGCCCCGAGCCGGTCATGGAGCAGGCTTCCGCCTTCACCACCCTGCTCGCCAGGGTAGAATCGTACCGGGTGAAAGACGGCACCCTCGAGCTGCTGGATGGCAGCGATCAGGTCCTGGCGACCTTCGAAGCGCAGGGTGACGCGTAACAGACGCCGTCAGGCCATTCCAGATGGAAACTCAAAGCCGGGTTTTTCGAAATCCGGTTTTTGTTTCCTTTTCACCCTTCCACCACCCTGCAGAACCGGGCAGGAATTGTCGGGCAGGGATCGGCAATTTCCGGTATCATACCAGCATACAAATCAGAAAGGAAGTCACAAAGTGGATTCGCTGGAACGCATGAACCGGGCGCTGGCCTACATTGAAGAACAGCTTGCCGGTGAGATCGACTTCAAGCAAGTTGAAAAGCTGGCGCTGTGCTCGGAGTATCACTTCCGGCGGATGTTCTCTTTCCTGGCCGGGGTGCCGCTTTCGGAGTATATCCGCCGCAGGCGCCTGACGCTGGCGGCCTTTGCGCTGGCGAAGGGCGGCGCGCTGGTGCTCGATACGGCCCTCAAATACGGGTACAGCTCGCCGGACGCTTTTACCCGGGCTTTTTACAGCCTGCATGGGGTCACCCCCGCCGAGGCCAGGAACGCCGGGCAGCCGCTGAAAGCCTATCCCCGGATGACCTTCCAACTGGTGATCAAAGGAGTGAATGAAATGAAGTATCGCATGGTAGAAAAAGAACCCTTTTATATCGTCGGGTTAATGAAAAGAGTCCCGTTGATCTATGAAGGCGCCAATCCGGAAATTGACGCCATGTGGCACAGCCTGGATATGGACACCATCACCACCCTCAAGGCTCTTTCCAACGTGGAGCCCAGGGGGATGATCAGCGCCTCGACTAACTTCTCCGAAGGCAGGCTGGACGGCGGCGAGCTGGACCACTACATCGGGGTGGCGACCACTCTGGAAAGCCCGGAAAACCTGGCCCGTCTGGAAGTGCCCGCCTGCACTTGGGCGGTGTTCGAGTCGGTGGGTCCCTTCCCGGAGACCCTGCAGAACACCTGGGGCAGGATCTACGCCGAATGGTTCCCTTCATCCGGCTACGAACAGGTGCGGGGCCCGGAAATCCTGTGGAACGCGAACAAAGATGTCGAGTCCCCGACCTTCAGAAGTGAAATCTGGATCCCGGTCAAGAAAGGGAAATAAAACGCTGGATTATCGCTGGCCCCCAACAGATCGAATCTGTTGGGGGCCAACTGTTTAAGAATCCGGTCACGCCACCAGTTTTATCATCTTAAGCCGGGCATAAACCCATGGTCCGTACATGGCTTTCCAGAGATTCTTCACTTCGCTCAGCATGGCCAATCTGGAACATAGCGGCACAGAACAACATTGACAAATCCCCAAAAAACCCGATAATGGAAACGCGCTGTACCGCGCGCCCAACTTTTACCCTTATCGAGGAAGCCCATGCCCAGCACGCCCACCCGCTCTAACCTGACCCGCGGCTATCCGGTCGCCCTGACCAGCGCGGCCGTCTTATCCACGACCGCCATCTTCATCCGCCACCTGACGCAGACCTACCAGCTGCCCTCGCTGATATTGGCATTCTGGCGGGAATTTTTTGTGGCACTGACCCTGGCGGCTGTGCTGGCGTTCAAAGCCCCGGCCCTGCTGCGCGTCCCGCGCCGGCACGCCGGCTACCTGGCGGCCTACGGGCTGGTGCTGGCGTTCTTCAACAGCCTGTGGACGCTGTCGGTGGCCCTCAACGGGGCGGCCGTCTCGACGGTGCTGGTGTACAGTTCGGCGGGTTTCACCGCCCTGCTGGGGTGGTGGCTGCTCAAGGAGCGCCTGGGGTGGGCCAAGCTGCTGGTGGTTTCGCTGACCCTGGGGGGCTGCGTGCTGGTCTCAGAGGCTCTGGACCCGGCCGCCTGGCGGGTCAACCTGGGCGGCATCCTGACGGGGGTGATTTCCGGGCTGCTGTACGCGGTTTACAGCCTGATGGGACGCTCGGCCTCGCAGCGCGGGCTGAACCCATGGAGCATCCTGCTGTACACCTTCCTCTTCGCCGCGCCGTGGCTGCTGACGGCCAACCTGGCGACGGGGGGCGTCCTGCCGGGGTCGGCAGCCCGCCCGGCTGACATGCTATGGCTGGGAAATGCCTGGGCTGGATGGGGCATCCTGTTCCTGCTGGCGGCAGGGCCAACCCTGCTGGGTTACGGGCTGTACAACGTCAGCCTGAGCCTGCTGCCCTCGAGCGTGGTCAACCTGATCGCCACCTCCGAGCCGGTCTTCACCGCCGTGATCGCCTATGTGCTGCTGGGTGAGCGCCTGACGCCCCCGCAGCTGTGGGGCAGCGCGCTGATCCTGGCGGGGGTGGCCTTTTTGAGGATCTACGAAGGCTGGCTGGCCGGGCAAAAAGTGCCAGTGAGTGAGACTTGATTAAATCTGACAGAAAGCCGCAAATATATAAAGCGCTTTCTTGGCGT
>Ga0068714_10007242_pt1 | contig 10873 bp, 9 predicted proteins | sample MTBNYHSulfiMetaG_FD_62988 | JGI IMG/M metagenome (GOLD analysis project Ga0068714, IMG submission 62988) | Enrichment culture microbial communities from rom New York Harbor, USA that are MTBE-degrading - MTBE-NYH (New York Harbor Sulfidogenic)... | ecosystem: Environmental > Aquatic > Marine >...
GAGAGGCAGATCACCGCCCGAAGGCCCAGCTCCCGGCAGACGTGGGCCACCGCCCGGCCGTGGTTGCCGGTGGAGAAGGCGATCACCCCCCTCTCCCGCTCCTGGGGGGTCAGGGAGAGGATCTTGCTGGCCGCGCCCCGGATCTTGAAGGAGCCGGTGGGCTGGAGCGACTCCGGCTTGAGGTGAACCTCCACCCCGGCCAGGTCGGACAAGGCCGGTGAATGGATCAGGGGGGTCCGCTTGACCAGGCGGTCCATCCGTTGCCGGGCGGCGTAGATATCGGCCAGGGTCAATACTGGTTCGGACATGGCAAGACAACCTTTTTTAATGGGCTCCTATCCCGGATATTTCACAATTCGAGTTGGCCGCAGATGCAAAGCGCGGGACACGAGGCTATAGTCCCCCTATGCCGAGTGTCACGCAACGCAGCAGATGCGGCTAAATCGGCTCGCCCGAAGGGTGAAGAACGCCAAACTTTTCCCAACGGCCGAGGGGTACAAACTGTCACCAGGCAAAACTGCCTCAAAACTAACTTACCTATTAAAATTACTTATTTTTCATCTTCACTTTTTGGCGGTCTTCATAAAATTTTCGGGCTAAACGGATCAAGGTCCTTAAAAGCACCTCGGCGCAGAGCCCGACGTCCCCGGGCGAGGTCTCCTCCTCGGGGCAGTGGCTCCGGCCGGCCCGGCTGGGGGCGAAGATCATGGCCGAGGGGACGTATTGCCCCATTACCTGGGCGTCGTGCCCGGCCCCGGAGGGCAGGGTCAGGTACTCCACCCCGGCCTCCCGGGCCGCCTCGGCGGCCACCCCCAGGATCCCCCGGTCAAAACGGACCGGGTCGATCTTGAGCAGCGGCCTGATCACCAGCCCCACCCCGGCCGCGGCCGCCTCCCCGGCGGCCGCCCGCTCCAACTCCCCCTCCAGGTGCGGCAGCAGCTCCGCCTGAACGGCCCGGAAATCCACGGTGAAGTAGACCGAGCCGGGGATGACGTTCTCGATTCCCGGGTCGGCCTTGAGCAACCCCACGGTCATCAGGGCCTGGTCGTCGCTTAAGCCGTCGAAGCGGTCCTTGATCCGGGTGATTATGGCCACGGCGGGGAGCATGGGGTCCCGCCGGCCGGCCATGGGCGAGCCGGCGTGGTCCCGCCGGCCGGTCAGGGTCAGGCCGAAGCGGTAGTTCCCCTTGACCAGGTCCACCAGGCCCACGGAAACACCGGCCCGGTCCAGGATCGGACCCTGCTCGACGTGGAGCTCGACAAAGGCCTTGATCTCGGCCGCCGGCCGGGCCGCCTCCCGGATCCGGGCCGGGTCCAGCCCGGCCCTGGTCATGGCCTGGGTCAGGGGCAGGCCCGACTCGTCGGCCGCCCGGTCCAGGTCGGCCGGGCCAAGCCGGCCGGTCAGGGCCAGGCTGCCCAGGAAGCCCAGGAACCTCTCCTCCTCGTCGCTGAAGGCGACCACCTCCACCGGATGGTCCAGGCCGATCCCCCGCTCCTGCATCGTCCGGAGGCACTCCAACCCGGCCAGGACCCCCAGGGCCCCGTCATAGGCCCCGCCGGCCTCGATGGTGTCCAGGTGGGAGCCGGTCAGGACGGCCGGCCCGGCCCCGCCCAACCGGCCGAAGATGTTGCCGGCCTGGTCCACCCGGACGGCCAGCCCGGCCGCCCTGGCCTTGGCCTGGAACCAGGCCCTGGCCTCCAGCTCGGCCGGGGAGAAGGCCTGGCGGGTAAGGCCCCCGGAAGGCAGGCGGCCGATGCCCGACAGCTCCTCCAGGTCGCCCAGGAGCCGATCCAGGTTGATCATTCGTCAGCCGTGGAGCCGCTTCTTGGTTGCCCCAAAAAAGTTCATGATCAAGGCCGCGGCCATCATCGAGGTGATGCCGCCCTGGTCCAGGGGCGGGGCCACCTCGACCACGTCCAGGCCCCGGACCTTGGGGTGCCGGCCGATCCGCCAGACCGCCTCCAGGGCCTGGTAGGCGGTCAGGCCGCCGGGGTTGGGGGCGCAGGTTCCCGGGGCCACGCTCAGGTCCAGACCGTCGATGTCGATGCTCAGGAAGATGGCCTCCGTGCCCTCGGCCGCCTTCTCCAGGGCCTCCTCCACCACCTCCTCGATACCCCGCTGGTGGACCTCCCGGGCCGGGATGACCCTCACCCCCTTCTCCCGGCAGTAGTCCCGGTAGAACCGGGAGTTGAGCCAGCCGTTGATCCCGATCTCGACCAGGTTCTCCGGCCGGACCGGGTTGTCCGGCTCCTCCATCAGCCGCCTGAAGGGGGTCCCCGAGGAGACCTCGCCGTGATGGGAGATCCGCACGTCCAGGTGGCCGTCGATCATGATCACCCCGACCTTGCCCGGGGTGACGTTGATCAGGGACTTGACCGTGGGGTAGCTGATGGAGTGGTCGCCGCCGATGATGACCGGGATCAGCCCCAGCTTGTAGATCTCGGTCACGACCAGCTCGATCCGCTCATGGGTCCCCAGGACGTCGGTCTGGAGGACGTCGATGTCCCCGAAGTCGGCCAGGCTGAATCCGGTCGACAGGTCCACGTCGACCCCGGGGTCGTAGACGTTGGAGAAGACCAGGGCCGAGCGGACCCCCTGGGGGCCGAAGCGGCAGCCCCGGCGGCCCATGACCGCCGTGTCAAAGGGGATCCCCACCAGACCGACGTCGGCCCTCTCGGCCGTGCGCCAATCGACCATGACGTCGGCCAGGCCGACGTCGTACTCGTCAGGAACCCAGTTGCTGGGCCGGGCAACGTCGATCAACAGGGCCGCGGCCGGGGGACTCAGGTGCATGGCGCTCTCCTTCTTCCAGACTTCTTCAAGCAGCCGGCCTATCCCGGGTATCTCAAGAAGTCAGCCAAGGGAAAAAGAAACCAGAGAGACAGCTCAAGTGGACTTGGTGACCAGGGGATGGCCGTCCATGGTTATGGTTTGGACCGGCGATGGCTGAAAACATTTTGGCGGACATCATGAAATTACCGGGCTAGCCTCCCATGCCGGTATTGGGCAAAAACAGGGCGATCTGGGGGAAGACCACCAGGATGACCGTCACCAGGAGGAGGATGGCGATAAAGGGTGGGGTGTGGCGGATCACCTCCAAGTATGGTCGTCGGAAGATTAGCTGGGCGGTGAAGATGTCGCAGCCAAAGGGCGGGGTGGCCGAGCCGATGGCCGCCTGGAGGGTGACCAGGGTCCCCAGAAGGATTGGGTCCACCCCGGCCTTGACCACGTAGGGCTGGAAGATGGGGCTCAGGATGTAGATGGCCACGATGGGGTCGACGAACATGCAGGCGACGAAGTAGGAGACCACCACGATGAAGATGACCCGGAGGATGGACGGGTCCGGCCCGAAGAGGAGGGGCATGAACGACTGGGGGATCCTCAGGAAGCTGATCATCCAGGAGAAGGCCTGGCCGGCCCCCACCAGGATGAAGACCACCCCGGTGATGACCCCGGTCTGGAGGAAGGCCTCGGAAACCACCTGCCAGGTCAGGCTCCGGTAGACCACCAGCTCCAAAAAGAGGGCGTAGGCCACCGAGACCGCGGCCGCCTCGGTGGGGCTGAAGATGCCGGTGTAGATCCCCCCGACGATGAGAACCGGGAAGCCCATCACCGGCAGCCCATCCTTGATGGAGGCCTTTCTCTCCCGCCAGGAGGCCTTGGGCAGCAGGCCCACCTGCCTGGTCTTGGAGTAGAAGAAGGAGTAGACCGAGAAGAGGACGAAGATCAGCAGCCCGGGCCCGATCCCGGCCAGGAAGAGCTTGCCGATGGAGGTGGAGGTGGCCACGCCGTAGACGATGAAGCCGATGCTGGGCGGGATCAGGAAGGCGATGTCGCTGGAGTTGATGATCAGCCCCAGGGTGAAGGCGCTGGGGTAGCCGGCCTGGAGGAGCATGGGGCGCATGGTCCCGCCGATGGCGGCCACGGTGGCCTGGGTGGAGCCGGAGACGGCCCCGAAGAGGGTGCAGGAGGCGTTGGTGGTGATGGGCAGCCCCCCGGGCAGATGCCCCACGAAGGCCTGGACCATCCTGATCAGCCTCCCGGCCGCCTCGCCCTGGGTGATCAGGCTGGCCGAGAGGATGAACATGGGCACGCAGACCAGGGCCGGGGGGGTGACCCCGGTCAGGACCTGCTGGACCAGGACGGTGAAGCTGAAGCCCGGCATGTAGACGATCAGGTAGAGGATCAGGGAGCCCAGCAGGACCACCATGAAGGGAAAGCCGAAGAGGAGCATGCTGATCAGGCTGATGGCGAATAAGGTCATGCCGGTCTCCTGGAGATCATAACCCTGGTCATTCGTACTCGCTCTGCTGCTCTGGGGACATCCAGGGATCCTTCTCGATCAGGTTCTTGATGATGGTCCTGACGTACTGGATCCCGGCCAGGCTGAAGCCGATGGGCAAAATGACGTAGAAGATCCAGTAGGGCGCCCTCAGGGCCGGGGTCTCGTGGGCCCTCCGAACGGCATGCATCAGGTATTCGTAGGAGGCGTCGGCCATGATGAACATCACCGCCGCGCTGACCAGGGAGATGATGATGATGAAGATCTTCTCCGCCTTGGGGTGCATCAGGTCCAGGAAGGCGCCCATGCGGATGTGCCGGGCCTTGCGGACGCCGTAGGAGAGCCCGATGAAGGTGGTGTAGATGACCAGGAACTCGGAGACCTCCTCGGCGAAGTAGATGCTCTGAAAGAGATCCCGGGCGATCACGTTGGCGATGAGGAGAACGGTCATCGCCCCCACGCAGACGATGAGGCTGGCCACCTCGATCCGGTTGATGACCGCGCCCAGGAGCCGGTTCAGCTTCCTTAAGACGGAGCGCGGAGACCCGAGTTCGCCCGTAACCGACCCTTTTCCCTTTCAGCCCGGGCGACCCCGCCCCGGGCCCCGAGGCCCCGGGGCGCGGGGTTGCCGGCAAGGAATTTACTTAACGCCCAAGGCCTTCTTGGCCTCGGCGATGTCCTGGCGGAGGGTCTCCAGGACGTCCCCGGCCCCCTCGCCGCCGATCTTGACGTACTCGGGGTAGACCTTCTCGGCCGCGGCCTTGAACTCGGCGATCTTGTCGTCGGGCAGGACGTGGAACTTCACCTGGGGCCGTTCCTTGGCCATCTTGGCCTGGCACTCGTCGTTGACCTTGTCGATCCACTTGGCCGACTCAGGGATGGCGTCCATCCAGAACTTGCGCATCTCCGCCTGGGCGTCCTTGGACAGGGAGTCGAAGAACTTCTGGTTGGCCGTGGGGATGCCCAGGAAGGGCTCGCTCCAGAGCTGGGTGACGTAGTCCTGGACCTCGAAGAACTTCATGGAGTAGATGGCGAAGAGGGGGTTGACCTGGGCGTCGATCAGGCCGGTCTGGAGGCCGGAGTAGACCTCGCCGTAGCTCATGGGGGTGGGGGCGGCGCCGTAGGACTTGTAGCTCTCCACCAGCAGCTTGGAGGCCATCAGCCTTAATTTAAGCCCCTTGACGTCGGCCATGGACTCGATTGGCTTCTTGGAGCTCATCCACTGCCAGCCCTCGTAGACGATGGCCAGGGGAACCAGGCCGTTGGCCCGGAACTTCTGCTCCAGGAGGGGCATCAGCTTGCCGTTCTTGACCACCCACTCCATCACCTCGGCCACCCTCTCCCGGGGCCAGAGGTAGTTCAGGGTCAGGACCTGGACCTGGGGCACGAAGGAGGAGATCCAGGCGTAGTCGGTGTAGACAAAGTCCACCACCCCCAGCTGGGCCAGCTCGTTGATGTCCCGGGAGTCGCCAAGGGTTCCGTAGGGGTAGACGGCGATGTCGATCTTGCCCCCGGACCAGTCCTTCATGTGCTGGGCGAAGTTCTTGCCCCAGACGGTCATGAAGTCCCCCTCGATCTCCTCCGAGGCGAACTTGGCCTTGACCTCCGGGCCGGTGTACTCGGCGGCCAGGGCGCTCCCCAGCCAGAAGACCATCATCAGGGCGGTAATCAGACAGGCTAACCGTTTCATCAAAGACCTCCTTGAAAGAATGGTTTGTTTTGCCTTTTGCTCCCTTCTATCTTCCCGGCCGGCCGGCCGGCCTGAAAAAGGCCAGGCAGGTCCTGACGTGCATCTCCACCCCCATGGTCAGGGCCTCCTCGTCGATGTTGAAGCAAGGGTGGTGATGGGGAAAGCCGGCTCCCTTGGCCGGGTTTCCGGCCCCCAGAAAGTAGAAGGCTCCCGGCGCCCGGGCCGAAAACTCCGAGAAGTCCTCCCCGGCCAGGGTGACCAGGGGGACGACCTCCGGCCTGGGCCTGACCTCCTCATCGGCCACCGCCAGGACCAGCTCGGTCATTCCCGGATCATTGACCAGGGTCGGGTGGCCGAAGACGAACTTCAGCTCGGGCTCGGCCCGGTGGGCCCGGCAGATGTCGGCCACCACCCGCTCAAAGCGCTTCTTGGGGCTTCCCTCGTCCTCCTGGTCACCCTCGAAGAGGTAGCGCATGGTCCCGGAGAGGGCCACCTGGTCGGGGATGATGTTGGAGGCGGTCCCCCCCTGGATTCGGCCGAACATGATCACCGTCGGTTCCTTGAGGGCGTCGATCTCCCTGGTCTGGATCATCTGGACCCCCTGGATGACCCCGGCCGCGGCCAGGATGGGGTCGATGGCGCTCTGGGGGGTGGCCGTGTGCCCGCCCCGGCCCTTGATGACCAGCTCGAAATGCTCCATCCCGGCCATGACCGGTCCGGGGCTGAGCCCGATCCGGCCCGTGGGCAGAGGGGTCCAGATGTGGAGGCCCAGGCAGGCCTCGACCTTGGGGTTCTCCAGGACCCCCTCCTGGATCATGGCCAGGGCGCCCACGTTCTCCTCGTTGGGCTGGAAGACGAACTTGACCTGCCCGGCCAGCTCTTGGCGCAGGTCAGAGAGGACCCTGGCCGCCACCAGGAGCATGGCCGTGTGGGCGTCGTGGCCGCAGGCGTGCATGACCCCGTCATTGACCGACCGGTACTCCACCGCCGCCGCCTCCTGGATGGGCAGGGCGTCCAGATCGGCCCGGAGCATCAAGGTCGGCCCCGGCCTGGTGCCCTTGAGCAGCCCCACCACCCCGGTCCGGTGGACCCGGCGGACCTCCAGGCCCAGGGCCTCCAGGTACTCGACCACCTTCCCCGAGGTCCGGTGCTCGGCCAGGCCCAGCTCCGGGTGGCGGTGGAAGTCCCGCCTCAGCTCAATGACCTCGTCCCGGCAGGCGGCTGTCAGCTTGGCGATATCCATGGCCTACATGAACCCCTGGTAGGGCCGCTGGACCAACGCGGAGAAGACGTAGTTGATCATGGTGATGTAGTCGAAGACCGGCAGCCCCACCGCCTCCTGGACCGCGGCCGCGTAGGGCGGGAGCAGGCTGCACTCCAGGAGGATTGCCCGGACCGCCGGCCGGCCGGCCGTGAGCTCCCGGGCCGCGGCGACCACCTCTCCCCGGACCGCCTCCAGGTCCAGGCTGCCGCTCTCCGCCAAGGCGAACTCCCGGAAGGCCGGCTCATTCTCCAGCCCCCGGACGGCCAGCCGGCCGGGGTCGGTTATCCCCACCGCGGCCAGGAGCCGGTCGTTGAGGCCCCGGCCGCTGGCGGTCAGGATCCCCACCTGGGCCCGGGGGCCGATGAGCTGGCAGATGAAGGGAACCTGGATCAGGCTGGAGAGGAAGACCGGGACCTTGAGCTCCTCGGCCAGCCGGGGCTGGTGGAAGCCCATGAACCCGCAGTCCCCGGTCACCGCCCGGACCCCCTGGCCCACCAGGGAGCGGGCGGCGGCCAGGAGGTCGTCGTAGACGGATGCGTCCCCGGCCAGGGCCCGCTCCACGGTGAACCCCTCCACCTTCTGGAAGCGGACCGGAAAGGGGTAGGTGGTGGCGTTGGCCACGTCGCCCGGGATGAAGGGGACGGGGGAGTCCAGGAGGAGGATCCCGATGGCCTCCCCCGAGCTGACCTGGCCTGGGCGGGTCCGGTAGATCACCTTTCCCTCCGCTCCTCTAACCCTCAATCAGTCTTTGACGAAAAGCTTCCGGGGGAAGTCGGCCAGGGTCCGGCAGCCGTCCCCGGTCACGTAGAACGACTCGCTGGCCTCGAAGCCGTAGTCCTCCATCCACATCCCCACGATCATGTGGAAGGTCATGTTCTCCTGGAGCACGGTCTTGTCGCCCGCCCTCAAGGAGGCCGTGTGCTCTCCCCAGTCCGGGGGGTAGTTGAGGCCCATGGCGTAGCCGATCCGCGACTCCTTCTCGAACCCGGCCCGGGCGATGACCCGCCGCCAGGCCAGCTCCACCGACTCGCAGATCTCCCCCGGCCGGACCGCTTCCAAGGCCGCGTTGAGCCCCTCCACGGTGATCCCGGCCAGCTCCTGAAGCCGGGGCGGCGGCTTGGGGCCCAGATAGATGGTCCGGGCCAGGGGGCTGTGGTAGCGGTGCCGGCAGGCGCACAGCTCCAGGTTGGCCGCCTGATCTTGTCGGTAGGGCTCGTCGGTCCAGGTCAGGTGGGGGGCCGAGGTCTTCTCCCCGGTGGGCATCATCGGGACGATGGCCGGGTAGTCCCCCCCGAACTCGGGCAGGCCCCGGACCTGGGCCCGGTAGACCTCGGCCACGGCGTCGCACTCCCTGACCCCCGGCCGGATGGTCTCGATGGCCGTCCGCATGACCTTCTCCACGATCCGACCGGCCTGCTTCATGTACTCGATCTCCTGGTCCGACTTGACCAGCCTGATCCAGTTGACCAGGAGGTTGGCGTCGACAAAGGCGGCCTGGGGCAGGCTTTTGACCAGCTCCTGGTGGCAGCGGGCGGTGAAGTAGTAGGCGTCCAGCTCCAGCCCGACCCTTTTCCTTTCCCAGCCCCTTCCCTTAAGAAAGTCGGCCACGAAGTTCATGGGGTGCCGGTCCGGGTTCTGGACGTAGTTGTCGGGGTAGCCGATGATCCGCTCCCGGTCCAGGAAGGTGGTGTGCCTGGCCCCGGCCGTGTCCATCCCCCGGCCGATCCAGACCGGCTCCTCGTCCTCCAGGGCTAGGACCACCACCTGGGGGACGTAGAAGGACCAGCCGTCGTAGCCGGTCAGGTAGTTCATGTTGGCCGGGTCGGCCGCGATGAGGACCTCCACCCCGGCCCGGTCCATGCTCTCCTTGGTTCTCTTGATCCGCGACAGAAACTCTTCCTTGCTGAACAGGGCCATCCTACCCTCCCGCTCTCCCCAGCCGGCTGATCCCGGCCTCGATCCGGGCCAGCCCTTCCTTGAGCTGCTCTAGGTCGGCGGCAAAGGAGAGGCGGAGATAGCCCTCCCCCTGGCTGCCGAAGATGGATCCCGGGACCAGGGCCACCCGGTGCTCCTTGACCAGGTACTTGGCCAGCTCCCAGGAGCTTAAGCCCACCTTCTTGACGTTGGGGAAGGCGTAGAAGGTGGACTCGGGCTTGAGGCAGCTTATCCCTTCGATGGCGTTGAGCCCCTGGTGGACAAAGGCCCGCCTTTGGTCGTAGGCGGCCAGCATCTCGGCCACGCAGTCCTGGGGGCCGGTGATGGCCGCCAGGGCGGCCCGCTGGGCCACGGCCGCCACCCCGGAGACCATGTGCTCCATGAGCTTCTCCATCTCGTCGATCACCGGCCCCGGGGCCACGGCGTAGCCCACCCGCCAGCCGGTCATGGCGTAGGACTTGGAGAGGGTGAAGGCCGAGATGGTCCGCTCGGCCATCCCCTCCAGGGAGGCGATGGAGAGGTGCTTGGCCCCGTCGAAGACGATGTGCTCGTAGGGCTCGTCGGAGAGGACCAGCAGGTCCCGCTCCCGGGCCAGCTCGGCCACCCGGGCCAGGACCCCCTGGTCCAGCATGGCCCCGGTGGGGTTGGCCGGGGTGTTGAGGATGATCAGCTTGGTCCGCTCGGTCAGGGCCGCGGCCAGCTCGTCCGGGTCGATCTTGAAGCCGTTCTCCTCCCGGACCGGGACCGGGACCGGGCGGCCGCCGAAGAGCCGGATCTGGGAGTAGTAGTCGTAACCGGGGTCGATGACCGCCACCTCGTCCCCCTGGTCCAGGAGGTGGAGGCAGGAGTTGAAGATGACCTGCATGGCCCCCACGGCCACGAAGATCTCCTTGTCCGGGTCGGCCTTGATCTTGTTCTCCCGGCCCACCTTCTCGGCGATGGCTCTTTTCAGGTCGTCGAAGCCGGTGGCCGGGGGGTAGCGGGTGAAGCCCCGGTCCAGGGCCTCCTTGGCCGCCTCCCGGATGTGGACCGGGGTGTCGAAGTCCGGCTGGCCTATCCCCAGGTTGACCACCCCCGGGATCTGGTCGGCCAGGGCGAACATGACCCGGATCCCGGACCACTCCACTCCCTTGTTTCGCTGGGACAGCCTGGTGGAGATATCCATAGTCCCTTCCTTGCCTTTTCAAACTACCGGCAGCACCAGGTCCCGGGGTCCCTGGTCAGAGGTCTTCAGCCCGGGGGCATGGCGCTCCATCAGCTCGCAGACGATCCCGGCCAGCTTGACCTTCTCCCGGATCAGCCGGTCGTGGAACTCCTCGCTCACCCAGGGCTTGTAGATGTCTCCCTCGGAGGTCCCCGGCTCGAACTTGAAGTAGCAGGGTGAGGCCACCCGGGCGATCTCCGGAGCCTCGTAAGCCCTGAAATGGCCGCCGAAGGAGTCGACGATGATGACGTAGACGTCCAGGGTCAGCCCCACCGTTTTCCGGATGGCCCCCAGGATGGGCAGGCTCACGTCCGAGGAGGGGTTCATGGAGTTGGCCCCCAGGGACTCGATCACCTTGGCCCCGGCCGGGGAGCAGTAGCCGCCGAAGACGGAGAACTTGAAGATGGTCTCCTTGGGGATCAGCCCCTCGGCCCGCATCCGGCCCAAGAGGAAGAGGACCCCCTCGTCGTAGACCAGAAACCCCCGGTGGCCGGCCTC
>Ga0068714_10007247_pt1 | contig 10868 bp, 9 predicted proteins | sample MTBNYHSulfiMetaG_FD_62988 | JGI IMG/M metagenome (GOLD analysis project Ga0068714, IMG submission 62988) | Enrichment culture microbial communities from rom New York Harbor, USA that are MTBE-degrading - MTBE-NYH (New York Harbor Sulfidogenic)... | ecosystem: Environmental > Aquatic > Marine >...
TTGCCTTCAGGACCATGATAATGACCCCCCAGTACGGCATCCTGGATTACATTTGCATAGCACTGGGATTCGGTTCGAAACCATGGCTGGTGGAGCCCCGTTGGGCGCTTTTCTCCGTGATTCTCATCCATACCTGGCAGTGGACTCCCTTCGCTTTCCTGGTTTTCCTTGCGAGCTTGAACGCGCTGCCTCCGGATCCGCTGGAGGCGGCTCTGATGGATTCCCGCAATGCCTGGCAGCGCTTCCGGCATGTTATCCTGCCCATGATCCGGCCGGCCGTGGTGATCGTGATCATTTTCCGCACCATGATTGCGCTCCGTGCCTTTGCGGCCATCTTTTCCGCCACAGGAGGAGGGCCGGGCACAGCCACGGAAATTCTCAACCTTTATACCTACAGGGAGTCGTTTAACTCCCTGAACCTCGGCTACGGCGCTGCTTTGGGAACGACCCTTCTCGGGATCACCGTGGTTGTTTCCGCGGTTTTCTTCAGGATGAGACAGTCCAGGATGTAGGAGGTTCAGGCAGTGGCTTACAAGAGAATGCCCTTGTGGATGCGAGGACTCCGATCCGGGGTGGTATTCAGTCTCTATGTGCTCATGATCCTGGTCTGGGCGTTTCCTGTCATCTGGGTCATCCTTACTTCACTGAAGACCAGGACGGAGATTTTCACACTTCCTCCCACCATCCTTTTCAAACCGACGATCGAGCATTACATCGAGGCGCTGCTCGCTCAGGACGTCCTCAGGGGGATCATCAACAGCTTCCTTGTGGCTTGCGGGACGACCTTTTTTACCCTGCTCATCGCAGTGCCTGCGGGATACGCCTTCTCGCGGATTCGATTCGCCTTTCGCGACCGGCTTTCCTTCTTTGCTCTCCTTGCCCAGATGGCTCCGCCCATCGGACTTATCATTCCGTGCTTTCTCATCCTCAGCAAGCTCAGGATGCTGGACACCTACGCAGGACTCATAGCCGTTCACATGACCCTTACCGTGCCTTTCAGCATTTGGCTCATGATAACCTACTTTCAGGACCTGCCGCCTTCTCTGGAAGAAGCGGCGACCGTGGACGGAGTGTCGCCCTTTAACGCCTTTCTCAAAGTGGTCCTTCCCAACGTATGGGGAGGGGTAGGGGTGACCGCCATCTTCGCCTTTATAGAGTCGTGGAATGAATTCCTTTACGCTGTTGTTTTGACAGGATCCAGAACCAAGACGGCGCCGGTGGCAATATTCGGGTTTCTTGCAGCAGAGGAAAGCCGTTGGGGACCGTTTACGGCTACCGGGGTGATGATCATGGCGCCGGTCATTATGGTGGCCCTCGTCGCCCAGCGCCAAATAGTCAAAGGAATGACAATGGGGGCGACAAAGGGATAGGCACAGGGAAAGAGTGGCGAGCGATTGGGAAGAGGAACACGGGGCTTCTGCCCGGATCGTCAAATCGGAGCGAAACGCTGGCTCCGCTTGAATTCAACATGGAGGTGGAGTGAGATATGAAGGCCAGAAAACTCTTGATGCTGGGGCTCGATGCTGCACTGCCTGACTTGATTCAGCGTTTTGCCCGTGAGGGCAGCATGCCGAATACGAGGCGGCTGATGGAAGGGGGGTTTTTCTCCAGGATGATAACTACCTTTCCACCGCTCACCGCTGCAGCATGGGGTGCTATCACGAGCGGCGCAGGACCGGGCACGGCGGGCATTCCCAGCCTCATGGTCCATGAGCCGGGAGAACCCCTGGACAAGTGGTACACCTCCTTCGATCGCCGGATGCTGAAGGCGGAAACCTTGTGGGAAGCGGGGGCCCGAATCGGCAAGAGGACAATGCTTATGAACTGGCCGGTGACCTTCCCGCTGAAGATCGACAACGGCATACAGCTCGCAGCCTCCCTCAATCCCCCTTTCCGGTATTTCTACATGCCTTTGTGGGATATTGCATCCTCCGCCATATTTTCAACCATGAAGGAAAGGTGTAACCAGGTTCCCGGCCGTGCCGTGCAGGTGAGACTTGATCAAGCCTCGGGATGGAGGAATGTGCCGGAGCACAAAGGAACGCCGCTCGAAATTGTGATCCGAGTGCCCCCAATTTACGCGGAGGGGCCCGGATATCACGTGTTGATTCTGGACTCCCAAGGAACCGGTTACGATCGAGTAATAATATCCCCGGTCAAAGATGTCTCACAAAAGGTTGCGGAACTGGGTGAAAGAGAGCGCAGCGCCTGGATCGAAGAGGATTTTGTTGACTGCCGTGGCGAGCGAAGAAGAGGACGCTTCTATTTTCATGTGGTTCGTCTTCGGGGACGAGATGATTTCCGGCTTTATCAAAGCGCGATCAACACGGCGGAAACCCTGACGCTTCCCGGGGAACTGACGGGCGAGCTCATCCAGTCCGCAGGTCCGTACATGGAAGTGGACGACCCTTGGGCTTACATGGACGGGTGGGTAAGCATGGATTTCTACCTCGACCAGTTGACGCAACACAATGACTGGTGGGAAAGGGCGACCCGCTACGGCATGAAGAAAATCGACTGGGACATGGTCTTCAGCTGGGTAGGGACCATCGACCACATCCAGCATGTTCTGTACGGAGGTATCGACCCGAAGTGCAGCTATTACAACGAACAGGAAGCACCGAAAATCCTCGGATGCATACGGAGGGTCTACGCGGAAATCGACGAGCGAATCGGGCGCATCCTTCAGGACGTAAATCTCGATGAAACGCTGGTCTGCATAGTTTCGGACCACGGGTTTTCCGCGATCGAGTGGAATCCCTATCTCAAACACCATCTGGCTGAGGCGGGACTTCTGAACTTCAAGCTCGACGATGAAACCAACCAGATGCTGATTGACTGGTCCCGCACCAAGGCCTTCCCGCTGGAGCCGTGCCACGCCCACATCTTTGTCAACCTCAAGGGAAGGGATCCTGACGGTATTGTTGACCCGGCAGACTACGAAAGGGTTCAGGAGGAGATCATCGATGCCCTCCTGACCATGCGGGATCCACGAACCGGCCACCGGGTTGTGGAGGTGGCAATACCAAAAAGGGAGGCTGGGACCCTGGGCGTTTTCGAACAGCAGGGTTTTCACCGCATTGGAGACGTGCTCTTTGCCCTCAAGCCCCAATACATGGCGAATCCTTTCGTGTACCCGGCTGCCGTGAAGTACCGGGACGGAACGGAAAGGGTCATCATGAACCCGGAGGGATACGAACCGGCTCAACTCCACAGGAATTTTACGGGAGTCCATCTGTGCTTGCCCTCCTGCCATGAAATGCACGCCACGGTGATCCTCGGCGGCGGCGGGATGGAGAAAAGGGAGAGAGGGTATCCGATGAGCGTCGTTGATCTTGCTCCCACCATCGCCCACCTCCTAGGGACACCGATACCCAAGGACGCTGAGGGCAATGTTCTGAAGGAATTCATGTGAGGAAGCCTTAGTGTCACGGATCAGAATGCAGGAGATCGCGGCAAAGGCCGGGGTGTCGCTCGCGACGGTCTCCAGGACGATTCATTCCCCCCACCTGGTTAGAGCCGAGACTCGTGAGCATATCCGGCAGGTCATGTCCGAGCACCATTACGTGTACAACGTGACGGCGAGCGATTTCTCCAGGAGGAAATCGAGTGTGATCGGAGTAATCATCCCCACCACCAAGGGCGCTATTTTTTCCAATTCCACCCAGATCATCCAGGAAAAGGCCCAGGAAAGGGGGTTTTCTCTGATCGTCGGGAATACCGGTTACGAGGGGGATGTGGAGTCTACGCTGCTCCGCCAATTCCAGGAGCGGCGCCTGGCGGGAATTATTCTCACGGGATTCGCCATAGGACAGGAAAGCGCCGTGAAGGAGGTGGTCGAGAGCGGCACGCCGTGCGTCGTGATTTGGGAAACGCTGCAAGACAGTAGACTCAGTTTCGCGGGTTTCAACAATTTCACCGCCGCCTACTCCATGACCGAATACCTGGTAGGGTTGAATCATCGGCGCATCGGCTTGATTCTCGGGCCCTACACGAAGGTGCGAAGGGCGAGAAGGCGCCTGGAGGGCTACCAGGCGGCGTTGAGAGACAATGGTTTGAAGTTCGATCCCCGCATGATCATCGAAAAACAGCCGACTCTCGGGGAAGGCAAGGAGGGCATGGAGAGGCTTCTCTCGATGGGAAAACCTCCTACAGCCGTGTTTGCGGCCAGCGACATGCTCGCCATCGGGGCGTTGACGGCCGCCAGAGAAATGGGCTTCCGAGTCCCTGAAGATGTCTCGGTTGCCGGCTTTGACGACATCGATTTTGCGGCTTTCTCCAATCCGCCGCTCACCACGGTCAGGGTTCCGGCCCGAGAGATGGGTGAAATTGCGGTGGAGATGGTCATGGCGATGATCGAGGGAAATTCAACCGGAGTGAGGCAGGTAGTTTTGGAAACAGAACTTGTGATCAGGGACTCATGCAGGCGGCTCTAGTCGACGAGGGGGGTGTTGAAAGGGCAAAACAAAATGTTTTTGACGAAGAAAGGAGAAACAGGGATGAAGAAAATTACAATGATAGTGTTTGCGTTGGTTGTTGCGATCGGGTTTTTGGGGAGCAGCACAGTGGTTGCAGCGGAGAAGGTCAAAGTGGGCTATCTTCATACACTTGCCGTGGACGGCCAGTTCTGGATCGGTGTGCACAAGGGATATTTTGCGGAACAGGGTCTTGAGATGGAACCCATCGTGTTCACCTCGGGAGTTCCCCTGATGCAGGCGCTCAGCGGAGGGAGCGTGGATGTGGCAATCATGGGAGCGGTAATATCCAATTTCCCGTCGCGCGGGGTGGGTAAGGTCTTCCTGATAAACGACATCGAGTACAACACGGCCATGCTTTTCGCCCGGCCGGAAGCTAACGCCAAGAAGATCGAGGACGTGAAGGGAAAGAAGATTGCCACCGTGAAGGGAACCACCGCACACGTGTTCCTCCACACGGCCCTGAAAGCAAACGGAATGGATTCCACCAAGGATGTGGAGATCGTCAGCATGGACATGGCCGGAGCGGTGTCGGCTTTTATCAGTGGGGCCGTACCCGTTGTGTGCACCTGGGCTCCTTTCCATGTGCAAATCAGGGAAAAGGTCCCGGGCGCGGTGATGCTCAGTTCTGCGAAGGAGTTTTATCCAAACTCAGCCATCATCGGCGGATGGGTGGCGGCCAACAAGTTCTATGACGAACGGAAGGACGTGCTGAAGAAAATCGTAAAAGCCTGGGCCAAGGCCAATGACGAGCTGGTGGGCAATCCAGAGGAGTCCCTCAAGCTGATTCATTCGAAGGCTTACTCCAATATACCGTTCAGCGACATTCAGGCAAGCTGGGAGGCCCAGAAGTGTGAGACTTCCAAAGACTGGGTGAAGCTTTACGAGGACGGAACGGTGAACAAATGGATCGGCCAGGTCCAAAGGGTTTTCGTGGAGATCGGTTCGATCGGGGACTGGGTAGACCCCAAGAACTTCTTCGACCCCGACATTTTCCTTGAGGTCATGAAGGGAAAGTAAAGACGAGACGGCGGCCGGGCGGGGGAGAGCGGGGAACTCGTGCGAGGAGGTAGAGGCGCATGATCGACAGCGAAGCGCAGCAGTGTCTGGAGGATCGCTTCAAGGCAAAGCGCAGGAAAGAGCGGATCGAAAAGGTGGGTTATTTCGCGGCCTCCTTTGGAATCCTTTTCATGGTGTGGGAACTAACCCGTGCCTTGGGATTGATTGACCCAAAGCTTTTCCCATCCGTCCATGCGGTGATTAAAGCCTGCCTCATGGGTTTCAGGGACGGGAGCCTGCAGATGCACATTTACGCCAGCTTCATGCGCGTTCTCACCAGTTTTGCCGTCGGAATCCTGCTGGCCGTCGTATTCGGTTTCCTTGTCGGATGGTTTCGTGTCGTCAGGTTGTTCCTGGACCCGGTGATCAATTTTTTCAGGGCCCTTCCGCCGATCGCGCTCATTCCTCTTATGATCATCTTTTTCGGCATAGGCGAAACCTCGAAGTTGGTGGTCCTGAGCTACGCGGCCTTTTTCCCTGCCATGGTCGTCATCTACCAGGCCCTTGTGAGTTTGGACCCAATCTACATCCGGGCGGCGAAGACACTGGGGGCCGGCAACATGGAGGTTTTCCGAAAAATCATCCTGCCCCAGTTGGTGCCGCACATCATCACCGCATGCAGGGTTTCCCTGGGAGTGTGCTGGGCCACCCTGGTGGCTGCGGAGCTCATCGCGGCCCAGAAAGGAATCGGAGCCATGATGGTGGACGCGCAGAACTTTTTCCAGATGGCGCCGTTAGTTCTGGGGATCCTCATGATCGGCGCGATCTCCCTGATCATGGATGCGATTGTAAGAATGGTGGAAAGACGAGCCACGTCATGGCAGGAGAAAATGGCCTGATCGGTCCATGGAACTGATCGGCTGAAGAGTGACCGCGGGCCGGAGGGGAGCCGGGGAGAAGGAGAAAATGCAGCAAGAGTCCATGGAACACCTGGGCATTGTGATGGACCGAGTTGGGATGACTTACAGCGGCATCGCAGGAAACGTGGAAGCCCTGCGGGAGGTTGATCTCAAGATCGAGCCGGGAGAATTCATATGCCTGGTCGGACCGTCAGGGTGCGGCAAAACGACTCTTCTCAATATCATTGCAGGGTTTCTGGAACCGACTGCAGGGCAGGTTTTCATCGAGGGCAGGAAAATCAAGGGGCCGGGGCCTGACAGGTGTGTCGTGTTTCAGCAGTACGCGGTCTTTCCGTGGCTCACGGTGCGGAAGAACGTGGAGTTCGGGCTTAAGCTTGGGATTAACAGGCGTTCCCATGAGGAGAGCAAGAGGGTCGTGGATCATTTCATCGACCTGGTGGGTCTCAGGGACTTTGAAAACGCCTTTCCCAAGGAGCTTTCCGGAGGCATGAAACAGCGTGTGGCCATTGCCCGTGCCTATGCGGTGAACCCCGATGTGCTATTGATGGACGAACCCTTTGGCGCCCTTGATGCGCAAACTCGACAGTTCATGCAGGAATCTCTCCTGCAAATACTGGAGAAGGAACGCAAAACCGTCCTCTTTGTGACACACGGGGTGGAAGAGGCCACATTCCTTTCCACAAGGGTGGTGGTCATGGCTGCGCGGCCCGGCCGGATCCGTGAAATCATTCCCATCGATCTTCCTTACCCGCGCAGCGCCGCCACCAAGACATCCCCGGAGTTCATCGCGATCCGGGCAAGAATCGAAAAGGTGGTGAGGGAAGAATTTCAGAAACAGCGGGAAATGACTTGCAGCTGACCATACGCAAAGCTGAAGTGGGAGGTGCTTCATGAAGGTTCTGGTCACAGGAGGGGCAGGGTTCATAGGGTCTTACCTGGTTCCCAGGTTGCTGGACGAAGGCATGGATGTGGTGGTGCTGGATCTTGCCTCCGAACCGGCGGCCCTTTCGGCCGTGCGGGACAGGATCACATACGTTCGCGGAGACCTGGGATCGTCTGCTGATCTCTACAGAGTTATGCTGGCCCACCGCCCGGAAGGGGTGTTTCATCTTGGTGCAATCCTGGCGGGCCCCTGCGAAGAAAACCCCGTCCTGGGATTCAAAGTGAATTTTCTGTCCACCCAGAGCCTGCTGGATGCCTCGCTGGCCCTGAAGGTCAAACGGTTTTTCATGGTCAGCTCGATTTCGGTTTTCGGCCGGGACGTCGAGGAGCCGGTGGCAGATGGAGCCGTGAAGAACCCTGAAACAATCTACGGTCAAACTAAACTGGCATCGGAACACCTCATGCTCTGGTACAACCACAAGCACAGCCTGGACACGAGGGGCCTTCGTTTCACGTGGGTGTTCGGGCCCGGGCGGACGACGGGCATCACCGCTCTCTATTCGTCTTTCATCCTGGACGCCATGGCCATGGGCAAGCCTCTTCAAATCCCCAATCCTGATGAGAGAGGAGACTGGTTGTATGTTCGGGACGCGATCAAGGCGATTCTCACCCTCTGGACGGCTCAGGATCCGAAGCAGAGAATCTACAATGTGGCCGGGGGCGTCCATTCGATTCGGGAGGTGGTGCGTATAGCCAAGAACATTTGCCCCGAGGCCCCTGTGACGCTGCAAGAAGGCGGGAGGAACCTTTCTCCATATCCCGCCGCCTACGACGACAGCCCCGCACGCAAAGAGATCGGGTGGAACCCGGCGTACACCATCGAAGAAGCGGTGCGGGAGCACATCGAGATTGTCTCGGGAAAGAAACGGTGAGAATTAGTCGGAAACGAAAGCCTGAGTCTTTTTGAATTCAAGGAGGGAGCAGTCATGCAGGAAGTATTGTTGGATTACGGCGACGGCAAAATGAGAGTGGAGCTTCCAGATTCTGCAACGGTCGTCCGCTACGGCAAGACCTATACAGATCCCCCGGAGGTGGATCCATATGAAGCTACCCGCAAGGCCTTGGACAATCCCCTCGGGTTCCCTCCTCTGAGAGAGCTTGGCGGTCCTGAAAAGAAGGTGGTTATAGGTTTTCCCGACAGGGTCAAAGGAGGCGCCCATGCCGGATGTCACCGCAAGGTTGCGCTTCCCATGGTGATCGAAGAGCTCCTCAAAGGTGGGACCAAACTCGAGAACATCAAGCTTCTGTGCGCAACAGGGTTGCACCGCAAGAACACGCTGGAGGAGTGGTACTGGTACCTGGGAAAAGAGACGGTGGACAGGTTCTGGCCCGACCGAATTGTCAATCACGATGCGGAGACGGACATCCTGGATTACGGAACCGACGAGATGGGCAACGTGGTGCAGTGCAACCGGAGCATGGCGGAAGCCGATCTTGCCATTGTCATCGGCCACTGCTCCGGGAATCCCTACGGGGGTTACAGCGGGGGATACAAGATGGTTGTCACCGGTCTGTCAGGGTGGAGATCGATCGGTTCTCATCATGTCCCTTCGACGATGCACCGCAAGGACTGGCTCGGGGCCTCGACGAACTCACACCAGAGGCGTCAATTCAAGGCCATCGGTCGAAGCATGGAAAAGGGCATGGGCAAAAAGTTTTTTGCCGTGGATGCGGTGCTCGGGCAATTTTCTCAGGTGCTGGATGTGAAGGCCGGAAGCCTGGAGATGATCGAGGATGCAACCTGGCCCCTGGCCGACCGGCGCACCAACATCGCTTTGGACATGAGCGAACCGGCGGATGTCCTGGTGATCGGGTTGCCTCGCAATTTCCACTATGGCCCAGGCATGGGAACGAACCCGATTCTCATGAGCCTTGCTATTGGGGGGCAACTGGCCCGCTGCTGGCACGCCTTCCGGGAAGGCGGCGTGATCATTGCGGCATCCGTTTGCGACGGATGGTTCAACGAAAACTGGTTCCCCTCCTATGCCGAAACCTACGAAGGGCTGCAACGTTACTGCACGGCCGCCGAATTTCTCACTTCCGGCGATGCCCTGAAGATCACCACCGACACGGAATATCTCTTCAAGTACTCCAATTACTACACCTATCACCCTTTCCATGCCATGTCCATGACCAGCGGGGGAAGCGTTCCTCACCTATGGACCTCGGGTGTCTTCATCGTGGGGCCGAAGGCGCCGAAGTACGCGAGAGGAATGGGATTCATTCCGGTGGGCACCTTTGAGGCGGCCATGGAAAAAGCCCGAAAGATAGTGGGTTCGAATCCGAGGATCCTTTGCACTCCCGAGTGTTTTTCCGGAGGTGTCCCCGTTCATCTCCGCCTAAAGTGAAGGAGACCAGGAGAACGCGATGGCTGAAGTAAAGCTGGTCAATGTGAGCAAGAAATTCGGGAAGGTTCAGGTGATCGACGATTTCACCCTTCAGATCAGGGACGGAGAATTCCTGATTCTTGTGGGTCCGTCCGGATGTGGGAAAAGCACGATTCTGCGCTCGATCGCAGGTTTGGAAGAAGTAACTTCGGGAGATATCTACATCGGGGACAAACTGGTGAACGATGTCCATCCCAAGGACAGAGACATCGCAATGGTGTTCCAGAACTATGCGCTTTATCCCCACATGAACGTTTATGAAAACATGGCCTTTTCTCTGAAACAGAAGAAGGTTGCCAGGGATGAGGTGGACATGAAAGTTCGGAACTCCGCAAAACTTCTCGGCATCGATGAACTGCTGGAGCGAAAGCCGAGGCAACTGTCGGGCGGTCAGCGTCAAAGAGTGGCGCTGGGCAGGGCCATCGTCCGCAACCCCCAGGTATTCCTGTTCGATGAGCCGCTTTCCAACCTGGATGCGAAATTGCGGATCGTGATGCGTGCGGAATTACTCGAACTTCATCAAAAACTCAAGACTACCACCATTTACGTGACTCACGACCAGGTCGAAGCCATGACCATGGGGGACCGGCTCGTGGTGATGAACCAGGGTCGCATTCAGCAGTTGGACACGCCCCAGAACCTCTATGACCGCCCGGTTAACCGATTTGTAGCAGGCTTTATTGGTTCGCCCCCTATGAATTTTATCGACTGCAAGCTGACCCTGGAGGACGAGAAGCTTCATGTCAAAACGGAGGGGCTTGATTTTCGAGTTTCCGGAGAGAAAGCAAGCAAGCTGGGCCCCCATGTCGGGAGAGAGGTGGTTATGGGCATACGGCCCGAGCACATTCTTCATCCCCTCTCCTCGGAACAAAGAGGGGAAGGGGAAACGTTTCAAGCCTCGGTTTGGGTGGTTGAGCCTCTGGGGTCCGAGAAGTTCGTTCATCTGAGAGTGGGGGCGACTACGATGGTGGCGAGGATGCCGCCCAACGTGCCTTTAAAAATCGGAGAGCACGCTCCTTTCGTTGCCAGAGTGGACCGCGCTTACTTCTTTGACAAGGAGTCGGGACTAGCGCTTGCGTAGAAAAAGCGGAAGGAGCCGAGAGGCACAGAGCGAAGAGTTCAGAAAAAGAAAGTGAAACAAATGT
>Ga0068714_10007249_pt1 | contig 10864 bp, 5 predicted proteins | sample MTBNYHSulfiMetaG_FD_62988 | JGI IMG/M metagenome (GOLD analysis project Ga0068714, IMG submission 62988) | Enrichment culture microbial communities from rom New York Harbor, USA that are MTBE-degrading - MTBE-NYH (New York Harbor Sulfidogenic)... | ecosystem: Environmental > Aquatic > Marine >...
GAGCACGAGCACCGTTCCGCTCCGCTCCACTGAGCACGAGCACGAATTTTCACGTAAAGAACGACCCATCCTAAAGTTAACACCTATGCCCCGTTGGGGTTGGCAGGGAAAATGGTGACAGACTAATAGTTTTCGCGCTGGTCTCAGTGCCCTGTGGTCCATACGAGATCAAAATCAATGTCTCCGAAGGAGATGCACCATGAATAGCCCCGGGTGACCGCCAGGGAACCCGGGGTGTCAAAGCAAAACCGTCGTGGTCCTCGAAGAGGGCCAATGAAAAGATAACATGTCCTCTCCCCACATATTCTATCACATCATGTGCTCGAACGTCTCCTGAACGAAAAAGGCATCCCGATTGAGGAACGGTATCATCAGTGAATTCGCCCTCGTCGAGGACGATTGGGGGATGATTTTTCCCCAGGTTCCTTTCAGTCACCTGGTCTATTCATGGTTGGTCACCGCCGGTGACCGCACGCATAAATAATTGTTGGCGAACATATCGATGGAATCCTGGAAATCTGTATGGGTCAATGCGTTAGCTCATTTTATCTGGCTGGTCTCAGTGCCCTGTTGTCCGCTCCTGATCTTGACAGGACGAACGTTTGTCGTGTATAAGAGAGGATGTCGACACCACGCTGAGGAAACAATCATGAAAATATGCACCGTAGCGGAGATGAGAAATTTTGATCGTCTGGCCATTGAACGTTATGGCATTCCTGATCAGCTGTTGATGGAAAATGCCGGTATGGCGACGTATCTGGTCGTTGCCGACACCATCGGCGTTCGAGGCAGAAAATTCGTCATTGTCTGTGGTTTGGGAAACAACGGTGGTGATGGCTTCGTGGTCGCCCGCAAGTTGCACTCGAACGGGGCCAGGGTCAAGGTTTTCATTGTTGGTGACCGCAGCCGTTACCAGGGTTCTGCCCGGCTCAATCTCGATATAATTTCCGGTCTGGATATGGCCATCGCCGAGGTGACCCAGTCTGAATCTCTGCGGAGCGATCTGGTGCATAGTGATGGGGTCATCGATGCTCTGTTCGGGACCGGTCTCGACCGTGACGTGTCCGGTCTTTTTGCTGAAGCGATCGATCAGATGAACCGCTGTGCCAAGCCGGTCATCAGTGTCGATATTCCGTCCGGCGTCCACGGTAACACGGGTCAGGTCATGGGCATCGCGGTCAAGGCGACAGCCACGGTGACATTTGGACTGCCAAAGGTCGGGAACCTGCTCTATCCGGGTTTCCAGCTGTGCGGCAGGCTCTATGTCAGTCACATTTCATTTCCGCCCGAGCTTTACCAGACTGCTGGAATTGCCATCGAGACCAATGACCCGGCAGCTTTACCGGAACGGCCGGTTGCTGGCCACAAGGGCAGTTTCGGGGACGTTCTTTTTATAGCCGGGGCAGCGACATATTATGGTGCTCCCTGTTTTTCCGCTCTTTCTTTTCTTTTGGCCGGTGGAGGCTATTCACGACTGGCGGCCCCGAAAAGCATGGTCCCGTTTCTGGCAGCCCGTGCCGCCGAGCTTGTGTTTGTTCCCATGCAAGAAACCAGATCAGGCAGTATCTCGAAGAAGAACCGTGACGCCTTGATCGAGCTGTCAGAGCAGGTTGATTGTGTGGTGATGGGGCCCGGCTTGTCGCTCGACAGCGAGACCCAGGAGCTGGTCCGGCAATTGGCCCGAGAGATCAAAAAGCCATTGCTGCTCGACGGCGATGGAATAACCGCCGTGTGTCAGGACCTCGAAGTCATCAAGGACCGCCACTATCCGACGGTTTTGACGCCTCATCCCGGTGAGATGTCGCGTTTGATGGGCATTTCGCTGCCGGAAATCACTAACGACACAATCGTAACACTTCAGAAAGCGTGTGCTGAGCTGAATTGCCTGATCGTGCTCAAGGGTGCCCACTCGCTGACAGGTGCTCCGGACGGTCAGATCAGGCTTAACCTGAGTGGCAATTCAGGCATGGCCACGGCCGGCTCGGGAGACGTTCTCACGGGCACGATTGCCGCCATGTTCGGGCTCGGATTGCCCTTCGAGCAGGCAGTCAGAAATGGCGTGTTCATGCACGGTCTGGCCGGAGACCTGGCCGCCCTGGATTATGGCCAGGATGGTCTGACTGCCCAGACAATCATGGATTACCTGCCCGAAGCGGTCAAAGTTTTTCGCCAGGGACTGCCCGATATTCTCCAGGAAAGGTACCGTATCGCCGTGAGAATATAGCTTAGCCCGATCATTATTCAAGAATGGACCACAGATTTCACCATTGCCATTCTTTATCGAACAATCCTTCATTAAGGGTACTCTATTGACCCACCATGGGTCAATTCTTGACCTGTCAGAATAATGGCTGTTGGAGCCAAATCCGGGTCACCAGAGCAGACTCTGAACAGGGCTAGGGGGTCAATTCTTGACCATGTCGCCTGTCCTTCCTGATTCCCATCGACCATCACCCTGTGCGTCTCAAAGCCCACTCATCAACCATTCGACCCTCGAAATCAAATGTTCGAGCATATTGGCACGAAACATGCTAAGTTATGTTAATGTTGGGAGTCATATCACAACATTGCATACGCGAGGTGTATCTGCTAAACTGGACTTGTAGGTATTACCCATATTATTTTACCCGGGAAAGAGTGATGGGGAAATGTTCAGTTATATATTTCTCTCGTGAACGTGGCAGCAGATGGATTGTCACTCTCCTCATATTATTATTTTTGTTGTGGGGAGGTTTTTACTGGCATCAGCCTATAGCCTGCGGGGAGGAACCAGAAACTGTCGTAGGCGATGATCGCGGCGAAGTTCTCAGAGGTCCCGATGATGCCAGTCTGTTAAAAGATGACCTATTCTGTGATATTGACCGGATGACCTTCAGGCTTCACTCGTCATTTCTGGACCGTTTGCCCTCAACCGGCAATGTATCCGCTCACAGTTCAATTCTGCCAGGTGTTTTATATGAAGGCGGTCTCATGATCAACGGAGCCAGCCAGTATGAAAACACATTTTCAATCGAAGGTTTCGAGGTCACCTTACCGGTCGGATCATATTTTGCTTCTCGTTTGCTCCTCGACAGTCTTGAGAATGTTACAGTCACGACTGGCGGGATTTCAACTGACCGAGGCCGTGCTCTCGGTGCTACCATCGATTTCGAACTCGATATCGGTGATAAAGAGTGGCACGGTGGGAGCAGAACGCGTTTTAGCAGCAGCACCCTGTCTACTCCTGCCGGTCCAGGCAAGCCGGCAGTTGGGTCGTTCGAGCGTTATCGCCAATCGCTCTGGATTAACGGTCCCCTTGCCCCGGAAATGGTCTGGCTCTCCATTGCACACGAGCATGATTATTCCCGAATTCCCCGCGAGTTACCCTTCTATCGATCACCGGACACTGGAGAATACTCCTTTACAACCGTCGCGGCTGACGAACAATTTCAGGCCCTGTCCGCAACCCTGAGTGCACAAAAACCGGGGCATGACTTTCTGTTTCTTTTTCTGGGGAGCGAAGGGCTGCGGCATAATCAGGCGAGTGAGATATATACGCCTGAAGCCCAGGCTAAACTGACCATGTCGGAGAGGTTATTCGGACTCAAGTGGGACGCACGTCTTTCGCCGACATTGTCACATTTCACCTCAATCCATGTGCACAGTCTGTTTCGTCAACTTTTACCTGAGCACACCTCCCTGGCTGACCCGGTCTGGGACGGCGCGGCCTCATTGTGGTTCAGGAATTTTCCGGAGAAGAGGGCGGAGAGACAGGAGCGGTTTTCAGCCGTTTCCCGGACAGAGTTCGGGACATATTTCTGGTCGGCCTTTCACACGTTTAGCCTGGGCCTGGAGTTTAACCGATTGGCTCAGAGACGTGATCTCGAGTCCACCACCGGTAAATACTACGAAACGAAGTGGTTCAACACCGATCAGGCGAAGCCCTATTTCAGGAGAGAGTCAATCTTTACCGACACATCAGAAGTTCTGGCCGAACTGTCCGCCCCTTCACTCACCTATCGTTGTTCAGTGACAGACACACTGGACCTTGAGGCCGGACTCCGCTGGGAATACGCTTCTTTTTGGGACACAAGGAGGCATGTGGTCAATGTTTTCAAGGATACGTATGCCCCGCATTTGGCAGTCGAGTGGACATTTGATGAAGCACGAGGCAGCACTGTTTTCGGTTCTGCCGGACGGTACTACAACCTGTATGATCTCAGTCTGGTCTATTCGGAATGTGAGCTGATATATGAATGGTATCGCTATGATCCATCAAACCCGTATGCGGACGAGGAAGGTTATTACTGGCAGGAATACATTCCTGGTTATATTCCGCCATATGAGATCGATCGCGAGCTGAAAGCCGAACACACGGATGAAGTCGTGTTCGGAACACAAATCCCGGTCAGGTCCAACGTCTTGTTGGGTCTTAATCTCATCTTCAGGCATACGGCGGATATAATCGAGGATGTCATTTTTTATACCGATGAGGCCGGCGTCGTTCATCTGGCTACCGATGTGGACCTCGCTGATCCCGCTGAAGTCGAAAATTGGTATCAAAATTCACGCTACGCTGACACTATGATGATCACAAACCCGGATGATGCTTATCGTGATTATTACGCCATGCAACTTTATCAGACTTATACAGGTGATCGAAGCTCGGTCCTGCTTTCCTACACTTATTCGGAAACCCGGGGCAGGCAATGGAAACCGCTGTTCGATCAGGACAGCCTCGAATATGCCAGCCATTGGGAAACTGCGTTTGACACACCTTACCTCACTCAGAGCATTGATGGCCGGCTGCCCTTTGACAGTCCTCATGTCCTCAAACTCAACACCGTGTCACGACTTCCCCTCGATTTCTCTGTTGGAACATCTCTGCTCTATCGTTCCGGATACACCTATAACCGTTATGGGACGCTCCTGCCCGGACCTGATAGTCAAACGGGGACTGCTGATGATATTGACAACCGTGATCCCATCCGGGGACAGGGGGTCAGATATGTCAGTCAGCGAGGATCATATCGCCTGCCGGATGTTTTTCTGGTGGATATTTCGCTGCAGCGTGATTTTCATCTCGGCCCTTATGGGACAGTGACTGCAATCATTGATCTGTTTAACCTGTTTGACAACCAGACCGTTCAGAGCAGGAACGAGCTTGATGGGCAAACCTTTGGCGAAGCAAATGCATGGAATGCGCCGCGGAGTATCTCGTTTCAGCTGAAATACACATTCTGAAACGTTTGACTGCTATAAACCCGGATTGTGCCATTGGAATCTACTGCGGCATTGATAACGCTGCTGCGACGCTTGTTTCACGATTTTGTTCGTTCAACGTATTCATGAATACGCCTTACTCGCAAAATCGCTCCAACTTCGCGTCTCGCAAGCGTTTTCTTCGCCTCATAACGATCCCAACAGCACAATCCGGGATAAATAACTTTTCCGCAGTTGAACGATCTCCAAACGTTTCCAGTTCAATCATGACAGCCTCGTTGGGCTGATCACCTTACACTCATAACCAGTGACCACCTCTCAATGAACACCTTTATCCTTGAGGTAGCGGAGGAAGAAATCCTCGAGGGAGATACTGAATGGCGTGATCGAGGCGATTTCAATCTCGAGGGTTCTCAGGGTGTCGATGATCCGGTTGAGTTCGGTCACATTCGGGCAGGTGAGGACGAGGGTTTTCCGGGTTTCATCCCACTGACAGTCGTGGCCGAGTTTGTCGAGAAGGGTTTCCGGCTTGACCGGGCAATGTTCCAGGCGGACCACATATTGTCCGAGATGGTGCAGGACTGAAATGTCCTCGGTCCCCAGGATTTCACCTTTGTGCAGGATGGCAAACCGGTCCGAAATCATCTGGGCCACCTCGAGCTCATGAGTGTTCAGAAAGATCGTTGTGCCCCGGTTGCGGAGTGCAACCAGAAGTTCTCGGAACTGCTTGCGCCCGAGCGGGTCGAGCCCGATATCCGGCTCATCGAGGACAAGCAACTCGGGACCTGAGATCAGGGCCTGGGCCAAAGAAGCCCGCTGGAGCATGCCTTTCGAGAAAGTGTCGAGCTTGCTGCGGGCGACCTCGCCCAGACCGACATCCGCGGTAGTCTTCTCCACCGCATCAGCGAGATGACGTCCCCTCAATCCTGACAGACTACCCATCAAGCGGAGAAACTCATCGAGACGCAGATATGTCGGCAGCATGGCCCGTTCGGGCATGTATCCGATTTTCTTTTTGATGGCAATGCTTCGCGGCGATCGCTCAAAAACGGTAATCTGTCCGGAATAGACGTGAAGTAAACCGAGGATGAGTTTGACGGTCGTTGTTTTGCCGGAACCATTGGGCCCCAGAAAACCGAATATCTCGCCCGGATAGACATCGAGACTGATGCCGCGCAGGGCCTGGATGCGTTCGCGGCGAAACAGTGACCGGTAAGTTTTTTTGAGATCACGAATCTGGATGATTGGTCGTCGCTGAATAGTCTCTGCTGTTGTCATCATATCTCCCTGTTCCGAAAGGAATAGAACCCCCAGCAGGCCAGCACAATGCAGATGATGGCAAAATGCAGCAGGACCAATCCGGTAACGTTTTCCGGATCAGTGCCGAAAACCGCCTGGAGGGCCAGGATTTTTATCTGGTCATAGCGCGGAATGATGGTGTAGATAGCCTTGAGGGGCACTCGAAAAAGCGAATTGTGGTCAAAATTCTGATAACTGTCCTGGAGGTAGAGGCTGAAGTTACCGGCGGCATGAAGCAGAAGGGACAGAATGAGGGCCGGAGTGGGCCGTTTTAAAGCTGAGGCCAGGCTGTCATAAATGAGCACAGCCCCGATCTGGACCAGGGCCAGATACGGATAGAGTTTCCAGATGCCCCAGTTTGGTCGCTGACTGATCAGCCCATAGGCCAGCTGTATGAACAATATAAAGATAGCGAGTGCGATCAGACCAATGAGAAAAAAGCCGGACAATCGGGCCAGATACAAGCTGAGACGTCCAATCGGGCGGACAAGGTAAAGAGTGACCGTTTTGTCGTTAAACCATTGCAATGAGGAAAAATGAAGGCCCAGGACCATCAGCAGCGGCAGAATTGCCAGGCCCAGGAAGAGCAAGGTGTTGACCACATTTTTGATCTCCAATAAATATGGTCCTTCTCCGGCCAGAAGGAAAGCGGCATGGTCAATGTCGAGCAACTGATGGGCCACGGTTTTAATTGTCTCTGGTGTGATCGCGGACAACCATTCATGTTCCATTTTGAACACCGTGCTTGTTGAAAACTGGAGGTGTTGGGCCAGCACCTGTGCTTCGCCGGCATTGCTTTGGTGGAGTCGGCGGTGATAGCAGACGTGGAATAATTCATCCCGATCCGGTGCTTCCTGTTTCATACGTCGTAGTTGGGTCGCGAGTTCTGCCTCGAGATCGGGAAAATCCTCGTGCCCCCGACTTCGTTCAGTCGTGCTTCCGACAGCAATCAATAAACGGGGACCCGGTCCTCGCTGCTGATTGTAGGTATCAAGACCGATGGTGAATGTTCGATGATCCTCGCGCTGAATTCTTTTTGTCAGGAGATCGCACATTATGTCAGCTTCGTAGCCCTGCCTCGTATCGGCAGCCGGCAGCCAGAAGCCGGCCAGATAACTGATGTCATCAGGAACAAGATTGGGCACAAAATCAAAGCTGAAAGGTCTGTTTGGCTGGGATGGTGAAGCATTAGTCTGAAGCGACGTGCGTGTCCCTCCTGGTATGTGCCCGAAATGTTTCTCCAGTAAGGAAACAACTGTTTCGTGCGACAGGGCCGAGCTGATAATGAGAGAGGTCGCTTCCGGAGTGTAGTGCTCCTTTTGATAGCGCCGCAGTTCATCCCATCCGATGTCCGCCACAATCCGTTTGAAACCACCCGGGTCCCAGGACATGATCGCAGGTTTACCGGTCATGATCCGGACAATTGTGCTGTAAAGTGCCTGAGGGGCTGTCCGCATGGGCTTCACATCATCACTCATGTAGAGCAGTATTTCTTCACAGACCACCTGACGTTCCATCCGAAATCGGGTCTGGTCCGGATAAAGGGGATTGAAAAGGGCCTTGGCCCAGATTGCGATTATATCCTCGAGCTGGTCTTGGGGTATGCCCACGCTGGCGTATTGGGTGTGATAGGGAGATGTCCAGCCGTTGTAGATGATGCCATTGATTGAAAACCAGTCTGAAACCGTGGCCCCGTCAGTTGTGATCGTCTGAAAAATGATGTGCTCGAGCAGATGCGAAATGCCGGCTTGTTGACGTTTTTCATCGCCACTGCCGACCTCGAACTGGGCAATGAAATCGGCAAGGCCCTGACCTGGCCCATCAAGAAGGTGATGATAAGCCAGTCCATTGCTCAAGACACCTTCCCGCACTTCACTCCGGGCCTGAACCTGTGGTCCGTGGACCAGACAGACAGCACCCAGGAACACAATCATGGTGGTCAGTCTGTTCATCACCGCACCTCTCTTTTGGGACTGATCGAGACAAAGACAAACGATCGGTTGGTCTGCTCCGCCTCAAGCAATGCCCTCGTTGCCGGTAGCGAAAGCGAAGACCAGGTCTCAATTTCAGCCAGAGGACTGACCGCTTCGTTGTTCCGGAAAAAATACTCGAACAGCAGGTGGTGAGCTGCAGCACTCGAAGAAACAATATTTTGCCGACAGACATTCTTCAGGCTGTTGACTGCGCCGTGGAGCACGCGATCGGAAATGTTGTCTGGAAACCCAGTCAGAAGACATTCGAGCTCAGCCAGCAGCAGTAATTCCTTCTGGCGTGAACAGGTAAACGTGACCACAAAAGCAACCGAATCATTGACCGGAAAAAAGCCCTCGAATGCCCCGCCATAGATCAGTCCCTTCTGGCGTAACTGCATGGTCAGATCATGAAAAAGGACGTTGAACAGTTGCTGATAATGCGGTGAACGTTGCGTGCCCGGGACCGCTTCAAGGAGGACTGCAGCACTGATCGATGTCTTCATTCCTGTGCCCCTTGTCTCACGGTAGATACCGGGCTGAGCTCCCTCGCTCGAATAATTCTGATGAAACGTGTTTAATGGGCGAGTCATGAACTCAGACAGGAGAGGAGTAATGAATTCAAGGACCTGCTCGGCCTTGTAAGGGCCGGCAACAATGATGCCGACCCGACCGGGTGCCAGTAGTGCCTGCAGATGTTGGTGCAGGGTCGATTTTTCCATCTTGACCAGGTCAAACCAGTCACCGAGAGGGTATTCTGCCAAGGGGTAACCCGGAAGCAATTTTGCCAGGGCCTGATCGCGGGCCAGGAGAAACGGGTCGCTTTTCCTCTCATTGATGGCCTTTCCCAGGTCGTAGAGGACGGCACTGGCCCGTTCTCGAGGGTCTACCGGAGGTGATGAGAGCATGGCAAACAAGGATTCGATTGCCGCCGGTAAATACTCGGCCAGGGCACTGGTCGAAAACCAGACCCCGCCCGCAGAACAGTGGGCCGGCTGGGCCAGAAACGGCCACTCGTCCGGATGGTTCGCGATATAACTGTTGATCAATTGCACAACATAACGATTAATACCCCTTGTGCCAGGTCCTTCCTCCAGCATACCGCCTTGGGCTGCAAGGATGAAACAACCGGTGTCAGACTGGGGCAATTCGAGCACCCAGATCGGGACCAGGTCCCGCCAGCGATGATCAACCAGCGAAAGATCTTCAGGAACATCCAGTGGGCGTGCTTCTGGCAGGTGAAATTGCCGTTTCAAGACCGGGTCGTCCTCACCTGGCAGAGTTGTCAGCCTTTCCCGATGCTGGGCAGCTGGGAGGGCCTCGAGCCCTGAAAACCAGAGTGCTTCACCTCTATCGATGAAAGGCGAATATTTAGTGACAATAACCGCGGTCAGCAGGATGGTCAGGACGACCAGATAGAAGTAGACCATACGTGACCGCAGATGCTCGACCATGACATCATGTATCAGATACCATATCTTCACGAATATTCCTTTCGCGACCACAGCCAGAAAGCCAGCATAATAACAAGCAGGCCAGACCCGAATGTCCAAAGCCAAAAACCCTGATGGTGCTGCGTCAGAAGCCCGAAATCATGGACCTGCCCCCACTGCGAATATGAATGAGTGAGCTCCTTGAAACCGCTCTGAGCGGCAAACACACGCGGAACAGGCAGCAAGAAAATATTCGTAAACGAGCCCAGTATCTTGTGGGACAATGGATCATGTGACACGGCGGAATATGGGAAAAGCCCTGCCCGGAAAGCACTCTTGGCCGGAACAACATAAGAGATAAAAACAAAAATGTAGGACGTAATAAAGGGACCCGCTCCCCTGAACAAACGACATGTCAAAGGGGTCATCAAAAACGTGATGCCCAGAACAGGAACAAGTATGGTCAATTGTGTCTGAAAATGGTAAACAAACAGAGGCAATACTTCCGCCCATTCCGGTCCAATACTGCCGACCAGAAACAAGACATGGGTCAGCAGTGACATGACCGCAAACACGGTATAAAGTCCGACAAACCGGCCCCAGAATAGCCCGCCAGGTGAAATCGGGCGGACCAGATAGAGGGTTATCTCGCCACGAAAAAAGAGCCGGTTCAGGTACAGGGAGGTCACTAAAATAACGATAATCGGGAAAATGATATGATAAAATAAACCCAGAATACTGATGACTACTTCGACATGACTCTTGAAAAACATCCGCCTGTGCCAATCGTAATCCTTTGCTTTCATGCCATATTTGGGTATGCCGATTTCCTCGAGCCAGGTCATCCGCTGGTCAAGTTCTGCTTTCCAGACCGTATCCAGATTCCAGTAAACCGGCCCCATTTTGAGGTTTATAACTGTATTCAGCGAGAAGAGCACGCAGAACAATATCCAAAGCACA
>Ga0068714_10007251_pt1 | contig 10860 bp, 13 predicted proteins | sample MTBNYHSulfiMetaG_FD_62988 | JGI IMG/M metagenome (GOLD analysis project Ga0068714, IMG submission 62988) | Enrichment culture microbial communities from rom New York Harbor, USA that are MTBE-degrading - MTBE-NYH (New York Harbor Sulfidogenic)... | ecosystem: Environmental > Aquatic > Marine >...
CGGGCACTGTGACCCAGACATAATGAGAGCAAACATCTGCGGAGGACCAAGGAAGAGAGGTAAAACAAAATGAAGGTCCACATCCGATTCTTAGTGCCGGGTCTTATAGAGGCAGAAGCCCCGGAGAACTTCCCAGAAATGTCTTCGTATCAGAAAATAAGTTGGGCGCAGGAAATCCTCAACCCAAAAACAGACCGTGAACTCCTTTACGCCTTAGCCCAATACGAAGAGCCTGAAACATACGGCTGGTTCGACGGAGTGCCGGTAGCGGATGCCGTCGAAAAAGAGGACAGACAGGTGATCGTACAGACGAAAGAGTGGGAAACGTTCTCCTCGGGAGAGGGCTTGGACGTCGTCGATCAACAATAGGAGACTACCCGTCAACCACCCCCAGTCAAAGACTGGGAGCTTAAGAGAGCTCAGTTGACCAGCCTCAGCCCTTAACTTTATGGTTGAGAGCTACGTTACAGAGGTCACGGCACCATGGGATGCGTGCCAGTCCCATGCAACTGTCGTCAGGCATTAAACAGGTGTAAGGGTGTAAAGCCGGTGTGCCTGACCCAACAAGCCTTTGTAACATTGGCGAGGCGAACTTTACCGGCGTAAGCCGAGATTATTGGAGGTAGCTTCAATGGAAAGGGTTTTAGTAGTTAGTACTGACAGAAAACAGTTAATGCCCTGTCATCCTGCAAGGGCAAGGCAGTTACTTAAGACAAGTAAGGCGGCAGTTTTAAGACGCTATCCGTTTACGATTATCCTGAGGGATAGAGTTAATGGAGACTGTCAGCCCATTGAGTTTAAGGTAGATCCTGGCAGTAAGGTAACAGGCATTGCCCTTGTCGCCGACTTTAAGAGAGGTAAGACTGTTATATGGGCAGCAGAACTGAAACACAGAGGTCGGCAGATTAAGGATTCACTTGATGCAAGAAGGGCAATACGTAGGTCACGGAGAAACAGAAAGACCAGATATCGTCAGTCGAGGTTCAACAATAGAACAAGACCCGAAGGCTGGCTACCACCATCTCTTATGTCTAGAGTTCACAATGTTGATACATCGGCCAGCAAGTTACAGAGGTTTGTGCCTATAACAAGTATTGCCGTTGAGACTAACAGGTTTGACACACAAAAACTGGTTAATCCGAAGATATCCGGTATCGAGTATCAGCAGGGAACTCTCTTCGGTTATGAGGTCAGGGAATATCTACTTGAGAAATGGGGCAGGAAATGTGCTTACTGCGGTAAGACAGATGTTCCTCTTGAAGTTGAGCATATCGTTCCAAGGTCCAGAGGCGGAACTAACAGAATAACCAATCTCACTCTGTCATGCGAGAAGTGTAACCAGAAAAAGGGCAATCTCACTGCTGGGGAGTTTGGTTATCCCGATGTCCAGAAGCAGGCGTTAAAGCCTCTTAAAGATGCAGCCGCTGTCAACGCTACAAGCTATGCAATTGGCAATATGCTCAAGAAATATGGTTTGCCTATATCTTTCTGGTCTGGCGGTAGAACCAAGTATAACCGTACAAGACAGGGATATCCAAAAGCACACTGGATTGATGCGGCTTGCGTAGGAGAAAGAGGAGAAAGTGTTAATCTCAACCCTGATATGCAGCCACTAATTATTGTTGCAAAAGGTCATGGTTCAAGACAAATATGCAGGGTTGATAGATTCGGATTTCCGAGGACTTCTGCAAAAGGATTGCGCATCGTTCATGGTTTCAGGACAGGCGACTTGGTTCGAGCTGTAGTGCCGAATAGCAAAAAGAAAGGTTTTTACACTGGAAGGGTAGCCGTAAGGAGTTCAGGTAATTTCAATATCCAGACTTCAAACGGTACGGTACAAGGAATCAACCATCGGCACTGCTCTGTTTTACATCAGGCTGATGGTTATAACTACAACTAAAAGGATGTGGCTCTTTCCTCTCCCCTACAAGCAGGGGAGTTTCCAGAGCCGGACCTTTCTATGAACAGACAATGCATCGCCGTCGAAACCTTAGATACCGAAAATACCGATCCGTGGCAACGACTCCCCGGCAACGAAGGCCTGAAAAGAGCGCTGGAGGTGGCATTGGCCGGGCCGCACCCTATGATGATACTATACTACCCGGAGGTCCTAAGGCCCTTGAAAAACCTGGTGCAAAGTCTATACGAGACGTTCGACAATATGCGCATCAAAACAGCCCCTGTCTGCCCATGCGGGTATTATCAGCATTCACACAGGGTTTGCAGTTGCACCCCCAAAGAAATACGCCATCACCACAAGCGACTGAGACTCTACGACTACCAGATAATAGTCGAGTCAGCGACTCCACGGGTGCGGGACTTTCTGAGGCCGGGGGAGTCCTTTGCTGACGTCAAAGTCCGAATATCCGATGCTGTCCGTCTAAAAGAGGATAAGAAAACCTTATGCATCAGCTCCGAAACCTTGTCCTTTCTGGAGACTGCCTGCACAAAGGTAACTATAGACCCGGAGACCGCCTTCCAGGTAGCCGACACCATAGCGGCCCTGGACCAGACAACTACAATATGTCCAAGACACATGGCTGAAGCGATCCAGTACACGAAAATTCCACTCCTTTGAGGGCCAAGTGAATCAAGCTCAATTCTTTAAATCCCTTTTCCCTGCAACCCAGGGCAAAATAGAGATCCGCAAAGTATTCCCGGACAAGATCCTTGCCAGGCGAGGCTACTTCAGCGACATTTCGCTGGAGCTCCTGCGGTTTTCCCGGAAAGACCCGGCTGCCAACATCTACTTCGGGCCAGCCCTGCGGGACGGAAACGGCGGAAAAAAAGAAAACATTCTCGGCACAGGATGTCTCTGGGCAGACATAGATAAAGCATATCTGGATCTGCCTAAAAACCTGCCAAGTCCCTCCATAATTGTCTCTTCAGGACACGGCTTTCACCTGTACTGGCTCCTGACAAGGTTCTACAGGACCGACGCCAGAACTTCCCGACATCTAATCGAGGGACTTCTCAGGGGCCTCGCGGAAAAATGCAGCGCAGACGTAGGCAGCACCGACATCAGCCGCCTGCTCAGAGTGCCGTATACCCTTAACCTGAAAGGCGATGTTCCCGTGGAATCAAAAGTTCTGTCTTGGACCGGCACAAGGTATTCCCTGGATGCGTTCCTGCCGTTCAAAGCGAAAGTCAGTAGGCCAGTACGAACAGAAATTGACCCCCAGACAAGCCACGGTCTCGAAACGCTGATCCGGGAGTGCGGCTTTCTACAGCACTGCCGGGACAACGCAGAAACACTCCCGGAACCGCTATGGTATGCGATGGTTTCGAACATGGCCGTGTTCGAAGGCGGCCGGGAAGCTATCCACCGGTTCAGCATGGGATACCCAAAGTACTCCGAGCGCGAAACCGATTACAAGATACGGCGGGCACTGAACAATACGAGGCCGCATACCTGCGAGTACATTAAGCGCATGGGATTTTCCAGCCGGAACTGCCTCTGGCAGGGCGTAGTAAAATCGCCGGCGGGAATACCTTACAAAATCAAAAAGGGAGATGCTGCATGGAGTACTTCAAAGATCAAAACCTGGTCGTAATGGATTTGGTGGACCTGGAGCATTGCGCGTTTGACCATGAGCTATTTGATTTTGAACTGCGCGCTGACGGTATCGAACAGTCCGAGGCCAGATTGCCGGTAGCGCTGATGGTAAATTTTGCAGGCGGGCATATCCTGACCCCTCACTCCAAGCCGGAAACTATTGCCAAAAGAAAGCAGGCCGAGGACGGCTTCCATAAGCTTCTGGCAAGACTTACCGATGAGCCGCTGGTCGAAGTCGAAGTTAGGGGAGGCATGGCGGAGATCGTCACCAAGTCGCCGGGGGTTAGAGTTGTCCTCCGGGATTATGATGTGTACGCGTCTGAGGAAGGGCCTGTCGAGTTGGAATTTGAAAGTCATGGCGTGATCCCAGAAGGCAAAACCCAACCCTGATGTTGTCCTGCCCGCGCTGACGGCGCAGTCCGTTTAAAAGACGTGCCACAGAAGTATTGGACAAGGAGGCTTAAAAAGGATATAAGGGGAATATATAACCAAGCCCAGAAGAAAAAATGTATCCCAGGGAAAAACAGACACTAAAGAAGATTGCCGGCAGGCTCAAGAAACACCTGCCTAACCGAATCGTCTCTGTACATGCTTTCGGCTCCCGAGTAAGAGGAGACCACAATGCCTGGTCCGACTTCGACGTGCTTGTTGTAGTTCACAACAAGAATCCCGAGATCGAAGCAAGGATCATCGAAATATTTGTCGAGGAAGAAACAAAGAGCGATCTGTCTTTCACCCCTGTAATAAAAGACGCTAAGGCGTTTGAACTCGAAAGAAGGTTCCATACGCCGTTCTTTGACAACATCGTGAGAGAGGGAGTAGCCCTATGAGCCTGGAAGCCCAAGACAAAAGAGCGCTAAGCGATATCAGGATGTCCAGGGCCTACGAATTTCTAGACGACGGCAAAGCCAACTATAAAGACAAAAGATACAAAACGTCCGTGAACAGAAGTTATTATGCAGTCCTTAACGCGGTAAGAGCAATCCTTATCCTGCAAGGCGCAAACCCGGAAACCCACGAAGGCGCTTTGACAATGCTTAACTTGAGATTTGTAAAGCCCGGGTTGCTTCCGCTTGAAATCATCAAGAAATTCAAGACCCTTCTTTCAAGAAGAACAGATGTTGACTACGGCGACTTCGAGACCATCGACGCGACTGACGCCAGAGACTCCCTTCGCCTCGCAGAAGAAGTTATAAAGGCAATAGATGCCGCCCGTCAAAAGATGATAAAAACTATGCCTGTCCAGGAAATAGCAAAAGCAACTTCAATGAAAAGCAAGAAACGCCAATAAGAATAATACACAACCCTCAAGGCACGACCAGATATTTTGTCCCTCCAAAAGTATTGGCAAAAACATCACTTTTCTATTCAGTAAAAACGGGCGTTTTCCTCCTACAAAATTGACCATATAAAGTCCAAATTTCTTATTGACAACCGCTGTTCAATCTAATACCCAAAAGCTGTTTTCCTCGACACCACCTGAAAGAGGATATCAATGGCCACTATCGCATACCTTAGAGTCAGTACCGACCAGCAGGACCTGGAAAGCCAACGCTATCACGTCTTGAAATACGGTCACGAACATAAAATCACGATCGACGAATTTATCGAGGTGGAGATGTCCAGCCGGAAAGACGCCTCCAAGAGACGAATCAGCGAGATGCTGACCCGACTCGACAAGGGCGACTGTCTTATGGTCAGCGAGCTTTCCAGGCTTGGCCGGAGCACCGCTGAAGTGATCAATACCGTAAACGAATTAATTGCCCGGGGAGTGCGGTTTATCTCCGTTAAACAGCACCTTGATATCGTAGGGAAAAACGACATAACCTCCAAGGTAATGATTACCATGTTCAGCCTCTTTGCCGAACTGGAGCGGGACCTCATAAGCGAGCGAACAAAACAGGCTCTTGCCGCCAAAAAACAGCGGGGAATAAAGCTGGGCAGACCCAAAGGCAGTCTCGGAAAAAGCAAGCTCGACGACAAGAAAGACCAGATCGCGGAACTGCTTAAGTATAATGTATCCAAAAGCGCCATCGCCAGGATGTGCGGGGCATCGAGGGGAACCCTATATAGCTTTCTCAATACGCGCGATGTGACCCCGCCGGTATCAAACAACCTCAAGGACGGCGAGAGAGAAAGAGTTTGAATCCAGGCTTAAAATTACTAAGAGATTCTTATCAATGCGGCCAGAAAGCTGATAGGATATTCATAATTTTCCGTTGAGCCCGCTTAGATCTCTTCTACACCACGCAGCATCGTAACACGCCTCCCTAATTTCGTTGAGTTTTTATATTGTTTTGAATATACTGGGTGACATGAACCATTTGGTCTACACAGACGTGGAGCGTAGGTGAGGCGGAAGGCACCTGGTTATGACCTATGAACGGCTAGTTTTCCGGAAGCATGCAGTTCAGCGGGTGTTCGAACGCCGCATCAACGATGCGGATGTACGGCACGCGGTAAAAGACGGTGAAGTGATCGAGGATTATCCAGATGATATACCTTACCCAAGCAGGTTGGTTTTAGGCTGGTGTGGATCACGGCCCATCCATGTGGTAGTGGCCGATAACCATGATGACGAGGAGACTATTGTAATCACCGCATACGAACCGTGTTCAGACCAATGGGAGTCGGATTTCAAGAGGAGAAAAAAGTCATGAAGTGTGTAATTTGCAAACAGGGAGAAACACAGCCAGGCAAGACAACCGTAACTCTGGAACGGAACGGCCTGACAATAGTCATCAAGAACGTACCGGCACAGGTTTGCGTCAATTGCGGCGAGGAATATCTCGACGACAAAACGACATCGCGCCTGCTCAAGACAGCAGAGGAAGCAGCCCAAGCAGGCGTCCAGGTGGACATCCGTGAGTATATCGCAGCATAGAAAACAGCGAACCGCTATAACTTGCCTCCTTACTGAAGATGCTCAAAAGCACCTTGCATATTATTCAAGATAGTAAGTAATATTACTCACTACTTTGAGTAAAAGGTGTCCAATTATATACAAACGGCCTGCTCAGCCGATAACCTCTCCTTTCATATCCTACCCTCCTGTACAACCGAGCCAAAAACAAGGTGTCTTGTCCCCCTGACCGCATTGCCAAAAAAAGAAATTTTTTCTATCTTCTCCGCATAACAACCTAAAGCAAAAGGAACGCAGATGTTTGAAACAATAGCCAAGAGAAACGGAACCGTTGTTCCCTTCGACCCACAGAAGATCACCACGGCCATCCTGAAAGCAGGCCAGGCCACGGGCGAGTTCGATGAAAAAACGGCCCGGAGGATTTCCCGGATAGTCGTGGCCAAGGCCGTCAAAAGCCTCGATCAGGCCGGCGTGGAGGCCATCCAGGATATCGTCGAAGTAACCCTGATGGAAAACGGCTACTACAGGACCGCCAAGGCGTACATCCTCTACCGGGAGCAGCACGCCAAAATAAGAAAAGTAAACGAACTCTTGGGCCTTAACCTTGTCAACGACTACCTCGGCAAAAGCGACTGGAGGGTGAAAGAGAACAGCAACATGGACTATTCCCTCCAGGGGCTCAACAACTATCTGGCAGGGCATATCGTCTCCACATACTGGCTGAACCAGATATACCCACCCGAAGTGCGGGAGGCGCACACGGGCGGCGACATACATATCCACGACCTCAATTCCCTCAGTCCATACTGTGTAGGGTGGGACCTCGCGGATCTCCTGGTAAAGGGTTTCCGTGGGGTTTCCCAGAAAGCGGAATCCGGACCGGCAAAACATTTCCGGTCTGTCCTGGGACAAATCTACAATTTCCTGTACACACTACAAGGGGAGGCGGCGGGCGCCATGGCCCTGTCCCACTTCGACACCCTCCTCGCTCCGTTCGTGAGGTTTGATAACCTTGCCTACAAGCAAGTCAAACAGGGTATCCAAGAGTTCATCTTCAACCTGAACACGCCGACCCGGGTAGGGTTTCAAACCCCTTTTTCAAATCTGACCCTGGACCTCCGGCCGCCGGAGTTCATGAGCAAGGAGAGAGTGGTTTACGGAGGGAAATACCTGGATATGACTTACGGCGAGTTCGCCGAAGAGATGGTCATGATCAACCGGGCCTTTGCCGAGGTCATGACAGAAGGAGACGCCGCCGGGAAGATATTTACCTTTCCCATTCCTACATACCAGGTCACTGAAGACTTCCCCTGGGACGACCCCGATTTTCAAGGCATCTGGGAAATGACGGCGAAGTTCGGCCTCCCCTACTTCGCAAATTACGTCAACTCCGGCATGAATCCCGAAGACGCCCGAAGTATGTGCTGCCGGCTGAACCTGAACCTGAAAGAGCTGCAAAAGAGAAACGGCGGACTTTTCAGTTCAAGCCCGCTCACGGGATCCATCGGCGTGGTTACCATCAATCTGCCCCGCCTGGCGCTTCTCTCGTCGAACTCCAAGGGCTTTTTAAACCAGCTCCGGGAGAAAATCAGGATAGCGGTCACCTCCCTTGAAACCAAACGTAAAGTGCTCGAACGCTTTACCGAAGAGGGTCTTTACCCCTATTCAAGGTTCTACCTGGCCGAAGTGAAAAAACGATTCGGAAAGTACTGGGCCAACCACTTCAGCACCATCGGCATCATCGGAATGCACGAGGCCCTCATGCACTTGGGACTGGACGGAATCCACACGGACAAAGGCAAAGACTTTGCCCTGGAAACGCTGAGGTTCATCAAAGGAGAAATCGCCAGGTACCAGGAAGAGACCGGCAACCTTTACAACCTCGAGGCAACGCCTGCCGAGGGTGCAAGCTACAGGCTGGCACAAAGGGACCGGAAACTCTTCAACACCGAGGCAGACATATACACCAACTCGACCAACCTGCCCGTGGACTTCACGGATGACCTGGCCTTCAGTCTTGACCACCAAGAATCCCTGCAGAAAGAGTACACCGGGGGAACGGTATTTCACATCTTCCTCGGGGAAAAGATACAAGCAGAACATGCAAAGACTTTGGTCAAAAAGGTAATAACTACCTATAGTCTTCCCTATGTCACCCTTTCACCCACTTTCAGCATCTGCCCCAGGGACGGGTACCTGGCCGGAGAAGAGCCCGTCTGCCCGAAGTGCGGGGGCAAGGCCGACGTCTACTCCCGGATTGTCGGGTACTACCGTCCGGTGAACCAGTGGAACGAAGGGAAACAGCTGGAATTTGTCAGAAGAAAAGCCTATGCCGCCTGAAAGTCCCAAAGTCCCCATCGCCGGCCTACACCGGGTCACGACCATAAACTACCCGGGGAAGGTGGCCGCCTGCCTCTTCACCCAGGGCTGCAACCTTCGCTGCCCCTACTGCCACAACCAGGAGCTTCTTCCGAGAAAACCAGGTACAGTTTCCTGGGAAGACGCTGTGGCCTTCCTTCGCCGGAGCAAGAGGCTCATCGATGGGGTAGTAATAACCGGAGGAGAGCCGACGATTCACCCCGACCTGCTCCGATTTATAGCGGGGATAAAAAGAGAAGGCCTCTTGGTCAAGCTTGATACCAATGGAACGAACCCGGATATGCTTCAGTGTCTTATGGAGGAAAAACTTATTGATGCGGTGGCCATGGATATTAAAACGACCCCGGATAAGTACGGGATGCTTGAGGTAGATGCGACCACGATTCTCTCCAGCATATCTATTATCGTACGCTCAGGGATCGACTACGAGTTCCGGACAACGGTTGATGGTGGGCTGTGTACGGAGGAAGATGTGACCAAAGTCATTGAACTCATACCAAAAGCTGAAAAATACACAGTTCAGAAAGCCCAAGAACTGAGAATGCCACAATGTGCGGGCAGCATGGGGTAAAATTCTTTGCGCCAAAGGCTGCGTAGACTAGACTGCCTGCAGCTACACGTAATGCCAATATCCAAGGATTTCCTGGGCGGTCAGAGGCTCAGATGATAGCGTGGGGCGTCCTGCCTTTGAAAACTGAAGGGGAGCTACCCACGTTATCATCAAAATTGTAAAGTTTACCAATCTAATGCCGATAAGCCGACATAATGCACCTAACTTCAGGAAGATGGAGGATAGATTATGGCTAGAAAAGCGGTGAAGGATGCGACGGCAAAGGTTACTTCGGCAAAAAAAGGCAAGAGCAGCACATCCAAAATCAAGAACGTAGCGGCAAAGAAGGCGAAGGTATTTAGTATTCCCCTCGAGAAGCTCACGCTCTCTGACGTTATTAAGGCTGTGCAGCTGGCTGAAGGGAATTTTGACTGTTTTGGCTCGGCCACAGCATACTGCGACCAGGATGTTTGCTGCTGGCGGACTGCCTGTTTCCCGCCAGTCACCTAGTATTTATAGAATCGAAAAGGTTGCTTGAGAAGAAAAAAAGGAAAGCCGGTGAGAAGAACGGCTTCAGGCGGTTTTTTCTTCCAGCCGGTGTGGGAGGCCAGTTGCCGGGTTAGAAAATAGCTTCCACCAAAGTTCTATGTATGTAAGTGGCCGACCATTAGGCAGTCTATTTTAATTTTAATCTCTTATGGAAAACGTCCGATAAGAAAAGTAAGCGCCCTTTTCACTTTCTTTCTTCAAGTGGGGCCATCGTTCGCGTCCCCTTCCGGCGATGGCCCCATGAGTTTTATACTCAACGCTTTTTTTCCTCATACAACTCTTAAATCCATGTGTTAAGCTAAAATATTTGATTTTTCTTAAGACTCGCCGATTACCAGAAGCTAAAGCCAAAAGCAGCTTTCATTTATCAACTAAGCCCAAAATGCCGATAAAAAACCAGGGGTATCATTGTCAGAAAGATAGCCGCCAAGAAACAGCAATATCGATTATAAAAGCCGAGTATGCCTTACTCTATGAAATACACCTTTTAGCCGCATAGAAGGAGACCAAGGTGTTTACTGAAAAGACCACTCTTTTCCCTCACCGGGAGTTGCTGATAAGGGGAAGTTTAGGGGAATGTTATTACTGCGGTTCCCATCGCCATGACCTTAAAAAGTGCCCTTCAAAAAATCTTCAACTGTCTTCCAGTGTCTTCACCAAGCTCGGCTATCTCTCCATCGAGCAAATAAGTAATTGCTTTGCCGGGGCCTTCAGTAATCCGGAACAGCACAATGAAAGTGTAGCCAATCTGAAAGCCAGCGATGGTCAGACCATATCCGGACAAAACGAAGCATTGGCAGCTTACCATGCCTTCTTTGACCTTACAGAGATATTTCAGCTCAGATTTCTAAAACGGGTCTGGCAAACAGAGGCCATAGCCTGGAACATGTTGGACGCTGCAGAGGAACGAAAGGGAGAGGGAGGCCCATTGTGGCTGGCTCTTGACTGCATCCGGGTAGGACA
>Ga0068714_10007252_pt1 | contig 10860 bp, 6 predicted proteins | sample MTBNYHSulfiMetaG_FD_62988 | JGI IMG/M metagenome (GOLD analysis project Ga0068714, IMG submission 62988) | Enrichment culture microbial communities from rom New York Harbor, USA that are MTBE-degrading - MTBE-NYH (New York Harbor Sulfidogenic)... | ecosystem: Environmental > Aquatic > Marine >...
AGGCGGTAGACTTCCTCCCCCGCCGTCAGGCAGCGTCGCGCGAAGGTGGCGTGATTCGGGTCGTCCTTCCAGACCTGGAAGGCGAGGGCCATCGCGGCGGCGTAGCGTCCGCCGAGGTTGGCCAGACCGGTGGATTCGCTCGCGTAGCGTCCGAGTCCCTGAGGCCGGCCGTCGGCGGCATACACCACGCGGGCCCCGCCCTTGCCCCAGCCGTAGTCGGCGGGGTCGTCTGGCGGCAGGCGCCAGCCGCAATGGTCGCGATCGTCCGCCACCTGATGATACAGCGCCTCCGGCGACGGATGCAGCTTGAGCATCCAGTCGAGACCCCAGCGGGCCTCGTCGAGAAGATCGGGCAGGCCGTTGCCGCCGGGGCGGCCGAGGGCGTCGAACCGATCGCCGAAGATCGCCGATCGCGGTTGTTCCGCAGCCGCATCGTGCAATTCCCAGGCGAGCAGCATCTGCGCGGTGGCGTTGCTCGACGTGAGCAGGTACTTCAGAAGGTCGGCGGCGTCGTGCCAGCCGCCGCGAGCGTCGATGGCCGTTCCGGCCGGAAGCGGCCCGTAGGCGGTGCGGCCGTCGAGCTGGTGACAGTGGGCGTCGAGCCACGGATTGAAGCCGCAACGCTGCTGCCGCATGAACTCCAAGAGGAGATCCGGCAGGGGCTGAAAGACGGCATCGTCTATGACGACAGTCTCGGAGACGGCGCCGCCAAGGCGAAGGCGGTATCGCCCCGGCCGATGGAGCGTCGAGAAGTCGAGCTCCGTAACGTGATCGAATTGGCCCCAGCGCATTCCCGTCGCCGGACGCGTGACGCCTTGGAACACCGACCGGCCCGAGTCCAGCTCGATGACGTCGAAGTGCTCGCCAAGAGGCTCGCGGCCGAGGGCGACGGCGAGCTTCGGACCTTGCACCGTGTAGCCGACCTGACTGGCGCGGAGATGGCGTCTTAAGAGGTGGTCGATGCGCTCGAACGCATAGCCTCGCTCCTTGAGCCGGTCGAGCAGTTCCGGCAGGCGCGCGTGCATCTTGTCCGCGCGCTCGGGGCCGGCTCCCAGGTGCATCAGCAGCACAAAGCCGTTGAGTCCGTCCGAGTCCTCCCGCTCGCGTTGGAGAATGCTGTCCAGGATTGCCTGAGAAGACACGAAGTTGCGGTCCTTCGCACTCGTGTAGTCGGCCGCCGAGCGTGTGCCGGGCGAGAGGTTGACCAGCGTCAAACCCGTCGCGTTTGTCCAATCGCTGATGTCGCGGTTGTGGTGCTCGTAGGCGGGCAGGAAGAACTGTGCCTGACGGCGCGTGACGCCAAAACGCTCCAGCTCGCGCAGATTGCCCTCAAGGTCTGCTCCAAACTCGTCGCGTGTCAGCAGCGTCCGTCGGTCCGGCGTCCAATCGCAGTAGAGCCGATGCCGGTCGGAATGCGGGCCTACGTAATGGCCCTCGGCCAGCATCCGCCGGACCAGCGATGCAAACTCGGCGTTACGCAGGAAGTCGCCGGTCAGAAAGAACGACGCCTTGGCCTCGTGCAGGGCCAGTGCGTCGAGGATCGCCTCGGCCCCTTCGGCAAACTCATGGCCGGTGAACACTAACGCCAACCGCGGCGTCGATCGCGAACCGCGCACGACGGCGCCGTCCTGATACGTGAACGGGTCCTCGGCCGGCTCCTCGCCGGCGGCGGGCGGCAAGGACGGCGACATGCAGAGCGCCAGCCATGCGACCAGCGCAACGAACAGGCATCGCACAGGACCCATAGGCATTCCCCGTCAGCGCGTTCGCACGAGTGCTCCTCCGCCGGGGGGCAGGGTCAGCTCGATGGCGGGCTTGTTCGCAGAGGTCCATTGGGCGGTCCCGGCGTCGAACCGCTCCAGTTCGCCCGGGCCGACGAGCGTAGCACTCGCCCCGGTGGCGTAATCCAGGTTCACGACGACCGTATGAGTCGGCTTCTGCCCAGCGCCGAAGAAACCGAGCAGAAAGCCTCGCGGCGAGACGGGCGACGCCGAGGAATCCACGCGGAAGACGGCATCCGCCGGCAACGGCTCGCAGCCACGCTCGCGCATCGAGGTGTGATACACGCCCAGCGAGCGCAAGGGCTGGAGCTCCTTCGCGATAGCGACGAACTCGCGATTGTAGGATTTGACCGCGTGGTAGAGAGGTCCCGGCGTCCCATCCAGGCCGACGAGACTGCCGTGGTGGTTCGGGTGGGCGTAGACGTAATAGCTGATGCCCTGCGCGCCGTAGGCCACCGTGGAATAGACCAGGTAGCGCAGCTCGTTCGCGTTCGGAATGCGCATCGCGTCGGGCGCCCAGGTGCAGGCCTGGACGATGTTGAGGAACGGCACGCCCGCCTGCTGCGCTGTGCGGCGGATCATCGCCAGGTTCAGGAAGTACTGGTCGCTGTCACCTTTGAGCCGGAACTGATAGTGGTCGTAGCTGATGAGCGAAGGCTTCACCTGCTCGACGTAGAGGCGCAGGTGCTCGGCATAGGCGGCGATCGTGTCGCCTTTCGTGCCGAGTTGTTGGTTGTTGGCGTAGGTCGGGAATAGATTGATGTAGGCCAGATGCAGAGGATCACGCTGGCGCAAATACGCGACCAGCTTGCCGAGCGCCGGGAACTGCGAGGCGCTGGGCTCGTCGATCAGGTGATAGGAGTACAGCGCCGGGTGCCTGCTGACGCGGGCGATCAAGGCGTCCAACTGCTGACGGCGGTCAGGGTCATCGAGTGATGCGGGCGTGAAGAGGCCGCTGGTGAGCTGGCCGCGCAGGCCGTGACGATGCGCCACGTCGAGTTCCGCTTCGCTGCCGCACCAGACGAGGTTGAAGCCACCTTCAACCATCTGCTGTGCGACGGCGTCGGTGATCGCGGGGCCGGCCCAATAGGTGGCAATCGGTGTGCCGACCTGCCAGGAGGAGCCAGGCTGGGCCACCGCTCCACCGATCCACGGATTGCATAAGAATAGAAACAGACAAAAGATGAACGCCGCCTTCGCCGCGACTGAGCACTCAATCACAGTTCTCATTGCCTTGATCTCCTAAGGATGATTTCCGTTTGTCACGCGGTCTGCCGGGATAATTGAGACAACCACCGACCAGGGACACAGTGAATCAATCGTTGTTGCCAACTGTCAGGAGACTGCCCGCAGGGCGACCTTGTTGGCGCCGTCGATGAAGATGATTTTGACGTTGGGCTGCTCGGCGAGCCAATCGTCCACCACCGCCTGCGGGTCATGCGCGGGATGCATATGGGCCGCCTCGACGAGGGCATCGGCAATCTGCGTGTGCATCCAGACGCGCCGCAGCCGGGAGATCAGCACGGCGAACTTGTACGGCTTGTGACTATAGAGGACATAGTCCTGGCGAATCGACTGGATGACCTCTTCGAGTGGCGCCGTCAGGCGGTCGTAGAAGTTGGCCAAGGTCTGCGGCTCGCCGATGCCGTTGGGGCAGGCGGCCAGGAACAGGACCTCTCCACCGTCCGTCACGGCGGCCCGGTTTAATTCCAGGGCCCGCTGGGCGATGTACAGGTCTTGGTCGTTGGCCAGCCCACCCGGCGAGACGACCAGCCGCGACGCCGGAGCGACCGTCTGGATATTCCGCTCATCGGTCACGAGAAACGACTCGGCGCTCACCTCCCGGATCGGCCCGAACCGCGCCCAGAGCAGCCGCGTGCCGGCGCTGAGCATCACCAGCGCATAGATCGGCCGGCCTTTGGCGATCAAGTCCATGCCCTCCACCATGTCCGCGGCCAGCGGGTTATTTCTCTGCTCGGCCTTGGGATGCCACGGGTGCGCCGCGTGCGTGGATTCATCGAGCAGGGCCAGGCTGTGATTCTGCTCGACCGTGCGAAAGGCGCTGATGCCGGGTACGAAGTTCTTGACGGGGTTCGAGTATCCCGCGAAGTAATGGACCTTCACATCGGAGACCGCGAGAAAGACGTCCGCGTCCTCGGCAAATGCGTTGACCAGCACCTGCGTTCCTCGCGACGTGCGGCCGAGGTCGAGGAACCGGTCGGCCTGGCAGTCGTGGGCATGGATTCGCGTCACGTTCAGGCCCGCATTGCGTCGCGCCTTTTCGATCTCGTGCCCGATCTGGCGGTTCTTCGGCGTATCCGCCGTGTGGGTCCCGGTGCAGATCAGGAATTGCACGGAGGCGGCCCCCCGCAGCGCGTCGCACACATGCGGCAGCACATCCGCCAGAGGCTCGTCGCGCGTGCCGTCGTCGACGAGGACACAGACCCGCTTGTCGGCGACCTCATCGCGAAACGCTCCGGCCTGGCCGTCCATGATGTCCCGCAGGCCCGCCGCCGCATCCTCGCCTTGCGGCCCCTGCCACGGCCGGATGATCTCCTGCACGTTCCGATCCGGGACGCGAAGAGTGACGACGCCTGTTCCGTAATGAAGGTCTACTTTCATGATGGCCCTCACACTTCACATGTCCTGGTATCTCTGTCCTCGCGGCTGTCTACCTGGCCGGCCAGGTGTCGCCGTAACTGACCAGTCGTATGTTCCGTTCCTTGATGACCTCTTTGACCAGCTCGCTGGTGAAGGACCGCGTCACGCCGTCGCGATGGGCCGCGACGTTCCAATAGCCCTCGTGCCCGATCGCGCGCATCTCGTCGGTGTCCAGGCCCGGATGCTCGACGAGGATCCAGATGCCCGGCTTGAGCTCCTGGAGCGCCTTGACCAGCGCCGCCTCGCGCTGTTCGGCGGTCGTGTTGTTGTCGGCGGGCCAGCGGAACCACTGGGCGCCGGGCGTCTCGATCGGCAGCTTGTACTCAGCCGCCAGCTTCTGCACGAGCGCCCGCAGCTCCGGCGTGCTGGTCGGCGTGCCCATGTGACTGCTCAGGTGCGAGACCTGCGGAATCTGTTTCCTGGCCAGCTCGATTTGCGCTCGCAGCTCCTTCTCGACCTCATGAATGTCCCACTTCGATTGGAGGAAGCCCGTGTTGGGCGGGAAGTCGGGCCGCTGGCTCGTCGTCGGGAAGAAGTACCCGCTCGAATCGACCAGGCTCGGCGATTGCGTGATCGGGCCCCACTTGTAGTTGGCCCACTCGCTGGTCAGCGTCAGGTGCACGCCGACGTCGTAGCCCGGCGTCTCGCGGAGCATCTGGACCGCCTCGTTGAACCACGGGCACGGAACCATCACCTCGACACTCCGCGCGATCCCGTCGCGGAAGCTGCGGATGCACGCGACGTTGGCCGCATGGGATGAACCGATGTCATCGGCCCGCACGATCAGCTTGATTTGATCGGCTGCCTGACGTACCTGAGCCAAGCCGGCGTTCGCCAGCGGCATCGCCGCCAACACCCCCGCCGTCCGCAAACAAAACAGCCTCCTGTCCATCGCCAGCCCGCCTTAAGAAGAACCTTGGAAAGACCGCTGATTATTGCCTCTGCTCTGCGACAAAGCCCGCTCGTGGTGACGCCGCCGCGGCGGGTTACCGTTCGTAGTGGCGTCGTAAGACGCTGCTTGCCTTGTTCTTCGTATGCCCTTACGAGCACACTACAAACGATGCCCTCGCGGGTACACTACAAACTCATTATAGTCCCACCCACCCCCCAGGCAACCATTTTGCCCACCAACGCAAGGCGACCACCCCCGGCCCCACCATTGACCTTCGCCTCACGCTCTGACGGTCTCGTACAACGCCCTGCCAGCCGCCAAACAACGCAAGATAGCATGCGTTGCCACGATGCTCGTATCCGCGACAAGTATCACGTCCGCTCGACTTGTTCAGGCTCATGCGAAACCTCCCAGCCCTTCAGGCGTGCCCCATAACTCGTGCCCGATGTTTCACGAGTATTCACTTGCTACTACCGCTACCTCGGACGTATAATACAGGTCATGTGGTTTGAGACTATCGCGGTCTTTGGCGCGGGAGAAAGAGTTGGGTACTCCGTCCGAGATCCGTTGCAGGAACACGAAGACGTTTGTTGGCGCGGTCTTGGTGTAGGGATAATGTGCCGACCGTTGGCGGGTCTATGCAGATCTGGTCTGGGAGTGAATTCACGAACGAATAAGCCAACGCTCAATGCCGACCGTCCGCAAAAGCAAATCTGACAGCGAACTGACGATGCAGGAGAATCGGGTATGGTGTCACCAGAATTCGGCACGCGGCATGAAGATACGGACGATGCGGTGTTCAGACAGTATTGGGCACATGCGTCCGCCCTCAGGAACTGGTTTGTTGTGTACGGCCTTGGCGGAATTGCCTTGTTGTTCACTCAAGCCGAGGCAGTTGCGGGTTTGTCACCCAGCACGAAAGCGCAGGTCATAGGCGGGCTCATGCTTACTGTAATTGCTCAGGTAGTGTCAGCATTCCTCAACAAATGGACGCACTGGAGCGCACAGTGGGGAGAGAAGCTGCCGACGTTCAAGGACACACTACGACACAGGTTTGCCATGGGGTTATCAAGACGTGTGTGGATCGACTTCGCTCTTGATCTGATCTCGCTCCTGTCGGCTCTGTTCGCAATTGCCGCCCTCGTCAGTGCAGTTGCAGCATCTCCCCAGAACGTGGTCGATCCAAACAGTTGAGTCCCGAGGCATCTCAATGCAATGGAAAGGGCGGCTGATTCCCCCCAAGCCCGGCTTCTCCCGATCCAGACGTGGGCTGGAGTATGCTCAAGATATGCTGGATGTGCGACCGACCGACATCATTTACGCCGGGGTGATTCTTGATCAGTTCTGCCCCGTCCGTGAGATTCTTGATTCGTTCTTCGCCGAGCAGACCCCTGTCCGGATGCACTAGTCCATACAACGAATCTCTGACCTTCTCGGTCCATACATTGGTTGCATCAGTACGCGTAGAATAGTAGACGGCCAGAATTTCACAGACCTGCAACCCCAACCGGATCACGGCGTCGCCCAAAGGAATAAGCCTCTTCTTTTGTTGGGCCTCCGCATCCCTACTCTGGTTGCGGTACAATGAGACCTCCGCACACCATAGGCCCACCATGCTTCCCGCTCCGGATGTCACGTGCTGTTCTGCAATTCTCCGATTGTCTCGCAGCGTGGCAAGCCAGTAATCGGGGAGACTATCAATCACTTGGCCCCACACTTGCATGAATTCCAGCCATACATCGTACGTTTCGATACACGTCGCAATATCCGCCAGCCCGTTTGTGATATCTGAGTGAATCTGGACATCGTCAGGCCGGGACTGCAACACGTTGCGAATGCTCGAACGAATTTCTTCTTCCGGAACTGCGATCTGCTGCTTTCTTGCGAAAGTTACCAGCTCAAGACCAATCGCTGCGAACGCCAACCAGAAACGTCGAAGGCAACGGCAGAACGTATCCAAGTTCGAATACTGTCCGGATAGCGCGTTCGAAACCGTGAACCACGCGAGAGATAGAAAATGCATGCAGGCAGTCTGCCCCGACGCTCCCGTAACAGGGGGTCGCCGTGGACAGGCCATAAGATGCAGATGTTTGAGGTCTGTATCAACTACTTTGACCTGAGCGATATCCTCGCCTCGGCCCCAAGTATCGACAGCCTGCCTTATGTGCGAAACCATTCGGTGCGCATCGTTGCAGACACACGGATATATACGTTCCTGCATCCATTGCTCGCTTGGACCACCGCTCACGTGTGCTCCCGCTTTCACCGGCCTAAACGAGACCAACCGCTTGTCGGACTTTCGCCTCGCGCATATTCTTTGAATAAGCCAAGCTCAGGCAGAACCGGGGACTCGCGGTTACATATCGCTCGGCTACCCCCGCGGGCTGCGGCTGCAACGGAGCCTTTACAATGCCGCACTCGCGGACCGTACGGAGCCGCTCACAATGCCTGCCTCGGCGCAGCAGGATAACATCGTAGCTCTCTCCGATATCGACGTACGTCTCGAAGTCCTTCAACCGGTCGAACCAGTCGGGTGGACTATGCATTTGAGGAACATATTTCCTGGCGATTCGCAGCAAGAGAGTCTCCGGACCATCGACAGTGAATACCCTGTCAGCTTCGACCAACTCCTCATAGCTGCGTCCTGAAAGACGAAGCTTGAACGCCAAGAGCGTCAGCCCTTCTCTGCGGAACGGACCGAGTTTGAAAGCCGTAAACGGCACATGGGACTCGCCTTCGGACTGTGAGCCGGGGGACGGCACTCTCTCCATGGCACAGCCAGGGTCGATCCCTTCTTCCTTAGGCCAGAGCGTCACTGGCGTGCGTTCCCAATCGTCGAACCAGAAATCCCACGGTGTTAAGCAAGCCACACGCCGGAGGGACCCCGTCTCGTCTTCCCAAAACGCTCTTCCATACACTGAGGTTAGGATATTCGTTTGGACGTTGCCACTGTACTCACACGACTTCCTCTTTTCGTCAACGTGCCAAGGCAAAGGCCAAGGGGTAGGCAACAACTCGTGTTCGGTGCGGCCGGGGTGCAGCAATTCGAGCCAGTTCTCCTTGCCTCTGGGGAGCAGGTTTTCGAGGCACAAGAGGAAGAGTATTTGCGCTGTCTTTGTACGAGAATGATAGGCGAGGATCTCAACAGACCGGCGTATGCGCCAGTGCTCGCTTCCCTTTACACCTCTGACAATGATGCAAAACACGAAATGGTCCCTCTCTTCAAGTCATAAACACATCATAGGTCTTCTCTTCGCCACGCTTCAGAATCATGGCGCTGTATTCCTCTCAAGCCAGATACCTGTAATGGCCCTTAGACTTTTATCGGCCGAGAGGCAGCAACTCCTTGACCCCAAAAACGCTTTGTCTGGGCGCGGAGTCCTCTTGGGAAAAGGAAAACCAGCCTGACGGAACCAGACGGAACGCAAGGAGAGCAGACGTGCCTTTGTACCTCGGTTGGGTGATGACGACCTCCATCGCCTGGTCAGAAAGGCACCACCACCGCGCACCCGGATATGATGGGATAGGGCGGTACGCGGCGAGAAAACCGCGTGCCTGTCGGGGCGGAATCCCCGCACGATCCAGCCAACACAGTGACCCAGGCGGAGCCTCATCGAGACTCCCGCCAAACCGTTCCAACTTTCATCACCCGTCCTCCAGACCACCCCCTCTTTGGAACCGTCCCTGATTACTATGTTACGCACGGACGACCTCCTTGTCAAGAGCCCGTGTTCGGGACAATCACACGCTCACATCTCGACAGGTTCTTTGTTTGGCACATGAGTCGAAAAAAAAACCTCGCTAGCAGCATTGAAAACGGCCATTTCCCGCATAGTCACTGATAATATGCTCAGCGACGGTCGAACACAACTGTGGAAATCCCTTATTTTCTGGAATATTCTGGGAACGCAATTCTGTCCGATAACATCCTGTGCTTAGGCATCTTCGCAGCGGCCACGAATGTGTCTTTCTTCCATACGCGGTAGCGCCAAGCCAGCATATAGGCAACTCCAGCCTTAGAGCTAAGGGTTTTACTTGTGTCCTGCCTGGAGCATCAGCAGGCACAGGCGGATCACGCATCGTCCGCTCTCAGGAGGCCGCAGGGTCACCTACCTTGGCCACACCAAGATAGGCTTTCAGGATGGCCATTTCTACTGTCTTTGTAGTGATTCTGTCAAAAAAGCTGTACCAGAGCACGGCGAATATCTCCCTCCTTGAGAATACGTATTTGTACGTATAGATGTCGGGTCGGGGGCGAGGCTGTGACCGGGCGGAGGTGTTACGACTGCCTACGGGCGTGTTTCGATCCGGAGCCTTGGCGCGCTATGCGTGGGGGAGCCGCCCACCGCCGTCGGCGCAGTGCACGAACCACCCGAACTGGGCGGGCGAACTGCGGGAGGTGGCTGGCGCGACTTGGCCGAGCCTGCGTCGCCCGGCGCTTTGTCTTTGCCTTCGGAACTGGCGGGACTACAATTCGCGAGCGGACGAAGTGTCGCATATTTGGAAGGACTGACGGTATGCGTCGAGAATCTGTGGGGGCGTCGGGAAGGTTGCTGGTAGTGGCGGCGGTTTGTGTGGCGGGGATGTGCTGGTCGATCTGCGGCGGGCCGGCCGGAGGGGCGGAGGATCGCGCGTTGGGGGCTGCGGCGAGCAATCGGCCGATGCGAAGCGTGCGGACGCTGGTCCTGACCATCGGGCAGACGGAGGGCGATCTGCGAGGTTCGGACGAGAAGGCCATTCAGGCGGGGGTGGACTATCTGCACCGCCTGGGAGGCGGGACGCTGCGCATCCTGCCAGGGGTGTACGAGCTGAAGAACGCCATCTATCTGCATCCCCACATCACCCTGAGCGGCTCGGGGGAGCAGACCATTTTGCGAAAGAACGCCAGCGTGGTGACGACGCTCGCGCGGGATTCGGACTGGTACGAGTATGGCGTCGAGGTGAACGATGCGGCGGGCTTCGCGCCCGGCGACGGCATCATGCTCCGAACGAGCACCGGGCCCGGCCAGTGGCAGTACGATGTGCTGCGGGCGACGATCACGGCGGTCGAAGGCAGGGTCCTCTTCCTGGACCGGATGACCCAGAAGAACTTCTGGACCCAGGACGATGCGACCGCGGCGACCCTTTTTCCGATCCTCACCGCAGAAGGCGTCGATGACGTGCGAATCGAAAACCTCGTGCTCGACGGCAACCGCGACCGCAACGAGAACATCAACGGCAACTTCGCCGGAGCGGTGTTCATCCAGGGCTGTAACCGCTGGCGGTTTGCGAACGTGGTGGCCCGCAACTACAACGGCGACGGCTTCAGCTTCCAGGTCTGCGACGATGTCCACTTCGAGGACTGCCAGGCGCTGAACAACGCCGACCTCGGGTTCCATCCGGGCAGCGGCTCGCAGCGTCCGGTCTTTCGTCGTTGCACCGCCAGGGGAAACAGCCAGGGCATCTTCTTCTGCTGGGGCGTCTCGGACGGGCTGGCGGAGGACTGCACCCTCTCGGAAAACGGCCGCTTCGGGATCAGCATCGGGC
>Ga0068714_10007253_pt1 | contig 10859 bp, 6 predicted proteins | sample MTBNYHSulfiMetaG_FD_62988 | JGI IMG/M metagenome (GOLD analysis project Ga0068714, IMG submission 62988) | Enrichment culture microbial communities from rom New York Harbor, USA that are MTBE-degrading - MTBE-NYH (New York Harbor Sulfidogenic)... | ecosystem: Environmental > Aquatic > Marine >...
GAAAGATGCGGACTGTCGACCCCCAGTAGGAGTAGTCCGAGTAGCCCACAAGCTCGGCCGCCTGAGAGTCGTACTCCGCGAAGTCAAAGAGGGCCTCCTGTGCCTTAGCCTCCATAGCCTTGGGGGCCGTCATCACCGGGCCCCCTCCCTTTTCTCCAGCTTTATCCGCGGGTCGACGACGGCCATCAGCACGTCCCCCAGGAACAGCCCGAAGATGCCCAGCGTCGAGTAGATGAGCACCAACGCCTGGACAAGCGGGTTATCCTGGCGCTGGATGGCGTCTACGAGCAGCCCGCCCATCCCCGGGATGGAGTACAGGGATTCGATGTATATTGACCCGGCTATCGTGAGCAGCAGCGTCCCTGGCAGATGCTGCGCCATGGGGACGAAGGCGTTGCGGATGACGTGTCTGAACATCACCTGGGTGTTGGACATGCCCTTGGCGCGGGCGAGCTTGATGTAGTCCTTGTTCAGCTCGTCGACCATGAAACGCCGGAGCCACATCGCGTACCAGGCTGTGCCCCCCAAGGACATCGAAATCGCCGGCAGCACCCAGCTTATCGGCCGGCTCCTGTCAAAGAGCATCGGCAGGTGGCCCACGTGGGTCACGTAGAGCTGGATAAAGAGGAGGTACACCACCGCGGGAACGGCGTTGATGAAAACTATGTACCCCTGTCCGAACCTGTCGAGCCACCTGCCCTTGTCCCGGGCCTGGAGGACGCCAAGGGTCAATCCGAAGGTCAAGGACATAGCGATAGCCGCGAGGCCGAACTTCGCCGAGTACGGGATCTTGGGCACGATGATCTCGGCGACGGGGACCCTTGGCCGGTAGATGATCGACGTCCCGAGGTCACCGCGAGCCAGGCCGGCGTAGAAGTTCTTGAGCTGCACGTGCAGCGGATCGAGGAGCCCCATGCTCCTGAGGATCGCCCGCCGCTGCTCGACCGTCAGCTTGTCGTAGCCGTCACCGAAGTAGCCCTCTTCCGGCATCAGGCGCATCAGCAGGAAGACGACGGTGATGACAATGAACACGGTGATAAGCGACTGCCCCAGTCTCTTCAGCGAGTAGGCCAGCAACGTCCCGGCAGGCCTTCGCCGGCGGAGCCTGGACGGCGGAGCAGCAGGACCAGAGTGCAGGCTCACGTTCGCCTCTCCGTCACCCCCGCGGCTGGAAGGGCCTGCTGGAGGAGGCCGCAGCAAGACGGCCTCCTCCTTTCAGGCGCTCTCTCGCGGCCGTTCCCGCTTATTGTCCAGCCCTCTTCAGGGCGGCCGCTCTGTCGGCCTCCCACGTTGTGAACGCGGCCTTGAACTCCTCGGTGGTCATCGGTTTCTTCAGCAAGACCTGACCTTTGAACTTGAGGTTTGACGTGCCGAAAGGCGCGTACGGCGAGGTGAAGGGGTCCAGCTTGGAGGCTACGAAGCCCCCGCCGCCGCAGGCGTAGGGAATCAGGAACGCCTCCTCAATCAGGTGGGCTTCGGCCACGGCAAAGAGCTCGTACCGCTTGCCTATGTCCCGCAACTCGGCCTTGGCCGCCGCAACCAGATTCTCGTAGACGGTCAGGCCGTTTTCCTCGGTGTAACCCGCCGCCAACTCCGGCCAGTTGTAGTTGCTGTTGATGAACGGGTCGGTGTAGGTCTGCGGGTCGGCGTAATCCGGGCCCCAGTTCACTTCCTGAATACAGTAGTTGCCCTGACGGCGGGTGGCGCCCAGGAAGCCGGTGGGCGGATACGGGGCCGGGATAACGTCAATGTAGTCGGTTCCGAGCAGCCCTTCGAGTTGCTGCTCGACCACCTGGACGCGGTTGGTCCAGTCAGTGCTGCCGGTGTTATAGGGCATCATGATCTTCACCGGGAACTTCGCCTTTTTCTGGAGGTCGGCCAGTGCTTTGGCCTTGTAGTCCAAGGCAAGCTCCTCGTTGAAGGACTCGGTCGCCGTAAACGGCTCCAGCGGCTCCATGAGCGTGTAGTCCAGGCCCTGGTAGGCGACAAAGTTCCTGGGGGTTATGGTGTTGAGGAGCCGGCGCGAGGGCTCGTACGGCTCCGCGGTGAGCATTGCCTTGGTGCGGTCCAGGGCATGGAAAATGGACTTCCGGAAGTTGAGGTTGTTTACTGCGACCTTCCAGTTGTCAGGTTCGAATTCCGGATCGAAATTGGGGTTGAAGTTGAACGCGTAGAAGTAGGTGTAGTAACTGGTCAGCGCCGGACGGACCATCTCTTTCTTGGTGGCGTCCTTCATCCAGCTGTCAAGGATGGAACTTGAGATGCCCGCCTCGGACACCTCGCCCCGGATAAACATCTCAGGGGCTAAAGTGGCGGCCTCCTTGTTGTAGCGGTAGGTGAGTTTGGGGATCAGTACCTTGTCCTTGTCCCAATACTTCTGATTCTTGACGTACTCGCGGATGTTCTGCGGCTCAAAGTTCTTGAGGAGATAAGCACCGTTGTAGAGGAGCGTCTTATGGTCGGTCCCAAACCGGTCGCCGGTTTCGACAAGAAACTTGCCGTTTGCCGGCAGGAAGCAGACGTAGGTCAGCATGGTCAGGAAGTACGGCACCGGCTGCTCCAGGGTGTACTCCACCGTGTACTTGCCCGTCGCCTTGACGCCGACCGTCGAGAAGTCGTCAGTGACCGCGTGGTAGTAGTCCTCCGCGCCGGCGATGATCCCGAAATAGAGGTTGGCCGTCTTGGAGTTATTGGCCTCGGTCAGGATGTACCGAGCGGCGTCGACGAAGTCCTGTGCAGTAACCTCGGCGTACTCCTTGGCATCCCAGGTATACCACTGCACCCCCTCGCGAAGGGTGAACGTCCAGGCCAGGTCGTCAGGGGACGTCGTCCAGCTCTTGGCCAGGGAAGGCTGGACGACCCCGAAGTTGTCGTATTCGACCAGCCCGTCCACCGTGTTGGCGGCTACGGCTTGCTCTGCGGTGGTGCTCGTATAGAGGTAGTTGAGCGTGGTCAGCTCGCCGGAATACACTGTCTTGAACTCGTTAGCCCCTATGCCCAGCATCTGGCAGCCTGTCAGCGCCAGAGCTAGGACGAGAAGGATCACCAGGTATTTCCTCACTTGATTCCCTCCTTCATGCTTGGGCGCCGGGCGCCCCATCCGTTCGGGCCGCACACGTTTCGGCAAGAGAGGGCCTTACAGCAAGGGAAGCAAACCTCGTCGGCGACATCACCCCCTGATGACCCACACGAACGTGCGAGCTTCCGGGCAGGCAACAGCCCGCGGAACCGCCGTCAGCTGTGGGGTTCGATGGAAAACGGTCTGGGCTCGGATGGCAGCGGGGAGCGTGGGAGCAAGTCCATGGGGTCATGGGAGAGACGGATACATCGGGAAACGCGCCTTCTGAGCTGCCTCACGATTCCTGTCCCTTCCCTGCGGGACCTGTTGACACATCCTATTCGCGGAGCCAGTGCCACATCCTTCCGAGATATGGCATCAGAGGTGTGATTTAGTACCAGATCACTCCGGCAGTCATCAACGGGCCTTTCGGTGCGGCAATCCCTAGCGAATCTTGCCCCTGCCGGCGACGGGCCAGACGGCCTCGACGCGGCCGTCCCTGATTCCGTACGCCTCGTCGTGGAGGTGGACGGTGGTATCACCGTAGCCAACGAGCCACTCCACCTTGTCCCCGACGCGGAGGGCGGCAGGTGCACTCACCTGGAACGTGCCGTGCTCGGCGGACAGCCGCACCGACAGCGGTTCGAATCCGAGGGGCCGCGGAGGCGCGACGTCGATGCTCATGGCCTTCTTGCCCGCGTCGGTGGTAACCGTCGTCGGGTCAGGGCGGCTGGTAACGGTGCTGAGAACCGTCAGGGCCGGCTCGGTCTTGACGCCCAACCCCATGTAGAAGACGTCGTTGAACACGATATTCCCGGCCTGGATCTCCGTGACCCCGGGGACCAGCGAGCTGTAGTCCTGCGTACCGGTGCCGCCGCAGCTGACTATCTCCACCGGGATCCCGTCGTCCCTGCAGAGCCGCGCGGTTTCCACAAGGAGCCCGACGGCCTTCTCGACGGCCTCTTTCCTGGGAGCCGGGTCCTTGATCCTCCTGGTATGGCCTTCCCAGCCCATGATCCCCATGAACCGCAGGCCCTCAAGGCGCGCAAGCTCGCGGGCCAGGTCCAGGGCGGGTTGTCCGGCCTTGACGCCGGACCTGCCGCTGCCGACGTCGATCTCGATCACGACGCGGATGGTGCTCCCTGCCTCGCGCGCGGCCAGGGCCAGCTCACGGGCGTTGTTGGGCGAATCCACGGCCACTATGACCGGGGACCGCCGGCACAGGGCCGCCAGCCTGCGGGTCTTTATCGGCCCGACCACCTGGTTGGCGATCATGATGCCGGTTACGCCGGACGCGGCCATGACCTCCGCCTCGCCCAGCTTGGCGCAGATGATCCCGAGGGCGCCCTCCGCCAGCTCCAGATGGGCCACCGCGGGCATCTTGTGCCCCTTGGAGTGCGGGCGCCAGCCGACGCCGCGCTCCCGGAAGAAGGCCGCGGTGTTGCTGATGTTCCGCTCCAGCCGGTCCAGGTCTGTGAGCAGGGCCGGAGTATCCAGGTCTTCCTTTCTCAGGCCGATGACGATTGAGTTCACGAGGTCAGCCTCCATGTGGCCGGGAAGGGCGAGATTTCGGGTGCCTGTGGGTAGGGTTTCTGCGAAGGCGGGGCCTGCCCTGCATGTGGGCTGGCCTTGGCGGGGCGGGGCGCGCGGCGGCAGGGCCCGGCAGGGCGCGACTATGCTGTGGAGACCAATCGGGCGCGCGGGGCTCGAGCGTGGAGACGAGCTTGCGGGGAGAGGTTGGTTTCCACGGACGAGTTACGGGACGACTCGTCTGTGGAAACCAGGTGGCTGGCAGGTACACGTCTGAGGAGACGAGTTATCGGAGCGACATTCGTTTGTGGGGACCAGCCGCGCGGGGACACGTCTCTGGAGACGAACCTCAGGCCCGGAGCTGGTGTGTACGCACGAACCCGGACCGGGCGGCTCGTCCCCACGCTCGAACCACCCCAGGGATTAGTCCGTACAACCGAGTTGCGGCCCGGCGGCTCGCACGTAGAGACGAGTCAAGGACCTGACACTCGTGCGTAGATACGAGTTGGGCATCGCCGCCAACACGCATCGCCGCGTTCCCTTTACAGCCGCCCCCCACGGGTCTTACAATGACAGACGTTGATGGACCAGGGGGAATTTTCGTGTCGGAGAGCGTTGCCAGCCTCAAGTAGCCGCTGAGCAGGGAGGACGGTGCTGCGGCGCCCCGAAGGCGCCCAGGCGTCCGGGTCTCGGCCCGGTAGTACCTTCGCGCTCCGCGGTCTTGTCTTGACGTGGACGCTCGCCGTCTTGCCCCGGTTTCCCTGCCCGGCGTGCCGGGAAACGCCATCGGAGCCATCGGGTCGCGGGTGGACGTCCACCCGCGACTTTCGCTTTTCTCAGCAGGGAGGTTGGGAAGATGAACCCCGAGGTCTACGAGACTCTCGAATACGATAAGGTCCTGAAGCTGCTCGCCGGCCAGACCGTGAGCGGGCTCGGGCGCGAGCTTGCCGAAAGGCTCGAGCCGTCATCCCGGAGGCAGGCCGTCGAGGCCGCCCTGTCGGAGACCTCCGAGGCGAGGGAGATCCTCGCCCGCGGCGCCCAGGTGCCGTTGTGGGGACTCGCTGACCTCCGCCCGCTGCTCGAGCGCGTCGAGAAGGGCGCGGTGCTGCCGGCCGCGGACGTGCTCCGGTTCGCCGACTGCCTGCGTGGCTGCCGCGAGCTCAAGCAGTACATGAAGAGCAAGAGACAGGCAGCCCCGAGGCTTGCCGCCTACGCGGAGCGCCTCACGGCATTCCGGAGCGTGGAGGACGAGATATACGTCAGCGTGGACGGCGCCCGCGTGGCGGATTCGGCGAGCACACGCCTCGCCAAGGTCCGCAAGGAGATAAGGGTGCTCGAAGAGCGGATAAAGTCCAAACTCGGGGAGTACCTCTCATCCGCGGGCTACCGGGACGTGCTGCAGGAGGCGTTTGTGACCATCCGCGACGGGCGGTACGCCCTTCCCGTCAAGGCCAGCCACCGGTCGAGGCTGAACGGGCACGTCCTGGGGACGTCCGGCAGCGGGGCCACGGTGTTCGTCGAGCCCGCCGCCGTGAGCAGGTTGACGGACTCCCTTCAGGTCCTGAAGGGAGAGGAGCAGGCCGAGGAGTATCAGGTGCTCGTTTCCCTGACGGGCCTGATCTCCGAGAACGCCCGGGCGATCCACGAGAACCTGGAGATCATGGCTCTCTTTGACCTGACCTTCGCTAAGGCCCGGCTGAGCCTGCAGATGAACGCGGTTTCGCCGGACGTGGCGGGCGGCGGGGCAATCAGGCTGGTCTCGGCCCGGCATCCCCTGCTGCGGGGCGAGGTCGTTCCGCTGGACCTTGACCTCGGCCGCGGGCAGCGCACTCTGGTCATCACCGGCCCCAACACGGGGGGCAAGACCGTCGCCCTCAAGACCGCCGGCCTTCTGGTCCTGATGGCCCAGGCGGGGCTGCACGTGCCCGCCGCGCAAGGGACCTCCATCCCGCTGTTCGACAAGGTGCTGGCCGACATCGGGGATGCACAGAGCATCGAGCAGTCGCTGAGCACCTTTTCCGGGCACATCACGCGGATCGCGGGTATCCTCGGGGAGGCGGGCCACGGATCGCTCGTGCTCCTGGACGAAATCGGCACGGGCACCGACCCGGCCGAGGGGTCGGCCCTGGCGATGGCCATCCTCGAGGAACTCCACGACGCCGGCGCGGTGACGGTGGCCAGCACCCACTACAGCGACGTGAAGCGGCTGGCCGAGGTCAGGCCCGGTTTCGTCAACGGCAGGATGGACTTTGACAGGGAAACGCTCCGGCCCCTCTACCGCCTGGTCATGGGCGAGGCGGGCCAGAGCCAGGCCCTCTGGATTGCGTCGCGGCTCGGCATAGGACGGAGCGTACTTGACAGGGCCGAGGTTCACCTGGCCGCCGCGGGTCGGGCCGGCGGGGACGGCGACGGTGCCGTGACCAGCAGACGACCTTCCCGTGGAAACGCCAGCCCCACCGCCCGGGCAGGGCCCGGACCCGGGACCGGCGGCGCCGGACCGCCGCGCACCGGCAAGGCATCGGGGGCCGGCAAGGCCCAGGCGGGACGGGCCTGGCGGCTCGGGGACTCGGTAAGACTTCTGGCAACCGGCAGGCAGGGGGTGGTGGCCGCGTTGCCCGACGGCCGGGGCATGCTCGTGGTTTTCAGCGGAGGGGAGCGGACAAGGATACACGAGCGCCGGGTGAAGCTCATCGCCGCTGCCGAGGACCTCTACCCGGAGGGGTACGACCTGCGGACGGTTCTTTTCACGTGGAAAGAGCGCAAGCTCATGCACGACATGCAGCGCAAGGGGGACGAGGTCCTGGGGTCTTCCAAGGACGCCCGCTGGGTGAACACCGGGGCGATAGAGGTGGACAGGACCACTCGGCGAGGCGGCGGCGAGGAACGGCCGTAGGCGCGGCCGCGGCGCGGGGGGCCAGCCCCCCCATCCCGCAAGTCTCAGGCGAGAAGCGGCGGCTTCCTGTTGGCCGACAGCCGCTCGTAGGCATAGGCCAGCCGGAAGAGAAGGGGCTCTTCCCACTCTCCGGCCGTGAACGTGACGCCGAGCGGCCGCCCGCCGGGGGCGTACCCCCCGGGCACGCTGATCGACGGGTAGCACGCCCTTGCCGCGATGCCCGCCCCGAAGTTGCCCGGGAAGACGAGAGCGTCGAGGCTATGCTCCTTCAGCGCCGCGTCTATCCCCTCGTCGCGCGAGCGCCGGAAGTTGCGGGACAGGCTCTCGACGTACTCCGGTTCGGTCAGGCGGCCGCTCTTGGCCTCGGCTTCAACCAGGAGGAGCTGCCCGTACCGCAGAGCCCTCTCGGCGTGCCTGCTGTTGAACTCAATCAGCTCCTTCAGCGTGTGCACGGGAACGTGCGGGCTGAGACGCCCGAGGTAGGCGTTAAGCGCCGTCTTGAACTCGTAGAGCATGGCCGTCCCGTCCCAGGGATCCTTGGCCGAGGGGATCGTCACGGGGTCGACGACCGTCGCCCCGGCGGCTTTCATCTGTTCGAGGGCCAGATTCATCAGCCCGGCCTGGTCTGTGTCCAGGCGCTCATAGTACTCGCGCGGCACGCCGAGCCTGGCGCCCTCCAGGCCGCGGGGATCCAGGAGGCCGGTGTAGGCCGGGGGGCCGTCCGCCGGCCCGCGGAGGGTGGCGGGGTCCCTGTCGTCCGGGCCGGCAATGGCCTCCAGCAGGGCTGCGGCGTCGGCAACGGTCCGCGTCAGGGGCCCCGCGGTGTCCTGCGTGAACATGATCGGGATGATGCCCGTACGGCTCACGAGCCCGACCGTCGGCTTGACGCCGACCACCGAGTTCATGCTGGCCGGGCTGAGTATCGACCCGGAGGTCTCCGTCCCGATGGCCAAGGCCGTCAGGTTGGCCGCCACGGCGGCCCCGGAGCCGGAGCTCGAGCCCCCCGGGCCGAACTTCCCGGGCCCGTAGGGATTCAGCACCTGGCCTCCCCGCGAGCTGTAGCCGCCGGGCATGTTCCTCGTCATGAAATTGGCCCACTCGGTCATGTTGGCCTTTCCGATGATGACCGCCCCGGCGGCCCGCAGCCGCGCGGCTACGGCGGAGTCCTCCGCCGGATAGGAATCCGTAAGGGCGATCGAGCCGGCCGACGTATGCATCTTGTCACAGGTATCTATGTTGTCCTTTACCAGGACGGGGATCCCGTGGAGCGGTCCCCTCGGCCCGCTGGCGGCCCGCTCCGCATCCAGGGATTCCGCGATCCAGAGGGCGTCGGGGTTGATCTCCAGCACGGTGTTGAGCGGTGCATCGCCTTTGTCGAAACGCGCGATCCTCTCAAGGTACCACGTCACCAGCTGACGGGAGGTCAGGATGCCGGATTGCATTGCCTTGCGGAGATCTTCTACCGTCGCCTCCAGAAGGAGGTCCGAAAGATCTCCGGAGTCTGGGCCTGCGGCGGGCATTTTGGTTTCTCCTTTCTCCGAGCCGGACGTGCCCCCTTTCGAAGGCCGCCGCGGACTATCCTGCAGGCCCGGACCGCCGGGTTTGCCGCGTGCCGGGAGAGGAAACAATACCTAACACCCGGAGGGCAGAGGGATGATTACGTGCTGGGCGTCACACCGGTCCACGAAGCGTCCTCTTTCGGCCGCACCGCCCCGTGGCTTGCCGAGGTCGAGGGGCGGCTTGCCGCCGTCGCGAGACCCGACGGGGCGGCCACGCAGGCAATAGTGGAGTACGTACGCAAGTCCGGGGGCAAGCGCCTCAGGCCGCTGCTCGTGCTCCTGTCGGCCAGGGCGTTCGGCGCCGGAGCGGACGATAGCGAGGGTGCCGGCGGGACTGCGCTGCGGGACCTCGCGGTGGCGGTGGAGCTGGTCCACATCGCCTCCTTGCTGCACGATGACCTGATAGACGGGGCGGCGACCCGCCGCGGCCTGCCGACCGTCGCCCACCGCTGGGGGCCGGCCGCCGCGGTGCTGTCCGGCGACTACCTCTTCTCGGTCGCGTTCGAGCTGCTCGTGACGTGCGGCCAGTACGAATCGGTACGGCTGCTCTCCTGGGCCCTGCGCTCGATGAGCGAGTCGGAGATCGAACAGCTGAACGATCTAAACGACCTGGAGGCGACAGAGCAGGAGTACCTGCACAGGGTCAAGGGCAAGACGGCAAGCCTCTTTGCCGCGGCGTGCGCCGCGGGAGCGGCCGCCGGCGGGGCCGGCGACGCTCGGACAGAGCTCGCCCTGAAGTTTGGCGAGCACCTCGGCATAGCCTACCAGGTGGCCGACGACCTGCTGGACGTCATCGGGCACGCGGAAGACCTTGGCAAGCCGGTAGGTCAGGACCTCAGCAGGGGAGTGATCACGTTGCCTGTGATCCTGCTGCTCAGGGACGGCCCGGCGTCTGACAAGCTCAGGCGGATCATCGCCTGCCGCGGGTTTTCGAAGGACGCTGCCCTCTGGCTCCGCGAACAGGCCCTGGCCACCGGGGCCGCCGACCGCACGCGCTCCGCGGTGCGGGCGGAGCTCGGGAAGGCCTGGTCCTGCCTGGAGAGATTGGAGGGTGCCGCCCGGCAGAGGGCCCAGGCCATGCTTGAACCAGTCGAGCGCTTTGTGCTGGGCCGGGCAGAGTCTGGCATGTCCCGACCTGCCGCCAGGTGACGGCGCGGCGCGGCCGCCCTCCACCACTAGGCCAGTCCCGACCTTCGGAGCCCCAGACACAGCGTGTACAGGCTCCAGGCCTCGCGTCCGCCGGCGTCCAGCAGCTTTTGGGCGAGCCCGTCGAGCCCTTGCGCCCGTACCTTGGGGTCTGACAGGTATACCGCCAGCAGGCCGGCAACGATCGTCTGATGAAACCCCGGCCATTCCATGCGTCCGGCCGCTGCCAGGGCCTGCTTTGCGAAGAGCAGCAGCCGCCGCTCGCACTCGAGGTCATCCTTATAGTACCTGGTGAGGTTGAGGTCCCCTGCCCTTCCGTCTTCCTCGCGGTCGATGAGGTAGTCAAGGAGTATGTGAAGGCCGCATATCCAGGGGAAATATCCGTGCAGAAGCCCGCCGCACGATCGAAGGACCGGAGCGCCGTCCCCGCCCCCGGCGGCCCGGCTGTAGGTCGCAAAGACCGCCAGCGTCGAACCGCTGGCGGCGGCGAACTCGGGCCGGTACATCGTCTGGCCGGCATCGAACCTGGGAGGACCTACCTCGTCCCGCCGTCCATCCCGGGCGGGACGCGTGAGCACCGGCCGGCTCCGCCGGTACCACCTGCGGAGCCGCTCCACCCGGTCGTCCTGAGGCCCGTGTTTGAGAACCTGGAGGTTGCGGTACATCGAAACCA
>Ga0068714_10007256_pt1 | contig 10858 bp, 18 predicted proteins | sample MTBNYHSulfiMetaG_FD_62988 | JGI IMG/M metagenome (GOLD analysis project Ga0068714, IMG submission 62988) | Enrichment culture microbial communities from rom New York Harbor, USA that are MTBE-degrading - MTBE-NYH (New York Harbor Sulfidogenic)... | ecosystem: Environmental > Aquatic > Marine >...
CTTAAAAGAAGGCATTAAGAAAGGATAAATAAGAGTCAAGATTGCGCCCATAGCTCAGCTGGATAGAGCGACGGACTACGAATCCGCAGGTCGGGGGTTCAAATCCTCCTGGGCGCGCCACTGAATTATTAAATAAATTCAATAGCTTAAAAGAGAGGTTGTAAGCCTTAGACATGGCTTGCAGCCTCTTTTTTGTATAGTTTTTGTATAGTTGGTTTCTCGTTCAAGGCGTTATCCAGTATATCTACAGCCTTAACCTTGTGAGAGGGTGAAAGGTGAGCATATCTGAGGGTCATTGTAAGGGTCTTGTGTCCTAAGAGTTCCTTTACTGTTGTTATATCTATCCCGGCCATTACCAGATGAGAAGCAAAAGTATGTCTCAGGTCGTGAAAGTGAAAATCCCGAATCCCTATTTTTCTCAACGCTGTATTAAAGCTCCTTTTGACATCCTGAAAGGGTTTACCTGTCTCTATTGCAAAGAATACATAGGGAACGTCTAAACGCCTTGTAAGGCCCTGCAGGATCGTTCTGAGAGTCTCATTGATAGGTATTTCCCTTCTCTCTCCGTTCTTTGTAATGTCAAGCAGAATAAAGCCATGTCTAAGGTCTACGTTATCCCATTTAAGGGAAAGAATCTCTCCCTTTCTCATACCAGTATTCAGGGCAGTAATAACGATAGGTTTAAGGTGAGAATCACAGACATTGAGTAGGGCTTGACATTCTTCTTTTGAGAGATACCGTAAACGTCTGTTATTTTCCTCAAGGAGCTTTACCTGTCTTACTTTCTTCAGGGCGTACTCTTCAACCATCTCCCATTGAACAGCCTTAGTGAACATATGCTTGATAACTGCTATATGCCTGTTGGTTGTTGCTGGCTTGTTAGGTAAGTAACGCCATTCGTTTTTTCCTACTTTAACTTTCTTGTTACCCTTTTGAAGTCTATCAGTCTGGTACTGTTCAAGGAGTCTTGTGTTGAAATGCCTTAGGGGAATATTCCCGAAAGTCTCTTTTAATTGATTGACAACCTGTTGCTTTTGCCTGAAGGCCCTTTGTCTTTCAGTCCATTTGATATACTCTTGTGCAAGTTCCCGGAAAGTGTGATTCGGGATTCTTTTTTTGACTTCAGGTTGCTTCCCTTCTTTGATTTCGCCTTTTCTCTGGATAAGCAAGTCTTGTGCATCTTTAAACTTATCGCTATGAGAAGATTCAAAGATGATCTTACCATCAAGCCCAGCATAGCGAATCCAGAGTACTTTTCCACGCTTATAGATTCCCTTTGCCATGTTTCCTTACCTCCTTTCTATCTAAATTAATATCTATCTGTTTTAATGATGCGGTCAACGATATCATCGAAATGTTCCTGTAAGTGTTCCTTAATTTCAGCAACAGCAATGATGATAAAATAAGGAAGTACAACAAACGTATTTTCTTTTAGTAAACTCCTGAAATCCTCAGAAAGCATTGCAACAAAGCCTATCAAGCAGAATGAGAAAAGAGTAGCATTCTGTTTGAATTCTTCTTTAAATGACATTTCGTTCCCTATCTCCTTTCCTTTTTCATTTGCTTTTCCTTTCCTACACAATCAAGCAACAACTGTAATGTTTTACTTGGCTTTCTCTCCCCCCTTTCTAAATAGTAGATAAAATTCCGAGTGACACCTAGACGCTTTCCGAAAGCCTCTTGAGATAATCCCATTTCAAATCTAAGGTTTTTAATCCTGTCTGGCATCCATTCACTCATTGCTAACTAAGTTAGCATAATCAGAATGGAATGTCAAGAAATTTTTTACTATACATTTCACTATACAGCCTCTCTGAAACCATTGAAATTTAAAGCATTATTTGCCACAGTCATCGGATTAGTAATCTTCAGACCGGGTTATCCGTTCACAACCTTTAATCTCCTTGTGTATTGATTGACAGCCGGGGTTCTCAGGGAGTCAAGCCATTTGTCTATATCCCTCTTCCTGAATCTCAATTGCTTATTGCTCAGCTTATAGAAGGGGATGTTCTTGAGAGACGTTCTTTCATGTATCCACTTTGGGGTAACATTGAGGTATTCAGACAGTCTCGGAACATCAAAGATAATATCCTCTGTTTCCTGCTTGCAATTCCCGGAAAGAAGAGGTTTCATTGTTTCCATGACAGCTTGCGCTATCGCCTGTATGTCTTCCTGTTCAAGTTGGGTCTTCAATCGTTATCTCCATAGGGGGAGGGGGGATGGGACATTGAATCCTGACCCTGAAATTTTATGTAGTCCCTTTCAGGGTGCGCATATGTTCCATCATGGTTAATAGAGGCCTTTGCCTCTTTACAGGCTTTGCAGTATTCATAACTCCTTCGATCATCCCGACATATTGCACACTTGTCGCCATTCAAAAACCTTTCGATTTTGTCGATGCGTGCCGGGTGATTCTCTATGCATGATGTGCAAAATTCTCCTGTGGCAATTTCCGTATTGCAGCTTATGCATTTCCCTTCTATTTTCTTGCAGGTCTCTGGATAGAGTTCAGGGAGTAGGTCAATTTTGATATCTATGAAAGAAGGTGTATCTGGGTTATGTCTCTTTGCCTCCTGTTCATCCCCTGATAACTTGAACCCCATATCCAATGCTTTGAGGGATACAACAGGATCAATACTTTTCATATGTTCTCCGAGTTTTTCAATGCGAAATTCCCGGCCTATGCCTTTTTGTTCCATAAGGTCGTCAATAGCTACCCGGATTTCAGGGTTTTTCATGAGGGTTCTCTGTAATGCTTTTGCACTCTCCCGGCTTGTCACATCATATGTCTGCATTACAGCATTTATTCTTGATTGTCCTCTGGCAACAGATAAGCAGAACTGCTTCTCTTTATCTGTCAGATTGCCAAAAGATTCAGGAAGCTGCAATAGTCCCAGACGTTTAATTCTCTTGTGTACAGCAACATGAGACACACCCAGGGCATCACCCATCTGTTTTAAAGACTTACCCTGTCTAAATAGCTCTATAAGTTTGTTATCGTCAATTACCTTAGGCCTTGCCATTGTGTTCACCTCCGATGAAAGTTAAACTGTAACTTTCCGATTCTGGGTTCATTATTCCTTCCTCCAGTTCTGTTCCAACATGAATACGCAACCATTAGCCAGTTTGAAATTGAGAACTAAGCCATTAGGATTTACTCCCTGTGTTGCCCAGTTTTTCCCCTTCACTATCTTGATTCTGTGAGAGTCCATCGTGAGATATAGGCGGGCTTTTTCAAGACTTCTGGTTGCACCCGCGCCGTATTCTTTGTGCGGGTCTTTCTGAATGGCAATTACTGCTATGCCGTTATCCAGCTTGTCATATATGCCTTTGATCATCCCCCCGACCTTCCAGAAATCGTCATGAATCTCAAGGAAATCTATGACGTTTATATCATTCGGCCTTATCACATCGGCAAAGTCGGATGATCTCTCCATTGGTCTAAACTTCCATGAATCCAGAGGTCTTTCAAACTTGCTTAGCCTGTCCCTTAGTTCAATGTCTCCCATTTCTGAGCTGAAGTAGAAAATATTGTGAGCATTCATGTTCATTTCAACAAGATTGAGCAGGAAAGCAGTCTTGCCACTGTTGGGAACGCCAGCAACGATTATGATGTTTTTGGGAAGGATTTTGACGTATTGCTCAATCTCAAAGGGCCATTTCAGATTTACACAGCCGGTCGGTGCATGAAGGAAGTCTATTTCCTCAGCGGAAGTATTGATCTTTCTGTATAGGCCGTTCTTAGCAGTGTGTCTCTCTATTTCACTATCTTTTGCTAATCTGAGTAGAATCTGCCGTACATTAGCCTTGTCACACTTTGTCACAACTTGTAACTCGTTGTAACAGTCTGTCACAGAAAAGTAACCGTTTGTCACAGAAATCCACTCCTTTACCTCTTGCGTAAGGCTTCTTTCTTGCCTATGGACACGGTTTAAAGCACTCTCTATTTTCGCTGGAATATCCTTCTCAGGATATGGAGGAGTGCAGTTTTTCGCAAGTATTTCAATAACTTGCAGTATCTCGTTTTCAGGGGTTTTGGCCTTGGCAAGTTGGTTGGCGATGTGGAACAGGTCTTCATCCCTACGACCTTCTGTGAACATCTGTCCAGCAATTTGCTGTTTGTCACACTTGCTATATAAAGAATTATTATTAAAGACAGTCCTTCCGCTCGCCTCGGTCACCTTCTCGATGTACGCTTCTGGTAATACCGGAATATCTTCCATTGCATTTATGCCTATAATCCATTCATAAGCCTTACCTGTACCATTAGCAGAGGGAGGTGCTACTATATACCCACCATTGCATCGGAGATCGCAGCCAGGGATGGTGCGGGCATTATTAGCTAATGGAGGTTCTGGACAGCGGAAATAATGATGTCGGCCACCTTTCGGAGTGTTGACGGTAGGTATAGCCACGGAATCAGGTAGATATTCCTCAATCGCATGAATTCCCTCTTCGGTGTCAACATCAATCACGGCGAGATTGCTTATCGGGCCGGTGACAATGCCTATGTTAGCATCGGGCCATTTTGTATACCACTCTCTTATTTCTTCAGGTGTGGATTTTTCTGACTGATATGTCTCCCATTTAATGAGAGGGCGCTTATCATTGCCGACGGGAATTACCGAAAAATTGAACTGATTTCTGTACTCTAAGGCATGATCTAAAATGTTGCCTTTATTCATGCAAACTCCCACAGACCAATTTCTCTTTCTTCTTGTAATCTGCAAGAGGTGCTTGACTACGGCAGTCCTCACAGTGACAATTGAATCCCATTAATCCCAGCATGAAATCAGTTGTCTCGCTATCCTCATGGTTGCTGATTATATTCCTGATTTGTGCAAGTATCCCCTCCCTCAGACCACTCTTAAAAATCTCTATGCGGATACATGCTCCTGCTTCATAACTTGTCGAAATAGAGTTATTTGTGGTATTTCCATGAATTTTGTAGGTGCAATGTTCAAATAGGTCTGTCAATTTAAATAGCTTGAAAAGAAGGTGAACTATCTTCCAGGGAATGACTTCATGACAGGCTAGTGTTACAAGAAAAGACTTGCAAAATGTTTTTGCTCTTGTTACTATTTTTTCATATGATTCAATTTCATTGAGGCCCCCTTGAGTATTCGAACTACTCAGGGGGGTTGCTTTTTCTGCTTTTGTTATCATAGATTCTCCTTTCTTTTTCTGTTCCTCTTAAGCTGAACAAAAGGTTTCTGATGTGTTTTAGCTTGCTTACATACTCAATAAGTGATACCTGGGGATCGCCTGAGTAAAATTCCTTGATGTACTCGGATGCTTCATCGGGTACGTCAAAGCACAGTCGATTGTAATCGTTCAGGAATGGCTTCACTGATACTTGATTGATCTGAAGATATGGTATTAAGTACGTATCTTCCACTACCATTTCTTTTTCACCTCCTTTGCTTTTGTATTTACTTATATTCTACCCCAGCGCGAAAACGTGACAAACCATCGTAATTAAAGGTTTTAGGGGGAATTTTGAGGGTAAATACTTGGAGAAAAACTATCTCTTGTCTAGATCTTTTAGGATCGCTGAGAGTTCTACTTTAAGGCTTTTATTTAGTGAATCTTGGCGTTCCAAGTATTGATCAAGTAGCTTTCTCATTTTTTTTGCATCTAAAGCTATGGGGTTAGTCTTTTGTGCAGCAGGCTTTGATGAAGCAGAACTGCCTAATAATGAATTGGTTGCAGGAAGAGAAAATAATGATTTCGGTGGCATCAGTTCATCTAACTGTATAGAGTAATACTCTGCTAAATTGTTGATTGCCTTTGTTACTCTAAGTTTTACAACTTCCCGTTCTATCCGTTTAATTGGTTTTCTGAAATACAATTCAATATTTGCTGCGAGATAACATAAATAGATCAGTTTGTCTCGTTCATAAAAGTTTCTTTTGGGGTGAGAATATCTCCCCTGACTATATTCACGTGCATTTTTGATGGCATCGGAAAGAGTCTTAACATTAATTTTCTTGCCTCTTGGATTGATTGGGATATTCCTATTCAGTATATCTGTTAAACCCTCCCCTATTAATCTCTTAAAGGAATCGTCTGCCCTCTTGAGAAAGTAAGAGTTTTGCCTTGGTTCAGATATAGCTTTGCTAAGCCTGTTAATAAAAATAGCCCGCATTTTTTTTAACGTTATTATTTCATCAAGCATCTTATCTATAGCATGTCTGCTCCATCGAGGGGTTATATCTTTTGCAACATCTAATTGCCCAAAAACCATTGCCTGAATCATTTTATCTTTCAATTCCTCATAATCAAATAAATCTACACCTATCTGTTGCCATTCATGGCTGGTTTTACCCATTAGTATGTCATCAGCTTTAGCAATCAGTTTCCATTCTTTATCTCTGGGGCGTCCGGGGTGATTATAATAAAGCCTCTCCTGTATGTGTTTGATTTTTTGTTTTTCACTAGCTGTTTTGATGATTGAATCTACAATAGATTCTGGTTTTTTATTTTCACTGTAAAGATTCTCCCAGACACTGTATGTGATAACCTCTGGATAATGCTCTATAAATCCTTGATATGCTATTTTTTTATTTTTGTCAGAATTAGGAGGGTGATATGTAAGGAACTTTGTTATGTGTGCAATAAGCTTTTGGCGGTCTAATTTATCCGTCTTCTTCTTCATTTTCGTTTGTAATGTAATCTGTGCATCAAATAATCTGTAAGCATTAACAGACTATTAAATAATTAGGTGTTATCCCTCAATCGGCTTTTGTTTTTCACTCACCCGAATAAACTAAGGCTTCTTTGATTCCCTTGTCTCTATCAGTACCACCTTATTGTCTTGTTTGGTAATAATAAATTTCCCAAACTTTATGTTTTCAAGAAACAGCTTTAACTCTTTTATTAAAAATTCGGTTTCGGTGTTGTTTTTGTCCCGATGTATCTGCATTATTAGAGCAACCTTTCCAATTTCCTTGTAATTTCTTTTTCCATTTTCTATTACTTCCTTCTATTTCTCCTTTCAAATCAGGGGCAGCTGTAGGAGTCAGCTTTTTGGGAGCTAGCCTATTATCTATATATTTGTTCTATCATTTTTCTGGTTTACCTCCCATATTGATTTCTATCATAACTATCAGGTGTTCCATCGTTGTCATCGTCATAATCTCTATAGTTGGGTATTCCATCGTTGTCATAATCTCTCAAGTAAGGATTGGTCGATTTATAAGATTTTTGGGAGGGGCCGTAATTGTTCGATTTGCTTTTATCTGGGGATGATCTATAGTGTCCCCTAACGTAAGTCCCATCACTTCGATAATATCCATTGACCCAGCCAGCAAAGACTGATGATGCTGTGAAAACAACGATCAGTATTGCCATAAGTAACATTTTCATTGTTATTCCCCTTTTTACAGTTAACAAATTTATCCCCTGCCAAATCACCTGCAAAGTTGCAAAGCATCGAGTCCAGAATTAAAGGATCGAATTGCCCGGTTTAATGATTCTACAAATTCCCGTGGAGTATCAGCATCTCTGGCTCTCTTAGCATAGGTTGCAGCAGTGTCAAATTCCAGAAATGCCATGTCACAACCACAGTCCATTGAGGATATTGCAGCATCTTGTAGCGCGTTCTTTGCTAGCCTTGCGTAGTCCTTAGCGGACTCAAAATCGGTCTCACTGAGAGTTTGTTGGAGTTTAGTCTGTGCATAGTCAATATTAAAAAGTAGCATGTCACAGGTAATGGCAAAAGTATTTGAGCTTGTGAAACATAGAAAAAAACATAGGATGCTTCGCGTTACCAAGGGTTTAAATCGGCTCATATTATCTTTTAATTGCAGTGCCTTGCATGGTCATGTAATCATCTGCACTTGTGAATGAAGAACTAACAAAGGTTATCTTGTTTGACTTTGTGATAGTACCAGTCATAATTGTGTAATCAAGGGTTATAGTAATAGCTTTCTTATTTATTGCACCTGTAAATTCATAGGTGTCTGAGTATCCATTTTGAAACATTTCAATATATCCTCCGAATAAGCAACCATTCTGACTTGTAATATGTGCAACGGTTGCTCTGCCCTCATTTATGGGAACATAGACAGGATCGTAGTAATGATATACTGAATCTCCGGTAATGTCCCAACTCCCTACGAGGTTTGTACAGGATGCAGCTAAGGCTAAGCTTGGAAATATTAAGAGCATCATGAACAATGCAAAAATAGATTTTTTCATTTCATTCCCCCTTTGATATGGTTAACAAATTAATCCCCTGCAAAAAGGGTATCAAGGCTTACTTTTTATGTCAAATGAAAGAGGCCCCAGGTTGGCTAGGGATTTGAAAGGACTACTTCCTGAAACACTCCCCTTTTAAAATTGATATAATTGTTCTGAGTACTCAATAATAATCAACAGTCCGGCTAAAGAGGGTTTTTTTGCCAAGAATAACGAGAGAGGGTGCAAGGGATTTTTTTATGGTCTACAGAAATGGAATAATCAAGTGAAGGTGCATTTATTTAGGGAAATGTCCCTGCTTATTATTTAGCTCAGCCTTTTGACTTCACAGAATATAGATATGACAACAACAGTTGCTAAAAGATTTGAAAAACATGTAGCGTCGGTCAATAACTTGATTAATTTCGACCGAGATGTTCTCGACCATGCTATTACTAACCTTCGCACTCTCAGTGAAAAACTAAGAAAGCATCATCAAATAGACAATCCTCATCTATCTGTTGATAGTACGCTTAAGTCGATTGAAGACATTCGAAAGAATGATTCATTACGCTCAAGATATAAGACGATTGTTAATCAAGGGCTTGTTCTCCTTGTGTCATATTTTGCATCTTCAGTCCACGATTTATTTAGACGAGGAATTCAAACTGTTTTGGATAAAGAGGAAAGTAGTGATTTGTTTAAAGCTCAAGTGAAGATAAGTCTACGTGAGCTTAAGGATGTGAATTTTGAGGTAAAAGACATTGTCCCAGAGTTACTGATTCAATCCAAAGACATAAGTTTTCAAGATATGCAGAGCATTGGACGCACATTTAAAGAGCATCTTGGTATTGAAATCGATAAAGATGAAGATGTGAATAATATCATTCTTGGACAAGCTTGCCGTCATGTGATCGTTCATTCGGCAGGAGTTATTAACGATCGGCTTATACGCCAAATTGCGTCTGCTAACCCACGAACAGTCAAAAATAAACTTACTATAGGGCAAGAAATTGAATTTTCACCAGAAGAAATAAACGTCGTTGCACAAAGTATGACTAAATATATTAGAAGCATTTCGTCAAAGGTAGCAAGACATATAGGAGAAGTAATCTAACAACGAGCTTCAACTTTAACGAGTACCATAGGAGACTTTTTCAGTATGTTGATGGTTCGAGTAATGCAAAACAGTTTTTGTTTTGGCAAAAGTCATTCAGTGGCATATGTCATTCAGCTTAGTGGTAGTAATAAAATAGTCTATGCTTACACCTGTTGATATTCATTATCTTTTTGGATTGTTAACATTAGTATCTCAGCCTAATTCCGTTGATGTTGAACTGGGTGGAATGATCTATGATGGCGCTGCAAAAAAGAAGCGAGATGTTGATGTGGTATTGACATACAATGATGCATCAAAAGGAATATCTGTAATAACAGGCATCGAAGTAAAAAAGCACGGAAGACCTTTAGATGTTGAAAACGTTGAGCAATTAATTATAAAACTAAAAGACATGACGGAAATAGAAACAAAAAAAAATTGTCTCAGCAAGCGGATACACAGGTGGGGCTATTAATAAGGCAAGGGAACATGGAATAGAATTACTAATTTTATCTGACTGGGACAAGAATTTTGATGATTTTGAACACATAAAACTAGTTGGTGATGTTATTGTTATAAACAAAGTATTATCTTGGGTCAGTACCCCTAAGATTATCTATAATCCATCAACAAATTCAGATGCTTTACAGAAAATACTAAAGAGAAATCCAAAGGTCTATTTGGCACATGACGTCTCTAGTATCAGTAATTTGAAAGAATTAAATTCTTTTGTTTTGACAAGGGCTTTGAATACATTAATCAGTGATAAAGGGTTATCAAGTTCTAACGATTGTATAGATGTTAGCGTAAAGCTTGCACTAGTAAATCCTCCTTATATTGAAACTACTGATGAGAAGTTGTTTTTAAACGAAGCATTAGTTGAGGGTGTGATTAGATGGAATGAGAAACAGTTGAAGACTGAATATAAAACTATTTACAAATATGGTGAAAAAAAAACCTTATGTTGGCTGCGCAATAACTGAGATGCCAAATGGAAATCTTCTTGGTTTAACATTTTCACAATTTGATAGAAATATAAACCTAGTTAATGTGAGTGTATCTGAACGTATAAAAAATAAGATCTTTAAGCGCAAATTACAAAGACATTGCTAACAAATTCATCCATCTGACAGGTAATAGCGCTTTTTAATTTTATTTATAGACCTGCGACCCTAGAGGATTATGATCGGTATTACCTGCGTGGTTCTCCCGTAAATCTTTACCATTGCATGCGATTTAAACCTACAGATAAGTAGGTGAACTAAAAAAGGGGCCTAGATAATCAGGCCCCTTTCTCATGCTCTCCTTTCTATTAGCTGTATAGTTTTTGTATAGTAGATATGAGATAGGTATACCCCCGGAATAAGGAATACCTGCCCTGTAAAATTGACTTGAAAGGTAATAATAAGGAATCATTAGGTAGAAATCGGGAATAGATAAGATAACCCCTTGATATATCTACGAATCCGCAGGTCGGGGGTTCAAATCCTCCTGGGCGCGCCATTTATGAATTGTATAATAAACCTCAACAAGCCTGAAAACATATCCTCACAGCAGGCAGTCACAAAGGTAAAAAAA
>Ga0068714_10007257_pt1 | contig 10858 bp, 7 predicted proteins | sample MTBNYHSulfiMetaG_FD_62988 | JGI IMG/M metagenome (GOLD analysis project Ga0068714, IMG submission 62988) | Enrichment culture microbial communities from rom New York Harbor, USA that are MTBE-degrading - MTBE-NYH (New York Harbor Sulfidogenic)... | ecosystem: Environmental > Aquatic > Marine >...
CGCCAGCAGCCAGCGCGATGCGCGCGACTGCGCGCTGCATTGGCTCAGGCCCGCACGTGTAGACGACATCCGGCCGCTGTTCGGCGATGAGTTCATCCAGCAGCGCGGTGACGAACCCGCATCGGCCGGCCGAACCATCGTCCGTGGCGATTTCAACGCGCTCGCAGGTGTCTGTGAAAAACTCAACCGCAAGAAGTGAGGACTCGGTCATTGCGCCCAGCGCAACCGCCGTCATGATGCCTCGCTGAGCGAGTTCGTCGACGAGCATGCCCATGGGAGCCGCGCCGAGCCCGCCGGCAACGACAAGCGCTCGATCGGTACCCTCCGGGATCTTCCACCCGTTGCCGAGCGGTCCGATCAGGTCCAGCGTCGAGCCTGCCGCGACGCGAGACAGCATACCGGTCCCTCGTCCCACGACCTGGTAGAGGACATGGACGTGCTCGCCCTCGGCACGATGCACCGAGAGCGGACGCCGGAGCAGCACGTCCGTTGTCGCTGTGACGCGCAGATGCACGAATTGCCCGGGTGCGATGGCAGCGGCCACGCGCGGAGCTCGCAGCACGAGCTCCAGCACCGAGGGCGTCACGACGTCGTTTGCGAGCACCGTGGCCTGCTCGACAGCGGGTGATGGGACGCCTGTCATGCGTCGCTCCGTCCGAAGTCCTGCAGGGCAAACACCTGGAGGTCCGCGTGCTTGATGACATCGATGGCCTGGACGCTGGCGAGTGCGGCGGCAAGAGTGGTGATGTTTGTCACGCCGTGCTGAACCGCAGCCGTGCGAATGTGATAGCCGTCCGAGCGAGTTTCTCTGCCGAAGGGCGTGTTGATGACGAGATGCACCTCGCCGTTCACAATCGCGTCAACGATGTTCGGGCGTCCTTCATGCACCTTGCGAACCTCCTGCACGGGGATCCCCGACGAGCGCAGGAGCTTTGCCGTGCCTTTCGTGGAGAGAATCTGGAACCCGAGACTCGCAAGGCCGCGGGCAACCGGAAGAACGCCGCGCTTGTCGCGTTCACACACCGAGATGAAGGCAGTTCCGCTGCGCGGGAGCGAGTAGTCGATCGCCAGTTGCGATTTTGCATACGCCGACGGGAAGTCGGCGGCGACGCCCATGACCTCGCCGGTGGACTTCATCTCGGGGCCGAGGACGCTGTCTGCGCCCGGGAAACGTCCGAACGGCATTACGGCTTCCTTCACGCAGAACCGGCCGAGTTCACGATCCTCCGCCGGAAGGCCCATCTCCGAAAGCCGCTCGCCAACCATCACGCGCGAGGCGATCTTGGCCAGCGGGAGGCCGGTGGCTTTGGAGACGAAGGGGACGGTGCGGCTCGCCCTCGGGTTGACCTCGAGGACGTATACAGCCTCATCCTTGACCGCGAATTGAACGTTCATCAACCCAAGGACGCCGATCGCCAGGGCGAGTGATCGCGTGTGGCGCTTGATCGTCTCGATCGTGCTCTCTCCCAGCGAAAAAGGTGGAATGCAGCACGCTGAGTCACCGGAGTGAATGCCGGCCTCCTCAATATGCTCCATAACCCCGCCGATGTAGACGCTCTCGCCGTCGCACACCGCATCAACGTCAACCTCGATCGCACCCTCAAGGAAGCGATCCAACAACACTGGATGATCGGGTGAGACTTCGGCGGCGCGCTGCACGTAGCGGAGCAGGTATTCCTCGTTGTAGGCGATGACCATCCCACGACCGCCGAGGACGTAGCTAGGGCGCACGAGCAGCGGATAGCCGATGCGCGCAGCGACCTCCACAGCCTCGTCGAGGTCCGTCGCAGTGCCGGCGGCCGGGTACGCAATACCTAGATCATCCAGGACCGCTGCGAAGCGCTTGCGGTCCTCAGCGAGATCGATGGCCTCGGGCTTTGTGCCGAGAATGGGGACGCCAGCGGCCTCTAAGGGTTTGGCGAGCTTGAGCGGAGTCTGGCCGCCAAACGTCACTAGAACGCCATCGGGCTGCTCAAGATCGACGATGTCCATGACGTCCTCGAACGTGAGCGGCTCGAAGTACAGCTTGTCACTGGTGTCGTAGTCAGTAGAGACCGTCTCGGGGTTGCAGTTGACCATGATTGTCTCGTAGCCGGACTCGGAGAGCGCGTAGGCGGCGTGTACACAGCAGTAGTCGAACTCGATGCCTTGGCCGATGCGGTTGGGACCTGCACCGAGGATCATGATCTTGGGTCGCCCGGAGCGTACGGCCTCGTTCTCTTCCTCGTACGTCTTGTAGTAGTAAGGCGTGCTCGCGGCAAACTCGGCGGCGCACGTATCAACAGCCTTGAACGTAGCCCTCACGCCGAGGTTCAGACGCTTTGCGCGAGCATCAGCCTCAACCGAAGCTGTAAGGTGGGCGATCTGCGCATCCGAGAGACCGTGCTGTTTCGCTGTACGCATCTCATCCTCGGTGACACTCGATAGAGATCGGCCTGCGAGGTCGCGCTCAACGGCAACCGCGAGGCGAATCTGCTCGAGAAACCAGGGGTCCACATGGGTGATATCGGCGAGGTCCTCCGTCGAGCGTCCGCGCCGGAAGCCCTCTGCGATATAGAAGATGCGCTGATCGTTGGGTGTGGCAAGGAAGGAGTCAAAGTGGCTCTCGTCGAAGACGTCCTTGCCATCGGCGCCCAAACCGGCGCGTCCGTTCTCAAGCGAGCGCATGGCCTTGCCGAGGGCCTCAGGGAAGGTGCGGCCCATGGCCATGACTTCACCGACGCTCTTCATGCGGGTGGTCAGCGTGGTGTCAGTGCCAGGGAACTTCTCGAAGGCGAACCGGGGAACCTTCACGACGATGTAGTCGATGGACGGCTCGAAGCTTGCCGGTGTGGCCTTCGTGATGTCGTTTGCGATCTCATCCAGCGTGTAGCCCACAGCGAGCTTGGCTGCGATCTTGGCGATTGGGAACCCTGTGGCCTTCGAAGCCAGCGCCGAGGAGCGTGAAACGCGGGGGTTCATCTCAATGACAACGAGGCGCCCGTCCGCGGGATTGACTGCAAACTGGACGTTGGAGCCACCAGTCGTGACGCCAATCTCGCGCATGATCGCAAACGAGGCGTCCCGGAGGATCTGATACTCCCGATCGCTCAGAGTGAGCGATGGCGCGACCGTGATGGAATCTCCTGTGTGGACACCCATCGCGTCGAAGTTCTCGATGGAGCAGACGATGACGCAGTTGTCGTTGCCGTCGCGCATGACCTCCATCTCGTACTCTTTCCAGCCAATCACGGACTCCTCCACCAGGACCTCGCTCACCGGGGAGAGTGCGATGCCCCCCGCCGTGATCTCGCGGAGTTCGTCGAGGTTGTACGCGATGCCGCCACCGGCGCCCCCGAGCGTGAAACTTGGCCGGATGACGACCGGCCAGCCCACTTCGGCGGCAAATGCCTCGGCCTCCGCAATACCGTGCGCGTATGCCGAACGCGGTGTCTCCAGACCGATGCGATCCATTGCCTCACTGAAGAGCTTGCGATCCTCACCCTTCTTGATCACGTCAAGGGTGGCGCCGATGAGCTCCACTCCGTGGCGATCAAGCACTCCGGCCTCGGCGAGCGCCACAGCACAGTTGAGCCCGGTCTGGCCGCCGAGTGTTGGCAACAGCGCGTCAGGCTTCTCGGCGGCGATGACCTTCTCCACGAACTCGATCGTAATGGGCTCCACGTACGTGCGGTCGGCAAACTCGGGGTCGGTCATGATGGTGGCCGGGTTGGAGTTCACCAGCACGACCTCGTACCCATCCTCCCGAAGCACCTTGCACGCCTGCGCGCCGGAGTAGTCAAACTCACACGCCTGTCCGATTACGATCGGGCCGGAGCCGATGATGAGGATCTTCTTGATGTCGGTTCTACGTGGCATGAGCACCCTTCTTGGTTCGTATGCGTGCAGCGCCCGCTAGGGCACGATCAGGACAGGACAGCTGGCTTGTCGCAGGAGTGTCATGGAAACGCTTCCAAGGAGCGCCTCCTTGACTGCCGAGCGGCCGTGCGTGCCAACGATAACGCCCGTAGCCCGCCTGAGGCCGATCTCGTCAAGGACCGCGTGGACCGGGGCGTCGGTCCGGACGCACGCGCTCGAACTCAATCCGACCTCCGAGCACATTGCCTGCAGGTTGCGCAGGTGGAACTCGGCACCTTCTTGCGCCTGACGCGCCCGCGTGGCCGAGAGTTCCGGGTCCACCGCATGCAGCAGGACGAGATGCCGCAGCGTATGACCGGACATGCCGAGTGCGCAGGTGAAAGCACGTGCTGCCGAGAGGGAGAAGTCTGTTGGAAGGATGACTTTGTCGCCAAAGCGGCGCAGAAGATCCGCAGCATCTCTCTGGTTGCGCAAGAGGTCGTACCGGACCGACAGCTGGGGCACGGACGTGTCGCGCAACAGACGTGCCGAGACGGAACCACAGAGCGTATCGACAACGAGCGACTTCGCGTGCGAACCGCACACGACGACGTCTACCTGAGACTCGGTTGCTAGTGCGGTCAGTTCGCGCACGGGCTCGCCCGTGGAGACCCTGAACTCGACGCTCAGGCCCGCGGAGGCCACCGCCCCGCCCTCGCAGCGCAGGCGATCAAGGGCTTCGTCAACGGCCCGGGCGGCCACCGCTGCCTCCATGCCCGTCGCATCGACAACGTGCGCGAGGACGACCCGGCGCACGCCCAGCGCGCCGAGAGCGCGCGCCAACGAGAGCACGAGCGCGTCTTCCTCAGCAAAGGCCACCGGCACGAGCGCTGTGCGAAACATAGCTACTCTCCGTCCGATTTGGAGAACATGTCGGTGGCACCGTCCATCAGACGCGTGAATGCCCCGAACAGATAGCGCGCGTCGTGCGGACCGGGTGCCGCTTCTGGATGGTACTGCACGGAGAACGCCGGCACATCAAGGGCACGGATGCCGGCCACGGTCATGTCGTTCAGATTCACGTGAGTCAGCTGCACGCGGCCGTGGGCGGCCGATTGCACGACGGGACCCACGCCGGAATCGACCCAAGCGGCGAGGTCGTTCGGATCGTGGGTCAATCCCTCGCTGTCCCAAGGGAGAAGCGGCCCTATCGAGCCGAAGTCGACGCAGAACCCATGGTTCTGGCTGGTGACCTCCACCGTGTTGGTGATGAGGTTCTTCACGGGCTGGTTGCCGCCTCTATGGCCATACTTGAGCTTGTACGTTGTCGCTCCGAGTGCCAGTGACAGCATCTGGTGCCCGAGACAGATGCCGAAGATCGGCCGCGTACCGAGAAGCGCGCGCAGCGTCTCGTAGAGGTACGCAACGGCCGCGGGGTCTCCGGGTCCGTTGGAGAAGAACAGGCCGTCGGGCGAGAGTGCGATAACGTCTGCGGCGCTCGTGGTGGGAGGCACGATTGTGACCTCGCACCCTGCCTCGGCAAGGCGGCGCGCGATGTTGTACTTGAGTCCTGAGTCAAAGGCTACGACACGGTATTTCATGGTGGCGGGGGCCGCACCGGTGTCTGCCGGAAGCGGACTTCCCGCCGGCGATCCGGTCCCCCAGGCGTAGGTGTTGGAGGCTGCTACGCTGCCGGCGAGATCCACGCCCACGAGAGACGGTGACGCAAGTACCTTTGCGTGGAGCGACGCAGGGTCGAGATCGAGCGTGGAGAGCACCGCGCGCATCGCGCCGCCCTCGCGCACCCGCCGCGTGAGACGCCGAGTGTCGACGCCTTCGATCGCCACGACGCCCTGCCGCTTGAGGAACTCTGGCAACGTCTCCTCCGCACGCCAGTTCGAGGCGATAGACGAGAGCGCACGGACGACGAGGCCCGAGGCGAAGACGCCGCGCGACTCCATGTCCTGCGTGTTTGCGCCGTAGATGCCTATGTGTGGAAAAGTCATCGTCACGATCTGCCCCGCATAGGAGGGGTCGGTGAGGACCTCTTCATACCCGGTCATCGCCGTGTTGAAGACGATCTCGCCGAACGTCTCGCCTGACGCACCGCAGCTTCTGCCTGAGAAGCAGGTTCCGTCCTCGAGGACGAGCAGGGCCACAGGGGCCTTATCTGTCACTGAAGGTCCAACCACCTACACGACCACCTTCCCATTGCGGACGATCCACTGCCCGCCCACCAGCACTTCACTCGCCTTGCCAAGCAGCGATGCCCCGAGAAACGCCGAGTTGCGTGCCGCGGACACGAACCAGTCGGCAGTGACCTCGACCTTTGCCTCAGGGTCAACGATCGTGAGGTCGGCAGGAAAGCCGGCCTCGAGTCGAAGTTCAGGCATCCCCACGGCCACCCGCGGACCGTGACACATCAGGCGGCACACGTCCGGCCAGTCCAGGACTCCCGTGGCCACGAGATGCGTGTTTACGAGGGACAACGCGGTCTCGAGACCAGTGCTGCCAAACGGCGCGAGCTCGAACTCCAGCTGCTTCTCATGCACCGCGTGTGGAGCGTGATCCGTGGCGATGCAGTCCACCGTGCCGTCGACCAGTCCGGCGACCAGTGCCTCGCGGTCTGCGCGTGTCCTGAGGGGCGGGTTCATCTTGAGATTCGTGTCGTACACCGTCAGTGCCGCTTCATCCAGGAACAGATGATGAGGAGTCACCTCGCACGTGACCGCTAGCCCCCTGGCCTTCGCGCCGCGCACCAGGGCGAGCGAGCCCGCCGTTGAGAGATGCGCCAGATGCAGGCGGCAACCAGTCAGCGCGGCAAGCTCGATGTCGCGCGCCACGATGGTTTCCTCGGCAAGGGCCGGCCATCCGGACAGACCCAGGCGCGTGGAGATCACGCCCTCGTTGACGACACCGCCAGACACGAGGGACTCGTCTTCACAGTGTGCGATCACCGGCGCACCAAAGCGCTTCACGTAGTCCATGACTGTGCGCATCATGCCGGCGGACTGTACCCCGCGCCCGTCATCGGAGAACGCTACGGCGCCCTCGGCGCGCATGTCACCAATCTCGGCAAGCTGAGCGCCCGCCTGACCATCGGTGAGCGCTCCGATCGGGTACACCCGGATTGCGCCGGTTGCCGCTGCACGTTCGACCACGAAACGGACCACAGAGCCGGTATCGCAGACGGGATCCGTGTTCGGCATGGCGGCCACTGCAGTGAAGCCACCATGTGCCGCCGCGCGGGTGCCGCTTGCGATTGTCTCCTTGTACTCGCGGCCCGGTTCACGCAGGTGCACGTGCGGATCGGCGAGGCCGGGCATGAGGACCTTCGACGTGCAGTCAATGGTCTCGCCCTTTGGCATCGTGAGGTTCTCCCCCACCTCCACGATCTTGCCGTCGCGCACGAGCACGTCGAGCACGGCGTCTAGTCCGCATGCGGGGTCTACAACCCGTCCGCCCCTAAACAGCAGTCCCACTGTCGCCACCTCCCAGCAGCAGGTACATCACGGCCATCCGGACAGCCACGCCGGATTCGACCTGATCGAGAATGACGCTCCTGGCAGAGTCGGCGACGTCAGCCGCGATCTCGACGCCACGGTTCATCGGCCCGGGGTGCATGACTATGGCGCCTTGCGGCAACGCCGCCGCGCGCCGTGCATTCAGCCCCCAGAGCGCCGAGTACTCGCGGTTTGACGGGAACGGCATCTGGGCGGCGCGCTCGAACTGCACCCGCAGCATGTAGGCGACGTCCAGTGTAGGAAGCACGCTGTCGAGATCGTAGGAAACCTCCGCGCCGAGCTCGGCGGGTCGCGCGGGCATGAGTGTTGCCGGGCCGATCAGGACGGGCGTTGCGCCAACCGCCGTCAGAGCACGTGTAAGGCTCCCTGCGACACGCGAGTGGCACACATCGCCGACTATGCCGACCCTGAGTCCCTGAAGCCTTCCAAGGGCGCGTCGCATCGTATAGAGATCAAGCAGCGCCTGTGTCGGGTGCTCGTGGGACCCGTCGCCCCCGTTGACGATCGAGCAGTCCATCTCCTCGGCGAGGATGGCTGGCGCGCCAGCATAGCGGTGGCGCACGACCACCAGGTCGCATGACATGGCGGCGAGAGTCTTTGCCGTGTCGCGCAGTGTCTCGCCCTTGACGGTTGCCGAGGCGGATGCCGAGAAGTTGATCGCGTCGGCTGAAAGGCGCTTGGCGGCGATCTCAAAGGACGTCCGCGTTCTGGTGGACGGCTCGAAGAAGAGGTTCACGATTGTGCGGCCACGCAATGTCGGCAGTTTCTTGATGCGGCGTTGGTTGACCTCGGCGAAGGACTCTGCCGTGTCGAGGATGAGCGTGATCTCCTCGGGCGAAAGGTCGCTCATGCCCAGGATGTGTTTGTGCGTGAGCATGGACTACTCTCCCTCGCCCTCTGCCTTGAAGATGACGACCGCATCGCGTCCGTCGGTGTCGTCGAGGAGCACGCGCACGCGCTCGCGGCGGGCCGTCGGAACATTCTTGCCAACGAAGTCCGCCCGGATCGGGAGTTCGCGGTGCCCGCGATCGACCAGAACCGCCAGCTGGATGGCGGCAGGCCGCCCGTAGTCCATGAGCGCGTCCATCGCCGCCCGGATCGTGCGACCCGTGTAGAGTACGTCGTCGACAAGCACGACCGTGCGGCCGTCCACCCGGAACGGGATGTCCGTGCGGTGCACCTCCGGACTGAGTCGCGTGGCGACGTCGTCCCGGTAAAACGAGATGTCGAGACTGCCGACGGGGACCGTCGTGCCCTCGATCCTGCTGATCCGCTCGGCAAGACGGGCCGCCATCTCCACGCCGCGCGTCATGATCCCGACGAGCGCGATGGTCTCACAGCCCTCGTTCGCCTCCAGGATCTCGTGCGCGATGCGCGTGAGGGCCCGGTCGATCGCCGCCGCGTCCATGACTTCGGCTGCTTCGTGGTACTCCACCTCTGAGGACACCTCCCCCCGCTTCTCGGGCCCGGGGCGTATAGGAAAACGCCTCCTTGCGACTGGCAAGAAGGCGTCGGCTTGGCTTTGCGTGACCCGCGCATGCGGGTAAGCAGGCTATGCGATTAACTCCTTGCCGGCCTCACGGGACCGGTTTTAAAGGTCTCCGACAGAGTAGCAGGAGCGTGTACGTGTCACAAGGAAGAGATAGCCAGCACGCCAGGTATTTCTGCTTCGGCTACGGCCGGTCGGTCTTCGCGCGCGGGATGCGCATCACAAACGATGCACCACCGAGGTCAGAGCTGCCCACGGACACCATACCACCGTGCCGCTCGACTATCTCGCGGACGACGGCGAGGCCTATGCCGAGACCCCCGCTCGCCCGCGTGCGGGCGGGATCGGCGCGCCAGAAGCGGGTGAAGACGCGCTCGCGGTCTTCCTCGGCGACGCCGATGCCGGAATCCGCGACTTCGATAACGGCGTCCTGGCCCTCCGCGTGCAGGGTCAAGCGCACCCTGCCACCCTCGGGCGTGTATCTCGCGGCGTTTGAGAGCAGATTGCCCACGGCCTGTGTCAGTCGGTCCGGATCGCCCAGAACCATGAGACCGTGCTCCAGCGACTCTTCCAATGAGTGGCCGGTTGACTCCATCAGCGCACGCGAACTGCCCAGAGCGGCCTCCACCGGCAGCGCGACGTCCAGAGCGATCGGCGCAAAGTGCGCCGAACCGGTTTCGAGACGTGAAAGATCGAGGATCGACCCGGCGAGCCTTCCCAGACGCACGGTCTCGTTGTGGATGAGCCCCAGACGCTCTTCATCGGTTGGCAGCACGCCATCCTGCATCGCTTCCACCGTCGCCTGAATCGCCTGCAGGGGCGTGCGAAGCTCGTGCGCAACGTCCGCTGTGAGTTGCTGCTCGAAGGCGCGCTCGGCTTGCACGGCCTCGGCCATCTCGTCAAACGTGGCGCCGAGGTCTGCGATCGGGTCTCCGCCCGTCATGCCCGTCCGTGCGGATCGGTCCCCACGACGAAGCGCCTCGGCTGCCCGCGTGACCGCGTTGATCGGCCGGACGATGCCGCGCGAGAAGAGAACCCCGCAAAGGGACGCCAGCACCACCGCGATGACAGTAGCGAGTGCGAGTCCCCGAAGTGAGGACGCCTGGAACCAGAGGTCGCGCTCCGTCATGAAGCCTGCGGCAACCGTCTGGGTGACGCGCACTTCGCCGATGACGGTGCCACCTGCCACGACCTCCGCGCTCGCCGCCGTTTCGTCAAGATCGGGCGGCGTACCACCGAGCGTCACGTGGTCGCCGTGTCCCGTCGTGCTCATAACGAGCGTTCCGTCGGCGTCCACCACCTGGATCTCCGCGTTGTCTGCCACGCCAAAGTGCGTGAGGTCCATCGTGCCGACGCGGTCCCAGCCACCTGCGTTCTCGTACTCTATAGCCACCGCGGCGGCTACCCGCTCCGCCGTTTCCTGGACGCCCTTCTGGACGTACAGCTCAAACTGGTGGTTCCACGAAACAGTCAGCACAACGGCGGCGATCAGCGCGGTCGCGATCGCGACTGAGGCAAACGCGATCGTGAGCCGGGTGGTAAGTCCCCTGCGTTTCAGATCGAGGCGCACGGTGACTCGAATCGGTAGCCCACGCCAAATACGGTATGGATGAAGCGCGGCGCCTTGGGGTCATCGCTGAGCTTTGCCCGGAGGTTCTTCACGTGCGAATCGATCGCGCGTTCGTAGCCTTCGAAGTCGTAGCCCAGCACCTTCTCAACGAGCTCCATACGGGAATAGACGCGGCCAGGGTATCGGGAGAGCGTGACGAGCAGCTGGTACTCGCTTGCCGTCAGATCGGCCTCGGTGCCGTCCACATACACCCTGTGGCCTGCAAGGTCGATCTCGAGCGGACCGTATTGCACCCGTGAACGCTGCGGCTCGCTCTCGGAACGCGCGCGGCGCAGCAGCGCGCGAACACGGGCGACGAGCTCCCGTGGGCTGAAGGGCTTCACCAGGTAGTCGTCTGCTCCCAGATCGAGTCCGGCGATGCGCTGCTCCTCGGCACCT
>Ga0068714_10007258_pt1 | contig 10855 bp, 7 predicted proteins | sample MTBNYHSulfiMetaG_FD_62988 | JGI IMG/M metagenome (GOLD analysis project Ga0068714, IMG submission 62988) | Enrichment culture microbial communities from rom New York Harbor, USA that are MTBE-degrading - MTBE-NYH (New York Harbor Sulfidogenic)... | ecosystem: Environmental > Aquatic > Marine >...
AAGTACAATGGCCGGCGCAAGCCCGAACTGATCGATCCGACGACGTTCAGCCTTGTGGACTATCAGGAAGCCGACAGGGTGCTGGCCGAGTGGAAGGCGATCACAGCGAAGGCCGAGAGTATCTACGAGACGCTGCCCGACAACGCCCGCGATGCGTTCTATCAGCTCGTCCTCCATCCCACGAAGGCCAGCGCTCTGGTCACGGAACTCTATATCACGGCTGGACGGAACCGCCTGTACGCCGAGCAGAAGCGTGCCGGCACGAACGGCTTGGCGCAGAAGGTTCGAGATTTGTTCCAGCAGGATGCCGATCTGTCCCGTTACTACAACCAGGAAATGGCCGGCGGCAAATGGAACCATATGATGGACCAGACGCATATCGGCTATACCAACTGGCAAGAGCCGCGTCAGAACAACATGCCTGCGGTCAAGGAGATCGAGGTGCCCGAGCCGGCCCGGATGGGCGTCGCGATCGAAGGCTCGGCGTCCGCATGGCCCGGCGCTTCGGACGGTCCAGCGCTTCCGAGGTTCGATGTGTTCAACCGACAGCGACGCTATATCGACGTATTCAACCGGGGACGGATGCCGTTTGAGTTCACCGCCTCTACCAGCGCCGCCTGGATCATGTTGAGCGCCACGCGAGGAACGATCGAAAAGGAGCAGCGGATATGGGTGAGCGTCGATTGGGACAAAGCCCCCGTGGGGCCGGGCTCCGGGACGGTGAAGATCGCTCGTGAAGGTGGCGAGACAGTCACGGTCGCGGTCGACTTATTCCATCCTGCCGAGCCGACACGGGATTCCCTCGAAGGCTTCGTTGAGGCCGAGGGCTACGTCTCCATCGAAGCGGAGCACTACAGCGCGAAGATCGACGCCGGGATGGTCCGCTGGGAACAGATTGATGACTACGGACTAACGGGATCGTCCATGACGATCTTCCCTATGACCGCTGATAGCGTCCGGCCGCCGGAGAGTTCTCCTCGTCTGGAGTATCGCGTGTACCTGTTCCGTTCCGGCCCGGTAGAGGTCATCTCGACCATCGCTCCGACGCTGAACTTCGTTCCCGGCCGGGGCCTTCGATTCGCCGTCTCATTCGACGACGAGGCCCCGCAGGTCGTGACCGCCGTGCCGGAGGGATTCAACGCCGACAACGGAAACCGCAACTGGGAAGCGTCGGTGCGCGACAATTGCCGCCGGATCACATCGACGCACACGATCGATGCGCCGGGCCATCACACACTGAAGATCTGGATGGTCGATCCGGCCGTCGTGCTCCAGAAGCTCGTGATTGACACCGGCGGCTTGAAGCCCAGCTATCTCGGCCCGCCGGAAAGCTATCGCGGCAAGTGATCCGGATCGGCGTCAGCGCCTTCGACGGCGAAACGCCATCCGGTTTCCGATGTGCGGATGAGTGTGAACATGCCGCTCAGGATTACGCCTTCGAGGATGAATCGGCAGGGTGGCAGCCTCGTCCGCCGCGGGCGGATTGGGGATGGCGTGGAGAGTGGACCATCCCCAAGCTCCGCTTCAGACTGCCACGCCTCTCCAACGCGCCAGTCGCATCCGACGGGCCGCCAGGAACCGCGTTCTACGATGTGGACGCAGCCCGTTCCTTTCTGCACAGGGCCCTCATACCAGAGGAATCTCAGCGGGTGGTCGAAGATCCTCTCCGCTCGGACGGGATGCACGAGGGCCTGTTCGGGCGGCTCTTCCAGCCGGAACGTCGTCAGGACCTCGTCCTGTTCCAGCATGAGGTCCCAATGAACCCCGTCGGCCGTCTCGTGCTTCTGGATCACGAATCGCTTGTCCTTCATGCAGCAACCTCTTGTCAACCACGGCGAACCACGCTACCATACCGTCAGTATTCGAACAAAGCCAGGGGAGCCAATGAATCCCGATGAACGTCGGGATCGGCAGGCTGAGATATCGCCGTCGCGGCGATGACCCTTGGAACCTGATCAGGTTAGAACCTGCGAAGGGAGGCTTGCAGCAGCACAGAAGCACTTCCTTTGTGGGAGTGCTTTTTTTGTTGGGGCACAGCGGATGAAATCACTGACAGTCAACGGGGTTCAGAGGCAGTTCGCCCCGGAGGCGATGCCTAAGATGCTGTCCGATCTGCTCGAGGAGCTGGGTGTGGCGGCCGCTACGGTTGTCGCTGAGGTGGACGGCGCGATCGTCGGACCCGAGCGATTCGGGGCCACGCCGCTGGCGGATGGGCAGAGCATCGAGCTGATCAAACTCATGGGAGGCGGTTGAGATCATGGACAAACTCACGATTGCCGGCAGGCAGTTCGATTCGCGTCTGCTGGTGGGAACGGGCAAGTTTGCCTCGCCACAGGTCATGGCCCAGGCGCTGGATGTCTCGGGTGCCGAGATCGTAACGGTGGCGCTTCGCCGCGTGGACATCGATAACCCGGACGACGACACGCTGCGTCAGATTGACCGCAGTCGCTATCAGCTTCTGCCCAACACGTCCGGGGCCAGGACGGCCGACGAGGCGATACGCTTGTCACGGCTGGCGCGGGCGGCCACCGGGATCAACTGGGTCAAGCTGGAGGTGACCCCCGATCCGTACTACCTACTGCCCGATCCGATCGAAACGCTCAAGGCGGCCGAGACGCTGGTGGCCGAGGGCTTCGTCGTGCTTCCCTACATCAACGCTGATCCGATCCTTGCCAGGAGGCTGGAGGACTGCGGCACGGCCACGGTCATGCCCTTGGGCAGTCCCATCGGATCGAATCAGGGGATTAAGACGCGAGCGGCTCTGGAGATCATCATCGAGCAGTGCAACGTGCCGGTGGTGGTGGACGCCGGATTGGGGCTGCCCTCGCATGCGGCTGAGGCGATGGAGATGGGCGCCGACGCGGTGCTGGTCAATACCGCCATTGCCACCGCCGAGGACCCGCTGGAGATGGCGACGGCCTTCAAGCTGGCGGTCGAGGCCGGACGCAAGGCCTACCACGCCGGACCGCGCGCTGCCGCTCGGCTCGCCCAAGCCTCAAGCCCCTTGACCGGCTTCCTGGGTAGGGGCGAATAATCATTCGCCCCTACGGGCGAAGGCAGAAAGAACCGATGGTTCAGACACACACAGACAACTCGATCGGCGACATACTCGCGAGAGCGCATCTGGATGCGAATCGTGATCCGTGGCGGCAGCGCCTGCGCGACGTCACCTCGCGCGATGTGGAGGCGGCCCTGGCGGTGTGTCCCGGCTCCTATCGGCTGGACAGACTGCTCACGCTGGTTTCTCCCGCGGCCGAGGCGTATCTCGAAGAGATGGCGCAGCAGTCGCAGACGCTGACGCGGCATCGCTTCGGGCGGACGATCAAGCTCTACGCTCCGCTGTACCTGTCGAGCTTCTGTGTGAACCGTTGTCGGTACTGCGGCTTCAACGCCGCCAACCGCTTCGAACGGACCCGCCTGACGATCGACGAGGCACTGGCCGACGCCGAAACGCTGGTTCGTGAAGGGTTCCGTGACATCCTGCTGGTCAGCAGCGAGGATCGCGCGTTTATCACCGTGGATTATCTGGCCGAACTGGCGGCGAAGCTGCGCGAGCAATTCAGCTTTATCAGCGTCGAGATCTACCAGATGTTGACCCGCGAGTACCGTCGGCTCTTCGAGGCGGGCATCGAAGGCGTCACGCTGTACCAGGAGACCTACGACCGCGACGAATACACTCGCCAGCATCTCGGCGGCCCGAAGACGGATTACGACGTCCGGCTGCGGGGTCCCGACGATATGGCGCAGGCGGGCATGCGCGAGATCGGGCTCGGTGTACTGCTGGGTCTTGCCGATTGGCGGATCGAAGCGCTGGCTCTCGGCGAGCACGCATCGTACCTGATCCGGCGGTACTGGCGGTCGCACGTGTCGTTCTCGTTCCCCCGCTTGCGGCCGGCCTGCGGCGTAACGCGTGACGCATTTCCGCACCTGCTCACGGACCGGAACCTCGTCCAGATGATGCTGGCTCTGCGCTTGTGTTTTGCCGACGCGGGCCTGGTGCTCTCGACGCGCGAAGAGGCGGGATTTCGCGATCACGTGATTGCCTTGGGTCCGACGCGGATCAGCGCCGGTAGCCGGACCAATCCCGGAGGTTACTCTCAATCCGATCGCGGCTCGGGCCAGTTCGAGGTCTGCGACCGCCGCAGCCCGCGGGAGGTGGCGGCGATGCTCGCCCATCACGGACTCGAACCAGTCTGGAAGGACTGGGATTGTGCCTTCCTCGGGCAGCGTACGGGCGAATGATGATTCGCCCCGACAGGAGACCTCTATGCCACTGACCCAACAGCAGCTCGAGAGATACGCTCGGAACATCCTGCTCGAACCGATTGGGCAGGCCGGCCAGGAGAAACTGCTGGCTTCGAGCGTGCTGATCGTGGGAGTGGGGGGGCTCGGCTCTCCGGCGGCTCTGTACCTGGCGGCCGCCGGCGTCGGTACCATCGGCCTTCTCGACGGCGACCGGGTCGACCTGAGCAATCTCCAAAGGCAGATTGCCTATGGGACCGCTGACGTGGGCGAGAGAAAGGTCGTCTCCGCCCAGGAGGCGATTGTCGCCATCAACTCGGACGTGACCGTGCGGATGTACGATCGATGGGCAACGGTTGACTGCCTTCCGGAGATCGTGGCAGGATACGATTTCGTGATCGATGCGGTCGACAATTTCGCGACCAAGCTCCTGATCAACGACGCTTGCTGTCAGCGGGGGATTCCGTTTTCTCATGCGGGCATCCTCGAATTCGAAGGGCAACTGATGACGGTGCTGCCGGGACAGACGGCCTGCTGTCGCTGCGTCTTCGGCACGCCACCTTCCGTAGGGGCGAATCATCATTCGCCCCTACAGGCGGGGGTGCTCGGCGTCGTGCCCGGCGTCATCGGAACGCTCCAGGCCACCGAGGCCATCAAATCCATCCTTGGCCTCGGCGAGCTGCTGACCGACACCCTGCTAACCTACGACGCCCTGAGCATGCGGTTCCGCAAAGTCCCCGTCCCGCGCAACCCCCATTGCCCCGCCTGCGCCAGCCATAGTGGCGGATAATCGTTCGCCCCTACGAACAAAAAAAGGGTGGAGCGCTGGGCTCCACCCTTCGGTGTTTGAACGTATCTTGTGCCTTTCGGCGGTGGGATTAGCCGTTGAGGGTCCAGCCGTCGCGGTACTGGCGGCGGAGGAGTTCGTTGGCTTGGGCGTCGTTCGTGATGCGTCCGGCAGACGCATCGTATTCGAGCTTCTTGCCCGCGCGGTAGGCCACCAGGCCGAGCAGCATCGTCTCGATCAGTCGGCCGCTGTAGTCGAAGTCGCACGAGGTCTTCAGATCGCCCTTGCACGCATTGGTCCATTGCTTCTGGAAGTGCCCCAGGTCGGGGATCATCCGGTCCTTGTCCCGGCGGTTGTAGTAGCTCAGGTCGGCATCGTTGCCGAACGGAAGGACCACACGCGTATCGAAGTCCGCGATAACGTAGCCCTTCTCGCCCCGGAACATGGCACCGTGGTCGATCTTGTTCAGATCGACGTACCGGCTCGGCGAGCGCGGCATGGCGCCGCCCTGATACCAGGCCAGGCGGATCGCGGGACGCCAGTCGTTGGCGGGCATGTCGAAGTGCATTTCCAGCTCGACCGGAGTGACCTCGGGGTTGTACTTCTCGCCCTTGGCCTCGATGGCGGTCGGGCGGTCGGCGTCGATCGCATTCCAGGCGAGGTCCATCGTGTGGCTGCCCATGTCGCCGACCTGGCCGGTACCGAAGTCCCAGTACATGTTCCAGCTCAGGCAGTTCATCCCGGGCTCGCGGGAGAAGTACTCAGGGTTGTAGGGATGCCACGGCGAGGGCCCGAGCCAGAGGTCCCAATGCAGGTGCTCGGGCGGGTTGCCCGCCGCCTTGGGGTAGCCGTCCCGTCGGATCTGCCGGTCGCCCCAGGTGTAGACGCTCTCCAGCGTGCCGATGGCGCCGTCGGTGATCAGCTCACGAACGCGATTGAAGTTCGGCTTCTCGTGGCGCTGCGTGCCGACCTGCGTGGCCAGTTTGTTCTTCTTCTTGAGGTAGTGGGCACGCAGCAGACGGGCTTCTTCGACGCTGATGCCCAGCGGCTTTTCCATGTAGCAGTGCAGGTCACGGTTCAGCGCCCAGTTGCCGATGAAGGCGTGCGTGTGGTCCGGCGTGCAGCAGAGCACCGCGTCCAGGCCCTTGTGATCGAGGCACTTGCGCCAGTCGATGTAGGTCTGGGCTTTGGGGAACCGCTCGGCGCCGTGCGCCAGATGCTTCTCGTCCACGTCGCACAGCGCCACGACGTTCTCGCTGGAGATGGCGTCGAAATGGGCGTCGGCCCGGCCCCAGGTGCCGATCAGGGCGACGTTGAGCTTGTTGCTGGGTGCGTTGGCTCCGGAGAGCACGCCGCTGGGCAGGATGGTTAGTCCGGCCCCGAGAGCGGCGCTGGCTTTGAGGAATTGACGTCGTTGCATGGTGACATTCTCCTTTCGCCCGGTACGGGCCGATCTTTCGCCCCTACTGTTTGATGGTGTCTGCAAAACGATGCCGCCATCATAGCGGAGGTGGACCCGTCATTCAAGTCGAATGGGCTTCGGCCCATGCTGCATCTGCCGCGCGGCTTACTGGTCCCTCAGCCAGACCGACGAACTGAGCGGACGACGGCGCCGACCGCCCCGGCCAGTGTTGCCTTCGTCCTCGCTGCCCTCGGTCGTTCCCGTGCCGCGATTGTCCCGTGCGTAATAGGGGATGGCGGTCATGGCGGATCCATCGGCCCAAGTACCGTGGATGACCGTTACGCCATGGAGGAGGTCGCCCTTCCACTCGGTACTCAGCGCCACCGCGGGATTCAGAACCTTGTTCAGGTCCTGATCGACGCTCTCAGCGCAGTAGATCAACGGCCCGTAACGCAAAGCCACGCGGCCTCGCGTCGCCTCGATCTTGTCGCTGGCCTTGACCCGCTGGACCTTCATCGGCAGCGTCAGCGCAATCTTGTCGCCGGCCTTCCATGTGCGCCGGATAACCGCGTAGCCTTTTTCGATCACCGGCGTGACAGTGGTCCCATTGACGGAGATGGACGCAATGCCATCGGCATTCGGGGCGGGCGTGTACAGCGCGCTCACGCCGCGATTCGGAATGCGGACCCTGACGCTGAATTCCCTGGCGGTCGCGGGGTTGACGGTGATGGACACGTCGCCGCTCCAGGGGTAGTCGGTCGTCTGGACCATTTCGACGTCCGTGCCCGCGATGTCCTCGATCATCACCGTGCTGCCGATGAAGAGGTTCACGTAGATGCCCTCGTCGCCCTTGACGTAGGTCCAGGTGGGCAGCATCAGCAGGACGCGCGGAATGTTGCCCACGCAGCAGGGGCAGACGTGCCAGTCGTAACGCGGGCCGTACGAATCCAGCGGGTTCTGGTAGTAGAAGTTCTTCGCGTCGAGATCGACCGAACCCAGCAGGGCGTTGTAGAGCGTCTCCTCGTAGAGATCGGCGAACCGCGCGTCGTGATAGGTCATGTTGAGCTTGTGCTGGAAATAGATCACGCCGCAACTCGAACAGGACTCGCAATAGGCGTTGTGACGCAGGGAGTAGTTCGGGCCGAACCCTTCGGAGGTCTCTCCGCTGCCGATCCCGCCTGTGACGTAGTACTTGCGGTTGACGATATTGTCCCAGAGGCTCAGGACGGCGCTGTGATAGTCGATGTCGCCGGTCTCCATGGCAACGTCGGCCATGCCCGCATAGGAGTAGGATGCGCGTACGGCGTGCCCGACCGCCTCATACTGCTGCACGACCGGAACATGGCTTTGGTCGTATTCCGAGCCATCCTTGCGGCAATCCAGCAGGAACTTCGCCAACTGGATGTACTTGTCGCCCTTGCCCTGTCCCTCAGTGTCATTGACAAAACGTCCGAATCGGACGAGAGCAATTTCCATTGCCTGGTGGCCGTCGTACCATTCCTTCTTGGGGGCGGGGCCGATGTTGGCGTCCCAGCAGTCGGCGAGCTTCTTGGCCGCATTGTAGAGACGCAGGTCCTTGCCCTTGGTGAGGTTATGGTGAGCCACCGCGGCCTCGAGGAAGTAGCCGGCGACGTACCCTTCATGGTCCCCGCGATGTCTCGGCGACCAGTGTTCGCGATCGCTCAAGGTGAAGGCGGTCTGGAGATAGCCGTCCGGCTCCTGGGCCGCCAGAATCTTGGGAATCCAGTCCTCCAGCGTCGCCTTCATGGCCTGCTGGGCCTGAAAGATCTCCTGGTCGCCTTGCGGATCGACCATCAGCGCCACGCAGATCGACTCGATCGTGTTGTAGACCCAGGCGTTGGAAAAGACATAGCCTCGGTGCCGGCCGTGCGGCCTGCCCGCGAGCTTGTTGGCGGCGTCGAGAAAATTGTTGATGCCGCCTTCCTTCACGTTCGGATCGGAGATCTTCGTGATGCAGTGCGGAATCCAGTTGACGATTAACGCCTTCGCCCGGTCGTTCCACAGACGACTGTTGATCCTGTACGGCTTGGTGTCGACCAGATGGAGATTCTCCGCCGGCGGAGGCGTCACCACCTTGACGTTCACGGTCGATGAGCCGCTCGGCGGGCCCCTGGTCGCGGTCATCTTGAGTACATAATCGCCGACCGTGGAGAACGTCGCGCTGGTCGTCGCGCCGTTGGCATCCGCAAAAGCGACCGATCCCGGTCCCGATTCCCTGCTCCAGGTCAGTTTCGTCGGCGCTGCGTTCTTCTTCGCCAGCGTTTTCGTTTTGCCTGCCAGGTAGGTCTTGCCGCCGAGCACGACCACGCGATCGACCCCTGCATCGACCCGAGGCGGGAAATCGGGCGACCGGCCCGAATCGTAGACCTTCCACTCCAGGATGCCGGTGGAGAAGGTGTCGTTGGAGTCGATCTCCAGCCGGAGCTTCGACGTGACGACCTCATCGAAAGTCGTCGTGTTGTATTGGTCTCCTTCTACTCCCAAACCGGAAGGATTGCTCACAGAGACAAAGGCACCGTCCTTCCAACACAGCAAACGGCACGCCTTAGGCAGGCGGACGCCCCGGCGGTCGTCCCACCAGTATACGTCGATCTTATTGGTGCTGATCGGCTGGCTCCATTCGTACTGTACCCATTGCGTGCCCCTCGTGGGCCAGTTGCCATACGAGCCACGGCGATTGTCGCGCGAGCTTCGTGGATCGTACTCGTCGTTGAGCGACACGTTGGAGGTGTCGCCGGACACGTACGAACTCGACGGCTCGGCGACGGTGGCCAAGTTCACACCGGACGAAGAACCTGCCGGACCCGGCTGCGCCCAGGCCGCACGGAACAGCATACTCACAGCGACGACCAGCAGCGCTGCCGGCAGAAAGGAGGCATATCTTATCTTCATTACAAATCTCCTTGTGGAAAGGGACTGTCCAAATCGTCTACCGTTCCGCGTCCGCTCGGATCATGCGAATGCCGAACACGCCGGCAACGGAATTGCCCCCGCTCGCCTGGAAGCGAACGGTGACCTTCTCTTTGTTTTGAATCAGGTCGGCTGGGATCGGGTATTCGACGTCGTAGAAGCGAGCGGGTTCACTGCGATCCACTTCCTGTTCGGCAATGCGCCGCCCGTCCACGAGGATCTCAAACCGGGCCGGACCTCGACGCCATTCGGCGCTATAGTACGTCACGATCAACGCCATGGGATGGGCCGGGTCTGCCGGCAGATCGAAGGAGAACCAACCCTGGCTCTGGCGTCCCGCGCGGCCCTCGACGCGGATAGGTCGTGCGTCTTCGCTTGCCTGGTAGTTGTAGTCGCGTTCCGGCTGCATCTCGCCGGGCTGGGCATAGCCCACGGTGGCCAGTTCGAGCTTGCGCTGGCGTTCCTTCTCGGCGGCGTATTCGGCCTGTTTCTGCTCCCATTCCGGCTGGGTGAAGAAGTCCCAGTAGATGCCATAGGTGCGCCGGTGCAGGCGATAGAAGGGGACGAACTCCACGTCGGCGACGCGGTCCACCGAATCGGGGATGCGCCCGACGCCGTCCGTGCGGAAACGGCCCGGCTCGCCGGCCACCGGCTTGAGCCATTCGGCGACGGGCCTCTCAGCCGACACGAACACCGGAGCTTGCGTCTGCTCGGAGCGGTCGCCTCTGCCGCGCCGGCCGTCCCGCTCGGGGCCCAGGTCACCGGCCAGCACCAGCGGACCCCACAGGATGGCCGCGACGCGCGGGTTGTCCGCCAGCGGCTCCAGATGCAGGGACTTGGGCAGCGTCACCTCCACCGTGTCGCCGCTCTTCCATGTTCGTTTCAGCTCGACGTAGGAACTTGGTCCCTGCATGCCTCTCTGGCGATCGCGCCTCGGGCGACCCGATTCCGGGACGCCGCGATACGGATCGATCATGTCGTCGGAGACAGGCTGGCCATTGACCTTGATCGCAAAGCCGTCGCCGGCCCACCAGGGCTTTCGCAAAGCCAGCGTGAATTCTTTCGGCGACTTGGCCGTCAGTTTGATCGTGGCCGATTCGCCCTCGGGCAAGTCGGTCTCAGCCGCGAGCTTGACGCCCGCGCCTGTCCACTCGGCGGTGGACGGCGCGTAGAGATTCACCCACAGCGTGTCACCCGACTCGTAGTAGATGCCATCGGCGTGCAGCGCGTGGCTCTCCATGCTCGTTCCCGTGCAGCAGGTGAAACCTCCGTCCAGCATGTTGCGCTCGTATTCGTGCTGCACCGCGCGGCCGACCGGGACCATGTAGCAGGCCCACCCGTCGTTCGGGTCCTGCGAAGCCAGGATGTGGTTGAACAGGGCGCGCTCGTGGAAGTCGGCGTAGTGCGCATCGGGCCGCAACGCGAACATCCGCCGGGTCAGCTTGAGCATGTTATAGACGTTGCACGTCTCGCACGTGCGCCCGTCCACGATG
>Ga0068714_10007261_pt1 | contig 10852 bp, 9 predicted proteins | sample MTBNYHSulfiMetaG_FD_62988 | JGI IMG/M metagenome (GOLD analysis project Ga0068714, IMG submission 62988) | Enrichment culture microbial communities from rom New York Harbor, USA that are MTBE-degrading - MTBE-NYH (New York Harbor Sulfidogenic)... | ecosystem: Environmental > Aquatic > Marine >...
TTGCTGGGGGATTTCCGGGCCGCGGAGACCCCGATGGACGCCAGTTGCGGGGCCTGTGCCGGTCGGGGAAACTGCTCGTTTTTGTACGAACGGCGGACCACGGCTATGGGGCAGATCGACATGACCCAGCCGCGAAAGGACGTGTTCGTGGACGGGCCGCTGTGTACGGTGCGGGTGGGGGACCTGGGGTTCGCCATGGGGGCCGCCCTCTTTCTGGGACACCGGTTGCTGGTGGACACGCGGCCCTTCGCCACGGTGGGTATGGCGGCCAGGCAACTCGGCTACTGCCCGGACTCGCCCATCATCGTGGGGATCCTGGTGGCCGCCCTGGCCAAGAACCCCTACGTGGACATCAATACGGACTACCACCTGAACAACCAGTCCCGGCTCATCGATTCCATCCGAAAGCAGTACTCCCTGGCCCGGCAGACCGGGGCGGACTACCGGATCTCGGACCCGGGCTACGACAGGTGGCGGGAACGGGTCCGCGAAAAGAAGGAGGCCGAGGCCCGTGCGAAAAAGGAACGAGACGACAAGGAGGCGTGAGTCATGGCGGTGTACGATGGAGTCCGGATGGCTCAGGAGGCGCTCCTGGACGTGGCCAAGCATTGTGCCCAGGCGGTCCTGAAGAGCCCCCAGATCACCGGCCGGCTTCGGGTCCGGCTGGAGATCGTCACGGGCGAGGACCTGGAGCCGATCATGAGCGCCCTGGCCGCCTTGGGGAAGGTGGACCTGTTCAACATGGCCAGCGCCATGTGCTGGACCCGTGCCTACTATGACGGGCGTCCGCCGGTGCTGCTCCTCATCGGGGCCAATGCGCGGCACTCGGACTTGAACTGGAACTGCGGCGCGTGCGGGTTCCGGACCTGCGGGGAGTTCAACCGGTTCGCCCAGGAACACGAGCCGGACCCGCTTCTCATGGGGGACGGGCCCACGTGCCACTGGCTGAACATCGACTACTCGGCGGCCTGCTGCTACGCTTGCGCCACGGCCTGGCATCACAATGTGACCAACCGGATCGAGATCGCCACCGGGATGTCGGCGCGACACATCGGGTACCTGCCGGACTGCAACTACGTGCTCGGCCTTCCCCTGGGGCCCACCGAGGACCTGTACTGGTACAGCCGGACCGCGTTTCAGGACATGGTGAGCTACGACCTGTTCATGAACAACTTCGTGGAGGCGTTCCCCTCGCACTTCGCCGCCTTCTACGGGAGCGGCAAGAACGAGATCAAATGGAAGGACGACTGGTGGAACGGCCCCAAGATGCGCGGCCTGGAGCCGCCCCGGGACCCGAAGGTCCTCCGGGAGATTCACGAGGAGATCCGGGAGGAGTTGCAGCGGGCCCGGCGGCAGAAAGAGGAACGGGCCGCACGGAAGGGGGCAACGGAGGGGTGAGGCGCCCCGGGACGGTTGGGGCGGGCGGGGGCGATGGCGGAAAGCACAGAGACGTTCAACCGAAGCAGGAGTGCACAGAATGGAACTGGCGGTGGACAGCTTGCGGTGTACCGGGTGCCGGGTTTGTGAATACGCGTGCAACTATCATCACGACGGGGACTGTTCCGCCATCGGCGCCAGCCTCATGCTGCACCGCGTGGAGAAGAAGAACTACTTCGGGCTGATGGTCAAACGGGAACGGAACCTGCTGCTGGCCCGGCCCGAGGGGGAAGAGACCGTGGCGCCGGGCGAGCAGGTGGAAGGGGCCGGGGCCAGCAGCAAGCCGATCCTCATGCGGGCCCCCTGCGACCGGTGCGCGGACGAGGATGTCCCTCTGTGCGTGCAGGCGTGTCCCACCGGGTGTCTTTCCATGGCCTGAGTCGGCGAAACGGGTGGCAACCGTCTGCGTGGGGTTTCGGCTGCGCGAAAAGGAGAACGACGACGATGGAACTGGAAAACATCTACAGCGGGAAGATACTGCTGGTGGACCTGGACGAGGGGTCCTGTGACGAGGAGGAGCTGGACGAGGACCTGATCGGCGAGGCCATCGGCGGTGCCGCGGTGAACCTGGCCCTCTACCGGAAACACAGGGACCGAGACCCGGTCATCCTGGGGTGCGGGCCGCTCACGGGAACGTTTGCGCCCAGCGGGTGCGCGGGGGTGGTCACCGGAAAGAGCCCGGTCACCGGGCGGGTGTGTCACGTGCCCCTGGTGCTGCAAACCGCCGTGGAGATGAAGTACAGCGGTTTCGATTTTGTGGTGATCCTGGGGGCCAGCGAAACGCCCGTGCGGTTGTGGCTTCACGACGAACTGGCGGAGATCGCCGGGGCGGACGGGTTGTGGGGTCGGGATGTCTGGGCCTCTACGGATTGGCTTCGTCACGAGCACGGGGACGACTCTGTGCAGGCGCTGGTGATCGGACCCGCCGGGGAGAACGGCTCGCCGCTGGCCCAGCTGTCGGAAGGCTACTGGGGCAGCCGGGACATCTTCGGGCTCGGTGCTCTGCTCGGGGCCAAGAAACTCAAGGCCGTGGCCATGCGCGGGATGGGAGGGCTGGAGGTGGCCGACGGCTTTTTCCAGGAGGCCGTCCGGGTGCAGCGGGAGATCCGCAAGGGCGATTTCTTCCAGGGAAAGGGCATGGGGCCGATCTTGTCGGCATTGGGAGCGGACGGTGCGCTTGTGGACACCCTCTCGAAACGGGCGCACCGGAGCCTGGCGTCCCACAACGGGGCCTACGCGCCTTACACCTTCCTGATGATCGACGAAGCACCCGACGTCTGGGTGGAGAGCAAGAAGGATGAACCCGGACTCCTGCTCACAGACCCGGCCGGTGTCCTCTCGCTCCAGGGGCTGGGAGAAGCGATGCCTGCTGTCCTCCGGCGGATCCAGCGGTTGGGGCTGGAACCCAACGCCTGCGGCGCCCTGCTCCGTAAGAGGGAGATCGTGGACCCCGCAGCCGCGGAAGCGGCGATCCAGGAGCTGGCCAGGGGGATAGGGGACCTGGCGTCGGCCGGGGTTGAAAGCGTGTACAGCACGGCCCCCTGGCCCCTGACGAGATCCGAGGAAGAGCGGCTGGTGCAGGCGGCCGGCGTTTTTTCCCATGCGGTGCCGCCCCGGCCGGTGGGCGGGTCCCATGCCGATTTCGCCGCCCCGGAGGACGGGACGGGGCGGGCCCGCTGGTGGCTGGAACGGATGGCGGCCTGCTCGATCCTGGGCCTCTGTCCTCTCTCCGCTCTCCTGTCCCCGGTGTTCTCACCCGCAGAGATGGCCCGGTGGGCATCCCTGGCTGCCGGATGGGAAGAGCTGGACGAGGAGAAACTGCTGGGAACCTGCCGTCGGATGATCTCCGAAACGCTTGAGCTGGGTGAGCCCAGTGGAAGCGTGCCCGATGGGTGGCTCTCCCCCGATGGGGAATCGTTCTTGCGCGAGCTGCAACAGGGGTGACCCCCGCGACGGGAACGGCGGGAGGACGGCATTGGACGGAAACCGGTTGCGGTTCGGTCTCTACGTGGGGGAGGGGTCTTCCCATTCGTGGACCTGGTTCGTGGACCTGCTGGAACGATACCGCTGCCGGAGGGTGCGGTTTCTCGACGAGAACGATTTCTGCTCCCAGGCCCCGGAGCAGGACGTGCTGTTGGTTTCGGGCGGGGACACCTTTGCCGTGGCCCGGGCGCTGAAGCCTGCGGGCGCGGAAGCGCTCCGGTCGTTCCTGGACCGCGGGGGCCTCTACATCGGCTCCTGTGCCGGGGCTTACCTGCCGCTTCACTCCTCCAAAGAGGCCTTGTGCGATTTCAATTTTGTGAAATCCCGGATTCAAAACCTGACCCGGGACCTGCCGCCCGTCGAGCGCCTGCCAGAGAAGTACGCCCACCGGTACGGGTGCACCTACGTATACCACCCGGCCCGTGAGGAGGTGAGGGTCCGGATGGCCCAGGGGTTTCCGGTGTGGGGAGGGCGGGAGATTCGCGTTCCCCTTTACGGGGGACCCCCGCTTGAGGATTCCGGGGACATCCGGCCGCAGGCGTTCTACACCGGGTTCACGGATCGTACCGTCTTCCTCACGGGGCCTGAGATTGCCGAACGGGTCTACCTCGGAAGGGTGGCGGCCTGCGAGAAGTCCTTCGGGCGAGGCCGTATGGTGCTGTTGGGGCCCCATTTCGAGCACCCCTGGTTTCCGGAGGGGAACGATGTCATCCACCAGTGGATGCGGACCCATGCCTGTGTGCGCCGAGAGGGCCAGGACCCGGCCGCCGCAAGCCCGGAGGCCGGTCGCCCGCCCGAGGGGGAACCCGGGGGTGCCTGGATCCAGGCCCTGAAAACCGAGGTCAGCAACATGCGGATCCGTGCCGCCGCGCTGGTCCGGGTGAGCGTTTTTTGGCGGATCGGGGCCAAGACCTACGAACCGGAAAAGATCGAGACGTTTCTGGACGCCGTCTGGAAACGGCTGCGAGGGGTTCCTCCCGGGGCCCGGCTCGTGGCGGCCCGGGACGAGACGGAGGGGCTCCTGGAACGGGCGGGGGACTGCCACCGGCAGATCCGCCTGCTGGCGGAAGACATCCGGGAGGGACGCGACAGCGGACCGCGGGCAGAGGTCCTGTTCCCCGCGCTCAAGCAGTTTGCGGTGGCCTTTCTCGCCTTCTACTTCCGGCAGGCGGTTCCGCAGCCGGTGTCCGGTCCCGGTGGGAACTACGGGGGGGGGGGCGCGTGACAGAAAAGCCGCTGCGGTGGGCGATGGTCGTGGACACGGAACGCTGCATCGGGTGCCGCAGTTGCGCCGTGGCCTGCAAGCGGGAGAACCGCGTGCCCCTGGGCGTCTTTCGCACCTGGGTGAAGTCGGTGGAAAAGGGCCGCTTCCCGGACGTGACCCGGGACCATCTGCCCGTGCTCTGTAACCAGTGCGAACACCCGGTGTGCGTGTCCGTCTGTCCCGTCCAGGCGACCTATCGGCGTGACGATGGAATCGTGCTGGTGGACCCGCACCGTTGCATCGGATGCCAGTACTGCAAGGCGGCCTGCCCCTACGGCGTGCGGTACGTGGACCCTGTGCAGAAGATCATCTCCAAGTGTTTCTTCTGCCACCACCGCCTGGACGCGGGGCTGGAACCGGCCTGCGTGGAGGCTTGCCCCACCGGGGCGCGCCGGATCGGAAATCTCCTGGACCCGGCGGACCCGGTTTGCCGAATCATCGGGTCCCGCCCGGTGCAGGTCCTGCTGCCGGAACACGCCACCGAACCCCGGGTGTTCTACCTGGGGCTGGACGAAACCAGCGTCCGCATCCGCGGTGAGGGGGATGTGCCGTGAACGCCGCACTTCTTCACACCGTACCGCACCACGAGTCCTTCGGGACCTTGATCGCCCTGTACATCTTCTTCACGGGCCTGAGCGCGGGCTCGTTCCTGGTTTCCACGCTCTCCTACGGTTTCGGCCTGCAGCGGTACCGGAGCGTTTCACGGCCGGCCATTGTCACAGCGACCCTCTTGCTGGCAGCGGCCCCCCTGTTCCTTCTGTTCCACGTGGGTCGGCCCTTGCGGGCGTGGCACCTGTTCGTGTACCTGAACCCGGCCTCGCCCATCACCTGGGGATCGTTTCTGCTCACCGGGTATCCGCTGTTCTGTCTGGTTTACCTGTATTGCATCTTTACGGGCCGGGAGAGGGGGGCGCGGTTCTGGGGGCTGGTGGGGATTCCCTTTGCGGTGTCGGTCCACGCCTACACCGGCTTCATCCTCTGCTTCTGTTCGGCCCGGCCCCTGTGGAACAGCTCCATGGTTCCGCTGCTCTTCCTGGTCTCGGCCGTGCTGTCGGGGACCGCACTGGTGATCCTGGTGTACGGGGCCTGGTGCCGCCTGCAAGGAAAGGGGTCAGGGGCCTGCAGCGATTCTGGGGAACTCGTCGTGTCGCTGGGACGGATCCTGGGGTGGGTCCTGGTGCTGGACCTGCTCATGACCGGGATCGAGATCCTGGCGGCCTCCGTTTCCGACGCCGAGAGCCGTTGGGCGGTGGGGGAACTCCTTTCGGGCCGGCTGGCCGTTCGTTTTGTGGGGGTGGAGATCGTACTGGGCAAGCTTCTTCCCCTGCCGCTGCTGTTTCTGCCTTGTTTTCGAAGGCCCCTGTTCGTGTTCCTGGCGTCGATCTTGATCCTGCTGGGTATCCTGTTCATGAGGTTGGACCTGGTGACGGTGGGTGAGCTGTCGCCCCTGGTCTAACCGCGAGGGATCTGTTCCGACATGATCGATTTTCCCCTGTCGAGACGAATGCTTCTGAAAGCGGGCCTTGCCGGGGTTTCCTCCATCGCGCTAGGGGGGGGCCTCCTGGTACCCTGCGGTCCGGCCAGGGCAGGAGCCGCCGGCACGTACGTCTCCCTCACCACGGGTCGCACCCTGCACGGGAAGCCCACCACCTGCGGTCTTTGCCCTGCCGGGTGCGGGATTCTGGGGTTCAGCAACGAACGGGGTGACCTGGAAGGGCTGGCCGGGAACCCCGGTCATCCGGTCAACCGCGGGGCGGTGTGTGCCCTGGGTTCCTCCGCCATGAACTTGATCGGTTCCCCGTTGCGGGTGAGCACGCCGCTTCGAAGGGTGGGGGACCGGGGCGCCGGGGCCTGGGAATCCGTATCCTGGGACCGGGCGCTGGCCGAACTGGCCGAGGCCCTGAAGACGAGCCTGAAGCGGGAGGGTAGGGCGGCGGGACCGGCCGTGTGCGTGCCGGAGCGAAGGCTTTCCTGTTTTCTGGACCGGTTCGTGTCGTTCTTTCCGGCGGGCTGCCTGGGGGTGGCCGACGGATACGAGCTTGCGGTGGAACGGGCGGCGCACCGGGCGTTCTCCGGATCGGCCGTCCGGGGGCTGGCCGACCTGGAGAACGCGGAGTTGGTTCTGAATTTTGGGGCCGATCCCCTGGGCAGCGTGCGGCAACTCCTGGGAGCCGCGCGGAGCTGGTCCGAGGGATGGAGGGCCGGGGCTCGGTGGATCACCCTGGATCCGCGTCTCTCGGAGACCGCCGCGGCCTGCGGCCGCTGGATTCCGATCCGGCCCGGAACCGACGGCGCCTTCGCGTCGGCGGTGGCCGCGTGGATCCTGGAGAACGGAAGGCAGGATGGGGCCTTTCTGCGAGGCCTTCCCGCCGGAGAGGAGGCGCGGATCCGAGAGACGCTGGCGCCGTGGAGCCCAAAACGGGCCGCAGGGGTTTGTGGGGTTTCCGCCGGGACGATCCGCGAGGTTGCCCGGGAATTCAGCCGGGCCGGGCGTGCGGTGGCCATCTTCGGCAGCGGGGTCACGGCGCGGGAAGACGGGGAGAGGGACGCTCGGGCGATCCTGCTGCTCAACTTCCTCACGGACAACGTGGACCGGCAAGGGGGCTACCGGCTGGTGGCGGAACAAGCCTGGCAGCAGCCCGATCCGCAACCTTCCCGTGCCGGAGGGCCCGTGCTGCCCGGAACCCTGTTCCGGGAACTGGAACGCGGACGGCCGTCCGTGGACACGCTGATCACCTGGGAGGCGAACCCGGCCGTCACGGACCCAGGGGGTGCGAGCACGGCCGAGGTGCTCAAGAACAGGCAGCGGGTTCTTTTTCACGTGGCCCTGGCCTCCGTCTGGAACGAGACCGTTCATCTGGCGGACCTGGTGCTTCCGGCTGCCACCTTTCTCGAGGAGTGGGGACTCTTCCAGGGCGTCTGCCCAGGGGATGGTTCGCGTTGGGCTGGACTCCGGCAGCCGGTGTTCCGTTCCGGGGGGGATGCACGGCCGGCCGAGGCTGTTCTCCTGGAGGCGGTTCGCATGGTCGGGGAGCAGGCGAGGGCGGCCTTCCCTTTTCCAGACATGGAGCGCTACTACCGGGCGGTCCTCGCGGAGAACCTTGCCGGCGAGGACTCGGCGCTGCGACGCGAACGGTTGCACGAGCACGGGTTTCTGCTGCGGCCTGTAACGCCGGGGCAGGGGAACGGAACGGGTGGGCATCGGGCTTCGGGGGACGGGCACGCTCCTGAGGCGGGCGGGTTCTGTCCGGTCGTTACGGTGGACGCGTCTTCCCGTGGGGAGGCACCGGCAGGGCCGGTGGAAGAGCGTGGTCCGGGCGGCTTCGGGAACCGGGGCCAGGGGCCACCCGGGGGAGGGACGGAAAAGACCCTTCTCCTCTTCGGGTCTCCCCTGCAGGGACCGGACGCTGCCAGGTTGAAGTGGGTGGAGGAGTTGGAGCACAACCGTCCCCTCTGGATGCATCCGGCCGCTGCACGGGAGGCGGGTTGCTCGGAGGGGGACTGGGTACGGGTCCGGGGGCCTGCGGGCGAGATTCGCACACGGGTCCGTCTCACCCAGGGGCTTCATCCCGATGCGGTGGCCATGCGGTCGGCCGGGGCCGGGATGGACGGGCCCGCAGGCCCGCCCGCACCGCTTCCGCCGGGACTCCCATCGGACCCGGACCGGGTTTGGTGGACCGGGGGGGTGTACGGGGAAAACGTTCGGAAGGTGGTTCCGTGGCCCAGGGACCCCGGGCAAACATGCCCGGGATGGCAAGACACGCGCGTGACGATTGTGAGAGAGCCGTCATGAGGAGCCTCTTGCCGGAGGACGAGCGAATGGACGCCCCTGGGGGAGCGTCTCCCCATGCGGACGGGGGGGGGGAGATCCGGAAGTGGAAGAACCGGTTGTTTCTGTTCATGGCAGGGGCGGCGGCTCTGTTGGTGGGAGGTAACCTGATCTACGCCATGGCCTCCTTATCCCGCAACGACCGTTCCTACTGCGTCACCTGTCATCGCCTGAACCTGCCCGCAGGGATGTGGGAACCGTCGGAAATGCACCCTGCCGGCATGGCGTGCGTTCCCTGCCATGGGGTTCTGCCGGGCCGTCCGGCGCGCTGCGGTGCGTTTTCCGCACACCCGGACACGGTGAATCCGAACTGCATCGGGTGTCATCCCGGGGTGGTGGAGGGCCGGCCCTTGGGGCGGATGGTGGAGGCGTGGAGGGCCCCGGACATGCCCGGTGGCGAAGGGAAACTCGTGGCCCGGTGGAGCCTGTTGGATCTGATGTATACCTGGCACGTTCGCAACCGGGTATGCCTGTGCACCGACTGTCACCGAAACGTGGCGCACGACAGCCGCCCGGGGTCTCCGTTCCGGAATCGGCCCCGGATGGAATTCTGCGGGGAGTGCCACTACCACAAGGTCAAGGACGACTACGTGCGGACAGACCCCCTTGCGGAACTGCGGACGGGGCCTGCCCAGGAGGGGGGAGGGCCGGGGGCATGACCGGAACCGGCGGCGGGGTGAAACCACGGGCCGTAGGCTCTGCGCGTGATCCTGGCTTCTGTGCTGGGGAAAGAACCCGCGTGGGCGCCCCACCCGGTCCCCACGCCTCCAGACGTTCGTTGTTTCGTCTCTCGGTCCGTCGGCAACGCCGTCCTGCCGCGCTTTTCGCCCCGGGGATCCGGGGCTCATTCCTGCCGGGAGCAACCTCCTTCAGGGAGCGGTTGCGCCCATGGGTTGCCGGGGCCTGCGGGGTCCTGGCGCTCGTGCTCTGCCTTGGGGGAACGTGCAGGGCCGTCCCTGCGGAACCGGCCGGCCCGGCTCCGGGCGTCCTCCCGGTGGACGCCGGGGTGCTCAGCGTTCCGCACGAAAACCTGTCCATCTATCGAACCCCTGCGCGGCTCTACCACCGGAAGGGCGAGGACGCGGTGCGGGCCACGGGCAAGGAGTGCAGGGACTGTCACGATTCCCGGTACTATCCTCAGCAAGACTTCTTCGGGTGGGAGTTCCGCAAGAAGTGGACACTGCTCTGGGGACTGTTTTCGGTGGCCCTGTTCTTCGCGGGACTGGGGATCTATAGCGCAGCCTCCATCTGGTCGCTGGGGAAACGGCCCTCCATGCACAAGGCCGTGCACTGGCCCAGCGTGGGGAGAGCTTTCTTTCGAGAAGGGCTGTTGGGGGAGAGGGTGCTGCGACAGAGCCGCCTGCGCTGGGCCGTTTTTATCCTGGTTTCCATGGCGTTTCTCGTGCTGACCGGCGTTTTCGGGCTCACCTTGCTGCAACGCTTTGTGCTCCCCGCGGAGGTTCCGGGGGGGAAGGCGTTCGGTCTGGTGCTCGACTTCCTCGCCGATTTCCTGGGCGGTTGCATCCTGGTCGGGACCCTGCTCGCCCTGTACCGAAGGATCCCGGGCCGGAAGGGGTCGCTGAGGACCGAGGCCGAGGACATGGTCATCCTGCTGCTCCTGCTGGGTGTGATCATCACCGGGTTTTTCCTGGAATCCTGCCGCCTGGCGGTGGTGGCCCGGGCGCCGGAGCTTTGGTTTTCCTTCCTGGGGGCCCTGGGGGCCCGCGTGCTGGAGCGCGTGGACCTTCCGTGGACGGTGGTGCGCTTCTACGCGTGGAACCTGCACGCCGTCCTGGTGTTTGCCTTGCTCGCCTACCTGCCGTTCAGCAAGCTGTTCCACCTGCTGGCTGCCCCTGTAACCATTGCGGCGACGGCGTCCGAGGCTCACTACAGGAAGCGGCTGTGAGCCGGGGCGCATCCAAACCATGAGCGCATGAGAGGCAACGGAGAAGGCGATGCCGCCGGAGAGAGGGGCATGAAGAACGGACGGGGACCGGAGACCGAGAACGAACCTGCGGAACCTGAGATGGAGACTGCCGACACGCAAGACACGGAGGGTTCCCGGCGCGCGCAGGCCGATCCCGCGCCGGTTCCTCCCCCGGAGACCGGTCTCGGTTGCCGCAGGATCCGGGTGGACAACCTGAGTCGCCGGCAGCTTCTGGAGCTGGATGCCTGTACCCGTTGCGGGGAGTGCGTCCAGTGGTGCCCCGTCTATGCCCAGGATCCGAAGGAAGCGCTGACCCCGCGGGAAAAGGCCAAGACGTTCCGGAAGATCCTGCGGGACCAGGACGGGATCCGGTCCACCTTGATCCCGGAAGGATCGTGGATCGGCCGCAGGT
>Ga0068714_10007262_pt1 | contig 10850 bp, 7 predicted proteins | sample MTBNYHSulfiMetaG_FD_62988 | JGI IMG/M metagenome (GOLD analysis project Ga0068714, IMG submission 62988) | Enrichment culture microbial communities from rom New York Harbor, USA that are MTBE-degrading - MTBE-NYH (New York Harbor Sulfidogenic)... | ecosystem: Environmental > Aquatic > Marine >...
GACTACTTGATCAAATCGGTAATTCCGGGGGATGCAAGTCTTGATTTTGCCGATTTGCATATCCCAATTTCATTTGATGCAATTAAATTATATATAAAAAGACTTGGCAAATTACCTATTTCACTCAAAGACATAGATGATATTGAATCAGATTTTATTAAATATAAAAGAAAGCAATTTAATGCATCATATCCTCAAGAAAAAGAGATGAGAATTGAAAAGTTGAAGACAAAAATAAATATATATGGATTCTTCAATTTACCGATGGTTAAAAAATTATCCGACAAAAACAAAGAAAAATTGTTTGAATTATTAGTTGAAAATGGGATTCCATATTGTATTGCAATGTTTGAGTTTATAGGGTTCCTGAAATTTTTGAATAAGGAACATTTTACATCTAAATACAAAATGAACAAGGAAATTTCAGTTTGGATGGATACAACTGACAGAACTGTCAAAGGAAATATAAGTGTTTTAAACAAACAATCAACTGAAAATCGAGAACGTTATACCGCCCACCAATATAAAGAAATAGTACAAAAAGACTACCAGAAATTAAAATAGGGAGTACTCCCCTATTGCTGCCCCTAAATGCTCCCGTTAATATCGCACTATTAAAACAAATTAATAAATAGTGTGATGGAGAATTTAACTTTTGACGAATTACCGAAAGCAGTTAGTCAGCTTTACGAAAAGTTGCATAACATCGAGAAGTTAATACTTGAGAGAAGTATAGAGAATGAACCTGAACAGGAACAACTTTTTACTATTCAGCAAGCCGCTGAATTTTTAAATTTGTCCGTTCCTACACTTTATGGATATGTTCATCGTGCTGAGATTCCTGTATGCAAACGTGGTAAACGCTTGTATTTTTCAAGTCTTGAATTACTCAACTGGATAAAGATGGGCAGAAAAAAGACCTTGTCAGAAACAGCACAGGAAGCTGAACAATACATTAATAAAACAGAAAGGAGGTAAGCTATGCAGGACCATAACATTACCTCCGGTAATTCTTTGCATACAGGACAAAGCAAAGATACAACAAATTTAGACTTGTTGAAACCTGACTTTGATTTTGAGAAATTCAGTATTGGAGCTGAGGAAATAAAATTTGAAGTTGAAAAGCTAAGAAAGCAGTGCGAGGAAGAAAGCGAATCAAAAGGACTGTTTACCGTGAAGCCTGCCAGTCAATGGATTGAACAGGCAAAAAAACGACCTATTCCCAAGATGTTATTTGCTGAGTTTTGGTTCGAAGGGGAGCTTTGTATTCTCTTTGCTGACACAAACCTTGGTAAATCTGCACTGGCTGTTCAGATAAGCAATTCGATAAGTGCAGGTGAATCAATAAAAGCTTTCAGGCTGGAAGCGGAAAGGCAAATAATTCTGTATATTGATTTTGAGTTAAGTGAAAAGCAGTTTGAAGCCAGGTATTCGGAGAAATTTGAGAATCATTATATTTTTAATAAGAACTTCCTCCGAGCAGAAGTGAATCCAGAAAAATCTGATTATAAGGAAAATGGTTTCGATAGTTTTGAAAGGTACCTGTATAATTCCCTCGAAGAGTTCATTATTGAAACAGAAGCAAAAATTCTTATAATTGATAACATCACTTACCTGAAAGATACCACTGAACAAGCAAAGTTTGCACTGCCGCTTATGAAGGATTTGCAGGGGCTTAAAAAGAAATATAGTCTTTCGATACTATGCTTAGCACACACCCCAAAACGGAACTTATCAAAACCAATAACTAGGAACGATTTGCAGGGCAGTAAAATGCTAATAAACTTCTGTGATAGCTCTTTTGCTATTGGTGAGAGCAGTACTGATAAAGGAATCCGTTATCTAAAACAGATTAAATCAAGGAATACCGAGATTATTTACGACACTGAGAATGTATGTGTTTGCCAAATCGGTAAGTCCTCAAACTTCTTAATGTTCGAATTTTTAAATTTCGGAACTGAAAGGGAGCACTTAAAACAAATAAGTGAAAGCGATAAGGAAAAAAAGATTGCTGATGTATTGGAGTTGAAAAGTCAGGGGATTTCAAATATTGAGATTGCCCGGAGGTTTGGAGTTTCTGAAGGTGCAATAAGAAAATGGATTAAAAAAAGCCAATGAAAATGAATCCAATAAATCTTTTTAACTCGTACCGTTCGTACTGTTCGTACTTGAATACGAGTTGTACGAGTAGTACGAATCAGAGGGCGAAACAATGAATGAACACCAATACATATTAGAACCGTACAAGGGAATGAACACCCGTTACCATTGTCCCGGTTGTCGGTATAGAGATAAAACCTTTGTTCGTTATATTGATACCCTGACAGGGGAATACATTGACCCCACCGTTGGCAGGTGTAACCGGGAAATAAATTGCGGATATCACTATACACCGAAACAGTATTTTAAGGATCATAATATTACATTTGATACACCTCAACCAAAAACAATCACCGAAACAAAAACTATTACACCTCAACAAGAATCCGTTTCGTCTATTCCGGTTGAGAAATTTAAAGACAGTTTGAAAGATTATGAATCGAACCACTTTGTGAAGTTTCTTATTGACCTTTTTGGAGTTGAGGTCACAAATGAATTGATTAGTAAATATTTCATTGGAACTTCAAAGCATTGGAACGGTGCAACTGTGTTTTGGCAAATAGATATTGCAGGCAGGATAAGAACAGGCAAAATAATGCTTTATAGCCCCGTCACAGGCAAAAGAACAAAAGAACCGTTCAATCATATTGCATGGGTACACAAAGCTTTGAAACAGGCTGAATTTAAACTAAAACAATGTCTATTTGGGGAACACTTACTACAGGATATGACAAAGCCTATAGCTATCGTTGAAAGTGAGAAAACTGCAATTGTTTCAAGTATTTACCTGCCAAATTTTATTTGGATTGCAACTGGAGGTTTGGCTAACTTAACGGTTGAAAAATGTCAGGTATTTAAAGGACGAAGAGTGGTTTTATACCCGGATTTAGGAGCCTTCGATAAATGGAAAGAAAAAATAAATGAACTATCTCACCTTGCGGACATTCATATTTCCGATTTGTTCGAATATCATGCTAATCAAATAGAAAAAAAAGAAGGATTAGATTTAGCTGACTACTTATTAAGATTTAAACCTGAAGAATTTCAAGGATCTCCCCCATTGCAAGCAAAAAAATATAATCTAATAATACCAGATACCGAGATAACAGAAATAAAAATCCTTGCTCCCAATATAAATCCTTATCGGGCAATACGGAAATCGAAAAACTGGGATAAGGACATAAATGAACTTAAGGAATTTTTTAAAGCCATTCCATTGCCATCTGGACCATATAGATTAAGTAATTGCGAAACCATTACTAATGTTCCTCTTTTCATTGAAAACCATTTGGAAATTGTGAGGGCGCAAAATGGGAAACCCTGTTATCGCCCTTATCTGGATCGGTTGAATAAATTGAAACTTTTATTAAGTAGTAATTAATATAAACGCGATAGTCTCTAACGGTGAAAATATATAACGACGAACGTGAATAAGATCCTTATAAACGGGAATACAATAATCCAAGGAAACCTTAGAGGAAAAAGAAATTTTACCCTTTTCGGTGACATCATACAGTACGCCTGAATGCTCACCCAGGAACTTTGGGAAGAAGTTCACGAAACTGGTATATTTAACACCTGCCCGGTACCAGGAATTACTCTGAAACGAATAAAGAAAGCTGTACTCCTTTGCGGAATTGGATATGATAATTTCCTTATGTTTGTAATTATACCCCGCCACAGCGCCTGAGAGGAACGTAGAGAAACTTTCATCCTCTATGTAAGGAAGATTGTCGGCCTGTATTTTGGATGCCCGTATGAGCCCGAAATCGGCGTTATTATTGAGGATCCTCTCATATTTACCATCCATTAGAAGTGATAACCTGATTGATAATATTCCGGATAACAGTAGTATAATCCAATAAATGATTTTAATATAAGGTTTAGATAAATATATTCATTTATTTGAAATACAATATATTGTCAGTATATTAATATTTTCAAATCTATATTTTTTACTTGGATTTGATATTGTTTTCATCATTTTCCTCATTTATTACATAAAATAATCAGCGTCAGAGTCCATCATGCTCTGAATGAATATAATACAGCTATAAAAAAATGTAGATAATTTTTATTTTTTGTTGCGATTATGACAAGTTATGATGATTCATATGAAGATTCTTATTTCGGATTGTATGGATTGTATTACTACAATGTAATGTGCCACATCATTTTCATTTATGAAAAAACTACTTAACTTTGAAGATATACTGCTCTAAGAATGGGGGTACATTATACTAATCATTACAGTTTGATAATATAGATTGAGTTTAAAAGATAAAATAACAATTGATGCCCATCTATGGAATGAATTCCGTAAGGGTAATAATTTATCCTTTGAAGAAATATATCAAGCTAATGTAAAATCTCTTTTCCAATATGGCTTAAAACTTACAAGCGATAGAGAGTTGGTAAAAGACTGTATTCATGAACTTTTTGTCGAATTATATAACCATCGCAAAACACTTGGTGTAACGGATAAAATTAAACCTTATCTAATTACCTGTTTTAAAAGAAAACTTATCAAATTAATACAATCAAACCAGAAAAATATTTCACTTAATCCAGAGGATCTGCCTTTTCTGGTTGATTACTCATTGGAAACCCAAATGGATTTGGAGGAAACAGATCACTTTAAAAAAAAGTTTCTTAGTGATGCATTAAACAATTTATCTTCACGGCAAAAAGAGGCTGTTTACCTACGGTTTATTGAGGGTTTAAGTTATAATGAGATTTCCGAGGTTTTAAAATTAAATTACCAATCAGCACGTAACCTGATTCACCGGGCTATTGAACGAATGCGTGAAATAATCACAAATTCTAATATTAATCTTTGTAAATAACCGTAGTTTGGGAAATTAAAAAAACTCTGCAACAAAAAAAACGAAGCATATGATAATCAATCAGTATAGGGAAAAAACTTCGGTTTTTGCGCTGACAAGTTGGACCCTTTACCCAAAGAGCAGTTGGTATTACAAGCCGACTCAGGGAAGGCGAGGAATTTCTCCCTGACTTATGACAATTAGTGCGGTAGAAGTTTCCACCTTCTAACTAATGGGGCTAAATGACTTTGCATTAATTCTGTAGCAGGTGAAGTGAACTTAAACCTTTCCCTGGTTACGCTATCACGAATAAGTGATTCAGTAATATTCCACACCAGAAGCCTTATATTTCTCAAGGTCATTTGAGTTGTTAGCTCCAGGTATTTTTCGATGATCAGTGCCAGAAAGCAAATCAGAACGTGTGATTTGACAGCATCTTCTTTCTGATGATAGATAGGCCGCGCTCAATATCATCACTGATGCTACCCATATGTCTAACAATCTTTGTGGTGTGCCCGGTATAGTGAACCACTTGTATTGCCGTAGATCCTGACTTTGTCTTAACCTTTCTGATCCTGAGCATGGTACAAAAATAGGCGTTAGTGCGGTAAAAATCAATTTTTTGATTTTTTTATTATTCATATTCAGAATGTTAGAAAATGAAACCGCACTAATTTTGCATGGCGTCATAAGTCAGGAAATAAATTTAACCAATGCTGTAAATTTTTGTCATGTACTTAGCAAAATTTTATTAAAAATCAAGATTTCAATGAATATATAAGCTATTAACAATCAATAGGTTAATAATTATTAAGGATTTACTATTAATTTTCAGAAATTAAAAACATCCCTACATAGTTCATAATCATAAGGTCGAAAGTTTCCTGCCTGCCGCCAGGCAAGAATTCCGTCTCTCATTAAAAATCCCATTATTGAATAAAATCTGAAAAATATTTGCCCGAAGAAAGAAACTACGGGCAAATATTTAATTATGTGGAAGTATTATTGCCAATCCCCGATCTGAGTATTTATCTGAGTATTTCTATCAATTTCTGCCTGAGGAGTTGGAAATATCGGATTTCTAGATAAATCGCCGATCGGGCTATCATATTTATCACTCGAACTTTCAGACAAAAAATCTGAAAAATAATGCTTTTTCACTTTTGTACCGTCACCAAAAACTTCGGTTAAGATCCCCCACCTGACAAGGTCTAACAAACGTAAACTTTCCGTTGCCAGTTCGACCCTTCTTTCATGGCGAACAATGCTGATAAGATCGGCATCTCCCTTTCTCCCATCACCAGTAGTTCTTCCGGGTAGATCCACTGATGTTCTGGACCTGACCTTGTTCACCCATGTGAGAGCTTCGGATTTCCCCTGTTCAGCCAGGGCTTCAGCCAGGATCAAATATAGTTCGGCCATTCGCATTATTGGCACATCCATCCCGCTCCATTCAACCCGTGCCAGACCTTTTACAGACTGCGTCATTTTCCGGACGTTTAAACCAGTCGGAGACCAGCGGTAATCATATTTAACCATATCGCCTGCTTTGTAAACTGTATCCCAAGTTATTTTTTCACCTGCTTCGTTGTATGTTTCGTGTGTATAAGAAAAATCATTCGGACCAGGATAGATCTCATAATCACTACCCGGGTAATAAAGTGTATATTCCCTTCTTGGATCATCGGGTTCAAATTCATCAAACAGGTTCCGATTGGGAAGTGCACATCCCCAGCCGTCACCAATTATAGCAACCTTGAGTGTAGCTGGCATATCACGGCAATTTCGATAAACAGCGTTTTGTGATGAATAATTTTCGGTATTATTAGCAAAACCCCAATAAAACAGCAATTCAGGGTTCCTTTCTTCCGTCCATATGGATAAATAATCGTCAAGCATATAATATCCTGAAGATTCGGCTATCTGGATAGCATCCCTGGCAGCGGCTTCAGCCTCAATCCATTGTTCTGTGAAAAGATAAGCTTTGGCCAGGAAGGCAGCTGCGGTTGCCTTGGTGGGCGCACCCTTGGCATTAGTTTGTTCTAAAGGAAGATCTTGTTTTGCATCTTTAAAGTCCTGAATCACCTGTGCATAAATTTCCGCTTGTGGTGTACGTGGCTTATAATACTCTGAAAAATCAGATGCTGCATTTAAATATAAAGGAATATCACCATATAAAGTAGTCAGGAACAGGTAGGTATATGCCCTGAACCATTTTGCTTCGGCAATATAAGGGGCTTGTTTTTCAGCTGTAAAATTGAGATTAGAAGATGATGGTATATTATCGATTGCAAAATTTGCTGCATTAATGCAACGATGAGGATCTCGCCACCAATATAAGATTATGTCATCAGAAGGACCAAAACTCCAATTAGCCATGGCGATATTTCTCGCTTTAGATAGACGAATATAATTATCGTCAGTCATACCATCAATTGTGAAATTAAAATCCCGATTAAACATATAGAGAATTCTTGTCCAGGGCTCATAACATGCATTGACAGCTATTCGTGCTGATTGTTCATCCACAAAAAAGTTCCCCGGATTTGGTGAATCTTTCGGGTAAAGATCTAGAAATTCATTTTTATTGCAGGCTCCTATCAAAAGTAAGGACCCTGCAATCATTAAAACTATAATATTTTTCATCAGTTCCAGTTTTTATAATAAATTAAAATATTGCTCTTAATCCCAATGTCCATGTCCGTGGTTGGAAGAGCCCTGTCATGGGATCCTGTCGGGTATCTACTTCTGGGCCTTTATACTTGGTGAAGGTCCAGAAATTCTGTATATTCAAGTACAGGCCTAAATTATCTGTACTGATTTTATTGCAAATATTTTTAGGTAGACTGTAACTCAGGTTTATATTCCTTACACGCAAGTAGGATGCATTTTCAAGCCAGAAATCACTAAAAATAGTGTTATGACCAATATCACTAATATCTACCTTGGGCCAGGTCCCGTCCGGATTGTTTACGGGATGATACCTGTTTAAAATCCGCGAATCTTCATTACATGGAATACCTGTCATATACCGAAGAAGGCTGTAATAGTTATCGGTCATAAACCGTAAATCTATTCCATAAACTCCTTGTAGCTGCATTTGTAAACTCCAGTTTTTATAACCGACTGTGCCAAGTAATCCGTAAGTTGCTTTAGGATATCTGTTCCCGATTATAGTACGGTCTGCTGCATCCACTTTCCCATCAGGCTTACCGGTCAATGCACCTTCAGTATCATAACCATCGATATCAAGCAGGTATACATCACCTATGTCTTTTTGAGTAAAGGTTCCCTCTTTATAGATATCCAACTGACTTTCCTTTAAAATGATGCCATCTGATTTGTGCCCGAAATACGAATAGACAGGATATCCTTCTTCAAGTCCTGAAGTTCTGAGATCCCTTCCCCCAAGATCAGTTACCTCATTTTTAACATGAGAAAGGTTAAAACTGACATCATAAGTCCAGTATGATTTCCTGTTGCGATGACCGAGCTCTATTTCATATCCTGTATTCCTCACTTCCCCTGCATTTATCCAGGGTGTTCCTGACAAACCTGTTGAATAAGGAATGGGATCTCGAAATAAAAGGTCATAAGTATCTTCAATAAATAAGTCAACCGTTGTATAAAGTTTGTTATTCAGGAGTGTGGCATCAATACCAAAGTTCTTTTTTAAAGCTGATTCCCATTTAAGATTACTGTTTATTGCAGAAGCAAGTGTATAGGCCGGAGTTGGTAAGTCGTTCATAACACAATTCCTACTGCTAAGCGATGCAAAGGTGGGATAGATACCCACACTTAAAATGTTTCCCAGCGTACCGTAACTAAAACGAAGTTTCAGGTCATCAATATAATCAAGATTGTCCATGAATCCTTCTTCACTGATCCTCCATGCCACAGAAGCTGACGGGAATATCCCATACCTGTTATCTTCGATCAATCGTGACGTACCGTCATACCGTATTGTTGCCGTTAACAGGTATTTATTTTTGAAGGTATAATTAAGCCTTCCGAAAAGAGAAATAAATGCCCAGTCGGTATAAGTATTGTCGTTAATTTGGCTGGTCGGATCTCCTGCAGTCAGAAACTGTATTTCATTATTCGGTGTACCTGTACGGCTTCCGTATAGTTCTTCAGTGCTACTTTTTTCAACCGAATATCCCAGTAAAACTTTAATATTATGGTAATCGCTGATAGTTTTATTATAATTCAGCAAAAAATCACCCGACCAATGGATCGTTTTAGAATATTCTTTTTCAACCATATTGATATTTGTGGTTTCCCAACCATAATGCTCATCACAACCTGGCTTAAAATAAGTTGAATAAGCATTCCCGTAATCTAAATTTCCACGTGTAGTAAATTCTAGGCCTTTTAACAATTCTAAAGTAATGTATAAATTACCGTATAAACCTTCGATGTTGGATACATCTACATATTCTTTGGCCATCCACAACGGATTGGCATGCATATGTTCAAGAGTTGTATTATAAATTATCCCGTAATCTCCATCGTCCTCATATGCTCTGGTCAGCGGAATTTTACGTAGAGCCCCTAAATACCACCCAAGATTACCAGTCCCTTCTCTTTTTTCGGAATAAGCAACCAATGAATTTCCAAATTTAATCCAGTCATTGATTTTATGGTCGGAATTAAAATTCAAAGTATATTTTTTAAATCTTGTTTCTATTACCATACCTTTATTGTCCATAAAACCGGCAGAAATATAATAATTAGTTTTTTCTGAACCTCCGGATAGGGATAAATCATAATTCTGCATAATACCCGTTTGGGTTATTAAATCGATCCAGTCAGTATCTACACCTTTATAATAGGAAAGGATTTCATCGTTCCATGGTATATCGACTCCTGCATTTTCATGGGCTTCTGTAAATATTGTAAGCCATTGATTTGCATTTAATAATTTCAACTTCTTATTACTCTCAGTCTGGAATCCTACATAGGTGTTGAGGGTAAGTTCAGCGTCTTTATTAAACGTTCCCCTTTTGGTTGTCACTAGGATGACTCCATTGGCAGCTCTAGCTCCGTAAATTGCAGCTGCTGATGCGTCTTTCAGAACAGAGACTGATTCAATACTGTTCGGATTCAGATTATTGATACTGGTCCTAATCACACCATCTACCACGTATATCGGTTCGTTTGTACCATTGATCGATTGTATCCCCCTGATCAGAACTTCTGCTCCGGAACCAGGCATTCCTGATTCGGTAGTAATCTGAACACCGGTAGCCCTTCCCTGGAGCAGGTGCAATGGTGTTGCGGCAGGTATCCTGTCAAAACCCTTTGTGGAAACCGAGGTAACTGAACCGGTCAGGTCAACCTTCCGTGCTGTACCATACCCTATGGCGACAACTTCTACCATCTCAATAGTTTCCTCTTCCATGACAATATTAAAAACAGTTTTGCCTTCAATAGGAATTTCCTGAGTTTTCATCCCAATGAATGAAAAAATAAGAATTTCAGCATCTTCTGGAATTGCTAGCTGGAATTTACCCTCTAAATCAGTAATGGTACCAATGTTAGTATCCTTTATCACGATATTAACCCCGACCATTGGCAGTCCGTTTTTATCAGTGACTTTCCCACTAATAATTATTTCCTGAACAACATTCAGATAATCTAAATTATTAACAGTAGTATGATTTGAAGAATCCGGGTGAGGAGCTTTTTTTGTTATTACAATTTGCCGGTCAATGATCTGATAAGAATTATCGGTAGCTTTGAAAAGCTTATCCAGTAATTTATTGATTGTTTGATTCCGAACATTAATACTAACCCTTTGATTAATATCTAGAATATCATCATAATAAAAGAAGATGAATTCACTCTGATTCTCAATTTCTTTAATAACATCCTTGATAGTAACTTCCTTTAAATCTATTGAGAATTCTTTGTCTTGAGAAT
>Ga0068714_10007263_pt1 | contig 10849 bp, 9 predicted proteins | sample MTBNYHSulfiMetaG_FD_62988 | JGI IMG/M metagenome (GOLD analysis project Ga0068714, IMG submission 62988) | Enrichment culture microbial communities from rom New York Harbor, USA that are MTBE-degrading - MTBE-NYH (New York Harbor Sulfidogenic)... | ecosystem: Environmental > Aquatic > Marine >...
CCGCGGTCCACCGCCAGCGTGTACTGCGTCAGGTCGTTGGTCCCGATGCTGAAGAAATCGGAGTCTCGCGCCAGCGTCGAGGCCGTCAGGGCCGCCGACGGCGTCTCGACCATGATGCCCACGTCCATGTCGCGGTTGTACGCGATGCCTTCCTCGTCCAGGTCTTCCATCACGTCATGCAGGATCATCTTGGCCTGCATCAGCTCCTGGATGCCCGAGATCAGCGGGAACATGACCTTGACCGGCCCCAGGACCGAGGCGCGGAGGATCGCGCGGAGCTGCGTCTTGAACATGGCGAGATTCTGGAGGCAGAACCGGATGGAACGCAATCCGAGGAACGGATTGGGCTCCGGCGCGAACCGCTTCCGCTGCGTATACTTGTCGGCGCCAAGGTCCACCGTGCGAATCACCACGGGCCGGTCGCGGCAGATGTGCACGGTCTGGGCGTAGGCGCTGTAGTGTTCCTCCTCCGACGGCTCGGTGGGCCGGTTCAGATAGAGGAACTCGGTGCGGTACAGGCCGATCCCTTCGCCGCCCTTTTCGAGCACGATCTCGGCCTCGTCGGGAAATTCGATGTTGCCCAGCAGGGTGATGCGCGTGCCGTCGCGGGTCTCGGCGGGCTGCTCGCGGAGCGCGTCGAGCTTGTGTTCGAGGGCGACGAACTCCCGCGAGTACGCCTCGTACTGCTCGACCGTGGCCGCGTCGGGATTGACGATGACCAGTCCCCGGTTGCCGTCGACGATGACCGCGTCGCCGCCGCGGACGATCTCCGTCAGGTCCTCCAGCGCCACGACCGCCGGAATGCCTAGGGAACGCGCCACGATCGCCGCATGACTGGTGCGCCCGCCGGCGTCGGAGGCGATGCCCTTGACGAACGCCTTGTTGAACCCCGCCGTCTGGGTCGGGCTCAGCTCCCGCGCCACGACAATCACCTCTTCGCGCAGCCGGCCGAGATCCTCGCGCTTGTCGCCGAGCAGGTGACGCAGCAGACGTCGCTCGATGTCGTAGATGTCGGCGGCGCGCTCGCTGATGTAGGTGTCTTTGGCCTCTGCAAACCGCGCGGCGAACCGCCGGAGCACGGAGGCGACCGCATATTCGGCTGTGACCGACTCGTCGTGGATCAGGTCCGTGACCTGGCGCCGCAGGCTCCGGTCGCGCAGCAGGCGCAGGTGCACCGCGAAGATGTCCTTGATCCGCCCGCCGCCGGTCTTGGGCTGCGCCTGCTCCAGCCCGCTCAACTCGTCGATCGCGTCGCCGAAGGCGTTGCGCGCGCGCTGAATCTCTATCATCCGCTGGGACGGCTCGACTTGCCGCCGGGGAATCCGGTAGTCCTCCGAATCGATGATCAGGCACTTGCCGATCGATACCCCGGGCGAAACAGCGATTCCTTTTTTTATCTCCATGCCAGAGTCAGTGCGGCGGATTATTTGGCGTCCTTGGGCGGTTCCGAGTCGAACGTCTCGCGTTCGATGAACGCACGCAGGGCGCCGACGGCCTCTTCGGCCCCGGGTCCCTGCGCCTGGATCTTCAATTCCGTACCGGGGCCGGCGGCCAGGCCGATGACGTGCATGATGCTCTTGGCGTCGCCGAGTTCCGGTCCGTTGCCGATGGTAATGTCACATTCGTATTGATTGGCCAGATCGACGAACTGCATGGCCGGGCGCATGTGAAGGCCGTTCTTGCTCTTGATCTGTACGGTGATCTGACAAACCGGATTGTCCAACGTTGCTTCTCCTGCCCACATGGCGATCCTCCTCGCGTCGCCCCGGCCGCCTTCGGAACCGGGTCACCACGACGGGTTCTCGTCGGCCTCTCTCAACAGGTCTTCGAACGCCTCGGGCGTGCGGCTCTGACGCAGAAACTTGCGGAACTTCTCCTTCTGCAGATGCCGGAAGATGTTCTCCATCGCCTGCAGGTGTCGGTCGGCGTTGTCCGGCGGGCTGATCAGCAGGATCACCGAGTAGACCGGCTGCTCATCCAGCGATGAGAAGTCGATCCCCGTGTCCGTCTGTCCGATCACCGCGACCACGTCATGAACCGCCGGGTGTTTGACGTGCGGAACCGCCACGCCTTTGCCCATCCCCGTGCTCGCTTCGTTTTCTCTCTTGATCACCGCCTTGGCCACCTCGGCGGCCGATCCGGCCGGCAGCTTTCCCGCTTTGACCAGCGACGAGACCAGCTCCGTGATGGCCCCGTTGCGGTCGTGGGCCGTCAACACGGGAATCGTTGCCTCGAAACACATAAAATCTTGAAACTTCATTCTTCGCGTCCAGTCCTATTGTCCAGCCGTCATCTGTCTGTCGCCCCGAGGGGTCCGACACACCCCCTGCCGGGCCGCCGTCTACGCCGGCTCGTGCCCGCCTCCGCTGTGCTTGTTGTTGCGCTCCTTGGTCTTCTTGCGTCGCAACTGCTCCTCCAGCTTATGAACCGCCGCATCAATGCCCTTCAAGGCATCCTCGGCCACCTCCGTGGCGACGAACACGTTGCTGTGCTCGCCCCTGGCGATGATCTCGACGCTGACCTTGCCCGCGGTCGCATCGCCGTCGACGAGAACCTCCACCTGACTGATCGTGCTGTAAAATCTCGGCAGGCGGCCCGTCTTCTCCTCCGCGTACACCCGGATGGCGTCGGTGATCGTAATGTGCTTGCCCGTGATTTTGAAAACCAATGCTCGTCTCCTTAATCAACCATGATCCCCATTTTACTGTTCCTGCGGCCGCTCCGTATACGCGCGCGGCAACGCCACCGCCTCCTGACGATCCGGGGCAATGACGCCGGCGCTGATACAGAACCGGAACGCCTCCTCGATCGTCATGTCCAGCGCAATCGTCTGCTCCTTCGGCACCACGATCACGTAACCGGTCACCGGCGTCGGCGAGTTCGGGACCAGCACCGTCAGAAACTCCTTCTGCACGCTCTGCGTGATCCGCGTCAGCCCCGAACCCGTCACGAACCCGATCGACCAGATGCCCTTGCGCGGGTATTCCACGGCCACCACCCGCGAGAACATCTTCTGCTTTTCTTCCTGCGTCAATACAAAATCGGTCACCTGCTTCACATAGGGATACACCCGTCGCAGGATGGGCGTGTTCATGATGAACACCTCGACGAGGCGCCACAGCGCCCGACCCACCACGCTGGCCAGCAGAGCCCCCACGATGAAGACCAGCAGCAGGGCGATGATGAAGCCGACCGCCGAGCCGGCCATCCCATCGACGAAGATCTTCGTCAGATCCTCGTGACTGAGCCCGTGCTCGCCCTGAAACTGAAGGATCAACCAGACCAGACCACGATTGATGTGGATGCTGACATTGTCCTTGATGACGCCGTAACCCCATACGAGGATCCAAATCGTCAGCAGCGTCGGCAACAGGACCGCCAACCCGCGGAGGAAGTAGCTCTTGAATCGTTTGGTTATGCCCATTCCGCCTACAACAGCCCTTCGCCGCCGTCAGGAAGGTCCGGTCCCGGACGTCGGGCGATCGGAAAACCGCATCTATCCAACGTGGATAGCCTAATTTGCGCCATTTTGGCCGTCAACTAAAAACTGCCTGGGCAGGTGGCCGCCGAGCAGATGAACCATCCCGCCGGGCAGCGACGCCAGCACCCAGACGAACCGCTGACAGAATGCCAGCGCCAGGGCGCTTTCGCGTGTGGCGGCGGTCAGCGAGGTGAACAGGGTCACGATGCCCGCTTCGAGCACGCCCAGTCCAGCGATGCTGACGGGAATGGCCCCAATCACCCAAGTGATAGGGAAGATTACGAAGTAGTACTTGGGTCCGGCCTGGAGGCCGAGACTGCGGCCCAGTGGCCAGAACGCCGCGATCACGATGCTCTGGCCCAGCAGCGTCAGCAGCATCGCCGCTGCCATCGTCCAGGGCTTGCGGCAGTAGACCACCAAGGCGGTCCAGACTCTACGGAGCAGTTCGGCGCTGCGGCCCCAGAAGCGCCCGCCGGCCCGCTTGAGCCGCTCCCGGCTGCCCGGATGGACCAGCAGCACCGCCAGCACCACCGCCCCAATCGCCAGGATCCACAGAACCGGCCCGTGCCAGGACGCGACGCTCTGCTCGACCGGTTCGGCCGGCCCTGCTTCCGCCTCCAGGGGCCGGCCTCGAAGGAACAGCAGGTAGGCCACCACCGCCATCAGCATCATGCCGGCCAAGCCCACCAGCCGATCGATGAATACGCTCAGAACCCCTTCGAGCCTCCGATGCGTATGCTTGGTCACGTAATACGCCTTCAGCAGGTCGCCCCCCACCGAACTGGGCATGACATTGTTGTAGAACAAACCGACGAAATACAGCCTCACCGCTGCGACGACGCCGATATGGATCGACTGGGCACGCAGCAGCAGCCACCAGCGGAACGCCACCACGATCTGTCCGATAATATAGGCCGCCAGGCTCAGCGCGAAGTATCCCCAGCTCAGCCGGCCGAACACCTCTCGCAGTTTCTCCCAATCCTGGCCGCGAAAGACCCAGACAATCGCGAGCGTCGCGACCACGATCCGTGCGACCAGCGATACATGCCGGGTTTTCTTGGCGTCCTGTGCCTCTGGCAACTTCTGCCTCCCAAAAGCGCGCGTTCCACCAAATCATAGCGACTAAAACCGGACGTGACAAGACGTTGCCACCGCCGATTGGGCGCATGACCGGTCTTGCGATCCGACTCGATCAGACCCACACTGGCGGGCATCGATTCATGGCCGCCGGGGGCAAACCCGAAATCCGAAGCACGAAACTCGAAACAAATCCGAAGCACAAAGCCAAATGCTCAAAATCCGTCCCGGTTTGCACAGGCAGGGCCGAGTTGCACGCGATGTCATCCGTCTTTCGAGCTTGGTTTCTGGGTCATTCGGGCTTGTTTCGAAATTCGGGCTTCGATATTCGTGCTTCGGCAGTGTGCCGGCAAGGGCATAGGTAGACGAACAGCTTCGCTTGCACTTTTTCCGCAGAAACTGCCGTAACACCGGTCCCACTCGCTGGACTTCAATGGTAGAATGCCCTCAGCGGGAGGCATGGCATGGAGACCGAGAGCGGAAGATGCCAGCGCAGATGGTCGTCGACCAACCGGACGGGTAATCCCCGTGCGCCCCAAGCCCGCACCCGCGCCGATCCACACGACCCAATCATCAATAATCAATCATCAATAATCAATCGGAAGGGCTTTACCCTCATCGAGCTGCTGGTGGTCATCAGCGTCATCGCCCTGCTGATGGCGCTGTCGTTTCCGGCGTTGCAGGGCGTCCGCAAGCGGGCCAACGCCGTCGTCTGCCAAGCGAGGCTGCGCGAGGCCGGCCTGATCCTGGCCGTGTACGCGCAGGAGAACAACGGGATACTGCCCCACCATTACGGCGGCATCGTCGATCCCACCGAAATCTCATCAAGACCACCCTTCGACAAAGACCCGAAGTTGGGTCTGTGTCCGTCGGCGTCGCTACCGCTGCCGGGCCAACAGTTGCCTTGGGGTGGCCCGTTCGCGTCCTACCCTGTCGAGGTGAGCATTGGAGACTACCGGGTCGGATACACCTGGCCCGAGCCCCTCCTCCATTGGCGCAGCTACGGCCTGAACCGCTGGACGGCCAGCATTCCATCGTCCAGAGGAGGCCCGATCTGTCTGAATGGCCCCACCTGGGGCACGACGGATGTCAAAGGAGCATCGAACGTCCCGGTCGTGCTCGACTGCACGTGGGAAGTCGTCTATCCCTACAACTATGACGGTCCGCCGCCGTATGAGGGCCACATCGTCGAGCACCAGATGTCGACGGTTTGCATCGACCGCCACCAGGGCGGAATCAACGCCGCCTTCCTCGATTTCTCCGTCCGCAAGATCGGCCTGAAGCAACTGTGGACCCTCAAGTGGAGCCGCAACTTCGACACGGCGGGCCCCTGGACCAAGGCCGGAGGCGTCCAGCCCGAAGACTGGCCGCTGTGGATGCGAAAGTACAAGGACTACTGAGGGGGCCCCGCTCAAACGCCGCGGGGGCTGCGACAACGAGATCAGGCACGAGGGCTCCCTTGACCGAAGGAGAGCGATAGTCATGGCGGATAGCAGGCAAGACGACAACACACCCCTGTGGGGAATCTTCTTTACACATTCTTGTCGTCTTCCCAAGAATCGCATCTACATTTGCCGGCGATATACGCCTATAGACCGGGCGCAGGCAGGAGTCTATGGCATGGAGACCCAACGCGAGAAACGCCAACGGCAACGCAAACCGGCCCCACGAATGGTCAATCATCAATCATCAATACTCAATTCCAAGGCCTTTACATTGATCGAACTGCTGGTGGTCATTGCGATCATCGCGCTGCTGATGGCGATCCTCATCCCCGCCCTGCACCGGGCCCGCAACCAAGCCCGCACCGTGGTCTGCCAGTCCAACCTGCGCCAGTGGGCGATGACGCTGGCCGCCTACACCCAGGCCAACGAGGGACGGCTTACCTACGACATGAACGGTACCTACGGTCTGTGGCTATTGCGCGGGTTCATCGGCGACAGCGGCCCCAACACGAATCTCGGGGAACTCCACGGGTTCCAAACCAGGGGCATCGCCCTGTGCCCCATGGCGAGACGGCCCAGGCCAGAAGATCCCAATACTGACCATTTCGGGATAGTGATGCTTACCCCCACCATTTCGTGGCACCTGGAGGGAGAAAACGGAATATCCACCCGCGCCTGGCAGATTCTCACGCCGGAGCCGCGATTTCCGGGCAGTTACGGATACAACAGCGCCCTGTTCTCGGCGTTTCGCACTGCCCGCATCATCGGCTCGGGGGCTGACCAGACACCCGGCGTGAACATTTTCTCGCTGCGAGGGCACGCGAGTATTCCCGTCATGCTCGATGCAACCACCCCATTCCCTGACCTGCGGAGGGCCGAATCCCAGCATCCTGGGAGTTCGGATGGCAGGGGCGGGGGTATGAATGCGTTCCTCATGGATCGGCATGGCAGAGAGACCAACGGGATGTTCCTCGACTGGTCGGTGCGCAAGGTGGGCCTCAAGCAACTGTGGACGCTCAAGTGGGCGTCCGACTTCGACCGCGCCGGCCCCTGGACCAAGGCCGGCGGGGTGAAACCCCAAGACTGGCCCAAATGGATGAGAGGCTGCAAGGACTATTGAGAGGCCCCGCTCAAGCGCCGCGGGGGCTGAGACAATGAAGAAGAGAGCATTCACCCTGATCGAGCTGCTGGTGGTCATCGCAGTCATCGCCCTGCTGATGTCAATCCTGATCCCGGCCCTACAGCGGGCCCGCAGTCAGGCGAGGGCCGCTGTCTGCCTGGCCAACCTTCGCCAATGGGCTACAGCACTGGCCGCCTATACCGAAGATTACGATGGGCACCTGCCTTACGAGCATATGGTGGGTATCACCGGTTTCTGGCTATTCCGCGGCGCTGCTATAAGTGCCGACGATCCCAACGCCGACACCACCGCGCTGCACCACTTTGAAACCCGTCGCATCAACTTGTGCCCCGCCGCCACGAAACCTGCTCACAATGGGACCATCAGCGGCACCATCGAAGGAACGCCGGGATCGACATTCGGCGCCTGGGAGATCACCAAACCGGCTCCCGCATTTCGCGGTAGCTACGGATTCAACCGATGGGTCTTTGCCGGGTTCTCCGAGGTCCCAAAGATCTATCGGCACGGCTTCGTCGGTCCGGACATCCTTTCCTTCAAGAACCGATCGACGGTCCCTGTCCTGCTGGACTCCGCGATGCCATGGAGTCGCCCTTCCACCTTCGATGTACCTCCGCAACAGGAAAGTGGGAGTCTCGGCATCGGCGACTTCTGCATGAACCGCCACCGCGCATACGTCAATGGCCTGTTCCTCGACTGGTCCGCCCGCCGAATCGGCCTCAAGGAACTCTGGACCCTTAAGTGGTACGAGCAATACGACACCGCCGGACCGTGGACCAAACGAGGAGGCGTCCAGCCCGAAGACTGGCCGCTGTGGATGCGAAAGTACAAGGACTATTAGATCGTCGCTCGTCGCTGGTCGCTCGCCAAACCACGAGGGCAGGCATGACGCCTGTCCCTAGTTACGCAGTCTCTTCAGTTCTTCGATGACGGCCGGATTTCCGCATATCTGCTTGACTGCCTTTTGCGCAATGGCATTCAGTATCACAGCGTCGCACATCCGTTGCTGTTCTTCCTTAAGCGCGCGTGATGCGTTCAGAATTCCACCGGGCCGTGTTGGTTCCTGAACTGGAATAGGCCCACCTTGGTCCACCTGCTTTAGGAGCTCTTCCTGCGCCGACCAGATCTCTTTCCAGGTATCCGGGTCCTTCCACAATGGTCTAAACACCTGATCGATCAAGCCTTGGAGTTGTTGGTGCGCCCGCAATTTGTCCATCAACCTGACGGGATCGATTCTCTGGCCTGGCCGGGGGACCTGAGGCAGTTCTATGACAGTATCTATGAGACCCCGCTCGATCAGATCCCGTGCGGCGGCCTCCAGTCTGGCCACCTTAGCAGAGTCAAAAACATAGATTGTGGCGGTGGATTGGTCATAGATTATCGATCGTCCATAGAAGAAGATCTTCCCTGTCGCAGCGATGCCGAAACAATCTATGGAGCGGTAAGTGAATGTCACCGTTGTGTCGTTGTCGTAGTCCGCGGGGTTGTCCGTAAAACCATCGAAGATCCTCTGACCTTGAGTGGCCAGCACTGCCAAGGGCATCGTCTGGTCCGGTTGACCCCTTCTGCTGATAGTCACAACACCAGAACGTGTTGTTGGTGGTGCGAGATTGCGCTCGACGAAGTCAGCAAAAATCGGGACGCCGATATTGCCGAGGCGGTATTGGTCAACCACCTGAATGCTGGCTCTGCTCAGGTCATCTCGGTCTGTGCGAGTGTCAGTCATGGGCGGGTGTATGATCCTGATCCATCGGAATGGTGATGTGTCGAGTAGCTGAACCGCGGCTTGCGTGGGCTGTGGATCCTTGATGAAGAGATCCGCATCGGTGATGGCTGTATCACGGTGAACATAGGGGTAGCAGTCAATCGCCGGCCTCGCGTCCACGTCCACCGATCGGGAGTAGTCATCGGCATCCAACAATCGTACCTCAACTCGTGTGAGCGCGCGGGGCAACAGGAGTTTGACAGTTTCACTGCCAGTCCTCCCCTGGCACTGTTTGTCGTCCATATCAACGGGTAGGTAACCTGCCTTGGCAGACTCATTATTTCGCCAGTTACCGCCGTCAACGCGGATACAGAAGTATGGGATGAACCGGCACGTCCATGAGAATCTCACGTCGTAGCTGGCCCAAAATGCCGAGCTGATCCCTGTCTGTACGCAACTGTTGATGCAGACGAATGTACTGTCCGAGGACGCATAGTCTCTGTCCTTGTCGTCGAGAAAGAAGCCATGGAATTCATCACCTTCGCTATGCCTGAGATTGATCCAACTGTCCTCGCAGCCTGTGTAGAACGACAGCGCTATATCGTCACAATCAGGGTAACCTGGGTCATAGATGAAAATGGCTACATGCTGAGTATTCGGATTCCTGTTTCCGTGCACCCATTCTCCATCCAGAAGCGGACGTTCTTCGTAGGCATAGGCGACCACTCGATGGCTGTCTGCCAGGTGCCGGAGATTCACATCGTTCGATGATGCGATCAGCGTGAGGGTGACCGGCTTGCCCTTGTCGAGTCGGTCCTTGACGAGAGGCCATTCCTCTTGCGTCATAGCTCCCTGACTATCCTTGCGATACCAGTGACCTTGGTCCGGACTTTCCTGCCATCGAAAGATGTCCCAAAGGGTACTTGCAGGCACAGAATCCACCTGCGCATCCCAGAGTTCATTATAGAGCGCGTCTCCCTCCAATGGTTCTGGCATATCTCTCGCTATTGGAATTCCATTATAGAACCTCTGCAGGGCCCTCCAGCACATTCCGCCGCAGAATCCCATATCCAAGGTAACGGTGTCATAGACAAATGACTTTCTCCAATTGTTCCCGAAGGGCCAGCCATGGATAGATGGCTTGAAGTGGGTCGTTATCACGCCCTCCGCCATGCTGGGTTGCTGACCCAAGGCCGCCCCGACAAGAAGAGCGGCTGCAATCCGTGTGAAGAACGTCTTCATGGTGTGCCTCCTTGACCGAAAACGCAAATGGTTCCTGTCCGGGACACCTGCGTGCCCTGGGCGTTCACACAAAGTGCGCAGAGCAGTCAGACGGACGTTGTGCGCACCTGTCTACGTCTTGCGCACGCGAGACGGAGGCTGACGCGGGTCGGTGGCCGGGGAGTCTTACGAATGCCGGGTGCGGTCCTTGGTGCAGGACGAAGGCTGGACGGCGGCCTAAACTGGGAACGGGATGTCCCATTCGACCACATCGACTGTGCTCCCGCACAGATACGAGATACACGACATCCCTGCAAAGAGCCGTTGTCAATACGTACAACTACGTATTTTTCGCAGGAGCACTACCTTCGTGTAACACGGCAAGCAGCGGGTCCACGCGTCACCTGGGGCCGACTGGGTTATGGAGCCGAACAGACGCCATAGCACAGACCGCGGATCGACCCGTGCCGACGGACGGTATTCGCTCGCAGGGGGCAGGCCCCCGTGCCTGCCCGTCCCTCGCGAGCGACCAGCGACGAGCGACGAGATCCGCCTTGCGGATCGCCGGCGGATGTGGTATGGGTATCGCGTGCGGGATGGGGAATCGGCCTTGCATCGAAACTGAAACTGACAGGGGTGTTGCCATTGGAATCGAAGCAGATTGAAGAAGGACTGGAGTTTGTGCCGAAGTTCAACGCCGAGGGTTTGATCCCGGCCATCGCCCAGGACGCCGAAACGGGCGAGGTGCTGATGGTCGCGTGGATGAACCGCGAGGCGCTGGA
>Ga0068714_10007264_pt1 | contig 10848 bp, 8 predicted proteins | sample MTBNYHSulfiMetaG_FD_62988 | JGI IMG/M metagenome (GOLD analysis project Ga0068714, IMG submission 62988) | Enrichment culture microbial communities from rom New York Harbor, USA that are MTBE-degrading - MTBE-NYH (New York Harbor Sulfidogenic)... | ecosystem: Environmental > Aquatic > Marine >...
GCGCAAGGAGTGAGACGCAGAGCCACCCTCCCGCCCGGAGGCGCGGAGCCGCCCGCCCGCCCAATTGACGCAGAGGCGCAGAGGCGCAGAGACGGAGAGGACACGAGCACCCCAGAGGAGGTGTCATCCGGAGGACCTCCCCCTCCTTCCATGTCATCCCGAGGAACCCCCCTTCTTCCATGTCATCCCGAGGAGCGAAGCGACGAGGGATCTACCGCAACGAAGGCGCTCCCTCCGCTGGGGCAGATCCCTCCGCTCGCTGCGCTCGCGTTCGGGATGACATGGTAGTGGTGGGCGCTCGCGTTCGGGATGACATGGTCGTGGTGGGCGCTCGCGTTCGGGATGACATGGTAGTGGTGGGTGCTCGCGTTCGGGATGACATGGTCGTGGTGGGTGCTCGCGTTCGGGATGACAGACGAGCTGAGGCGTGCATCGCACTCCGAGAGGTGCAGTCTCTGGTGCCCTCGGGAGATGATTACAACTCCGCTCGGCGCGTGACTCGCCGGTCTGCAGTGCGGTCGATGAACCGCGAAGACGCCAAGAACGCCAATCCGAGCCAGCAGGGCTGTCTCTTCGCGTCCTTCGCGTTTTCGCGGTTCAGTCTCCGCCCTCGCTCGGCGATCAGCTGGGAAGCTGACAGCTGGCGGGGTATACTCCCCCCGTGGAGCAGCAGCTCGTCGACCTGCTGGCCTGGCTCGACCCCCGCGCGCTGGTCTTCGCCCTCGCCCTGCCGCCCGTCATCCGGGTGGTCGGCCACTGGATCCCCGAGGAGCTGTTCATGATCGCCATCGGGGTCCTGGCCGCCCGGCGCGGGTCGCCTGCCGAAGCCGCGATCCTGCTGGCGGCGGTGCTCGGGAGCCACCTCGTCTCCGACCACCTCGTCTTCCTGGTCGGGTGCTGGTTGCGTTCGCGGCTCGACCGCTTCCCCCGCTTCGCGCCCCACCTGCGGCGGGTCGCGACCCGGCTCGACGAGCGGCCGGCGGCCCTGCTCGGGGTCATTCCCGGCCGGGTGCTGCCCCTCGGGCGGGGTGCCTGGCTGGCGGGCTGCGGTGTGGCCGGGGTGAGCTGGCCGCGCTTCGCGGCGGTGGACCTGACCGCCCTGCTCTGTCACCTCGGCCTGTGGTCGGGCCTGGGGTGGTGGATCTCGGGCGACCTCCGTCGGGTGGAGGTCTCCGCCGAGGTGGGCCGCCTGGCGGCGGTGTGGTCGGTGCTGGCGGTGGTGATCGCGCTCTCGGCGCTGGCGGTGTGGCGATGGCGGCCGAGCTGGCAGCCGGCCACGGCGTCCGTGGTCCGCAGGGCGCTGCGGCCCTTCACCCGAAGCTGAGGGCGAGGCCCGCTCCGGCCGCGGCGCCGGCCACGGAGCTGGCGAAGTTCACCAGGTCGTTGCCGACCCAGGCGAGGCCGCGGGTGAGGCGGTTGGGGGTGCCGTCGGGCTCGATCGGGCGCTCGGTGAGCTTGCCGCGGCGCTCGGACCAGTACATGGCCTGGACGGTGGCGCCGAGCAGGCTGTCGACGGTGCAGCCGACCAGGCCCGCGGCGGTCGCCGCCGGGACGATCCACAGGTCGGCCCGCGGGTCGGCCACGAGCAGCACGAGGCCGATGAACAGCGCCCCGGAGGCGGCGGCGAGGGTGCCGGGAGCCGAGATGGCGCCCGAGGTTCCCGGCGCGACCGGCTGCCAGGTCGTGACCAGTCTCGGGCGGCGGCGGCCGAGCACCCCCACCTCGGTGGCCCAGGTGTCGGCGGTGACCGCGGCCATGGCGCCGGCGAACGCGGCCAGGGTCGAGGGGTGGGGGAACGCCAGCGACAGGGCCGCGACCCCGGCGCCGACGCCGCCGTTGGCGAGGGTCTGGGCCAGGTCACGCCGACCCCCCTTGGCGAAGTCCCTGGCCACCTCCGCCTTGGCGCCCTGCCGGAACCGCGACAGGGCGCTCGAGGAGACGAAGAACGCCACCAGGGTCGCTCCCCACCCCAGGCCCCCGAGGCCGAAGACCGTGGTCCCGACGAGGACCGCACCGGCGGCCCCGCTGGCGGACAGCGACCGTCGCCAGTAGGCGAGCAGGGCGATGGCCGCGGACAGGGCCAGACCGAGCAGGAGGGCGCCGGCGAGGCTCACGGACCCTCGGTGGGGGTCGCCAGCCAGCAGGCCGCGAGGTGGCCGGGTTCGACCTCGACGACGGGTGGCGCCACGGCGCACCGTGAGTGGGCGGAGGGGCAGCACGTTGCCCACCGGCAGGACCCGGGCGGCCAGGCGCGAGGCTCGGGCAGGGGAGCCGGTGCGCTCGGCGGTTGGCCGAGGCGGGGCTCGGCCGCGCGCAGGGCCCGGGTGGCCGGGTGGGCGGGCCGCTCGAGCACCGCCTCGGTCGGGCCCTCCTCGACGATGGCCCCCGCCGCCATGACCAGCGTCCGGTCGCAGACCCTGCGCACCACCGCGAGCTGATGCGACACGAGGACCAGGGCGAGGGCGAGGCGTTCGCGCAGCGCCGCCAGGAGGTCGAGGATCTGGGCCTGCACCACCACGTCGAGGGAGGACACCGGCTCGTCCAGGACCAGCAGCTCGGGCGCCGGGGCGAGGGCCCGGGCGATGGCGACCCGCTGCCGCTCGCCGCCCGAAAGCTCCCCGGGAAAGAGATCGGCGGACTCCGCGGCCAGGCCGACCAGCTCGAGGACCTCCCGGACCCGGTCGCGTTGCGCGCGACGGTGGCCCAGGCCGTGGGCGACCAGCGGCTCGGCGACGATGGTCGACACCTCGAGGCGCGGGTTCAGCGAGGCGGAGGGGTCCTGGAAGACCGCCTGCAGCCGGCGCCGCAGGGGCCGGACCCGCGCCGCGGGGAGGCCGCTCAAGAGACAGCCGTCGAAACGGACCTCGCCGCGGTCCGGGCGCTCGAGCCCGAGGAGCAGCCGCGCCAGCGTCGACTTCCCTGACCCTGACTCGCCGACCACCGCCACCGCCTCCCCAGCGGCCACCCGCAGGGTGACCCCGTCCACCGCCTGCACCCGCTGGCGGCGCCGCAGCCCGCGGCCCGGATAGGACAGGGCCAGGTCGTGCGCCTCGAGCAGAGGGCGCGTCAGGGTCAAGGGGCCGGGACCCCCACGCGCCCGCCGACCCGGCGGGCCGCGGACTCCAGGACCAGGCGGACGTCGTCGACGTACCAGCCGTCGAGGCCGTTGCAGCCGTCGACGCCGAGCTCGAAGCGCAGCCGGAGCGTGTCCCCGGGCCCGGCCAGGCCCCCCAGGTCCACCTGCGACTGGCCCCAGGTGCCGCCGACCGAGCCCTCGTCCGAGCCGGTGAAGGCCGGCTGGCCGGCCAGGGGGCAGGTGTTGCCGCCGGCGGCGCTCTCCAGGGTGTCGTTGTAGGGGTTGAACCGGAACCTCCAGGTCGGGACCAGCTCGAAGGGGCCGTGGTTGACGCTGACCTTGAGGTTGCCGCCGTCGTAGCGGCTCTCGGTGGCCACGTAGTGGTCGAACAGGAGCACCGGCGCGCCGCCGTCCGACGGCAGGGTCACCTCCGGGCTGTCCATCCGCATGACGCCGGACTGGTCGTCGGACCCCGGCCGGCAATCCCCGATCACGAGGCTCGACGGTGCGAACATGGCACGACCCGACCGCCCGCCGGCGAGGTCCTCGGTCCAGGCCCAGTCCCGCGGCCGGTACTCGGCAAAGACCCCGAAGTTGCTGAAGTCCCACCGGCCGGCGGGGTCGGTCTCGAAGTCGTCGACGAGCAGCGTGCGCCCGCGCACCCGGGGCGGGTCCGGCTCCAGCAGGGTCCCGAAGCTGCACCGGCTCGGCTCGAGGCCCATCTCCACCGCCGCCATCGCCGCCGTCACCTGGTGGCAGTGGGCTGCGGTGATCACCTCGGACGCGGTGGCGCCGGTGCGAAGGTCGGTCAACGGCTCGCCCACCAGGTCCCGGCAGGCCTGGTCGAGAGCCCCGGCGTGGTCGGCGAAGTCCGTGGTGGGGACCTGGTAGTACCGCATCGCCCGCCAGTGGAGGTGGGCGGCGCGGGTGAGGCCGACGGCGCCCACCTCGACGCCGTTGAACGTCCCGCCGTCCACCAGCAGGGCGAAGGCGTGGTTCGGCACCCCGCTGTTGGTGTGCACGCCGCCGTGGTCGTCGGTGCCGCAGGCGTAGTAGGGGTCGCCGACGCGGGCGGGGTCCCCCAGGCAGGGGGGGCGCCACATGTCGCGCAGTGGAGCCCCCGAGGTGTCCTCGCCAATCAGCCAGCGCAGGGACGGGTCGGTGGCCCCCTCGGCCGCCAGGGTTGCCGTGAGCCCGTCGGGCAGGGCGGCCTCGAGCGCGGCGCCGGTGCTCCGGCCGACGAGCACTGCCGGGATCGGGAAGCGCGGCCCGTCGCCGCCCATGGTGATGACCTCGTCGCCCTGGTTGTTGACCACGATCACGCCGACCGCCCCGGCGTCGAGCGCGTTGGCGACTTTCACCCGGAACGTGCACGTCCCCCGGTGCACCAGCGCGATGCGACCGGCGGGAAACCCCAGCAGCGGACCGCACCCGTCGCCCGAGGGCGCGGCGGCGTCCGCCACCAGCTCGACCGGGGCCGTCACCGACCAGGGGGGCAGGGGGTTGAAGACCGCGTCGCCCGCGGCGTAGGTCCCGGCAACCGAGGCGGGGGAGCCCACCACGAGCTCCGGCGGGCTCGAGCCGCCGTACGCGGAGCATGCGGCCTGGGACCGGGCCGGTCCCGGGGAGTCGCTGCCCGTGCCGTTGAGCAGGTCGACCGTCTCGCCGAAGATGTCCGAGTAGGCCTCGTTGAGGGCTCCCGGTTGCCACTGGTAGACCAGGCCGTGGGTGTACTGGGTGTAGGCGTGGGTCCACTCGTGGGCGATGACGTCGTCGCTGGCCATGCCCTCACAGACGCTGACGACGCTGCCGTTCCAGGTGGCGTTGGGGCAGTCGATCTCGACCGAGCCCTGGACGCTGTTCATGGCCGCGTCGGCGCCGTCGAAGGAGCGGTAGGTGCCGCCCGACAGGTTGCGAAACAGAGCGTGCGTCTGGCCGGCGGTGTCGACGAGTCGGTTGACCTCGAGGGTGGTGGTGGGGTCCCCCCCCTGGTAGGGGAGCGGGTCCCCTTCCCGCCACACCGGGTTGGGGTACCGCGACCGGTGGACCCGGCGGAGGATGTCGTGGGCCCTCGGGATGCGGTCGAGCACCGTTCCGTCGTGGGCGTCGACGACGATCGCCGCGGCGAAGGCGGCGTGGTCGGTGACCTCCACCACGTGGGCCAGGTGGTCCCGCCCCGGCACCCCCCGCACCAACCCGGACCGGAACACCATCAGCGCCGAGCCGACGACCTCCAGGGGTGGCGCCGCCGTCCTGCCGCGGTCCTTGGCGGCGACGAGGAGGGCGCGCGCCGCCGCCGCATCCGCCCCGAGGGTGGGGGAGAGGTCGGCCAGCGACACCGCCGGGGCCAGCCCCCCGTTGACCGCGGTCAGCCGACCCTCGGCGTCGAAGTGGGCGCGGATGGCGGCCGCGAACACCGGCAATCCGTGGTGGACCTGCCGGTAGGTGAGGTGGGTGTGGCCGAGACGGTCGTGGAGCTCGTCGGCTCGCTCGAGCTCCGAGCCGGGGTCGGCGACGCCGAACGCGGCGCCGTAGCGGCTCAGGAAGTCCTCGGCCCGCTCCGCGGCGGTGGCGCCGGCGAGGGGCAGGGCGCCGGGCTCCACCGCGGCCAGCCGGAGCGCCCCCGTGGCCCGGCTCCAGCCGAGGCGGACGGGTGCCGAGGCGTCAGCGGCCAGCGCGGCGGCCGCGGGCTGCGGTCCCGGCGCCAGGGCAGTGGACGAGGAGGCTGTCGCCAGGACCGCCGACAGGAACGCGAGAGTCGACCACGACATCACGACCTCCACCGGGCCCGATGGTAGCAAATGGCGGCGGGTGGCGCGCCGCGTGCATACCCCTGTCACGGATGGGCGGGGGCAGCTGACCGCTGACCGCTGACCGCTGACCGCTCCTTCACCACCGGGCAGCGGAGGAGGCGGCCGGGCGCGACCTCCACCAGCGCGGGGTGGTCCCGGTGGCAGTCGGGGCGAGCGAGCGGGCACGCGGGGGCGAAGCGGCAACCGGGGAGGTGGGGCCCGAGGCTCGGCAGCGGAGACGACCCCGACCGGGATGGGGAGCGCGCCTCGGGGCGCGAGGCCAGCAACAGCCGGGTGTAGGGGTGGAGCGGGCGGTCGAGGAGGTCGGCGGTGCGCGCGACCTCCACCAGCTCTCCGGCCAGCATCACCAGCACCCGTTCGGCGAGGCCGGTCACCACCGCCAGGTCGTGGCCCACCAGGAGCAGGGCGAGGCCGTCCTCGTCGCAGGTGCGGCGCAGCGCCTCGAGGACCCCGGCCTGGGTGGTGACGTCGAGCGCGGAGGTGGGCTCGTCGGCGAGGAGGAGCCGGGGGCGGCCGGCGAGGGCGAGGGCGAGCATGACCCGCTGCGCCTGGCCGCCGGACAGCTGGTGGGGGTAGGCGCGGGCGATGGCCGCGGCAGGCTCGAGACGGAGGCGGGCGAGGAGCCGGAGCGCCTCGTCACGGGCCTCGCTGCGGCCCAGGCGGAGGTGGATGCGCAGGACCTCGACCAGCTGGAAACCCACCGAGAAGACCGGGTTCAGAGCCTCCGCCGGCTCCTGGAGGACGAGGCCCACCTCGCCGCCACGGACCCGGGAGAGCTCGGGGCCGGAGGCTCGGAACGGGTCGACCCCGGCCACCCGGACGCTCCCGCCGAGGCGAGCGCCGGGCTCCGGGACGAGACCGAGAACCGCGAGGGCGGTGAGGCTCTTGCCGCTGCCGGAGGCGCCGACGAGGCCGACCCGCTCGCCGGTCTTGACCGTGAAGGAGACGCGGTCGACCGCTCGCACCCAGCCGTCCCCCCGCGGGAAGCCGACGACCAGGTCGTCGACGGCCAGCAGCGGCGGGGTGCTCATGGGGTCGGTGCGAGGCGGAGGAGGGTGAGGGCGCCCGTCCCGGGGTCGAGGGCGCCTCCCACCGTGGAGGCCTCCGCGGGGCGTCGCCAACAGTGGAGGACCGGGTCGGACAGGCCGAGCCGACCGTCCCCGTCGTCGCCGAGGAGAACGAGGAACTGGCGACCGCTCGAGAGCAGGTCGCCGGGCTGCACCCCCTCCCCCCAGACGAGGGGCGCCCCGCGGCGGCGCAGCTCCGGTCCCCGAAGCTCGAGGGGGCCGAGGTCGGCGAGGTCCGAAGGGTCGAGGCCCGGGTCCCCCGCCAGCGCCACCGCGGCGAATGTCCAGGAGGACGCCACCAACCGCCGCCGCACCAGCTCGGTGAACGGGCGCCCGAGGGCGGCCAGGGTCACCCGGTCCCGCGCCGTGTGGTCGTCGCCCTCCGGCTCGAAGCCGGGCAGCAGGAGCAGCTCGCCGACCTCGCTGCGCAGGCCGGAAGTGGGAGGAAGGGACCGGTGCAGGGCGGGGAAGCCGGGGTCGTCGATCAGGTCCGGACCGAGCGAGGCGGCGGACGAGTCGGGGCGCACCTGTGCCGCGTCCCCCACCACCTCGGCGCGGGCGTAGAGGCGGAGGGTCCCGCCGCCGTCGAGGGTGCCGCCGGGGCCGGAAAAGTCGTCGTCGTGGTGGGCCTCGGGCAGGCGCTCGGCGCGCAGGCCGCGGCCCATCTCGGGGGCGAGGTAGGTGCGGAAGCGCAGACGTCGCGCCGCGGAGGCGGAGTCCAGCTCGCCGCCGAGGAAAGGGCACTCGACGGTGAACCAGAACACCCGCAGCGAGCGGTCCTCCTCCGGCCAGCGTTCGGCGTCCTCGCACGGGACGGCCTCGCCGCCGAGCTCGAGCCGTCCCCCCGGGACGACCCAGCCGCTCGGCCCGAGGGGCCGCACCAGCCGGAGGGCGAGGGCGACGTCCACCGCCTCGTCGGCGGCGAAGTGGCGGGGACCGTCGCGGAACACCGGCTCGGCGGCGGTGGCGGTGACTACCCGGATCTCGACCAGCGCGGGCCGCAGCCGGTCGCGCATCGCCCGGTAGGCGAGGGGCGCCGTCACCGCCGCGGCGAGCACGAGCAGGATGAGCAGGAACCTCCGGGTGTCGCGTTCCATCGCTCCATTGTACGTGGGGCGCCCCGATCCCGGTCCCGAGGAGGACGAGGCGCGGGCTCGAGCGCACGATTCGACGGCCTTGAGCCGGCCGGCGTTCGACGGAGAGAACGCAAAGACGCCAGGAGCCGCGAAGACGCAAGAGGGTACTGGCGAAGGAGCGCACCCACACGAGCTGTCATCCCGAGGAGCGAAGCGACGAGGGATCTGCCTCAACGAAGGCGTTCCCTCCGCTGGGGCAGATCCCTCCGCTCGCTGCGCTCGCGTTCGGGATGACACGGGGTGGGGTGGGCGCTGGCGCTCGGGGTCGCGTTCGGGATGACACGGGGTGGGGTGGGCGCTGGCGCTCGGGGTCGCGTTCGGGATGACAGCGTGGGCTGAGGCGCTCAATCTACTGCGAACGTGCGAGTTGCTCGGAGCCCGCAGGCAGACACCGGCCGCGACGCATCGAGCTCGGCGCTTACAGGGCGCAGAGACCGCGAGCGACGCGTGCTACCGTCGTGCCGTGAGCCCGCTCTGGCTGACCCTGCTGGTGGCGCTGCCGGTCCTCGACAGTGTTTTTCGGGGGGTGCTGCTGGTCGCCGCGCGCCGCCGTCGGCCCGGTGGGCCCGGCGAGATCAGACGGCGGGTCCTGGTGCTGGTGCCGGCGCGCGACGAGGGGGCTGCGGTTGCGCCCACCCTGCGCTCGGTCCTGGACGCCGCGGGCTCGGTCGACGTGCGGCCGGTGCTGGTCCTGGACGGCGACGACGAGGAGGCGGCCGCGGTCGCCGGCGCGCTCGGGGTGGAGGTGGTCCGCAAGGAGCCGCCGGGCCCGTCCAAGGCGGCGGTCCTGGCGTGGGCGGTCGGTCGTCTCGCGGCGGACCTGGAAGGGGTCGAGGCGGTGGTGGTCCTGGACGTGGGCTCCCGCCTCGGGGAAGGGTTCTTCGACCGCCTGCGCTGGCCGTCGGGCGCCGACGGGGTGCAGGCGGTCCTGGCGGGCGGGGGTGTCGGTCCCGGTGACGGCGCCTCCCTGTCCGAGCGGGTGGCCCAGGCGCACGAGGACCGTGGGCGGGAGGCCCTGGGCTGGAACGTGCGCCTGCGCGGCACCGGGTTCGCCCTCCGGCCGCCTCTGCTCGAGGCGGTGGCGGGCGCCTTGAGGACCCAGGTCGAGGACACCGAGATGTCGCTCCTCCTCGGCGCCGCCGGCGCGCGGCTCGCCCTCGGCCCGGCGGACGCGGTGGTCCACGACGTCAAGCCGGGCTCGGTTCGCGACGCCGCCCGCCAGCGGGCGAGGTGGCTGGTCGGTCAGCTCGCCCTGCCGCTGCGCCAGCCCCGTGCGCTGCTCCGGCTGCTGGCGCGCCGACCGCTCGAGGGCCTCGCCTTCGCAACCGAGCTCGGCGGGCGGCCGCTGTCGCTGACCGTGCCCCTCCGTCTCCTGGTGGCCGGCGCCATCGCGACGGCGGTGGGCGCGCGGCCCGGCGCGGAGCTGGCGGTGGCGGCGGTGGTGGCAGCGTCGGCGTTCCTCGACGTGGGGGTGCACGTCCTCTCCGGAGGCTTCAGGCTGCGGGCGGCGCTGGGGCTCGCGGCGTCCTGGCTGCGGGCGGTGTGGCTGGTGCCGGCCGCGCTCAAGGGGTGGATGCGCGGGAGAGAGTCGGGTACGGGAACGGGCACGGGGACGGGTACGGGAAGATGACGGACAAGCCCAGGGTCCTGGTGGTGATGGGGACGAGGCCGGAGGCGATCAAGCTCGCCCCCGTGGTCGAGGCGCTGCGGCGCCAGGGCAGGCTGGAGCCGGTGCTGGTGGCGACGTCGCAACACGCCGAGTTGCTGGCGCAGGCCCTCGCCCCGTTCGGGCTCGAGCCGGAGGTGGACCTGAAGGTGATGACGGCGGGGCAGACCCCGACCCGGGTGGCGGCGGTGGTCCTGGAGCGGCTCGAGCCCGTGATGGAGCGGGTCCGGCCGGAGTGGACGGTGGTCCAGGGCGACACCACCACGGTCGCCGCATCGGCCATGGCGTCGTTCTACGCCGGCGTGCGCGTGGCGCACGTGGAGGCGGGCCTGAGGTCTGGGCGGATGGACGCGCCCTTCCCCGAGGAGTACAACCGCCGGGCGACGGCGGTGGCCGCCTCACTCCACTTCGCCCCCACCCCGAGGGCCGCGGCTAACCTGCGCGCCGAGGGGGTCGCGGACGGGCGCATCCTGGTGGTGGGCAACACCGTGGTCGACGCCGTCGGCCGCATCCTCCGAGACCACCCGGCTTCGTCCCCGTCGGGCCCTCCCCTGGTCGTCATGACGCTCCACCGGCGGGAGTCCTTCGGCGCTCCCCTGGAGGGGGTGCTGGGGGCGGTTCGGCGGCTGGCCGAGGAGCGGCCGGGCCGCCTGCGGGTGGTCTACCCGGTGCACCCGAACCCCAACGTGGCCGGCCCGGCAACGAGGGTGCTCGGCGGCGTGCCGGGGGTCGAGCTGCGTGGCCCCATGGGCTACCCGGAGTTCCTCGCCCTGCTCGCCGGCGCCCGGTTCGCCCTCAGCGACTCCGGCGGCGTGCAGGAGGAGGCGCCGACGGTGGGGGTGCCGGTGCTGATCCTGCGGGAGGTGACGGAGCGGCCGGAGGTGGTGGAGTCGGGCTGGGGGAGGGTGGTGGGCACCGACCCGGACGAGATCCTCGCCCAGGCCCGCCGCCTGCTCGACGACGACGCTGCGCGGGCGGCGATGACCGCGGGCCCCAACCCGTTCGGCGACGGCCGCGCCGGAGAGCGGATCGCGACCGCGTTGGCGGAGCGGGTGGTGCGGGGTCAAGCGGGCTCGCGCTGACAGGGACG
>Ga0068714_10007266_pt1 | contig 10843 bp, 6 predicted proteins | sample MTBNYHSulfiMetaG_FD_62988 | JGI IMG/M metagenome (GOLD analysis project Ga0068714, IMG submission 62988) | Enrichment culture microbial communities from rom New York Harbor, USA that are MTBE-degrading - MTBE-NYH (New York Harbor Sulfidogenic)... | ecosystem: Environmental > Aquatic > Marine >...
TACCATCACCGTATTTTGACAGGCGCCCAAATGCTACATCTGCTATTGATCGCGAACTGCACACTTGCCCAGAAAACGCAAGATCTGTTCCGCAGATATTGACAGCAAATCCCATATTAGCGGCCTTGCATGAAGCCGGCTTCCGGGGTGGAAAGGATCTCCGGGCTGGGCAGCAGGCCGGCGGTCGCGGCCGCCCGGTGCAGCACTTCCAGGGTTTTTACGGTGGAGGCGAGCAACTCCAAGGAGGTGTCCTCGCTCGACGTTTCTTCGTCACCATTTCCCCAAAGCATTTCCGTGATGAAATCGAGCGTGCTCTTCTCCTCCGGGTAGGTCTCCAGCCGAACTTCGGCGGTGACCGGTATGTCGGCCAGCTCTTTGGCGATGCGCAAGGCATCTGGAAAGCCGCCCAGCTCATCCACCAATCCCAGCGATTTCGCCATTGCTCCGGTCCAGACCCGGCCTTTTGCCGCTTCCTGCACCTTGCCAAGTGACAGCCCCCTGGATTTGGACACTTTGGTGGTGAAGTCTTTGTAAACACTATCCAGCCACTTTTGCAGGATTTCCCATTCGTCAGGCGTATACTCCCGGGTTGAGCTCCACATGGTGGAATGGTCGCTGGTGTGCACTTCGTCCCAGGTCACCCCCAGCTTGTTCCAGAAATCCCTGGTAACGGCCTTGCCGGCGAAGACCCCGATGGAACCGGTCAGGGTCGACGGTTGGGCCACGATTTTATTTGCTCCAATGGCTACAAAATAGCCGCCGGACGCCGCAACATCCCCCATCGAAACGACCACCGGTTTTCCGGCCTGTTTGGTGAGAAGCACCTGCCGGCAGATGGTGTCGGACGCCACGTATGATCCTCCAGGGCTGTCCACTCGAAACAGGATGGCTTTGACCTTATCGTCTCTGGCGGCCGCTCTGAACGCCTGTGTCACGGTATCGGAGCCCATCGACATGGTGCCGTAAAGGCGTGAAGATTCGCTTTTGCCACGATGGATGGCTCCCACCCCGTAAATGAGCGCAATGACCGGCCCCTCGGGCTCATCTTGCCCGGCTTGCTCCCAATAATCCTCGATGGAGATCGGCTTGGCCGACTGATCTGTTTTTTTCCGAATCGAATCGTACACTTCGTCTCTGTAGAGCAACCCGTCGACAAGCTTCACACCTACCGCTTCACTGCTCAAAAACGGCCCCTGGTTGAAGAGCATTCGCACCTTGTCGGCGGAAAGGCCGCGCGACTTCGATATGCCCTCTATGATCTGTTCGAAGTTGGACTGCATGACGGCTCTCAAGGAAGCTTCGTGCGGCTCTGTGAACTGGGTTTCCGTGAACGTCTCGACGGCGGTCTTGTATTCGCCCCGGCGGCTCAACTCCGGAATGACCCCCAGCTTCGTAAGCGTCTCTTTAACGAACGGAGTTTGATACACCAGACCGGTCAAGCCGAGATCCCCCGAAGGCTGCAGGTAAATCTCATCGAAAGCGGTCGCCAGGTAGTAGGCGTTGTTTCCCGGGCCGAGCTCGCCAAAGGTCTCGGAATAGACAAGGGCGGGCTTGTTGGTGCTGCGAAATGACAGGATGGCGCTGCGCATTTCCTGCACAGTGGCCAGGTTCATGGATTGCGAGCCCACCCGTGCGACCACGCCGGCCACTCGACTATCCGCCGCCGCTTTTTGAAGCGCAAGCACCATTTCCTTCACTACCAGCCTTTTCTTGCCGAACAGGCCAGCCAGCGGTTCTGTCGGGGCATACTCCGCAAGGCCTTTCTCAAAGTCTATCTCAAGTATCACCTTGGTCGCCATGGGCTCTGCCTTCGGCCATAGGAAGTAACCGGTGACAGCACCGGCAACGATGAGCAAAACGACCATAAATCCGATGGATGCCAGAATGCCTACGAAAATTCTTCTCACACTCATGCCAAGCTCCTGTGCCGCAAGTCATTATTTTATTAGGCTCATCGTGGATTAGCGTGATCGTGTCGCTCTGCAGCCGTTTGCCCTGAGGTATCGAAGCCTGTCCTGAGGTACCGAAGGGGGCAACCCATCCGTTCGTGCTTCGATACCTCAGCACGAACCGAGTGCGTAAATCACGGTAATCCGCGATGAGCCTTTTTTTACTAATAAGCCAGGCTTATCCCGGCGTGCCGAAGAGCACGAAGAAAATTGTGGAATCACGTCTCACGACCGCAACGTGGCGGTAAGCCGCAGAGGGTTGAGAAGAAGGTTCAATGCCTCGAGGATACCCGGTGCGACAACATCGGCAGCCAGAACAGCATCTATCGACGCCCCTTCCCTTTCCAGGATGGCAATGCCCAGGGCGGCCTCCTTGAGCATCAACCGGTCGTTGCGACCGTTTCCCATGCACACACAGCCTGCCGCTCCGAGTTGTTCGACATAGCGCAGCTTGGCCTGTGCCTGGTTTTCTTTCGAAACGACGTACAGCTGACAAGTCATCTGCGACAGCTGCTGCTCTACGCTGCCGAAGGTGTCCGCTGTGAGAACGTGAATCCCGAGTGAATTGGAAAGGCCAGCCAGCCGCTTGCCAACTCCCTTTATCAACTGCCCGTCACAGGCGATCGTCCCGTTATAGTCCAGTACAAGGTGATGCAAAAGCAAGAGCTTGTAGCCGGGAATCGATATTTCGAGCACGGTTTTGACTCCTTTCAGATCACTTTTGGTCGATCATGTAATTTTTTTGACTGAAGCGAGAAGCGACAATGAGCTAACTTCGGCAAAAGGGTCAGTCCTTTGCCCGATTGACAGAGTAGAAAGCCAGCACAAATAAAACCGCGCCGATGCCGGCGAGCAAAAGGTATGAGAAAGAATCGGGAGCGAGGCCGAACGAGGCGCTTCTTATAGCCTTGGCTGCATGAGTCAGAGGCAGGAAGGCCAGAACCTTTTGCACCCAGGGAGGCATGCGATCCACCGGGAAAAAGGTACCACCCAGGAAGGCCATCGGCGTGATAAAAAAGTTGGTCAGCAGGGCCTGATCGGCATGCGATTTTACCAGCATCGCCAGGCAGACAGCCAGCGAAGCGAAAACAAAACTATTGAGCACCACCCCGAGCCAGAAAAAGATATTGTAGGAGAGCACCACTCCAAACACCATAGCCAGCACAATAATGACCGACACAGCAAGTAAGGCCCGTGTGATGCCGGCCAGAACCTCGCCGGTTACATAGGCTATGTTTCGGATCGGTGCTGCCTGAAACTCTTCGAATATGCGCCAGTAAAACCGGGCGATGTTGATTTCACTGGCAATGGCGAAGGACTGAGTCATGCTGTTCATGGCCACCAGTCCGGGAATGAGGAACTCCAGATAGGAGCGGCCTTCCAATTGAACATCGCGACCCATGCCGAGACCGAAGGCAATCAGATACAAGGTCGGAGCCACCGACATGGAAGCCATCTGCCTGAAGAATTTTTTCTTCAGGATCAGCACTTCACGATAATATATGGCCAGGCACCCTTTCACGGCAGGACTTTCTTGCCGGTCAGAAAGATGAAAACATCCTCCAGGTTCACCCGGCGCAGGGAAAAACTCCCCTGCTGCCTCTCGACATACCGGTTGGCTTCTTCCCGGTCCTTGAAATAGGTGGTGTCCATTTCACCATTGATGATTTCATCGAGCGCCCAGGCGCCCAGGCGAGCCATCAAGTTTCGGGGCGCATCAACCGCCACAATTTCTCCTTCATCGAGAAATGCCACGCGCTCTGCAAGGAACTCCGCCTCCTCGATGTAGTGAGTCGTCAGGAAAATGGTCGTTCCCTCCTGCTGAATTCGCTTTATCAAAGACCAAATGCGCCGTCTGATACTCGGATCCAGCCCCACTGTGGGCTCATCCATAAACAGAATGCCGGGGGAGTGCATTAATGCGCGAGCCACCATCACGCGCCTTTTGAGGCCACCGGACAGATGCTTGACGGGGCTCTCTTTGCGCTCCTTGATCTCCACATAATCAAGCAGTTCGTCAATGCGCCGGGACCTTTCGCGGGCCGGCATATGAAACAATCGGCCATGGATGTCCATGTTTTCGTAGACGCTCAGCTCGTGATCCAGGTTAATCGTTTGCGGAACCAGCCCGCATTGTCTTTTCACCTTGAGTGCGTCGCGTTCGATGTGATAGCCGTGCAGATAGGCGTCTCCGGAGGTGGGCCGGGACAACCCGGTGAGTATTCTGATCGTCGTGGTCTTGCCGGAGCCGTTGGGTCCGAGATAGGCGAACAGCTCACCCGCAGCCACCTCGAGGTTGATCCCCTTCAGGGCATGTACGGTTCTGTAATGCTTGGTCAAATTATCAATTCGAATCATTGGATTCAACGGCATAAAGACTTCATTGACAACTCATGTTTTTTCGAATATCCCCGACACAACAACTACAGCCTTGGCTGAAGTCGATCAAAGTCCGCTGTCATGCGGTATTTAGGGTAGTCGAACAAGTAACGTTGATGAGCTATCGAGCCTGTGCACTTTGGCTTCAAGGGTGCCTGGATGTCAAGTGATTTCCCAGAGGATCGACGGAGTAGGATGTGTCAAGCATGTTGCCAACCATCCACGACTATTCCTGAGCAATTCTCATTTTGGATGCTAATCCTTTCCCGTAGGGTGGGTGGAGGCGCGTCTTTTTGCGCCGCAACCCACCGCGCGCGCTAAAGCTTCGTTTGCGGTGGGTTACGCTATCGCTTCACCCACCCTACGGCAAGTGCGACCTCCAAAATGAGAATTGCTGACTTTTCCTGCGCTTAATTTGCATGATCAATGATGGTCATTCCGAGCAAAAGCAGTTATAAATGAATTTAACTTTGGGGCCTGGCTTTTTCTCGATGAAGCTTGAGAGAATGAACGAGAGCCGGACTGCTTTTTTTTTTGGCGCTTTCGGGGCTTGGGCTGGTAGCCGGGGTGGCGGTATTGAGGGGCTTTTCCGATGCCCGGCCGGTGATTGGGCTTGGATCAGGATAGAGGGAAGGGTAATGGTTTACGATGTAGGGATCGATGTCGGTTCAGTGAGTATCAACTGCGTAGTGATCGATGAAACCAGGAAGGTGGTCTTCGAGACACCGTACCTTCGCCATTTCGGGCTGGTCTATGAGGAAACCCATGAGCTGTTGAAAGGCGTTCTGGATTCCAAATTCGGCCGGCAGCCTCACCGGATCCGCTCCATTTCTTTCACCGGAGTGCATGGCCAGAGCGTGGCCGACATTCTATCCGCACCATGGGAAGTCGAAACCATCGCTCAGGTCCTTGGCGTAACTGAGGTCGTTCCGGGAGTGCGCACCATCATCAGCATAGGCGGCCAGGATGCGGCCCTGTTTCAGCTGGCCCACGAGGGCGACCAGTGGCATCTGGAGGCCTTCAACATGAACGGGCCGTGCGCTTCGGGCACCGGGTCTTTTATCGACCAGCAGGCGGAACGGCTTGCCCTTTCCATGTACGGCAGCGCATTCAATATTGACCGGGAGAAAGAGCAGCAGACCCTGGATGATTTTATCGCTCTCGGATTGAAGAGCACCTATCCGGCGCCGGTTGCCTGCCGCTGCACGGTTTTCACCAAATCCGACATGATCCATCTGCAGAACAAAGGCGAGACGTTGCCCAATATCATAGCCGGACTTCATCACGGCAACGCAGCCAACTACATGAGCACCATCGTCGCCAACCGGGAGCTTGCGGATCCAATCGTGTTCATAGGCGGCATGGCCTCCAATTGTCTGCAGGTCAAAGCGTTTCGGAACTACTTCCCGAAAATCCAGGTTCCTCCCTTCCATACTTCTTTGGGCGCATACGGGGCCGCCTTGCAGGCTCAGAAGCAAGGTTGGACCAATGAGCTGGACCTGTCACGGTTTGGTGACGGTCACACCCGCTCCCGCTACGAATTTCCCAAAGCGGAACGGCTGATTCTCAAGCTGACCCGTTTTGATCCCGACAACTCCCTTTCCCCCTGGGCAGCGCGCCGAAAGGATGCTGTCAAGGCCTATCTGGGAGTCGATATCGGATCGACCACCACCAAATACGCCCTGATTGATGATGAGGGTGAAATTCTCAATAAGTGCTACGTACCCACCCAGGGAAAGCCGATCGAAGTCGCTCAGAAACTGATCCGCAATCTGTGTGAAGAAGTCGGAGCTAACGTCCGGCTGATGGCCATTGCCACAACCGGTTCCGGCCGAAACGTGGTGGGCGATTTCATGACGGCGGATCTGGTGATCGATGAAATCACCGCTCATGCAAAAGGCGCGGTTGCCATCGATCCCGAAATCGATACGATCTTTGAAATCGGCGGACAGGATTCCAAATATATTCGGATCGATAACACGCATCCCCTGGACTTTGACATGAATAAGGTCTGCGCGGCGGGCACCGGCAGTTTTCTGCATGAGCTGGCAAACAAATTGAGGATCAACATTGTCGGGGAATTTCAGGATATTGCGCTTGCGGCCAAAACCCCTGTACACCTGGCCGAGCGCTGCACGGTGTTCATGGAATCGGATCTGGTGAGTTACGCGCAAAAAGGAGCAAAACGGGACGATCTGATCGCCGGGCTCTGCTACGCCATCGTCTACAATTATTTGAACCGGGTGGTGGAGAAACGCTACGTCGGGCAGCGTATCATGTTTCTGGGCGGGCCTTCCCTCAACCAGGGAATCGTCGCCGCTTTTGAAAGAGTGTTGGGCAAACCGATCCTGGTGCCCAAGCACCGGGAAGTTATGGGCGCCTACGGGGCTGCGCTGGCCGTGCGCGAGCTTTTTCAGCGAGGTGAAATTGCCCGACAGTCGAGGGATCTGCAAGGGCTGGCCGAGATGCAGGTCGAGCACACCGAGACCATTTGTAAAGCAGACAAGAAGTGTCACAACGAATGCAAGCTGAAGGTCTACAGTTTCGGCGGCCGCAAGAGCGTTTGGGGGGGAGACTGCGGCAGATATGAAATCAGCCGCTACGATGGCGCCCAGCAACCGAATTTCTTTCAGGAACGCCAACAGTTGTTTCAGGAGGCACTGGAAGAAAAGGGCATTTCGACTCTGGAGCCGGCCAGGGCCGAAGAACGGTCCAGACCGACGGTGGGGGTGCCGCTGGCTCTGCATTCACTGGAATGGGGAATTCTTTGGGGACACCTGCTGGCGGAGCTCGACTTTTCCGTTCGCTTCAGCCCTCGAACCAACAACAAGCTGGTTTTGGGCGGCCTGGAGTGCATGACGGCGGAAACCTGCTTTCCGGTCAAAGTGTTCCATGGGCATGTGCGGCATTTGCTCGATCAATGCGATTACCTGTTTTTGCCCAACGTCATCGATATGCCCACTCCGACCCCGGACGAGACCGGCTTCTTCTGTCCGCTGGTGGAAAGCTCTCAGTATATGGTGCGAGCCGCTTTGAGAATTGCCGATGAACGGCTGATCCGGCCTACTTTGTACTTGAAGGAAAATCATCGCAGCATCGTCGATTCTCTCTACCGCGGTTTTCCGGAGCAACTGCGGCCGGATCGGGAGCACCTCGAAAAAGCCTTTGCAAGCGCATGGAACCGGCAGGCGGAGTTTCGCAACAAGCTCATCCGGCGCGGCCATGAGATCCTGCAGCAAACCCCGGTGACCGAGCCTCTGTGGATCATCACCGGCCGGCCCTATAACTTGTACGATGAACGGCAGAACCTGCAGCTCGGAAAACATCTGGCAAAGTTGGGCATCAAGGCTCTGCCCATGGATTACCTGGATCTGGATGATGAGGATCTGACCGACTTCCCGCGGATGTATTGGGGAATGGGCGCGAAGATTCTGCGTACGGCCAAGCGCATCGCTCGAACCCCCAACTGGTACGGCCTGCATCTGACCAATTTCAGTTGCGGAGCCGACTCGTTCATCGAACACTTTTACCGCCATATATTGGGCCACAAGCCGTCGCTCATCCTGGAACTGGATGAGCACAGCGCCGTTGCAGGCGTTTTGACGCGCATCGAAGCTTATAAAAATGTGGTCGGCAACCTCCAGGAAAGGTACCTTGCAAACTTCGACTGCACTCTGGAGGCGATGGGATAGTGAAAGAGAATAGCGCAATGGCGATGTCAACCGGTCAACCCACCTTCGATCGATTTGTCACCAGTGTAAAACAATTTGATATTTCAGGTAAAACTCTTTTGCTCCCGGATATGGCTCCGTTTGCGGTACGACTTCTGGCGGCATGCTTTCGAGCTATCGGCGTGCCGGCCGTCGTCATGGAGACCTACAAGGGTTTGTCGCTCGGCAAGGAATTCACCTCCGGCAAGGAGTGTTTCCCCTGCCAGGTGACCCTCGGCGACATCCTCTACCATTTGCAGAAAGAAAAAAGCCGCCTTGGTCCGGCTTTCTCTCCTGACAAATACGTCTATTTCCTCCCCGAAGCCGACGGCCCCTGCCGGTTCGGTATGTACAACAAGATGCAGCGGCTCATCCTGGACCGATTCGACGGCTTCAAAGAGGTACCCATCGTTTACATCTCAACTCGGAATGCCTACGCCACGGAAAGCATCATGCCGCCGGAGCGCTCGCCCATCTTTCGCCGCCTGAGCTTCGTGGCCATGATCATTGCCGATGTACTGGACCGCGTCGTGTGGAGGGTGCGTCCTTACGAGCTGCGCCGGGGCATGACCGATGCCTTCATGCAGGAAGCACTCAATGCAATGATCGAAACCATCGAGGCGACCGGCGCCGGCCTCGATTTCAACCGACTGTACCGACTGCTGGAAAATATCGTACTGACCGCACGCACCTTTATCGACCCCTATCAACCGAGACGACCCCGAATCGGCATAATCGGAGAAATCTATCTGCGCCATCATCCCGACTCGAACCAGGATCTCATTCGGCAGATCGAACAGTTCGGCGGCGAGGTGGTGGACGCCTCCTGCGGAGAATGGATCAATTTCGTAGCCTTCGAACGGGCCAGAAAGCTTCGCCGGCGCTGGATGACCCAATGGCGGCAAGGCAACTTCGATGCCTTGCGGGGCCTCACACGCCGTCTGATCGGGCACGAGATTGAAAAGCTCTATCAGAAGTGGCGCCAGGATCAAGTTTATCGAACCGCTTTACAGCATTTAGACATTCAACCCGACCACAGCATTGGCGCTGTGGAGCGCAGACTGGAGCGAGATCGACTATTTTCGTTTCATATCGGCACAGAGGCGGCCTTAAGCATCGGCGGTGCTCTGGAATATGCTCACCACGGTTTCGACGGAGTTGTGAACGTATTTCCTTTCACCTGCATGCCCAGCACCATTTGTTCGGCAATTTTGAAGCCCTTGCTGCACGATATGAAGATCCCTTACATCGATACGGCTTACGATGGAGCCATTCAGCCCAATCGGGAAGCGGCTCTGCGCACCTTCATGTATCAGGCGAAACAGCACCTCGAGGCCGGTCGCGCGCGAAAAAGAAGCAGGATTAAAATGAAATGACGCAAAACATGCTCATCAACGCCGTTCACCCCGAAGAATTCCGGGTGGCTCTGGTGGAAGGCCAGTCCCTGGAAGGCTTCTTTATCGAGACGGCAAGCAGAGGTAAATTCGTCGGCAACATCTACAAGGGCATCATCGCCCACGTTCAGCCCAGCCTGCAGGCATCTTTCGTAAACTACGGCACGGACAAGAACGGCTTCCTCCCCTTTCCCGAAATCCACCCGGAATACCATCAGAAAGAAACGACCGAATCGGCGAGAATTCAGGATGTGATTTCTCCGGGACAGGAAGTCCTGGTGCAGGTGGTAAAGGAAGAGATCGGCAATAAGGGCGCTCTTTTAACCACCTACATTTCTTTGGCGGGTCGCGATGTGGTGCTGATGCCGGGACAGTCGCAGCGCGGGGTTTCCCGAAAGATCGAAGACGACGCTCAGCGGGAGCGGCTGAAACAGCTTGCCAACGACCTGGCCATACCCGACGAGCTCGGCATCATCATCCGTACGGTGGCGGAAAACCGAACCAAACGCGAAATCGTCAAAGACCTCAACCATATGGTGAGGGTTTGGGAGGAAATCAAGAAGCGCGTCCAGGAAACCGCCGCACCCGGCCTGATTTATAAAGAACAGGACCTGGCCATCCGGGTGGTGCGGGATTTTTTCAACGCAGACATCAAGACCATACTCATCGACGACAAGGACGTCCATCGCCGGGTCAAGGAGTTTCTCCGCATCATCAGTCCCAAGCAGCAGCACAGCGTCAAGTTTTATAAGGGCGACGGACCCATTTTTGTCAAATACAATCTGGAAGATCAGATCGAGCAGATTTTTCAACGCAAAGTGAGCCTGAAATCGGGTGGCTACTTGATCATCGATCAAACGGAAGCGCTGGTCGCCATCGATGTCAATTCAGGCAAAAGCGGCAGCAACGTCGCTCTTGAGGAGACGGTCTACAAGGTCAACATGGAAGCCGCCACCGAAATCCCTCGTCAGCTTCGGCTGCGCGACCTGGGCGGATTGATCGTGATCGACTTCATCGATATGCGCGACCGGCGCCACATTCGCGATGTGGAGCGCAAGTTGAAGGATGAAACTAAGAAGGACAAGGCCAAAATCACCATCGGAAGAATATCGCGCTTCGGCCTGCTGGAGCTCTCGCGCCAGTATCTGGGGCTCAACATCCAGCGAGGTTCTTATAAAGAGTGCTCCACCTGCCAGGGGACCGGGCTGGTTCGTTCACCCGAAGCCACGGCCCTCTGTTACCTGAGGAAAATCTGGCTCACTCTGGTACAGAAAAACCCCGCCGGCGTGAAAGCCACCGTATCCCTGGATGTGGCCAACTACCTGCTCAACCAAAAACGGATCGATCTCTCCAGACTGGAAGAACGCTACGACGTCAATATCAGCATCGAAGGCTCCTCGCACCTTATGCC
>Ga0068714_10007267_pt1 | contig 10840 bp, 5 predicted proteins | sample MTBNYHSulfiMetaG_FD_62988 | JGI IMG/M metagenome (GOLD analysis project Ga0068714, IMG submission 62988) | Enrichment culture microbial communities from rom New York Harbor, USA that are MTBE-degrading - MTBE-NYH (New York Harbor Sulfidogenic)... | ecosystem: Environmental > Aquatic > Marine >...
CAACTGGACAGCTGCCACTGGTGTGAATACGAATCCGGGATATATACCGGGCGTTTTGACAGATACTGTTTATTACCGGCGCATTGTGGATGACGGTATACTTCCGAAGGATACAAGTTTGACACTTACAATATTTGTTCAATCCCGTATCAGTAATAATACGATTAACCCGGATACAACAATATGCAGCGGGCTGACAGCCAATTCCATCTATGCACCCCTGCCAGTCTCCGGTGGATTGGGAGGAAGCAGTTACGCTTATTATTGGGAGCAGTCTGCTGATAATTCCTCCTGGGCAGATGCATCAGGAACCAATACAAATGCAGAATATAACACACCGATTCTTACGGATACAATCTATTACCGTCGTAAAGTGTCATCCGGTGCCTGTCAGAATACGAGTAACTCTGTCATAATTACAGTACTGGAACCTCTTACAGGCAACACCATTGCTGCTGATCAGATCATCTGCAATAACCAGGTCCCTTCCGGTCTGACAGGCAGTATAGTAAGTGGAGGACAGCCCGCTGACAGGACCTATAGATGGCAGGCCAATTCTTCGGGCGCATGGAACGATGTGGGATCAACGGCGGATTACAATCCTCCAGCTCTCACTGATACAACATTATTCAGAAGGATAGTCTATTCCGGAATGAATAATACCTGTGTGAACACGAGTAATCAGGTAACGATTACCGTATTGAATGATATTTCGAATAATAACATACTCAATGCCGCCGATTCCGTATTCTGTGCAGGTCTTATTGAGGATTCCCTTCTCCTGAGAGGAACCCAGCCTGCAGGCGGAGATAGTCCGGATTATACATATATCTGGCAAAAAAGGCTTCCGTCGCAATCGTTATGGACTGATGCAGAGATTGTCAGCATACTGAACACATACAATGCAGGTGTTTTATATGATACCACTTATTTCAGAAGGTTGGTCTTTTCAGGTGCCAATGATGTATGCAAGGATACAAGTTCGGTGATCCTGATGAAGGTTCTTCCCGAAATCGGTAATAACAACATTTCTGCTCCCCAGGTAATCTGTGCCCTTGACACGCCTGAAGGACTTTCCGGATCGGTTATAAACGGGGGAAACGGTCAGTCCCCGGACTATTTATGGCAAAAAAGCACAAATCCTTCCATTCCTGCAAGCTGGGAAAATGCAAACGGGACCAACAATGAGCAGAACTATTCCCCCCCTGCCCTTTCATCCAGCGTGCATTACCGGCGGATTGTAATGTCCGGACCGGTCACCGGTACCTGCAGGGACACTTCAGCATCCCTGGCAATTGAAGTACAAAATGATATAACAAACAATGCTATTAATAATACCTCACCTGTGTATACCTGTTATAACAGTGAACCGGAACTTCTTACCGGTACCACCAGAACTTCAGGGGGGCTTGCAGGAGGCGACGGATCAGATTATTATTTTACCTGGCTCGAGAGTCTCAACGGTACCGTATGGAACCTGGCAAGTCAGGCGAGAAATAATCCGGATTACCAGGCTGAAGCCCTGACCGCTCCCAGGTATTACAGGAGATATGTGACATCAGGCGCCTGTAAGGATACATCTGCCATGGTAAAAATAGATACAACCCATCTGCCGGTGTTATTCTCTCTTACCGCTGAAAATGACCCGATCTGTTACTTCAGTGAAACTCCTTATTCACAACTGAATATTACCATCAAGGAAGGATATGCACCTTATAATATTGATTATTCCGATGGACAGGGAGGCAATGGATCAGTAAACCTGACCGGGAGGACAGGAATAATTAATCCTTCATTCACTGATCCCCCTGCTGATTCAATACTTTACACTTATACCATTGATAAGATAACAGATGTGAATGGTTGTGAAGCAACTGGTGTGAACCTCGGTGCTTTCAGTGTGCCTGTTAAAGTATACGCTGTTCCGGATCCTGTCTTTACCAGCAGATTTATTGAGGTTTGTGACAGTGTTGTAACGATCAGTCCTGAACCGGATTTTGGAACTCCTTCATGGGAGTTTATTTCCGGCCTGTCAATAAATATGTATACACCTTTGGACCTTTCCGGTTCCAGTATTGACCTGAAGGCCAACTTTACAGCTAATGCTGAATTCAGTTCTGAAGCCTGGCTTGTTTACCGGGAATCTGTTGCCAATTGCAGCAGCGAGGATTCTGTCCATGTCATTTTCTATAAAAATCCGCAAAGTGTTGGAAATATTTACCGTCTCTCAACGAATGAAATTGTTCCGGTTGGGGATACATTGATAGTATTTATTTCTGATAACCAGGATCTGAGGGCGGATGAAGTCGCACTTGGCACTCCTCTGTGGAAAATCACCAGCGGCCCTGCTCATTTGACCAGTACATCAGGGATCAATACCGGCCTCACCGGACTGGATCTTGATAATCCAAGCATCCTTGAGTATTCCATTGTTAATGGAGTCTGTCCACCAAGCACAAAAACAGTAAGAGTGGACCGGATAGATCTGATCATCTATGACGGATTTTCACCAAATGATGACGGGGTTAATGATGTATTGTATGCCAGAGGTTTGTATGATGAAGAAATCCAGTTCAGGATACAGCTGTTTTCTAGTTCGGGCAGTTTTATTCGCGAGATTACACGGACTGATCTTAATGATTTTGATTTTGCCAGGAATGAAGTCGTACTCTGGGACGGGACAACAAAAATCGGAGGAGCTGAGGATAAAATTCCGGATGGAACGTATTATTATGTCCTTACGGTAACTTATAAGGGTCAGAAATTCGATAAAAAAGGCTATATAGTCGTTAAAAGATAAAAGATGCGAAATATATTCTGCATACTTTTCATTTTGCTGTTCTCCAGGGTGGGAGCACAGGATATACCTTACATTCACCGTATCAACCAGTATCTCTTCAACGGTATACTTCTTAATCCCGCCTATGCAGGAAGCCGTGAAGCTTTGAGCACAACAATAATGCACAGAACACAGTGGGCAGGTTTCGAGGGTGCTCCTGTTTCACAGAGCCTGGCAGCACACACACCGACAAAAAAAGAAAAAGTGGCAGTCGGTATAATCGTTGACAATTTCAGCATTCCCAGCGTACATTATAATAGTATATATTTACATTATGCTTATCGTATCTGGATCAAAAGTTCAAGGTTGTCACTGGGTCTGAAAGCAGGAGGATATATGTATAAAGAGAAGCTGTCTGATCTGGTTCTGCGTGATCAGGTTGACCCTTCCTTCGCAGGAAGGACCGGCATAGCTCCCAATTTCGGTGCCGGAGCTTATTTTTACAATCAGAAATATTTCATCGGATTTTCAGTTCCTTTTTTTATGAGCACCTCCGATACAGCCAAACTTGCATTCGATTTTAAGAAATATCATATGATCCTTTCCGGAGGGTATTTGTTTGATTTCGGACAGAATATTAAATTAAAACCCTCGTTTATGCTGGATTATAATAAATTTATCCTGGACTATCAGGTGGGTCTTCATTGTATCATGCTGGATGACATGCTGTGGATAGGGGGTGCATACAGGTCAAACCATGACATTTCAGCCATGGTTGAGGTACAGATCAATCCGCAGATAAAAATAGGATATTCCTATGACTTCTCAACGAGCGATATTGCCAGGTATTCCAATGGATCGCACGAGATATTGTTCAGGTATGAACTGATATATAAAGCAAAAGCTGAAAGCCCATTCTATTTTTGATCTATGAAAGAATTCAGAGCCATATTGTTTTCGATTTTTGTTATAATTGATGCAGGACTGTCTCTGTACGGACAAAGTTATTATAAGGTGAAACAACATCCTGTCTCAACCCGCTTAAACAACGAAGAATGCCCGGTTATGACAGGTAACCAGCTTATCTTTCTCAGCAATCGCTCGAACAGTTCAATAAAAAAGTATTTTGATCCGGAGGAGAGGAATTATTTTGATATGTATCTGACTGAGCTTGATACAGCAACGCAGAGCTGGAGTGCTTCGAGATCCTTCATTCCGGAATTAAGGACCAACTATTCAGATGGACCTGTTTCATTTGATTCAACAGGTAATCTCCTCGCTTTCTCACGCAACCTGGCCATAATAGCAAGCCGTGGAGCAGACAGGAACAATCCTTATAATGGAATTTATTTTGCTGACAAAGATGGGGAAACATGGATTAACCTGAGAGAATTCACTCATAATGTTATTGATGCACATACAAGCCATCCTGCATTGGATCAGACAGGTAATATTATGTATTTCAGCTCCAATCGAAGCGGAGGATTCGGAGGCTATGACCTGTATGTGAGCAGGTTTGAAAATGGCAGCTGGACAAACCCCCAGAACCTAGGTCCTCGGATAAACACTACCGGTAATGAAGTATATCCCTTTCTTCATCCCAGCGGAAGGTTATATTTTTCTTCGGAAGGACATGACAATAATATCGGTGGTTATGATATCTTTTATTCTGAATTCTATAACGGAAACTGGATAAATCCTGTTAAACTTCCCGGCCCTTTCAACAGCGGTCTGAAAGATTTTACCTATTTTGCAGACGAGAAGTTCGAAAAAGGTTTTTTTACTACGAACCGCAGAGGTTCTGTCGATATTTTTTCATTTGAATCAACATTACCTGCATTTGAAGTTTGCCAGGAGCAGAAGATTGATAATTTCTGTTTTATCTTATTTGAAGAAAATACTGTGGAGCTTGACACAAACCTGTATGCCTATGAATGGAATCTTGGCGACGGGGAAAAAGTAAGGGATATCGAGGCCAGGCATTGTTATGCAGGTCCGGGAAATTATCTTGTCAGACTCGACGTGATTGATAAACTGACAAATGAGGTATTATTCAATCAGGCTACTTATGATCTGAAAATTGAACGGATTGAACAGGCTTTTATCACCTGCCCGGATACCATCCTGATTAACCAGGATATTCAGTTCAACGGACTTCAATCTTATTTCAAGACTATTCAGCCGGGTGAATATTACTGGGATTTCGGGAATGGTGAGAAAGGGACTGGCGCATCATTCAGGTATAATTACAAGGTACCCGGAATGTATACCATAAAATTGGGTGTGGTCGAAGATAACGAAGATGTTGAAATTCCGAAGAAGTTTTGTTCTTTCCGGACAATCATGGTTAGACAGCAATGAAAATATCCCATGAAAAAATTTCATGGTCATAAGCGGTGAAACGGATTTTTAAGCTTAAGTTTTAATAGTTCCGAAATGAGTTAGTAACATTGTGTTAAAATAGTTTTTTTGAAATTCACATGTATTGCATAATATTTGCATAATTTTAAAACAATCAGGATCAAATGGTATGAGATTCTCGTTTAAATATGGTTTATTCCTGTGTTTGGTAATTTTAGCTGAAGTATTTGATGTTTACTCACAGCCTGTTCCCAACGTGGATGAAAATATTCCCAACCTGATGGTTTTCGGAAATTTAGCTGAAACCAGCTGGGGAGATGATGATTTTTCACAGGCTTTCTTTTTTTTGGTACCTAAAGATTTTAATCAGCCTGTATTTATCAGGGTTTATGATCCTGATATCGGAGGTGAACTGGACGAGATAAACGGGGTATGGGATACAAAAAGCTCTTTTTCAGTATACGGGGGGAAGAGTTGCTGGTCTGACCCGGATGCACAGGGTAGTGATCCGGTAGGCAATTATAAATCCGGAACTTTGCTTGCAACCAAAATTTTCGGGGAGGATAACCGCTATGATAAGAAATATTATACTTTCGGACCATTTAATCCGAATGAGGGAGAATATGCTGAGAAATTTGATAAAAATGTGTTCAAGATCATCTGTGAAGGAATAGAAGGCGATGATGGTAATCTTTTTAATTATTTTCTGAGCACAGATCCCAACAGTAACAGAGCTGTTGAAGGGGGTAATGCCTTCGCTTATGAATACTCGTTCAGAATGCATAATAACCCGGAAGAAGTTTCCCATATATATCCTTATATTGATGACCGAACAATAACTATCCGCCTCTCAAATTTTGACTGGGATGATGATGGTTTTATGCGATTGGTATCAGTGGTGAGAAAAGGCCATTTAGTTCCGGTTTCAGGAGAAGACGTCTGGATAAGAGGAGATACTGATGCTAATGCTGAATTTAAAATTTTTGAGGAAGAGAAAAATACATCTATGGATATTCAGTTTATTAAAAGGAAAAATCCACCGGTGAAGAATAATAACGTGGTGATCTTTGTAAGGAACCAGTATGATCAGAATCTCGAGTTCTTTACCAGTCCTATCGGAGGTGTGCCAAAATATAAGTATTCTATTGGAGTCAAACCTGCAAATTAATGTTGCCAGCCTGATTTATGAAGAAATTCCCGTTAATAAATCAAATAATTCTTCTGCCACTGCTGCCGCTGTTACTTATACTTTTTGTTACAGTTGAAGGATATTCTCAAAACTTAAAATTTAAGCCTTACGGAGCTGATAAAGGTTTGATTGATAATTATGTCTACAACATCCAGCAGGATGATAATGGCTATTTGTGGCTTGGTACAGGTGGTGGGATATGCCGGTTTGACGGGTTTAATTTTTCAGGAACATTTTCCGGTGATTCCCTTTCTGTATCGATTGTGGATAAAAGCTTTAAGGATAGCAGGGGGCGCCTGTGGTTTGGATTCAGGGACGGATCTGTTGCTGTTTACCAGAATTCCAGGTTTAAAAAGATCAGTCATGAGACAAAATTTACGGGGATTATTGCCGGATTTACTGAGAGTAAAACGGGCGAAATTATTATTGCTACTCAGAATACGGGTATTATTATTGTAAGGGATGATTATGCCCTGGAATATCTGAGTACAGGATTTGAAAAGCAGAATTTATCTTCTGTCTGCATAACTGATAATGATGATCTTTTGATCGGGACTTTTAACGGATTGTTCCTGTACCGTTTTATCCAGGGTAAATCTGAAGTTGAACTGATAAACAGAATAACAGATATTCCTTATGCTAAGATCCTTACCATTGAACATAAACCCGAAAGCCAGGATTATTGGATAGGTACCGAGGATGAAGGTTTATATCTCCTGAGTATTCCGGGCAATAATGGTGGATTGAATAAAATCGCCAAAGTAGGAGTACAGCAGGGGCTTGAATACAGTAAGGTACAGAAAGTACTTGTAGATGATGAGAAGAATCTTTGGATCGGCACAAGCGGGGAAGGTGTATTTATGCTTTCACCCTCAGGAAAGGATTCTTCATATACTTCTGTTAAAAGATTTACAGATCAGAATGGGATGCCCTCTAACTATATCAGTGATATATTTATGGATTTCGAGGGTAATTTGTGGTTTGCCACAACGGGTCAGGGTGTAACTGTTCTGAAGGATCAGGCATTCACATTCTATAATTTTGAGAGCTCCAGGTTCAATGATAATATCCTGTCTCTTGAAAATGAAGAAAATATATACTACCTGGGAACTGAAAACGGGATACTAGTTACTGATATTTCTCATTATCAGCCTGATATTTTTCTTGATTCAAGGAATGGGATACCAGATGACAGGATAATAGTATTATTCAAAGACAGTAAGAAATTCATATGGATCGGGACATCCAGAAGCGGGATTTATAAATTGAAAATTGGGGAGAAAACTGCTCATCTCTTTTTTCATTCCCAGAATTCCCTTGAAAACAGTATCAATGCCATTGAAGAAGGCAGAGATTTTATATGGGTTGCAACAAAAGGAGGAGTTTTCAGGTTCCATAAGACCAATATGCAAAAAACACACTTTACCACATCAGAGAAACTTCCCCATAATAATATCAGGGATATTTTTATTGATTCAAACAACCATGCATGGATTGCAACCAAGGCAAATGGTTTATATAATATCAGCGAGTCAAGGGCATTAAATATTGATGTCAGGACTGAACTTGAATTTATATCTCTTACCAAAGATAAAGAAGGTTTGCTGTGGGCTGCGACTGACGGATATGGTGTATTCCTGTTCGAACGTGACTCGCTTTTACACTTCTCTGATGCAACAGGATTAAGATCAAATTACTGTTACAGTATTGCCTGCGACAGCCAGGGAAGTATATGGATTGGACACAGACTCGGGATGAGTAAAATTGAAAGCAAAACAAGGAGGGTAATTTCTTATAGTATTGAACAAGGTATTTCAGTCGATTGCAACTATAATGCTGTCATCACCAATTCGAACGGGAACCTGGTATTTGGCACCTCCAGAGGGATGATTGAGTATGACCCGCTGAAAGACAAGGAAGATAAATTCCCGCCGAAATTAAATATAACATCATTACGGATAGGCGATCAGGAGTATGATTTTACAAAAGAAATTATACTGCCATATAATGTATATAGGGTCCGGATTGATTTTGTCGGAATCAACTTCAAAAATCCGGAAGGCATAAGATACCAGTATAAACTTACCGGTTATGATGATATCTGGTCTGAACCGTCTGCATTACCCACAGCCAGTTACCGTCTTGAAGACGGTAAATATACTTTTATGGTTAGGGCGTGCGATGACATGGGTCTTTGTTCCGAAAACTCACTGGTAAAATTAACAGTAAGGATCCCGTTCTGGGAAACATGGTGGTTCATCCTGACATCCATTTTTACTGTTATCGCAACAGTTTTTATCATTATCAAGTTAAGAGAACGGAAACAAAAACAGTTGCAGGAATTTCTTCAGAAATCACTCGATGAGAGAACAAAAGAGGTAAGGGAGCAGGCTCAGGAGATTGAAAATAAGAATCGGGATATTACCGATAGTATTAATTATGCACAAAGGATTCAGGCGAGCGTTCTACCTCCAATCAGACGTCTTCAGGATACTTTCCCCGGAAGCTTTATTTTCTATCAGCCCAGGGATATAGTCAGCGGCGATTTTTACTGGTACGACAAAGTCTGGGATAATAAGTTTATCATTGTTTGTGCCGACTCAACCGGCCATGGTGTACCCGGTGCTTTTATGTCAATGATCGGGGCAACTTTGATTAAAGATATCTGCTCACGGCCGGGTGTCCGCTCTCCCTCAGCCATACTTAAAACCCTGGATATGGAAGTTATGAGTGCCTTGAACCAGAATATTGAAGCAGAAAGATCAAATGACGGGATGGATATCACTGTGGTTGAGATTGATCTGAAAAATAAATATTTGCGTTTAGCTTCAGCCATGCGGCCGATTATCCTTTACATAAAGGATGAACAGGTATATGTCAAAGGCAGCCGGAATTCGGTGGGAGGCCGGTTTGATCAGGAATCTGAATCCAAGGTGTTTGATGAAGAGGGATATCAATTAGCTTCAGGCGATCTTATTTATATGTTTTCAGATGGATACCCGGATCAGTTCGGAGGACCATTAGGAAAGAAATTTAAAATGGTAAGGCTGAAAAATCTGCTTCATGATATCCATGATAAACCTTTGGATGAACAGTACAATTATGTGAAGAATAATTTTAATCTCTGGAAAGAAGAACTCGAACAGGTTGATGATGTACTTTTTATGGGGATTAAAATATAACCGGTGTATTCTCAGAGATCAAGACCACTCAGGATGATCACATCTGAGGAATCAACATTGCTCTTATGAAACTTCCTGTCAACAATGTAAAATGAATAGAAGATTGTATCGTAAATAATTCTCTGATATTCCAGCTCAACATAAATATTACCTTTCAGGGCTTTATTCTGGCCTTCCCTCTCAATATAAGGGATCCGGTAATTCTGTGTTCCCAGGGTATCTTCAACTTCTTCAAACTGCCCGTTTTTATAATCATAAAGGCTCAGGTACAAATTAAATTTAATACTGTCAGGAACATTGGGTAATGAAGGTTGTTTAAAACCAATGTCTCCGTCGCCGTCAGTAAACTCAATATTAAGTTCAATCAGAACAATTTCATTTCCAAGATCGTCGGTAGTGAGGTATATGGTATAATCCTTATAATTAATTACTGGCGTATCGGGATATGTTTCAATCTCTCCGCATCCGGTTATTGAAAAAATAATAAGTGTTAAGATATATTTAAATAACCTTTCCATGAACACCTAAGTATATTCATCAAAAATAACGCAAAAATTGTACTAAAGATTATTTTGACCTGAAAAAAATCTGGATTGGAACACCGGAAAAGTCAAAATTCTCCCTGAGCTTGTTCTCAAGATATCTTTTATAGGGTTCTCTTATATACTGGGGAAGGTTGCAGAATACAGCAAAACTTGGTGAATAAGTTGGTAATTGTGTTATATATTTTATTTTAATGAACTTACCCTTAACTGAAGGTGGCTGATGTTCACGGACAGCTTCGGTCAGAAACTTGTTTAATCTGGATGTCCGGATTTTTCTTTTCCGATTCTCATATACCCGTACAGCCAGATCAAGTACCTTGTGAATTCTTTGTTTGGTAAGTGCTGAGATGAATACAACAGGTACATCATTAAATGGTTCCAATTTTTTCATTATTATTTTCTCATAAGCTTGCATTGATCTGTGATCCTTTTCGATCAGATCCCATTTATTCACGAGAATGACTATACCCTTCCTGTTTCTGACTGCCAGCTGGAAGATATTCATATCCTGAGCTTCGATCCCTCTTGTGGCATCAAGAAGCAACAGGCAGACATCAGAATTTTCGATCGAATGAATTGAACGCATTACAGAATAAAACTCAAGGTTTTCTGTGATCTTTCCTTTTTTCCTGAGTCCGGCTGTATCTATTAAATAGAAGTTATGTCCGTATTTATTATATAGAACAAGTACAGAATCACGTGTAGTTCCGGGGATCGGAGTAACAATATTCCTTTCTTCTCCGAGCAATACATTGAGCAGGGATGATTTCCCCACATTAGGCCG
>Ga0068714_10007270_pt1 | contig 10840 bp, 9 predicted proteins | sample MTBNYHSulfiMetaG_FD_62988 | JGI IMG/M metagenome (GOLD analysis project Ga0068714, IMG submission 62988) | Enrichment culture microbial communities from rom New York Harbor, USA that are MTBE-degrading - MTBE-NYH (New York Harbor Sulfidogenic)... | ecosystem: Environmental > Aquatic > Marine >...
TACGATCAGGTCGTCGTGGAGGACTTTGTCGCCGGCGGCATGGAGAACACGACGCTGACGATCCTCACCGACGGGACGCTCTTCACCGACGCATCAGAAAACATCCGCACGAGCCAGGACCTCATCGCCCACGAACTGGCACACCAGTGGTTCGGCGACTACGTCACCTGCAAGGATTGGAGTCACCTGTGGTTGAACGAGGGGTTCGCGACGTACTACGAGGCGCTCTACGACGGCCATAGGAACGGGCGCGACGCGCTGCTGTACGGGTTGCACAACTCGGCTCGGCAGATCGTGCGGGACGATGCCGACGCCGAACCGATCGTAACGCGGCGGTATGAGCACGCCGACGATCAGTTTGACTATCGCTGCTACGCCAAGGCCGGCTGGGTCCTGCACATGCTGCGCTGCGAACTGGGCGAGACGCTGTATCGGCGGATCATCCGAACGTACATCGAGCGGCACGCGTTGGGTGTCGTGGTCACAGAGGACTTGCGTTCGGTCATCGAAGAACTGTCAGGCCGATCCTTCGACCGCTTCTTCGATCAGTGGCTCTACCATTCCGGCTGCCCTGAGCTGAAGGTCTCCTACGAGTGGTTGGAAGAGGACACACTTGCCAAGATCAGCGTCGAACAGACCCACAAGCCAAGCGAAAACGGCACGGCCGTCTTCCACCTGCCGGCCACCGTCCGCTTCTGGCTCCACGGCCAACCGACCGACCGGGACATGGAAATCGACAGCACCCGCCATGACTTCTACTTCGCCCTGGCCGCCGAGCCAAACATGGTGTGCTTCGATCCCGATCTGACACTGCTGGCCAAGGTGAAGTTCGACAAGCCGAGAGAAATGCTGTACGCGCAGCTTGAGAACACATCGGACGTGGTCGGCCGGCTGCGCGCGATCGATGCGCTGCAAGACAAGAAGGACAAGAAGACCATCGCCCGACTCAAGGACACGCTCAACCGCGATCCCTTTCACGGCGTGCGACTCGATGTGTCGTCCGCGTTGCAGGAGATTCACACCGACGAGGCCTTCGAGGCCCTGGCCGATTCGCTGGACCAGAGCGATGCGCGCGTCCGGCTGCGGGTCATCGAAGACCTCGCACGCTTCTACCGCTCCGAGGTCCCGTCGCTGATGCAAAGCGAGCTGACCGAGGAGAGGAACCCGGACGTGCTGGCCGCCGCCATACGGGCAACCGGGCGCTACACTGGACCGCAGACGCGAGGGGTCATCGACAGGTACATGCGATCGACATCCTATCGAAACGAACTGGCCAGCGCCGCGATCGCCGCCTTACGCACACTCGATGATGCGTCGTATGTCGACGGGCTGATGGCGGCGCTTCGCGACAGCGAGTCGCAATACCGCTCCTGGGACTTTGCCAGCGGACTCGACACACTGGCCTACCTCGCCCGCAACGAGGAGGACCGCACAACGGTGCGCCAGTTCCTGGCCGGCTACGTGAACCACCCCAGACGATCCATTCAGGCCGGCGCCATCGGCGCGATGGGCACGCTCGGCGACCCAAAGGCCATCCCGATCATCGAGACCTTTCGAGGCCGCGAGCCGCGCGATTGGGTGGAGAGACGCGCCGTCGAGGCCATCGATAAGCTCCGTCAGGGGAAGCCGCTGGTTCCGGAGGAGATCGTCGAGTTACGAGAGATGCTCGACGAACTAAAGGAGGAGACCGGCAAACTCAAGGAGCAGCTTGAAGACCTGCAGAAGAAATCCGGCGCCAGCGAAACAGACTCATAGGTCCTGTTGGTCCTACAGGTCCAATGAGAAGCAGCGGGCTGCCCGCCTCATGCCAGGCGGGCCAGCAGATCGTCAAGAGACACCGTGGCGAATCCGGCGGCCGCATCGCTAATGCCGTAGGGGATCACGAGCAATCCGTTGTGGACGAGTCCGCCGCAGGAGTAAACAACGTTGGGGACGTAGCCTTTGCGTTCCTCGGCCGTGGGCATCAACAGCGGCTCGGCCAGCCGGCCGAGCACTTTCGTCGGATCGTCGCGGTCCAACAGCGTCGCACCGATGCAGTAGTGACGCATGGGACCGACCCCGTGCGTCAGCAGCAGCCAGCCCGCCTCCGTCTCGATGGGCGAGCCGCAATTGCCGATCTGAATCACCTCCCAGGGGAATTGCGGCTCCTGGACCTTGACCGCCTCGTCCCAGATCAGAACGTTGTAGGATCGGAGGATGAAGAGGTTCTCGCCGTCGATGCGCCCGCTCATCATGTAGTGACCGCCGACCTTGCGCGGGAAGAGCGCCAGCCCTTTGTTGCGGGCGCAGCGTCCGTGCAGAGTGCGGACGCGGGCCAAGTTCTGCTCGCGCATTTCGACGATCTGCGGGAGGATCTGGCGCCCGTTGTAGGCGGTGTACGTGCCGTAGTAGCGCACCGAGCCGTCCTCGTCGGTGAAGCGGACGATCCGCATGTCCTCCATGCCCTGGCTCTCGGCTTCGCAGATCGGGAACAGGACCGCATCGGTAATCTGGCCGTCGGGACTGGTCTCGATGTCGTAATCGCAGCCGGCCAGCCACTCGAAGCCGGCCGACTCACTGTCGGGGCGCAGCAGGCCTTCGACCACTGCCTGGGGACCGTTGATTGCCTCGCGCAGGTCCTCGGCGGTGAATCGCTCGCCCAGCCTTCGCAGGACGACTTCCATGATTGTGTCGCGCACACCCAGCTCGGCCAGTTTGACGCGGAACTTCGCCTTGCTGAACCGCTCGTATTCGGCGCGGCGCATCGGCTCGTGGTATGGTCCGGCCGGCTCCATCACGATGTCCCCGCTGGCGTTGATGACCCCGCGCCGAAACACGATCGAGCTGAGATGCCCTTCGCCGACGGCCCGCAGGCTCATGGCAAAACGAAGAGAGCCGCCCTCCAGACCGCTCTGATCGATGGCCGGCGTCATGGACGGATTGAACATGGCCGCGGAGGCGAAGGCGTACTCCATGGTGAAGCACGCGCCGATGTAGAGCTTCCTTTCTTCGTTGGCGTCCGGCGGCATGGCGACTCGCTTGGCGACCTGTTCGTAGTGGGCCAGGAAGATGTTGTCCAAGCCCGCAGGAAGGTGGGTGAAGTTCGCCCGCGTCGAGTCCAGCAGACGCCGAACCTGCTCGTCGTCCAGGGCGTTGATGCGGTTGATCACATTCCGCGCGCGGTCGGACCCCGGCCAGAACAAGCGCGTGATCGTCAAGCTGGCATCCGCCGTCAATCGCACGGACGACCGTTTCACCACCAAAGGCGGTGTCGTCATTCTTCTGCCCCTTCGAAAGCCCTCGATCTACGCCGATTATAGCCAGCCGGTTCACCTCTGCAATCATCCTGGCGCGGCCATGCCACCGACCAGATTGCAGCATGCCAAGGGAGAGGACATCACGTCGACGGACGAGACGGAGCTTTGAATACGAAACACGTCAGGCGGTCAGTAGGTGAACAGGTCGGTGAGGGTATAGTGCTTCTGCGTCGCGAGGTTCAGGGCGGCCAGAACCTTGGTCTGGGCGTTCGGGGTCAGGCGGCGGCCCTTGCACGCGCGGGCGACCATCTTGTGCGTGAGCTGTTCCGTCGAGGCGGCCACGAGATCATGCGGCTTGAGACCGTGCTCGGCCATGATCCGCCCGATCGGCTGCGGGCCCAGGTTTCTGGCGATCTGGTCGCGCATCGGATGAAAGGCTTTCAAAAAGGTCTCGGGCGTTTGCTCGGACTCGATCCGCTCGGGAGGTGCAAAGGTCGCTTGCCTGACTTGAGCCATTTCAGGGCCGCGGTCACCTCCGTGAAGAGGCGAACAGGAAAACCCCGATTGAAGAACACGGTCTCGACGAACAGGAAGCTGTCCATCTGCTCCGGGTCGTCCGCGATCACCACCGCGACCCGGTGGGTCCGGGTCAGCCCGAGTTTCTCGACGATCTCGGGCAGGCGGTAGAGCTCCGTCGTCAGGGCATCCAGCTTCGTCTGGCGAGCGTCAATCAGGATCGTACCTGTGGCGCGTTCGGCAGCCACCGCAAGGCCTCGCGCAACCATTTCCGAGATCTCCTGGATTCCCACCATGGCGGAAACCGTCGCCGCCACGACCTGCTGCTCCACCAGGTAATCGACCTGCCATGTCATTGTTTTGCTTGCTCCATCTTAGGACCACCGCGCAATTTGATACCACCGCCAACGTCTGCCGTGCGCCCACAAAGGCGGGGAATCACTGACGAGGAACACCCTATCCCGAAGGGAGTCGGGATCACTACGAGCCATGAATCTATGTTGGGATCAAACGTCTCCCACCCCGGACGAACTGACTGCAACTTCGCCAAAAAGGTGCATCCTATACAGCCATTCCGGCACCGGGGTCAAGGAAAAAAGTATCAGGATGAACAGAAAAGCACGTACGACCGGGTGGCAGGCATCTCAACCCGCGGGGGTCTCAAAAACCGAGCAAGATGAGCGCAATACGACTATAGCAGGAAGGCGCCGAGGACCCAGACGGCCAGCGCCGCGGCAAGGCCCTCAATCAAGGTCCCGAGCGTCTGGAGCCTGTAGCCCTGGCGAACCGTCATTGTGGACAGTTGGGTGACAATCCAGAAGTAGCTGTCGTTGACGTGGCTGACCACCATGGACCCGGCGCCGATAGCCACGACGGCCAGCGCCCTGCCGGTGGGCGTCGCCAGGCCGAGCGGATCGAGCATCGGCGCGACAATCCCGGCGGTCGTGATGATCGCGACGGTGGAGGAGCCTTGAGCGGTTTTGATCGCGGCGGCGAGCACAAACGGCAGCCAAATGCCCCAGGCAGACGCATCGCCCAGGACCTGCGAGACGACATTGGCGATATGCGAGTTCTGGAGGACTTTGCCGAACGCGCCACCACAGCCGGTGATGAGGATAATCGTTGCGGCCGCCAGCACCGCCTCGCCGACCCAGCCCGACCCTGAGAGCATGGCCGTCGTCAGTCTGGCCGGAAGCAGGAAGGCCAGAAACACCCCGATCAACAACGCCACCACCGGCTGCCCGAGAAAGCCGATCACCTCGGCAACCCACCCTTCGACCAGCGGAGCATCCTCGAGCGTACAGACTGACCGCAGCAGGATTAGCACAATCGGCGCCAGAATCGGAGCAAGCGATTTGGCCACTGACGGTCCATCAGATACCGACGGCGGCGAATCGGATTCCAGGGATTCGTCGGGCGCCAGCCTGACCCGCGCCGCAATCTTCACGCTGAACAACCAGGAGACAAACAGCGCCGGGACGCTGACAACCAGACCGAAGAGGATCACCCGTCCGAGGTCGGCCTCCAGCATGGCCGCGGCGGCCACGGGGCCGGGCGTCGGCGGGACCATCGTGTGCGTCGCATAGAGACCGAGACTTAATGCCATCGCGCCGGCCGCCAGCGGAATCCGGGACTTCGACGAAAGCGATTTGGCCAAAGGCGCGAGGAGGATAAACCCCGAATCACAGAAGACGGGGATGCTCACGATGTATCCGATGATACCCATCGCCATCGGAACCTGTCGCGGGCCGACCAAGTCCACCGTCCGCTGAGCCAGCCGGGCGGCGCCACCCGATTTCTCCAGGAAGGTGCCGATGATCGAGCCGGCGAGGATAACGATGCCGATCTGACCGACAGTACCGCCGAAACCGTCGTTGATCGACTTGACGACGCCCTCCAGGGACATCTGCCGGCTGAGAATCCCATACCCGAATGCCGCGATCAGCAGCGCCAGGAACGGATGCAGCTTCAGTCTGCTCGTGGCCAGGACAATGAACGCTATCGCAACCACAAGCAGCACGATCTGCCACATCGCCGAAAGACCTCCCATCATGTCCGAGAAGTATGCTCAAGCGAGGCTACGAACGCGTCGCCAGCCCACGTCGCTGGACAAGGCAATCAGTGGGCCTGCACATCGTAACAGAGCAGTTGGTCCTGATCGCGCAGGTAGAGCTTCTTGCCAGCCACGACCGGATGCGGCCAGGTCTTGGGCTTGCCGAAACCGGGCTGCACGAAGCGTCCGGTCTCCTTGTAGCCATCCGGTGTCGCCTCGATCAGAGCGACGATCCCATCGTCTTCGGCACGCAAGTACAGGCGTCCATCAGCATACACCACGGAGCCCTTGCCGACCTGTCTCTTCTCAGTCCACGTCAGCTTGCCTGTCGCAAACTCCTGGCAGACCCAGCCTCTGCTGTCACAATAGCCGTACACATGATCGCCCACCAGCACCGCGCCGCCGTGGTGGCTGGCGATGCTCCGCTCGGCGTAGACTTGCTTGGCTTGAAGCTTCCCGCCGGTGCGCTCGACCTCAAACAGATTGCTGCCGGCGCCATAGCCGCTGGTTACATACACCTTGTTGCCCTTGACGACGGGCGTGGGAATCACGGCAGTCTTGCCCTTCCGCTCGACACGCCACAGCACTTGGCCATCCGGAGCAACACCGACGACGCTCTCGGCGGTCAGTTGGACGTACTGCCTGGCGCCGGCGATCTCAGCGCAAACAAGCGAGGAATAGTGGGCCGGATCCGTGAAGTCCTTGGTCTGCCACAGGACCTTGCCGGCGCGCTTGTCAAGGGCAACAATCGCGCCCTTGGACCCGCCGGGGGTGCAAACTGCCTGATCGCCATCGATCAGCACCGATTCGCTGTAGCCCCACTCGGGCCGTTCGCCCCCGAAATCCTTGGACATGTGTTCTTCCCACACCTTGGTGCCGTCGACGGTCTTGAGGCAGGCCAGCTCTCCATACTGCCCCATGACATACAGCAAATCTCCATCGACGGTGGGCGTGCCGCGCGGTCCGGCGAAACCGCCCCAGCCGGGCGCTCCGGCCTTGCCGAGCGGCGTGCTCCAAAGGAGTTTGCCGTCGGCCCGATTCAGGCTGTGTACATAGGACACACCGCCTTTCTCACCTGTGGTGAAGATGCGGTCGCCAGCGACCGAAACCGTGGAGAACCCCTCGCCGAGCCCGGTGGCCCTCCAGACAAGTGACGGCCCGCCTTGGGACCACTGCTGGAGCAACCCGGTCTCAGACGATAGACCGTCGCGGTTGGGCCCTCGCCATTGGGGCCAATCGCTCGCCTGGCACAGCGTGGAGATCAACAGCAAAACGCACACACATCGGATCACCGGTTTCAGTCGCATCACGCATTCTCCTGTAGTAAGGTCATGATTGCATCCGCCCCCAGTCTACCGTAAGCCTTAACGCCCGACAACGCTTATCCCGACGCACAAGTTGCGGCCGGCCTGCGTATAGCAAACGAGCAAGGGAACAGCGTTGTTGCATGTACATTTCTGATTCAGGGTTGGTACAGGAGGCATGGGATGCAGGTTCCATTACAGGTATCGTTCAAGAGTATCCCCAACACCGCCGCCATCGAGGGGTTGATCTACGAGAAAGCCAGCAAGCTCGAACGGGTCTGCGACCACCTGTCGAGCTGTCGGGTGGCTGTGGAGAGGCCGCTGAAACACCCGGAGGACGGCAATCCTTACCGCGTGCGGATCGACATGACCGTACCGCCCGGACACGAAGTAGTGGTCAAGAACGAGCCGGGAGGCAGCAAGACGAAGGCCCCCCTTGATGTCGTGATTCGGGACACCTTCGACACGGCCTCGCGCCGCCTGAAGAAACTCGTTGCGTTGCAGCAGGGCCGAGTCAAGACCCATGCCGGTCGATAGAAAGCCAGGAACCATACCGTCTCAAACGCTCGGCCCGAATGCGCATCGGGCCACAACGCAGGTCTCCCGGTAAGGCGACGAAAAGAGGTGGATTCTGCGCGCCTATTCGACGGCAATCTTCAGCACGGCCTTGTGGATCTTCCCGCTACCCACCAGAGGGGCGTGGGCGTCGCGTGGAAAGAAGATAGCGAATGAGCCGGCCGGAACCGGCATCCAGCGGTCAGGGGCGTCCTTGAAGAACTCGATATCCTTATCGGGATCGTAGCTCACAGCGGAGATTGAGCATGTCGCGGTGGGCTTCCACCCCATCTCGTCCGTCCCGCTCAGGACGTATTGGATGTCGATGTACTTGCGGTGTGCTTCCAGCGGCGCCTCGGCACGCTTGCGGGCCGGGCTGTGGCTGATAAGGCAGAACAGACGGTCTCCGTCGATCTCGTGACGACCGTCGGGCAGATTCGCCAGATCGCTGCGACGCAGGAACGCAAAGGCCCTCTCGAACGCCGGATGCACATCATAGTATCTCTCCGCGTTCTCCAATCGGTCGATGATCATGTGATCCCTCTTCGTCTCAGCCTTCATGCCCTTGGTCCCGTGACAACCCGCCAGACTCACAATGATTGGGCAGGCGAACACCCCAAATCGCAGCCAAGCACCACCACGTCCATGCCCCATGTCAACTCTCCCAAATGATTTTCGCTCCACGATGACGGCCAGCACACCGCTCAAATCAGACCTTCTCTGATCTGGCACACGGCTTCGTCGATCCACTCTACCTTGTCAGCCGTTGCCCGTCCATGAACCGATATCCGATCTCTTGCCGATTTCAAGGCCTCAATTGCGGCTTTTCCACCCAATGCGACCAGTCCATCCAGAGCATTCTCCCAGACTTCTGGCACGTCATCGGTCAGTGCCTGGGACAAGAACTCGATGGTCTCCGGAATGCGATGTTGCCAGATTATCTCCACCAAAGCGGCACGCACATCTGGATCATGTTCAGCTCTGCATGCTTCGATTAGTATGGGTACGACAGCATCTTCAGCTTCGATCAAAGGAAAGAAGGCATCCTCACCGGCCCGAAGCCGTTCACTGTGGTGAGCCACGAATCGCTCCGAATCCGTCATCTGGCGTGCCTTTCAAGCATCACGAGCGCTATCAGCTTTCCAGCTAATCGCTGGGGACCTCATAGGGATGGCGACTTTGAGAACGGCTTTGTGGATAGTCCCCGTACTGACCAGCGGCGCATGGGCGTCACTGGGGAAGGAGATCGGGAACGATCTCACGCCGGCCCCCGGACAGGCCCGCCACTGCAATGCACACCGCCATCCCAATCCACGCGATGCGAACCATCCAGTCCTTGCCCATAGCCATTCTCCTTGGTGACTCCGAAAGATGTCATTATGGGCCGCGCCGTCCCAAAGGGCAAGAAAGATACCTGGGGATGCGGCTGCCAGTATCTGTTCAGGTCTTCGGGCATCGCCATTGCCAAGTCGTCAAAGCATCTGGGTGGCAGCCTCAAGTCCGCAGGACTCGGGGATGGCGGACAGTACCACCACCTCTCGATACACAAGCCGAAATCGCATCAGCCATCCCCAAGGCTCCGCCCTGAGGCTGCCACACGAATTCGACCATGGCTTGCGAGCCGGCATAGCCGCATTCTCGCTGCGCTTGATTCTTCGAGGAGGCAGGATACAATGCAACGGCGTCACATATTCGAGTGAGCTTTCAGACGGAATGACGGCAATGAGGGCTGCCCTGCCATGAAGACGTTTCCAATCGCAAATGCGTTTCTGCTGTTCGCGGCCGCCGCGATGTCGAGCGGCGCGGCGCCGGTCGTCGAGATCGAAGAGGACCTGTACAGCCACGAGTCGGCCGACAACGGCGCCGGGCCCATGTGGTGCCATGGGTCCACCTGCCTGGTGCGTATCGGCGAGGCGGTCTTCGCCAGTGGGCTGGAGACGATTGCAGACGCCAAGCCGCTGAACAACTGCCGCTGGATGCTGTTCGTTCGCCGGGGCCAGGGCTGGGAGAAGACCTGCTTCGACGAATCGGGACGGACGCGCGAGCCCTGTCCGCTGGTCGGCTTTCCAGATGGTCGATTGTTCCTGTCGGCCAACCCCACGCTCGACGCGAATGCCTACTCCGGTCCGGCTCGACCCGAGGTCCTCCAGTTTGATGCGAGCGACCCGCGCACGCCGGCGCGCACCCTGCTGCCAGCCTGGTCGGGCCAACCGAGGTTCACCGAACATTCCTATCGCAGCTTCGCCGCCGATGGGCCGAATCACGAGTTGATCCTGATGCAGAACGTGGGCTACACGCATTCAGAATGGGCGTTCCTCGACCGCAGCGGGCGATGGAGCGCACAGGGGCAACTCAAGTGGCCCTGGGGCGCTGAGTATGACGAACCTCAGCCTATCCGCGTGTGCTATCCAAACGTCGCGCTTAAGGACCGGGCGGTTCACTTCTGCGGCGTCAGCGACATCGTCGAACCCAACCTGACGTGGCGGGCGTTCAAGAAGGAACTGACCGGCCGCGAGTGGGACTACGACTTCCGCCGGTTGTTCTACTCATGGACACCTGACGTCACGCGCGAGCCGTTCCGACCTTGGGTCGAGATCGCCAGCCGGGAGAAGACCTGCGGATGGATCACGCCGGGCGATCTGTGGATTGCACCGGATGGAAAGGTACACATTGTCTGGACAGAGCGGGCTCTGGATGAACGACTGCGGGAGAAGTTCTTCCCCGAGGCCAAGCAAAGTCACGCGTTGAACTACGCCGTGGTGCGCGAGGGCAAAGTGCTCTCACGCCGCACGCTGCTGGTCGCTGAAGAAGGCCAGTCGAACGAGCAGCCGGGGCGAGGTCGATTCCACGTCACGCCGGACGGTCGCCTATTCGTCTTCTTCTACGTCAGCGGATCGGACGCAAAAGGCCAGAGCATCTCGGAGAATCGCCTGCTGGAGATCGGCTCTGATGGAACGATCGGCCCGGCCGTCCGCGTCCCATTGCAAAGACCCTTCGGTTCGTTCTACACCGCTACGGTCCGAGCTGGGTCGCCCCCGTCGCGGACACTGGAATTGCTCGGGACCAGACAAGGTTCCGGCAATACCATTGGCTACGCGCGAATCCGAATCGACTGACACACGCCCCGCTCGAAGGAATGCACATGGGTCTGTTCCTGGATATCTTCACGAAGGTGT
>Ga0068714_10007271_pt1 | contig 10839 bp, 7 predicted proteins | sample MTBNYHSulfiMetaG_FD_62988 | JGI IMG/M metagenome (GOLD analysis project Ga0068714, IMG submission 62988) | Enrichment culture microbial communities from rom New York Harbor, USA that are MTBE-degrading - MTBE-NYH (New York Harbor Sulfidogenic)... | ecosystem: Environmental > Aquatic > Marine >...
CTATAAGATCATCGGTCCGTGAACAGAATGCCTCGCGACGATATGAAGCCAGGTCATCCGACCAGATCACCCATGCAAGGCCTTCTGCCAGGTCGAGCCCGCGACGGTATCCGCGGAATGCCCCATGAGGTTGTTGTGTAATCCGGATATCCGCAACAGGTTGATATGGATCGGGTCGCTCCAGACGCCCGCCGCGTTTGGCTACTTCGGCAGGATAGAGATCCAGAGCCTCTTTGTACCTGCCATCGTCCAGCAGACCCCTGACCTCAGCAAGCTTATCGCTTATATTGATGAGATGCGGTTTGCTCTTGTGATACCAGAGCCCGCAGTGATTCAGCAGAACCTGTTCATCATGCACACATCCGTAGAGCATCGCTCCAAGTTCGCCATTCCCTATAGGCAGAGCATCCTGCCATCTAGCAGCAGGCCGGCGGAATACCAGGGTGGACTTGCTGGTAGCTTTGGAGTTGCTCTTCATTCGCTCGGGTATCCTTTCGGTTCACGATGTGATGCGGTTGCTTGGGCTGCCGGCCAAGTACTGACGTTGTTCACTAGGTCGGTGTAGTCAACGAACTTCCGTGGGTCAGTGCCGTTAAGATACTCCTCGATATTCGTATAGCCATCGCCGTCCAGGTCGCCAGCCGGGTCCAGCCACTTCTGAGGGTCCATGGCGTACTTAGCATGCCACCAATCTGGTATGCCATCACCGCTGGAATCGACCCACGGCCTCGACTGCTTGGGCCCCTTCCATGGCGGAATACTGGAGGAGTTCGGCACTAGGGCACCTTTGCGCTCTCGGACCTCACGTACCAGCCGCTTGTCGACATCGTCGCGTCTGAGGCTATATCCCGCGCTCGTCAGGACGTATTCACAGGCTTCTTGTGCCTTCATTTCGTGATGAGGGTTTACCTTGAAGGGTAGACTGTCGACTCTGACATCCGACATCGTGGGCGCCCGCAATTCCGACACAGCCTTGCCGTATACTACCTTCTCCCAACCAACATGCCTTCCATCCCATAAGTTGCCATCAAGGTAGAGCTTGGAGTTGGGGACCCGACATTTCATAATACCTACCTCGAGTTCGGAATTCGGGCCTGGGCAGTAGTAGTTGCCTATGAGGGCGGTCTGTTCAATAGTGTAATCAGGATCAGGGTCGGCGTAGTTGGATTTGTAGTTCCCGTTCTCCCCTGTCGCACGTCCCCAGTTATAAACAACATTGTTCCTGAACTCTACCGACACGGTACCAAGCTTATCCAAAATGTTCTCTCTGCCCGGCCAGATGCCGTTTGCCGGTCGTGCCCAGCCCGCAACGCGCGGATTACGAGCACGGTTGCTGATATACAGGTTGTTGCAATACGTGATATTGCCCTTGTAGGAGCCTATAATCCCACCAAAAGCATGCGCACCGAGGTTTTCGGCCATAATGCAGTTCTGCACGGTCACATTGTCGGCGACCTTATTGGTCGATATGCCCTCGTCACTGGACCATGATGTCGATATGTGGTCGAGGATCACATTTCGTGCACTGCGCCCCCCGATATTCACGCAGTCCTGCACGATTTTCTGTCGATCGCTTCCAAGCCGTATGCGCAGGTACCTTACTATGACTTCACTAGTGTCGATATTGATTCCCCTGCCGGTTAATGCTATGCCTTCCCCAGGGGCCGTCTGCCCAGCTACGGTAATGTATGGGCTAAGGATGTTAAGACGCTCCTTCAAATCTATGCAGCCTGAGACATTGAACAACACTATTCGCGGGCCCACGGCCTCCACCGCCTGCCGCAGCGAGCCGGGTATCGCCTTCTCGCCAAGCTTGTAGTCTTCCAGAGTCGTGACTACAAAAACACGTCCGCCCCTTCCCCCGCGCGACCACATGCCAAATCCTTCAGCGCCAGGAAAGGCCGGAATCTGAGCACTGGCAGCGACGGTGTGGCCAGGCAAACCTGCCATCTGAGCTGGGTTGTCACAGCCCCCCACACCCCACATCAGTACCACCATTAAGGACACTCTGCCTACAATCTGGTGACTAGTCATAACCGGCACTCCGTTTGATTACCTGGCTGCGAGTCAAGTGTAGACATCAATTCAACAGTCGTCACCTGCCTACATCTGACCAACTCGGCCAGTCTCACCCGAGTTCAAATGCACAATCTAGCCATTTTCACGTATGTCAGCAACGACTTATTGCGCAGAGATTCTTCGTTCTTGCGCAAATTGGCTGCAAGACTTCGGCTTTGGTGCACCACAGTATCGGGTATAGAAGGCCTTACAGGCACTAGGATAGGCCGACATATGTGCCATGTTCGTTGTCGATATGGCCGAGAAGACGAACCACAAAAAGAGAAAAGGCACAATAGAGTTGGGAGTATGCCAGACCAGCAGTGTGGTTCTGAGGCAGCGTGCACTGGATATCATAGCTTGTGTGCAGAACGTATCTGCGCAAAACAACTCTTGTTTTGCGCATAAGATACTGTTGTCGGGAGTAGTGGCGTGCTAGTATCCCTGTTAGCATTTGTTGCTGGTAATCACCGCTTAGGAGAACCTGCTACATGACGCGACGAGCAATAGTGATAGGAGTTCTTGCTGCGACTGTATTCGCGGCCGCAGGAAGGTATATTAACGCATATATCCCCGGCCCTGCACTTGTGCGCGGACAGTTGCCGATAAGTGTGTTCGGGATGCTGATTCTCTTTGTCACCGTGCTGAACCCGCTGCTGGGTAGGGTCAAAGGCAACTGGCGATTTCGGCCGTCAGAGATAGCATTGATGCTTGCCTTATTCCTCGGGGTCTCTGCGATAGCTGACTGGGGCTTGATGCACTGCTTCCCATGTAACTGTGTTTATCCGATGCACGCCGAGAGAACCACGCCCGGTTGGCAAAGGACTCACGTGGTGGACTATGTGCCTGACGCAATGCTAGTCAACAACGGGGAGTATGACCCCAATGTGGTTGACGACTATTTTGGCGTGGGAAGTCCAATAGCATGGCCCTCTCCGTGGTATGAGCCATGGAAATGGATGGACCGCGAGACAATCAGCAGGTTCCGAAGCACACTGGACCTTTCATGGGATCGTGTACCGTGGACAGCATGGCGGAAGATGCTGACATTCTGGGGGCTGGTGCTTATACTTGTCTATACGGGGGTAACTGCGCTTAGTGTAGTGGTGCACAGACAGTGGGCGAGGAAGGAAAGAATCAGGTATCCTCTTGCTGAGATAGCCAGTTCCCTCCTTGTCCAAGACGAGCGCGGATACACGGCGATTTTCAGGCAGAAAGTGTTCTGGGCAGGTTTTGCAGTCCCCTTCTTCATAGCGATGGTGAACCTTCCGTCACTGTGGTATCCGGATGCTATCCGAATCCCACTCGAGATTGATCTCTCAATACTTAACACGCAGTTTCCGGATTTCATGAAGACGGCTGGTGCTAGGTTCATTGCGAACTTTAGACTTTACCCCACGGCAATCGGGATCGCGTTTCTTCTTGCCAGTGACATCGGCTTTGGTCTGGGCGTCTCAAATATCATCGCAGTAGGCACAATGTACTTCCTGTTGCATATCGGGGTGGATACCTCAGGCGGCGGCGGAGTAGAAGGCGGTGCCATGGGCTACCAGAATTTTGGTGCTTGTCTCGGCTACGCACTCATACTTATCTACATAGGAAGGCAATACTATTGGGCAACAGCCAAACATGCCTTTGCATTCATACGACAACCCGGAACGGACACTCCCAGCGTCTGGGCGACGCGTATATTCGCCGTTTGTATGACAGCCTTGGTGGCAATGCTGGTGGCAGTTGCGATACCCTGGCACATGGCGATTCTTGGTGTGATCACAGTGATGCTGGTATATCTTGTTGTCGCGCGTCTCAGCGCGGAAGCCGGCGCCTTCTTCTACATGCCGAGCTGGACAATGTCTACCATACTTCTGGGGTTTTACGGCTTTGGCGCGATGGGTCCGACTGCCTTCCTAGGCCTATCATTTATCACCGCGGTGCTGACGGTCGGCCCTTTCGAGAGCCTTATGCCTTTTCTCATGAATGGTCTGAAAACCTGTACAGATGTCGGCCTTAAGGCATGGAAGATCGGAGCACTTGTAGCGGCCACTGTGATTGTGGCGCTTTCTGTCACGCTGTTCACTGCCGTATGGTCGGACTACCAGAAATCGGCACGCATGGGAGCGGGAAGGTATACTTCAGGAATGTACAGCGTAGCCGAGAGAAACATCACGAAGCTATCACTGGCCGGTCAACTCGGTGAGTCCTGCAGTTACTCAAGCTGGGAGCGGATTATACACATCCGCTCGGACAGGACCTTCTGGGTATGGACATCTGCGGGTTTCATGCTTGTTATGGCCTTGAGCGCGGCAAGACTCAAGTGGGCATGGTGGCCGCTTCATCCCGTGATAATCCTCACGTTCGGCTCAGCGGTTATGGTCGGCCGATATGGCCCGTCACTCTTGCTCGGCTGGCTAATCAAAGTGCTTGTTGTGAAATTGGCAGGCGCTTCCAGGTACATGGAACTCAGACCAATGATGATAGGTGTGATAGCAGGCGACATCGCCGGAGGCTTTGTCATCACTGCAATACTCTGGGGGTATTACATCGTGACTGGCACCAATGGGCCAAATTGGCAGTTCTGGTGAAATATCAGCTGCCTGTCCCGCAATGTTCGCCGCTACGGCTTGACGCGCGCGGGTACAGCTTTCGACCAAGTCAACTTTCCGACCATAGATGCCCTGGGATTGAGGCTCAATGATGCATCCCGGGTCTCATGGCCTCCTGCTTCGACTTTGAGCAGGTCCCGCTCCTGCGTAGCACACCTATTGCAAATCTATTGCAGTTGCCCAAAACGGGCAGGTCTGGTCAAGAGCGGAGACAATTCCTCTTTCTCAAGCAACTGGTGACAAAGATGTTACGAGTAATCGGGGCGACAGGACTTGAACCTGCGACCTCTTGACCCCCAGTCAAGCGCGCTAGCCAAACTGCGCCACGCCCCGAACAGGATATATCTTACCGCCAGCCGGCACAAAAGCAACGGTTTTCCGATGGCACGGCTGGAATCTGTTTGCTTCGAGCCTGCCTTGAGGGTAGGCTTTTTCGAAAACACAGTCCTGGAGGCCGAAAATGCCAGCTCAACTAGCCCCTGCGTTCCAGCATGATGCGTACCTGTTCCGCCGGAAATTCTTCAAGGTATTCGGTGCAGCCTTCCATGCCTACGACTTGCAGGGGCGACTGCTATTCTACTCAAAGCAGAAAGCCTTCCGGCTCCGCGAGGATATCCGCATCTATTCTGACGAGATGCAGCGTCAGGAACTGCTGATCATCAAGACGCCGCAAATCCTCGACCTGGCAGCGACGTACAATATCCAGGACCCTGCGACAGGCGAATTTGTCGGCTCAGTCCGCCGCAAATTCCTCAAATCCATCGTCTGCGACGAGTGGCAACTGCTCTCTAACAAGGGCAATCAGATAGGCACGCTCACCGAACTGAATCTTGCTGCGGCACTCATCAGTCGCTTCGTCAATCTTGTGCCACAGCGATATATCATCACCGATGCCGCCGGGCGCCGGGTGGCGAGAATTGCGCAGCACTTCAATCCGATCGTCCTGAAATACACGATGACCATCGAAGAGCCCCAGCCGATAATCGACCGCCGACTGCTTATCGCATCCGGGATACTGCTCGCCGCGATTGAACGCAGGCAGGACTAATTTCGCGTTATCGCATAGCGGCCTCGAGCAGCCGCTTCGCCGTTCTCATGATTCTCCTGCCAAGACTGCCGTTCTTATGCAGGTCTGTCGACCAGTAAAACATCCCGTGCGGCGTATGTTTGTAGTTGACCAGGCATTGTGTGCAGCGGACAAGCTCATCTCGGCTCTCGAGCACCCTCTTCCGCATGGCCGCATACGCCTCGCCCCGCCATATCTCTCTGAAGGATTCCGCGAACGCATTTCCCACTTTCATCATCCCATCGAAATCATAGCAGCATGGAACAACTCCTCCATCCGCAAAGACATTCGACATCATCCACACGCGTTGGCAGTCCTCGTTCACACGCACCCGTTCCCACGAACCCGGCTTGTACTCGAGTCTCTGATATCGCTTCCGCACCGGTACCATCTCGCTGTCCAGACCCACCTCACCACAGGCTGGATTGACAGTCTTGGCTGTGAAAACATCGGCACCCATCTTCTTGGCCAGTCGCTTCATCTTGCCAACTTCCTTCTCGTTCTGCCGCATGATCACCATCCGGAAGTTGATTATCGTCTGCGCACCCAGCCGCCGCTTTACGTCTATCACATTCTGCAGCCCAGCCAGCGCCTTATCCAGATGGCCTCCCTTCCTGTACTTCTGGTAATGAGCCGCATCCGCAGAGTCTATCGCCACTATCAATGTCGAGAGCCCCGCGCTCAGCAATTCCTCTACATACCGCTTGTCTCCCAGAAAGTGTCCGTTCGTGCTCGTCACTGTCCGTATGTCACGCTCAGTCGCATACCTCACCATCGCCGGCAGTTCCGGATTCATCAGCGGCTCGCCCCAGTCCCACATCACAAGTATCATCAGGTAGTCTGCCATGTCGTCGACTACCCTCTTGAACTCCTCCAGCCGCATATGCCGCGCCGGCCGCCGCAGTGTCCCTTGCGCTACTGGACACAGCGGACACCGCAGATTGCACATGGTCGTCGGCTCGACCTGCATCATGAATGGATACCCGTACGGCTTGTAGTCTACCCGGTTGATCTGCGGCAGCCGCGTCTTCAGCCAATAATTCCGATACTTTCTGTCCGGCAGGCTGTCCCACGAGTACGTTATCATGTCGTGCTGAGCGGTTATCGGCTCCTCAAGCGCCGGATAACGTCGCTTTATCAACCTGTCATACCTCTCGAAGTCCTCGTTGGCTGAGATCGCGTTCCCCTCCACGCAGTAGTAATAATCCACCAGCGTCTCAGCCACGAATCTCATCTCAAACTTCGCCGCTATACGTATGATCAGGTCCCAGTCGCTAAGCCGCTTCATCTCCGTGTCGAACATGCCGGTGTGGTCCAGGACGCGCCGCGCGTGCACCAGCGTGTTGAGATCGATATAATTGCCCCCCAGCAGGTTCTTAAAGTTGAATTCCGCACCCAGCGTTCTCGTTTGCCTCACCTCGCCCGTCTTCCCGTCCCTTGTCAGGAATCTCGCCTGGCAATAGGCTGCGTCGCAATCGCCCGCCGATATAACATCGCGCATCCGTTCGAGGAAATTCTCATGCCAGACGTTATCGCTGTCAAGATAAGCGATGTGTTCGCCTCTTGCCTCGCGAAGAGCCGCATTTCGCGCGCCGGCAACGCCCTGTCGCCTGCCGCGAATGAGACGGACTCGCCCGTCCGAAAGGAAAGGCTTGATAGCTGATTCAATGGCGTCCGTCGAGCCGTCATCCATCACCAGCAGCTCGAAGTCACCATAGGTCTGCTTGAGAACGCTTGCGATGGCCCGCCCGACGATGTGCGCCCGATTCCATACCGGCATTACAACTGTGAACATCATAGCTCCTTGCCAATTGCCGGTAACATACATCCGGGAAGCTCCATTTGCAAAGCTTTTGGTGATTTGCGCAAACGCGGATGAAGAGTGTCGCAGTGAAGCAGAAGTGCGCGGCAAAAGTGACAGTTTTCAGAGGAGTATTGAGTTCTAAGTGTTGAGTTGTGAGTGACTTACGGCAAAAGAGGTGCGGGCAGCGGACACTCTGCGGTTGAGGCACCTCCCGTAACTCCATTACTGACAATGTTTTATGACTATCACATGCCGCCAGCGCGGTCATGGCGGGCCGCCGATAGCTGCTGATGTCGGTCATTGCTTGACCAGCATATCCACGTTATTCTCAGGGCTGGTGTAGTCAATGAATCGCGACGGGTCCGTCCCATTGAGGCACTCCTCAACATTAGTGTAGCCGTCCCCATCCTTATCCTTCGCGCCATCAGCCGGGTCCTTGGGATCCAGGCTGTGCTGCATCTCCCAGGCATCCGGCATCCCGTCGTGGTCGCTGTCAGCCGGCGCAGGTCCGCCCTTCAGGTCCGGCCAGCCGCCGACATCATTCTGAGAGTCGATTATTCCGTTGCCGCCGCCGTTGAAGGTCTTGCCACTCGTGGCCTTGCCCGTCCGCACCTGCTCGATGATCCGCAGGTCGACCGCATCACGCCTGGGCAGGACACAGCCGGCTGTCCGCAGAACTGTCTCATACGCATCTTTTGCGCTTTCGGTCCTCACAGGCGGCGCCGCGAACGGCGTCCTGGCACGGATCGTGTTCGGTTCGGTCTTCTCATCCGGCTGCACGCCCCCGTTCCAGTTGTCCATGCTGACACCCGGCGAGCCCTCGACGAAGTTGCCCTCAATGTACCAGCGGCCGCTTGGCGACGGAGCGACTATCCTCGCACGCACGTTCGCACGTGTGGCTGGTCCCGGCTTGTAGTAATTGTTGACCATGTTCACGTGGGCATTCTCGCCGGCATACGCGCTGTTATAGCCCCAGTTGAAAATGACATTGTTGCGGTGGTCCAGCACTATCGAGCCGGCAAACCTGGGATTGCGGCTGGAGTGGTCAGCAAGCAGATTGTGATGGAAAGTGCCCGTGTCGGGAGCCCATATCCCGCCAAACCCGTGGTTGCCTTTGCTGTGGACGCTCGCGAACAGGCTCTCAGCGGCTATGCAGTTCTGCACGGTCACGTTCGTCCCATTGCGTGTGAAGGAAATGCACTCATCTATCGACCAGCTCGCGGAAACGTGGTCAAGTATCACACGATCACCCCCAGCGGCCCATATCGCATCCATCTCCTGCCCAGCAGTATCGCCCGGCCGCACACGGATGAACCGTATCACAACGTTATGTGTCCTGATGTTGAGCGGAAAGTTCCGCAGACAGATCCCATCGCCGGGGGCTGTCTGACCGGCGATCGTTATATAAGGCCTGTTAATGCGTATCGCCCTCTTAAGCTCGATATTGCCGCCGACGCGGAACACGACTATCCTGGGCTCATTCGTGTCACAGGCCGATCTGAAGCTGCCCGGCCCTGAATCGTCGAGGTTGGTTACCTCTATCACCTTGCCGCCCCTGCCGCCAACGGCGTATGCCCCGAAGCCCTCAGCCCCCGGGAATGCCGGCAATTTCGAAATATCCACAAGCGGCCTCTTCACCGCCGCTTCATCTGCGCATATCGACGCGCTTGTCAGTAACCCAACGCATGCCACCGCCGCCAACAGGACATTCTTCATTCGTGTTCCTCTCTATACTGATACTGGAAGCCCCCGCTAGGAAATATGACGTAGATGGGCACCACTGTTGCGCAGAATACTGAATACAGCGCGCATGTCAACTACCCGACCTCAGCGATTTCCAGCTCCATCCAGCTTGCGATCTGGTGACATGAGGCCGAACGTCGGGAAGCCTCGACGCGGCTTGCCGCCCTCACGGCGCTACGAACTTGTGCTTTGGGTGCCGCACTGTCAGGACAGCGCATCTCGCCTTGCGCACGACTTTCTCGGCAACAGAGCCCATCAACATGGACGCCAGCGCCGAATGTCCGTGTGTGCCAAGAACGATCATGTCCATGTGTTTGGCCCTGGCGTAGCGTATGATACCCTCAAAAGGTTTCCCGAGAATGACTTTGGAGTCGACTACTTTGCAGCGCGATGGCAGGTGCTTTTTCATAAAGCGAGCAAGCTCCTTGCCAGCCTTTTTCTTCAGCTGCGCAGTGGGCAGAGGGGCTTTCAGGACAAGGGGCGCGATGTAGCCTCCTTCGATGAAGAACTCGTGCTCCAGGTCCAGCACATGGATGCAGTGAAGCTCCGCGCCACAGCATAAAGCTATCCTGGCAGCATATGCGAGTGCCGGGACCGAAGGTTTGGACATATCTGTTGCGTACAGGATCTTCTTGATACGGACGTTTGCCATCGCAGATACCCCCTACGAAAAACACCCTGGCCAGCTATACCACGGCTTCATCGCCGCGCAGCCTGCGCCACTGACCTACTACTACCGGATGAGCTCCACATAACCAATAGGCAAATTCCTTAATACCCGCCAAAATCGACACACTGCTCGACAAGGCAACCGCGGTTCTCCTCGCTATGCGGGCACACCCTATGGCTCGGGGCCCGTAAGCCCCTCCTGAATAGCATACTTGGTAAGCTGTGCGATGTTGTCGATATCGAGCTTGTCCATTATCCTCAGCCGGTGGGCCTCGACCGTCTTGGGGCTTATGCCCAGCTGCTGGCCGACCTGCTGGGTGGTCTTGCCCTCGGCAAAGAGCTGCAGCACCTCCCTCTCCCTCTGGCTCAGCACTGAAAAAGCCCGCCCGGCCTCAAGCGGCGATTTCACATAGTCCTTCACGACCACGTCGCCTATCGCCGGGCTTATGTATGTCTTGCCGGCAACCACCGTCCGTATAGCCTCGACCAGCTCTTCGAACGCGCAGTGCTTCAGGATATACCCCGACGCGCCGGCCCTGAACATCTCCCTGATATACTTGTCACTCGAGTGCATCGAGAGGCCAAGCACTTTTACTCTGGGGCATTGTGTGGCTATCTTGCGCGTCGCTTCCATGCCGTTAAGGTCCGGCATACCGATGTCCATCACGACGACATCCGGCAACAGCTTCCTCACCATCTCCACAGTGTCCTGCCCGTTAGTGGCCTGACCCACAACATCCATACCCTCTTGTTTCTCGAATGCTCTGCTGAGCCCGTCGCGCAGCATCGCATGGTCATCGGCCAGTACAATCCTGATGCTCATACATCAACTCCTATTTCCCTTCCGACCCGACGTCGAGAGGGGCTATCACTATCGCTTTTGTTCCTCTGCCGTC